>Ga0187784_10000503_pt1 | contig 28639 bp, 17 predicted proteins | sample 1015_SJ02_MP15_2_FD_132964 | JGI IMG/M metagenome (GOLD analysis project Ga0187784, IMG submission 132964) | Tropical peat soil microbial communities from peatlands in Department of Meta, Colombia - 1015_SJ02_MP15_20_MG | ecosystem: Environmental > Terrestrial > Soil > Wetlands > Peat | place... | reverse complement strand
TTGTGGCCGTGGGCTCAAGGAAGGCCATCGAGAGCGCTCAGAGCATCGTCGGGCGAGGCGGCGTCCTGGACCTGTTTGGTGGCTTGACAAAAGGCGAAGAGGTTATCGGCCTCGACACCGGGATTGTCCATTACAAGGAGGTCAACGTCACCGGGTCCAGTGGAGGTTCCCCTTGGGACATCGCCCGAACCCTGGAGTTGATGCTTGCCCGCAAGATTGACGCCGGGTGCCACATCACCCGTATTGGCGACCTGGAACACGCTGCGGAATTCTTGAGAATGATAATGGCGCAGGAAATCGACGGTAAAGCCGTGGTTTACCCTCACCGGCGGACCGCTGAAATCCGGGTGGTGAAGTCCTGGAGCGCCCGGGATGAGGCAGACTACCTAAAGCAGTCGAGAGTCGAAAGTCGAGGAGTCGAGAAGTTGAGGAGTTAAGACCTTTTCGACTCCTCGACTGCTCGACTCCTCGACTACAACGGCTTTGACCTTTGCCTTTTGCCCTTTGCCTTTTGACTTGTTTTTCACCGCCCGAAGGGCAAGTCAAAAGGTAAATGGCAAACACAGGACAAGGACCAGCCCCCAGCCCCTTCCGCCAACGCACCTTCGTTGGCTTCGGCTTCGGCCCCATCCAAGCTGGGCTGTTTCTTTACGAAGCCTTCCGGTCCGCAAGTTTCGGCCGGCTGGTGGTTGCGGAAGTGGTGCCGGATGTCGTGCAGGCGGTGCGCGCCGCCGGAGGGCGTTTCTCCGTGAACATCGCCCACTCGGACCGCATCGAGGTGGCGGAGGTAGGGCCCTTGGAGATCCGGGACCCGAACTCTGAATCTGACCGGCGCCGCATGGAGGAAGCGGTCGCGGAGGCGGAGGAAATCGCCACCGCCGTGCCCAGCGTGCAATTCTACGTCTCGCCAAGCCCCGGCAGCATTCATCGCCTTCTTGCCCAGGGACTACGACGCAAGGCAGCCGCGCAGGGGCCGCCGGCCATCGTTTATGCGGCGGAAAACCATAACCATGCGGCGGAGATGCTGCAAGCAAGCGTCCTCGAGGAGGTTCCCGAAAACGAGAGAGAGTGTGTCTCGGCTCGTGTCCGATTCTTGAACACCGTGATCGGAAAAATGAGTGGCGTCGTTTCCGACGCGGACGAGATCAAATTGCAAAACTTGGCAACCCTGACCCCCGGCGGCCAGCGTGCCTTTCTTGTGGAAGCGTTCAACCGCATCCTCATTTCCAAAATCCGCTTTGCCGGCGCCGGTGGGGCCGCGCCTTTCAAGCGCGGTATAAAGGTCTTTGAAGAGAAGGGTGATTTGTTGCCTTTCGAAGAAGCCAAACTATATGGCCACAACGCCACCCATGCCCTCGCCGCCTACGTTGGCGCCCTACGCGGCGTCGAACGTATCGCTGACCTCCGCCACCACCCCGATGTCTTCGCTTTCTTGCGTGCCGCGTTCATTCAAGAATCCGGAGAAGCGCTGGTGCGCAAGCACGCGGGTAAAGATTGGCTCTTTACTCACGAAGGTTATCGGGAATACGCTGACGACCTGCTTGCTCGCATGGTCAATCCCTTCCTGCACGACAGCGTGGAAAGGGTGGGGCGCGACCCGCAGCGAAAACTGGAGTGGGACGACCGCTTGGTAGGAACCCTGCGCGTGGCGCTGGACCAGGGCGTTAAGCCATCTCGTTATGCTTTCGGGACAGCAGCCGCGCTGGCCGCGCTGGATCGTAAGACCCTGGAAACAAATACCCCGTTGGCAACCTGGCTTGACCCGCTCTGGAATATGGCCGCTCCAGACACGCAGGAAAAGGAGAAAGTCCTCGGCCTGATTGAAGAAGGCCGCGGCCGGCTGCGGAGATGGCGCGCCTTGGACTTCCCTAACCTGGAGGACTTGGTCGCGAGGGGAACCTAAGAAGTTGGCACACTCATGTCGCGTTTATTTGTCGGCGACCCGATTTTGTCGAACCCCCTCGCCCTGGCTCCATTGGCATTAAGATAAGCGGTGGCGAACCGGGGCCCGGCAGGGGCCAACCGTGAATAGCCGCAGGTTTTAACCTGCGGACAGCGGACCGCATAAAATTCTGCAACCCCAGAAGGATTGACCGGGCAAAGGTCGGCCCCTCCGGGGCCGCCAATGCTCACTTTGCTTCAGTTTCCGTAGGTTTCACCTACGGCTACTCACGGTGTCCCGCTTCGCGGGACCGCAAGGGCGCCGGAAGGATGGAAATTGTAAAGAATTAAGTGCGAGAGGACGCTAACATGACTGCACCACGGAAAATCAAAATGACTATCGGCCCGGTGGAACTCGAGGTGGAGTTGTTTGACACGCCAACCGCCAATGCTATCTACTCCAAGCTCCCTTTCGACGCCATTGCCTCGACCTGGGGAGATGAGGTCTATTTCCCCACGCCGGTTCATGTGCGCAAGGAGGCGGATGCCAAGGACGTGGTTGAGGCAGGCGAGTTGGCCTTCTGGGTTGAAGGCGACTCCATTGCCATCGGCTTTGGCCCCACACCCATTTCTCGCGGCAAGGAAATCCGCCTCGCGGCGCGGACGAACATCTGGGGCAAGGCACTCGGGCCCGTTGCGCCATTGCGCCAAGTGAAAGACGGGGCCTGCGTCAGGGTCGAGAAGCTTGGTTAGACGGCGGGGCTCGTTACCTCATTAGTTAATGGAAATTTTATACAATTGGCAATATTGCCTTGACAATCAGCCAGACTTCGACTAGCTTATGGGCGGCTAGTTTCAGCTAACACAACTGCACGACGAACCGCACGAGGCTGCTGCGCACCTGACCGATGATGTGTTCGCCGTTACGTGGGAGGTCGTCCTTATGCACAAACGATATTTCCTATTCTCAATTCTCGTGTTGTCTATCAGCTTAAGCGTTCCGCAAGCGCTGCGGGGGCAGTGTATGCCCAATTCCAACATCACCCCTAGTACCTACGTCCCCTTTACCAGCATTTACTACATTTCGGCTCCGGACGAGGCCGGGGACATGCTGGTGGTTGGGGCGAATTTCGCGGGGTCGAGCGGAGTCCCTCTTCCCAACAATGAAAGTGGGAACCAACTGTTCTGTAACCCCATCACTCTTGCGCCGGGAATAGTCGCGAATGCCTATGTTCCGACAGTGCCTGAGCGTTTGGGCAATTTCAGCGCCTTCAGCGGCCTTCTGTTCGATCCGACTTGCACCGGCGAGGGATGCCCTTACTATTACCCGGACGGAGCCATTACTGCCAGTGAAATTCCGTCTGTTTTCGCCTGGCGGATTCCTGCCACGCAGCCGGGCCCGCCGGTTTATGTTTCTACCGGCTACAACAGCCAGATCCTGGCCGTGGACGGCAGCAGCGGAGTAACCTCCGTGCTTTACACGCCCGCGGGTGACACTCCTTATTACGACCTCGAAGGTCTCGCGGTAGGACCGGACAGCCTCATCTATATTGCCGACCCCGATGACTATTTCATCTTTCGGATTCCTCAAACCGGAGGCAGCTTGCAGACGGTTTACCAATATTCGTGCGAGGAGGAGTCGTGTGGTCCGGACCAAGTGCAGGGCCCGAGCTTCAGCACCACGGGCCTGCTTACCTTTAATACAGAAGACGACAATGGGGTGTGGCAAATCAGCTTCAATAGCTCGGACACTCCAAGCGCTCCGGTTCAAGTAATTCCTCCTGCAAACGGTGCGGTAATTGGCGAGGGCACTGCGTTTAACCTGCTCGATGAACTGCTGATTGTAGACCAATACTACTGGGATGTCCTTCAACAAACTGCGCCCGGGGCAAGCACGACGAGCACTCTCATTTCCAATTCGGACGACAGCGAGTACCTGAATTGGCCCGTCGGAGTTGCCGTGAATAGCTCTGGCAACGTTTTTGTGTCGAATTGGAACAACTGCGTTGAGTGCCAGTTTTACAACCCCGGGTACATCGCCCAATTCGATTCGAACGGCAACTTCCTGAGCGATTTCGGGACCTTTCAGTGCTGGGGGGACGGCGGTCCGTGCGACGCGCCGAACTATATGCAATTTGACGCTTCCGGCAACCTATACGTGGTGAGCATACAAAACGAGAACACGGTAGGCGGAAAGGTATGGCGGGTTAGCCCCAACGGCACGACAACCCTGCTCGTTGATCTGGGGTACGCGTATAACAATGGGACGATCCCCAACCTGGGTGGGAACACTGCCGTGGGCGTGGCCTTGGCCGGAACTGGAACCAGTAACTCGTATACCACGCCGCAGCAGCCAGTCACGCCAGGGGTCCCGGTCACGTACACCTACGGCAACGTCACCAACCAGACGCTCTATATTCCGCCCGGGTCGAACTTGGGCGATGCCGCCACAGCCTATATCGCGGTCAACTTCCAGCTATGGAATCCGACTGTGTTTAACACCACCCGTCTGCCCGCCACCAGCACCAACGCCTGGTCTGGGGGGACACCCGTGCTACCCGGCACGACTTGCACGCTCTTCGCCGGCACCGGTGGCAATTGCGTTGTGATCGAGGACCTGTGCTATGATTCGGGGCACCACCCCATCCTCCCTTGCAATATTACCGCCCCCTCGACGGCGCTGATCGGGCTCATGTCAACGTATGGGACGCAATCACCGCAGCCGAACCCGGGGATGATCATCGCCGATGATGGCCAAAACGATTGGGCAAACATCTCCACGGGTCACACCGATCCCGGCCAAAATGGAGGGTCGAAGGCCATAAATACGGACACGGCGATCGTCAATCTCGGTCTGGGCACCGTCTCGCCCCCCAGCCTTGAATTCGGCACGGTCTATCTCGGTACCATTACCATCAAAAGCGTGACGGTGACCAACTACGGGGCCGCGCCCATGACCATCACGGATCCTCTCCTTTGGATACCTTCCGGGGGCGATTCCAACGCCTTTATCGCGGCCAACCTCTGCCCGAAGTCGTTGGCGGTGGGAAAGAACTGTAGGATTGACGTCGCCTTCCTCGCAGGGCCCAACTATGCCCTGCAAACCGCCATCCTGAAAGTGGTGGATAGCGGGCCTGGCAGCCCACAGGAGGTCTTCCTGAGCGCCACGGTGATTAATCCCATTGCCAGCTTCAGCAGTTACAATCTGAACTTCGGCAAGGAAACAGTCGGCAATACGAGCGCGCCCAAGACGGTGACGCTCACCAACACGGGCGCTACGCCGCTATATTTGTCAACCTTGACTGTCAACGGCAACTTCGCACCTGCCCCCGGAACCACCTGCGCGAATGGGGAAACGCTGGTCCCGAAAGCCAATTGCGTGATTGATGTCACCTTCACGCCCACGGCGACAGGTGCGCAGCAGGGGAGCGTGGTGATTACAGACAACGCCCGAAATAGCCCGCAGATTATATTGCTATCGGGCAAGGGAGACTAGGGCTGTCGAGTCTTTCTGAGAACTCGAGGCTTCAACGAAGAACCAACAAATTGGGGACTGACGGCTCCTTGTGACCTCTTGATCCCCCGTATATGCTCGTCGACTTCAGCGCGCCCTCCATGGGCGACTCTCTGAATGGCAGACGTGTTTCGGTGTGTCCCCTCGCTTTGCCACGCAGTCAAAACACCCCAGCCATAGCATTACATAAGTGTAAATTAACTACATTGATATTGCAAACACGTAGAGCTCGACTTTCCTTGCCGAGGGGACTATTTTATGAGCAGGAAGTTCCAGCTAATACATTTGCGGAAGGACGGCTCGAGGCTGCGTTGTGCATCTGACCGGTGATGCGTTGGCCAGAGAGGCTTACCATGCATCTAATGACACGAAGATCTGGTGCGGCCGTGGGGTTGCTTGCCATGATGCCCCTAGGCATTTGTACCTTTACTCGGAGCGCGCAGGCACAGACGCAGAGTAGCGTGTATACTGGCGCTCAAGCACCCAGCGCGGCGCCAACAGACCCCATGCCAACCTGTACCGGCACTCAAACCGTCCTGCTCATCCAGGACGTTGTGCCGTGGGTTGCCGCAGACAATCAGAACTCGCTGGGAGCTGACGTGAATGAACTGATCGCCCAGAACAAGAACTGGTGCGGGATCAGCTCCAGCGACCTCGCGGAGACGAACCTGCAACCGTTCAAGGAGATCATTATCCCGTCCGCTCAAACTCAGACCTTCTATGACAACCTGTTCCCAAACGGCTCGATCTATTCGGGGCTCGCATCCTGGGTGAATGCAGGCGGCATTCTCTCCGCGAATCTCGCCGATTGTGGCTGGGCGGGGGGCGGTTGGCCTTGCGGCGGGACCGCTGAAACCTCCTATACGTTCGTGGGAGGGGTGCAGAAAGTCCAAGAGTTCGATAATACAAACAACATTGCGGCTTCTAGCCATCCCGTGATCGCCGATGATCTGCCCTGTCCCAGCGGCAATTGTGCCCCCATCGTGAACACGGGTCCCTACACCGACATCGACGACTGGGGCTGGTCCTCGCACGGTTACTTTATCAACCTGCCGGCGGGGAGCACGGTCATTCTCACCGATAGCTTAGGTAATCCGGTGTTCGTCGAATATCCCTACGGGGCCGGCAAGGTCATCGCCGGGATGACTACCACCGAGTGGAGGTACGTAGGGGGGGGCCCGACCGAAAGTGGATCCCCTTCCCTCCCCCAAAACCTGAAGTTGCTGGCCAACGAGATCGCTTACCAAGACTCCAGCGTAACCGTGATCACGACGCCGCCCCAGCCGGTCTCCCCCAACAGCACCACAACCTTCACCAACAGCACAGTCATCAATCAAGTGATTACGATTCCCCCTGGTTCGAACATGGGTGACACGGCTACCGCTTTTATGGAGGTCAGCTTCATCGAGATACCCCAGGGGGTGTTCGATTCCACCAGGCTCCCCGCGACGGCCCCGAATGCCTGGTCCGGTGGCACCCCTGTCCCTCCCGGGACGACCTGCACGCCAATCCTCCCCGACAATAACTGCATCGTGATCGAGAACCTGTGCTTCGACGCGAACTCCAAACCCGTCATCCCCTGCGATATAACCGCCCCGTCGGGAAGCCTGATCCAACTCAGCTCTAAGTTTGGCACCATCTTTCCACAGCCCTACCCCGCTTTGATCATCGCTGATGACGGTCAAAACGACTGGGCCAACATCACCACGAGCGTCAACTCGATCGACCCCACGCTCAGGGGAGGGACCAAGGCGCTCAATTCGGACGAGGTGATCGTCAACCTCGGTCCGGGTTTCTCGTTGAGTCCGGTTTCTTCGTTTAGTGTCAGCGTAGGCTCGTTTGGGCTTACATCGGTAACCGTAAATTCACTCAGCGGTTTTGCTTCACAGGTGACCTTGAGCGTGCCGTCGCCGGCCAGCGGCGTGTCGATATCCTTGTCCCCCAATCCAGTGAGTCCGATCACGGGATATCCGGCCCATTCCCAACTGGCCGCGAGCCTTTTGCCTTTCGTGACACCGTCAACTTTCCCCCTGACGATAACCGGCACTTCCGCCTCAGTCGCACACTCCACGCCGTCGAGCGTAACGGTGATCGCTACGGCCTCCGGCATAACGGGGGTTATCGATAATCTGCTGGGCGCTGTTTGTATAAATGACACGGGGACCGTCCGCGAGTTAGACAGCATGCTCTCCGCGGCTCAGGAAGCCATCAGCGCCAAAGAGACTTCCAAGGCCGTCAGCATTCTGGAGGGCTTCGAGAATCTAATCCAAGCGCAAGCGGGCAAGCACATTGCCACTTCGTGCGTAGTCGGCGGTATCCAATTCAACCCGGTCACTGTACTTCTTACGGACGCGCAAAGCCTGATCAACAGCCTTTGAAAGCGGTGGACCTTCCCCAAGTCCGAAGGGCAGTGAGTGGTCAAACTGAGTCGAGTGGAGCACCGCAGGGCTCAGTCCGGCTTGGCTTTAGTTGTGTTGAGACAACTGTGATGATTCCGTGTAGATAGGTTTCAGGTCGGCGCGTTCAATGACCTTCTCGGCCCCGGCCTCCTTGCGCATTTCGTCGAGCAGTCGCAGCGCCTCCCGGTAATGGGACGTGGCCTCTGTTCCATTGCCGGTGGCGCGGAAGGCCGTCGCCAGAAGGTAGTGGTCTTCGGCAAGCAAAGTGCGTAATCCCAGTTTTTCGGCCTTGGTCAGTGCAGGCTCGAGTTCCCGCCGGGCGCCGGAATAGTCTTTCGCGTTCACCAGAGCCTCAGCCAAATCAACCGAGCACTCGACGGAGAGATACTGAAGTCCCAAGCTGTCCGCCTCCTGAGTCAGGCTCTTGAGCTTGCTGGCCGCCTCCCGCGAGCGCCCTTCCCCAAGGGCTACCTTGGCCAACCCGATTTTCGACGTTAGCACTTGGTCGCGATCCTTGGTGCGCGATGCGGTTTCGAGGGCCTGGCCGTAAAGCGCTTGGGCCAACTTGGAGTCGCCTCGATACAAAGCGTTGTCTCCCTGAAAGTTGAGCGTCTGGGCGATCACGGGCTGGCTCTTGAGCTCGCGGGCCAGGCTGAGCGCCTCATTTAGAGTCTTCTGCGCTTCCTCCCAGCGTCCCGCCTCGGCCAGCGCGCCCCCGTAGCCGCTCAGAATCTCGGCCATCGTTGGGCTGTGGTCCTGAAGCCCCCGAAAAGCTTTGACCGCTTCCTCCTTGGAGTTCAGGGCCGCACCGTAGCGGCCTTGGTGGCCATACAATGCCCCCAGGCCGTAGGAATCAGAGGCTGCCCTGCGCTTGTCGCCGGCCCCGCGGTGGAGATCGAGGGCACGAAGATACTGGCTGACGGCCAGATCGTATTGCCCCATCTTCGCGTTCGTATCCGCCAGGTTGTGCACGGTCTCTGCAATATCGCCCGGGACCTTCAGCTTCTCGCGCAATTGAAGGGCCTGCTGCAAATACGTTAGTGCATCATCGTACTGGCCTCTCGAAAGATAGACGTTCCCTATGTTGTTAAGGCACACAGCCTGGTAGCTCTCGTCGCCTGCCTCGCGCTGGATGGCAAGCGCCTCCTTGAACGCTTCAAGCTCCTTCTCCTGCTGGCCTCGGTCGTCGTAGAAATTCCCGAGATCGATCAGGGTGTTGCCCATCTCCTTCTTGGCGCCGATTTCCCGCTCCAGCTTCAGGGTCTCATTGAAACTAGCCAGGGCCGCGTCCGGCTTGCCGAGGAGAGAATACACCTGGGCCATTCCGGTCAGGGAGGCGGCCGCGCCACGCTTCTGGCCGAGGCGGCGCTGGATTTCGAGCGAATCCTGATAGTTGTGGAGAGCTTCCTCCGGCTTGTTCATTTGGCCGTAGGCAACGCCGATAGCTTGCAGAATCAGGGCTTTCTTCTCATCGTTTCCCAGCTCGATCGAGAGTGTGAGGCCGCGGTTCAAGTAATCGAGACTCCCCTGCGGATTATCACTCTCGATCTCGACGGCGCCCCTCTTCCATAGCGCCTCGACGGATTGCGGATCGGCTTTCAGCACCGCTTCGTAGTGCTCGCGGGCCTTTTGATATTCTCCGGTCGCTTCGTAGAGTGTGCCCAGGGTGAACTGCACGTCAGAATCTCCTGGCGAAGCCTTGGCGAGATTTTCGTAGGCCTCGATGGCTTTTGGGTAGTCTTTCATGATCCCCGCATGGCTGGCTACGATTCTGTACCTTTCCTGCGGCGACAGGTTTTGGCTGAGATCAACGGCCTTGCGCGAAGCTTCTTCCGCTTCGTTGTCATAGCCCAAGTCGGAGTCGGCCTGAGCAAGCCCGGAATAAGCCAGCGCGAACTCCGAGTCTTGCTGGACAGAAGCCTGGAACTGCTTCTGGGCGTCAAGATCCCGCCCCTGGCGTAGGAACTGGACGCCCTCATTGTAGGAATGGAGCGCGGGCAATGACTTCGAGGAGGGCTTGAACGACTGCGTTTGGAGCTCCTTGACCATGGCGGGAGAGAGGGCCAGATTTTGCCGGATGGCTGCGGCCAAACGATCGATGGCTTCGGGAATCCCCTTCTCGTTTGGAGCTTCTTCCTTGAGGGCCGCGGAGCGGTCGTGCTTCAGATCCTGGAGCTTGGCGTCGATCCGAATCTGATCACCAAACCTGGCGTATTGCCCCCACACCACGGTCTCCGCGCTGCTGAATTCCGCCAGGCGCCCAAGAGTATTGGGGTCCAAAGTCGAATCCGGTGATATTTGCAGGTCGTGTAGAATCTGACGCAGCCGGTCGGACGAAACCATGCGCAGGTGGGACGACTGCCCCACGTCCGTGCTCAACATTTCCGCCAGACTCGTCCCTAACCAGTCGAGCTTGGGGTCCCCCGAAGCATTGCGAAAAGGAAGGATTGCCAGGGAAACAGGCGGCTGCGCCGGCGCGCTCCTCGGCGCGAAGATCTTTCCCCGGAACACAATGCCCACGATCAGGAGCAAAAACAGGGCCAGCCCGGGCGCGATCCATTTCGTCCCGAAGTGCTCCACCATTCGGAACCGCGGCATGTGAAGGAGTGTGACGCCTCGTGTGGGGCCGCGCCGTGTCTCGAGGTCTCGCAGAATCTCCTGCGCGCTCCCATAACGCCGCTGGGGGTCGATCTCCAGGCACCGAACTACGATGTCATTCATGTACTTCGGAATCGCGGGATCCAGCTTGACGGGCGGAACGGCTCGCTCCTGGGTCCGCTTCAAAAGGGCAGCGAAGGAGGTTGACGCTGCAAAGGGCGAAACGCCGGTCAGCAATTGGTAAAGGATTATACCGAGTGAGAACAGGTCGGACCTGGCGTCGAGTTCCTCGCCTTTGGCTTGCTCCGGCGACATGTATTCCGGGGTACCCACCACCACCCCCGTCTGCGTCAGGCCGGGCATTTCCCGCGAGCGCGCGATGCCAAAATCCATCACCACTACGCGCCCCTGCTTGTCCACCATGATGTTCTGCGGTTTGAGGTCACGGTGGACCACGCCCTCCGCGTGCGCAGCGTCCAAGGCGCGGCAGGCCTGCTCGATGATGCCCGCAGCTTCTTCAGGCGCAAGTTTCCCCCGCTCCACCAGGAGAGATTTCAGATCCCGGCCGTCGACGTACTCCATGGAAATGAACTTCGCCCCTTCGGCCTCTCCCAGGTCGAAGATGCGGATCACGTTCTTGTGGGTGACCTGCCGCGCCAGGATCAATTCCTGCTTGAATCGCCCTAAGATGACGGCATGTGCAGCCAGTTCAGGGCGAATCACTTTCAGCGCCACCAACCGGTCCACCTCGCGATCGCGGGCCTTGTAAACCGCTCCCATGCCGCCTTGCCCGAGCATCTCTAAAATCTCATATCGCCCCCCCAAAACATGTCCAGGCTGAAGCGCCTGGGAGGGGCCGGCGACGGCCATCCCGCCCTCAGCGGGCGTGCGGAAGGACCAAGCCGCCGCCGTGACGTTGGTGGCTGTCGCGCCACCAAAGTCAAGGGCGGCATTACACTTGTTGCATCGAGTGGCCCCGGCCGGATTAATGTGTCGACACTGAGGGCATTCCATGAATCAGTGCTTTCTCCAAGGTTGGCTGTTAGTTTACGGACTTCGTCTTCCCAAAATCAAGCACTCTTTGCATTCGGCGTTGCCCTGATTTTACTCGTAGCGCCGGCCTTTAGGCCAGCTTTTGCCGATCTAAAAGTCGGCGCTACCAGAGAAATCTGGACAACGCCACGATCTAATCGTACTCCCTCAAAATGGGCACAAGATATTACTGAAGCCAATCGGGTATACTGACCTCGTCGTGCCTGCCCATAGACGCCAATTCGCACCGGACAGTCGCGGTTTGCGAGTTCCAGCACCTATGCTCGCAGCAAGCTCTTCGGTGGTCATAGCATTGCCCCAACCGAACATCGACCGGAGGTGGAAATGAAACTCTCTCACGCTTTGTGCATGTCAATGGGTACTTGGACGATCGCGGCACTCGCCGCCTATTCGGGCGCAGCCCCGGAGGGTGCACTGAAGCCTGTGCAGGTGGCGACTTTCAAAAACGGGCTGGCTTTCATCGTGCGGCAGGGCGACCTGCCGCTCGAGGGCGGGGCGGGAAAAATCGTGCCCATACCTGCGGCGACCCTGGGCTCGTTGTGGCTCACACCCAACGACGCAAAGGTCACCCTCGATGAGCTTGTGGCTTACCGCTACAAAGTGGCGAGCAGCCAGAACCTGAAAACGCTCGCTGACCTTCTGCTGGCTAATGCAGGGAAAGTGGTCACCTTGGGATACGCCAATCAGAAGGAGTACACAGGCGAGATTGTGGGGTTCCGCCAACCGGAGCCTGCGGCGGAAGGCGGGTCGTCATCGACCGGCGCCGCGCCGGCGTTACTCCCGCTGGAGGCCCCCGGGCCGGAGTCTGGTCTGCTGGCTGAACGCGAGTCGCTCCGCCCAATCGACATTGTCCCGCAGTTTTTGCTGCTAAAAGTGGAGGGCAAACTGCTCGCCCTTCCACTTCAGAATGTCACTCAGATCACCTTGCCTGACAACCCCGTCCTCCAGGTTGCCAAGGAGGAAGAGCGGAAAGCGCTGCGCTTGAAAGTGAAGGGAGCGGCCGGCCACGCTAACCTGACCATGGGCTACCTTGAATACGGCTTCGGTTGGACGCCCTCGTACCTGGTCTCGCTTCAGGATGACAAGACCGCGCAGCTCACTCTTCAGGCGGTGGTCATCGATGACGCCGAAGACCTGAGGGATGCAGAAATGTTTTTTGTGGTGGGTGTGCCGAACTTCGCCTATGCGCACATTCCCTCGCCCATGGCCCTCGAGCAGACCTTGATGGATTTCATGCAAGCGGCGAATCGCCGGGAAGGCGGCGTGGTCGGTGGGGTTGCCTCGAAAGCGCTTGTGGCACAGCGCATTGTGCCCATGGAGACGGATAATAGTCTTGCTGCTGCCTACCCCAGTTTCGAAACCGCAGTCGAGGAGCTGCGAGGCGCGCCGGAGGAAGACCTCTTTCTGTATAACCGCAGTGGAGTGACTCTCGCCAAGGGCGAGCGCGCTACCTACAACGTCTTTTCAGGAAGCGTGAGTTACGAGCACATCTATCAGTGGGATGTTCAGGACACACCGCGCGTCGATGCGTTTGGGACCGTGCAGAATCTCCAGTACCCCTCCCGCTCCGACCAAGCCGACCGAAACAACATCTGGCACGCCCTGCGATTGAAGAACAACACCAAATTCCCCTGGACGAGCGCCCCGGCCCTGGTCATTTCCGGCGCCAAGCCGGTCTCGCAGGATGCCCTTCCCTATACCCCCAAGGGCGCTACATCCATCCTGAAGCTGACCATTGCTACGGATATTCGCACCAGCCAAGACGAACGGGAAGCCGCTCGGCAGCAAAACGTAATGCGGCGCCGCGGGTATAGCTACGACGAGGTGACCGTCGAGGGCACGCTCAAGATAAAGAACTACAAAACCAAGGACGTTCGCCTCAGCATCACCAAGACACTGCGCGGCAACGTGGAATCCCAGTCCGACGATGGCAAAGCCGAAAAGCTGGGCGAAGCCATCTCGGTCGATAACCCCACGTCGCGTTTGACCTGGGAAATTACCCTCCAGGCGGGCGAGGAGTGCTCCATCACTTATCGCTATAAAGTTTGGGTGCGAGTCTAGTCAACATTGGCCGACCTAACAGGCTGCGGGAAAACCCCTCCGCACTGTCATTCTGAATGAAGCGAAGAATCTCGGCAGTTGTAAAATCAAGCAACTGCAGGGATCCTTCGTCGCCTGCCAATAAGAATGGCGGACTCCTCAGGATGACAGCGTCAAAGGTCTTTCCGCAGCCTGCTAAAGGTTGGCGCTACAATCAGCCGACTGGCGCAGAGCGCAGCTCTGCGTTTTAGCTTCCAAAGGGGCACACTAGCGACGTAATCCCTGCCTGTAGACGCCACTTCGGACCGGGGCAGTCCCGGTTTACGGGCTGCAGCACCTATCGGCGCAGCAAGCTCTTGGGTGGTCACCGCTTGCGCTGAGAGCAGCGCCAGGCGTTGTTGTCAGTCAACAATTATCACTACTTTTCCTCGAGCGTGTCCTTCTTCCAGGTACTGGATAGCCTCAGGGGTCTCACTCAACCTGTAGCGCTTGTCGATGACCGGTGTTACCTTTCTGACCTTCATGAGCTCGCACATGATGGTCAGGTCCTCTTTGCTCGATTTCGCCATGAATAATTTGACCAGGGTCTGGCTCACGAACCATGACAACACCAGCGTTGCGATCGAACGAGCGAGTGGACCGATCATCCACCGATCAGCCGTTCCTCCAACGGGAACGTACATCCCCTTGGGATTCAAGACGCGCCGGCAGGCTGACAACGAATGGTTACCCACGCAGTCGAAAATCAGGTCGTAACGTTGGCCACTCTTGGTGAAATCCTCTTGGGTGTAATCAATGACCCGATCTGCGCCACCCGCGGTGGGATCGAAACGGCTAAAGGCCCGCTGCGCGCATTGACAGTTACGCCCCGTTGCGATAGTTTCGGTGCCTCGAAACCCTTAGCATGCCCAACGCGCTGGAAGGCGGCTCTGGTTTTGTCCAAGGGCTTCGGAGGTTTTGCCAAAAGTTCTATGAAAAAGCCGTGAAAGGCGACCCGAACCCCTCACCCTCTCACCCCTTCCCCTCTCCCTTCTCCCCGGGAAGAGGGGAGAGGGGGAGAGGTGTCGGGGCGAGGGGGCTGTCAAACTCGAGGAGGTCGTATGAATCTTGACTTGAAAAGAGTGCTTGGTCTTGCATCCTGCTTTTGCGTGATGATCGGGAATCTCGCGGTCGGGCAGGAAAAGCGCCAACTGAAGCCGGAAGACGTGGTAGATATTCGAACCGTGGGTGATGTTCAGATTTCAGCCGACGGCAGGTGGGTGGCATTCGTTGTGACCGAACCTGCGGACCCGACCAAGCCGCAGAAAGCGCACGACACGAACATCTGGGTAGTGCCTGCCGATGGCAGCCAGCCTGCCCGATCGTTTGCCGCGAGTCCAAAGAGTGACACCCACCCGCGCTGGTCCCCGGACGGGCGTTACCTGGCGTTTCTTTCAGACCGTGGCGAGCCCATGGGGGAAGAAAAAGAGGCAAAAAACCAGGTTTACTTGATGCGCACCGACGGCGGCGAAGCGGAGCAGCTCACGAACCTTAAAGGCGAGGTCACGGACCTGCGATGGTCCCGCGACGGCAAGATGATTGCCTTCACACTCCTCGACCCCGACACGGAAGCCGAGCAGAAGGCCCATAAGGAAGGCTACGACCAGAACTACGTGGATCACCATTACAAATTCGCGCGGCTTTGGGTTGTGACGCTGGCCGACCGCAAGACGGAGCAAGTGACCAAGCAGGACTTGCACATCAGCGAATTCGATTGGTCCGCGGACGGCACCGAACTTGCCGTGGGCGCTTCTTCAACGCCTCGCAATGACGATACCTACTGGCATGCGCGGCTCGTTGTAGTGCGCCGGCTGACAGGCGAAATCGTGCGCACCCTCAGTGAGGACTTTGCCGGAGACGTGCGCTGGTCGCCCGACGGGCAAACGATCGCCTTTCAAGCGTATTCGCCCAACCGGATTGCCGACTGGCTGGCTGTCGTCCCGGCCGCCGGCGGGCCCGCGCGGCCGCTGCTCAAGGACTACGCAGGATCCGTGCGCGACTTCCAATGGGAAGCGGATTCAAACCATCTTGTGGCGGAGTTCAATCAGCGGACTCACGACCAGTTCCTACGCGTTGATTCCTCGGACGGCTCGCTTACCGAAATCCCCGCCGAGACAGCTTTGCCGGTGGCAGAGTTCGCTAGCGGTTTGGACGGGCGGACGATTGCCTATGTGCGCGGAGCTGCGGATTCCCCGCCGGACGTCTGGGCCTATATGACCGGCGGCAAGCCGGGAAGGCTAACGGGTCTGAATCCCCAAGCCAAGAATTGGCGGTTGGGCGCGGTGAAGGAAATCAGTTGGAAAAACCAGAAAGACGGCGCGACCATCTACGGTGTGTTAGTGACGCCGCCCGACTTCAAGCCAGGCCAAGCGTATCCAACCATCGTGGAAGTCCACGGCGGCCCCGAGTGGGCGTGGTGGAGTGGCTGGTTGGGTTCGTGGCACGAGTGGGCGCAGTTGCTCGCCTCGAACGGCTACGTCGTTTTCCTTCCCAATCCGCGCGGCTCCACCGGGCAGGGGTGGAAGTTTGCCGAAGCCAATCGCGACGACTGGGGTGGTGGGGACTTCCGCGACATCATGGATGGAGTGGATTACTTGGTCGCCCAGAAAATCGCCGACCCCAATCGCCTGGGCATCGGTGGGTGGAGCTACGGAGGCTTCATGACTTCCTGGGCGGTCACCCAGACCAACCGCTTCAAAGCGGCGGTGGTGGGGGCGGCAGTGACCAATCTCTTCAGCTTCGACGGCACCACCGACATCACGCCAAGCTTTCTGCGCTACTACTTCCTGGACCTTCCCTTCACCCGGCGCGCCGACTACGACCAGCACTCGGCGATGACCTTCTTGAAAAACTGCAAAACGCCTTCGCTGGTTCTGCACGGCGAGATGGATGAGCGCGTTCCTACCAGCCAGGGATGGGAGTTTTATAACGGCCTGCGCATGCTGGGGGTTCCGGCTGAGATGGTGACCTATCCGCGCGAGCACCACGGCTTCCATGAGCGCGCGCACCAAGTGGATGTGCTCACGCGCATCCTGGCGTGGTACGACAAGTATCTGAAACAGTGAAGCGCCGGGACAGTAGGCAGGGGAAGAGGCCAGGGCAGCGTCACGGCCGGGGAAAAGCGGCTTTGCCGCCTGCTATGCGGAAAGCCTGTGACGCTGCGAAATAATCCATGGAGGAAAGACCGGTTTCACGCAAAGGCGCAAAGGACGCCAAGAAACGCAAAGGCGAAGTCCTTTCATCGCCTTGCCACCTTTGCGTCCTTTGCGCCTCTGCGTGAGACAGGTTTTTCCATAGCCGCGGCAGATTACAGGCCGTTCATCGCGACACGGCAGCTCGAATCGGCTCGAGGCTCATCAGGCAGCCGTCAGGCCCTGAAGCGAAGCGAACCGTGACCACATCGCTGGGGCCCAACTGCACTCCCAGATACTCCATTCGCGCGAGGACAAACATGCGCAACGCATTCTCGAGGACAAGGGGATGCCATGTATAAAGGCCCACCAACTCAGCGGAGACGTGGCAGCGGCAGAGCGCAGCGCGGCGAGGGCGGGCACTTGCTCGGCCTCGTGGATCTGCCACAGGGGTTGCAGCGGGTGCTTCAAAATGAAGCCGCGGGTGGCAGGCAAGTAAGCGAGCACCTCCGTATCCCCTTGCGGTTTCGTAGTAGAGAAGTAGAGCTCTTCTTTCGTTTGGGGCAGGGCTTCGAGCCATTCCGCATCGACGCGAATGGAGAGACGCGGCAACGCCATGCGCCGGCCGGGGGACAGCGCTTCAAGGCTGGCGGCGAGGGCGGCTTCGTCTTCAATCAAGCGTGGGAGCGGCAGGGCGTCCGGGGCGGGCTTGGGGGCATCGCTGGTTGGAGCATGGGTCAAGCCCGCCGGCTCGGACACCCTCTTCGAGTCAGGGAGGTCAACTTCACTGGGTGGATTTCGGAGGCTCGGTTCTGACTTCGGCAACACCGTTGCCAAGGGGGCAACTGAAGCAGCGGCTTCACCCGGCGGGTCCGCAACCAACAACGGATCCGGGTCCTGGGCCGGCGGGTCCGGGTCGGAATCAGGCGTTTTGCTCCCGTCGGAATCTACGGCCAACGGATCCGCGGGCCACCAGAGTGGTCCGGGCGCCATAGCGATTTCTGTGATCATCTCCGCGCGCGAAGCAGGAGTCGCGCTCGAGGGGCGGGCCAAAACAACGGCTAGAACCAACAGCGTGCTCGAAAGTGCGAATGACAATGCGAGCGCGCCGGGCCGCGGTCTAGCCGCTTCGAGCAGCACAAATTCAGGAGCGTCACTCATACCGTTTGGGCCGACGTGGACCCCCGCTTACGCGGGGGTGACGAGGGCGATGAATCCCATTGATTTGGGCGCGCCAACGAGGGTAGGGCAAGCCTCCCCCGACAATCCGTAGGGGGACGGCTTGCCGTCCCCGGCCCAGAGGGTAGGGCACGCCCTACCCCTACATCTCAACTTGCCGTCCCCTGGCGAGTTTCCTCCCCGCATCCGCCAAGGCTTCAGCTTTCGTAACGTGCAAAGTAGCCGGCATAGCTGTCCACTGAACCTGCATACCAGTTAATATAGGCCCACAGGTCGTGGGAGTAACTCCGCTCAAAGACTCTGGGGCCAGCGACGTATTTAGCCGCGGCGCGCGCCCAACTACCTTCTTCCTGGTAGTAGCGGGCGAGCAGCCGGGTGCCCAGCCAAGCATTGAACTCCGGCTCCTTCAGACGCTCGGGCGCGAAGCCTTCCATGCGACAACGCTCCGGCAGAATCTGGAACATCCCCACTTCACCAGCGGCCCCGCGGGGCGGATGGGTCTGCATGCGTGACTCGATCCATGCCACACCCAGGGCCAGTGGCACCGGCGTACCATTAGCCTTGGCGAAGCGGACCACGCGCTGGTAGGCTGCCCGGTCAACCGTTGCCTTCGTGGAGCGAGACTCCCTCACTCCCGGCCTCTCTCCCCCAAGGGGTCGAGGGGAGGGATGATTCGAGAGGCTTCCGCGATGCCCACCCAAGAATGCTTGCGGGGCCTCAGCGTTTGCGGGAGGGGACTCATTGGACTTTGCAGGCGAGGAGTCATTAGCCTTTGGTGGAGAGGGCTCATCCGGCTTTGCAGGAGTGGACTCATCAGCTTTTGCTGGAGTGGACTGATTTGGCTGCTCCGCGGTCGTTGGATTGGGAGCTTCGCCGGAAGCGTGATGGAACTTGTGCCAAGCCGAGTGTGAGGATGAGGGACTCTTGGAGTCTTCATCGGGCAGGCCAGCGCGCACCGCCTCGACCGTGCGGCGCAGTTCGTCGTAGAAGGCGCGCCGCGCGCCAACATTGTCACGCAGGCGGCTCAGCTCATCCTGGATGCGCTGGGCCTCAGGATCGGGAGGCTTTGAGTCGTCGTTCAGGTTGGCGTTGGGCGTGGGCGAGACCGCATGGACAGAGGCGGGAGTGCGTGTCGTGGCGAAACTCGAACCGGCAGGAGTCGCAACCCAGGGCTTCGTAAGCGTCGGCTTTTTTCCTGCCGCCTGCGATCCGAGAAGGGGTGCCTTGGCAGGGGGTGGCGCCTCGGAAGGCGGCAGCACGATTTCGGTCTGGGGCGGCGTCGAAGCCGGCCCGGAATGCCAGGTGGGCTTCGCCGACTCGGCGCGCCCGGGAGGCGAAATGGGGCGTACGTTCGATCCCTCCTGCGGCGCGCCAAGCGGCGTCGCGATCCCCATGAGATACAACCCTGCCGTAGCGAAAGCCAGACAGGTGGATGCGTTGATGGGTTTCACGCGAGACATATCATTGGCCATCAGCAATCAGCCGTCAGCTATCAACCCTCAGCCGTCAGCGATCAGGTCGGACGCGGCAATGTGGAAAGCGAAAGCTGAGGGCTGATGGCTTACAACTGATTGCTGACAGCTTTACCGCGCAGGTGCGGCGCTCGTACCCTCCCAGTGTCGCCGGTCGATTTTTACTCCATGCCCTTTGGAATGCGCCTCCACCGGGCGTCCGACGTAGTAGGCAAAGCGATCTTCGAGTTTGCGGGAATCGAGCGGCTTGTCGGGCAAGCCGCACGCCTGGGCGCCATACTCGATGCGGCACGACTCCGAGCGCATCGCCAGGTGATTCACGTCGTTCTCCAGGTCGCCGAGCGGAGTGCGTGTGGCCGCAAGGTAAAGCGCCGCGCGCTGCTTGCTGAGAGCTTCGGGCTGCGAGTCGGCGCTCTGCGCGCGGCTCGAGGGAGCAAGCGCCAGAAGCAAAGCCCCGCTGACCGCCATCATGAGGCCCCACCGCGCCGCAAACGCGCCGCAAACTGAGAAGCGCTGAGAGAATCTCCCCACGCGCAGGTAATGGCGTGCGGGAATTCTCAACGGGTTACATGAGTTGAAATCGCCCGCTGTTGAATCCTTCTCAGCTTCTGAGTACCCATTGGCAGTCATAAGCTACTCCTTGGGCGCCTGGCGCGCCTTGTCGTGACAAGCCTGCACGTCGCCTGTCTCTCGAATGCAGTTCCTCAACTGCTCCAGGTCAGTGTCGACCTTGGGGCTTGACTTTGAGCTGTTGAGCGTCTTATCGACTTCCGGGCTGGCCGAGAGGTGCTGCACCGACTGCGTGGCTTTGCGGCCTTGCTCGAGCACGTCCTCTGCTTGGGAGCGGACCACGTAATATTCCAGCCTGTCGGCCAGCCCCAGCCGGTTCTGGTGGGCCGAGAGCGCGTCAGCCGCGAAGGCTTTTGACTCTTTCTCGTAAGACTGCTCGAGCGCCTTGAGTTTAGCGAGTTCCTCATCAGCGCCTGCCGCTTCCTCCTGGGCGCGAGTCTGCCGGAGAGGCAGATTTTTCTCGAGCCGTTCGACCTCGGACAGCCGCCGGTCGATTTCGCGCATTTGGGCTTCCGTTTCGGGTGACTCGGGCTGATGGGCCAGATTGGCGAGGGCCACCTCGAGATCCTGGCGATTGGCGCCGGCGTTCTGCTTGCTCAAGTCGTCCAGCGTCTTGCGGCGCTTGGCAATGAAGTCCTGAACCGCCTGCTCCTTGCCCTGCACCTCGCGGGCTTGTTCGGCGTATTCGTTCGCCAATTGCTCGCTGGTCTGCTCGCGGTCGAGTTCGTCCTTGAGTTCCACCTGCACCTTGCGCGGGTCGGCGAATCGCTCCAGACCGGGATCGTTCCCGCCCGCCTTGTTGTAGGACGCCATCTCGAGCTCGCGCTGCGCGCGCCGCTGGTTGTAGTCATCGAGGAGGCGATGGACGCGCGCATCCAAGGGTTCAACATCCGCGGGCGTTTCACGCGCGCCCTGCGTATCCTCAGTCGCTGTCGCGGGAGTTTCAGAAGGGGTGGGGGGCGGCGACTCGGGCTCGGACGCGGCGGCGCCAGGCGCGGGTGGCGGAGGCGCCACGCCGGGTGGGGGCGGCGGTGGCACATTGGTCGTCGGAGGCTGCTGGGCTAGCGCTACCCCGGCGAGTGCGCAGCCTAGCAGGGTCACGATCAGTGCGGGCTTCATTGGGTTTCCTCCACCAGCGCCGCCTGCACCTGAGGATCGTTCAGGAGCGGGTCTCGCTCCCAATCCCTCTCCGTGGCACGTAGAATCAAAACAAGGTTGCGCGCCATCTCGGCGCGTGCCGCCGGGGGCACCCCCGAGCTCTGCGCAGCGCTATAGGCCTCCCGCATCAGGTTGAGCGTTTCCTTGCTGCGGTCGCCTTTTTGGAAGCGGGCCACGGCCTGCAAGTATTTCGCAAAAGCGCGATCCACACTCGGACGGTCCTTGAACCTGATTTGCTTCAACTGCTGGAGCACGCCGTCGGGATCGGATTCGACCTGGTCAGCCAGCGCCAGCAAATCCTCCGAAGGCGGGATCTCTCGACCGCGACCCCACCGGGACGGCTGAAGCCTGGCGTTATCATCGACAACGTCACCCGTGGGAACAAGTGAAACCGGCCGGCCAAGCACAAACTCGAGCACCGTGCCGGCGGGAACTACCAAGTCGGGTCCGCGCCGTGCCACGGTCCAAATCGCGGCCACAATAAGGCCACCGCCGGCTCCTATCGCTCCACCTACCGGCCCGGCCGCCGCAAAGCCCGCGCCCGCGCCGATCACCACCGATCCAAAGTCCACAGCACCGTCCTTCACTAGCCCCCCTTGTCCGTGCGCCGTGCCCTCACGGTCCACCTTACGATGGTTCATGGCCGTGGGGTAGCCATCAAGTGGGATCACTTCGCCGTCCGGTGTCCGCACTGAGTAAAGGCCGAGCCGCAAGCGTGACCTGCCCGTGATGTGTCCGGCGCGCTTGCTTTCGAGTACTGCGATACGGATCTTTGTGCCTGCCGGCAACGCCACCTGCCCGTCGGACGTCACCAAGTCCTGCATGAGCGTTCCGGAAACCGTTCGCACGTTTCCAAAGGAGTGCCATTGGTAAAAATCCTTGGTCCCTACGCTGCTTTCGAGTCGCACGGGAATCTTTGTGCCAGGCTCGATCCGAAGCCGTTCAGTGGCTTGGAGGAGCGAAGGAATACACGCCAACGCCAAAATAATCATGCTTGAAGGGATTAGTTTGATTCTCATGGTTTTTGACCTCTATCCATTTTGGGGCAATTCCGTGACCAGACCTCTAAAGCGGATGGATTAATGGTTGGGGGTGCTAAGGGGCGAGAGATTCTGCGGGCTGGCCGTATTGCCTCCCCAAAACTCCCGGAGGCAGTGCAAGATATCATGTGAAGTAAGGAACGTCGACCTCAAGGGCCAGGCGAAGACGTTGACCTGCTTTGCCTTGCGGGTGGGCACGCCGATTCAGCGTCCTGCCGGCCTGCGGCTTTGAGGCGCCTGCCTGCTGTTCTCGTAATCCACGATCCAAGGCCGCCTGTCTCCCTCTCTGAGAAATCACTGTTAACGTCTTGCCGGGGTAGCTTGCGGACACCGGCTGGCATGACAAGAGACTGGCCCATTTCAACCAGGCTGGCTCAGTTCAGCCAGCGGAGTGGTTACTTTGAGCCTGCCCCTCCGTTGCCTCTCACGTTGGGGTAACTCTTTGCGGGTGTTCACGTTGCCAAGAGCGGTGTAGGCCCGTCAGGGCCGATATAAATTAACCCAAGGGGGCAGCCGTGGGGGGGAGAATCTATGGTTCAGACACTGGCGGTGGATTCCCGCTTTCGCGGGAATAACGATGTTCAGCACACCTGTCCCCGGCACTGTCATTCCCGCGAAAGCGGGAATCCACTGCCCGAGTTTGGGCTAGCGTCTGAATCACGGGGGGAGAATACATCCAGTTGATAACCGGCACTCACAGTGATAGATTGGATAACTGGGGGCTGCTTGGCGCTCTTCGTGCTAGTCATGCGCGGGGGTGTCGGATTTAGGAGGAGCTTACGATCGAAATGAGAAAGTTTTTGATCTTGCTTTGTACCACGGCTGTCGTATTCGCTTTGAGCGTGCCCGGCTTTACTGCCCCGACCCTCGCCGGAAGCCCAAGTCCAATCACTCATAAACATCACAAGAAGCACCACCATCGCCATAAGAAGCAGAGGACGTCCAGCAGCGCCAGCCGCAGCCACTGAGCGACGACTTTGGGTGGCCCGTCCAAGTGACAAGGGCAGATCGCCGCTGCAAAACGACCAATGAATCCGTCACCAAGCAGAAAGCCAACTCGACTTCAGGTTTTCCCATCCAAAGTGACAATGGTAACTGAGCCTCGCCATGGCGTCTGGAGCCGCAGGCCATATGGATGGCTTAGGGTCTGCCTTCTGCTGCCCATGGTTTCCACCCTCCTGTCAAGTTGGCCGCTGCGTAGCCAGCAACCGCCGACCATTTCCGTCAACGTCAAGGTGGTCAATGTACTGGCCACGGTGCGCAATAAGCAAGGAGAAATCGTCCGCAATCTAACCAAGGATGATTTCATGTTAGAAGAAGACGACCGCCCGCAAACCATTAGTTATTTCGCGCACGAAACCGATCTTCCCCTGACGCTTGGTTTGCTCGTGGATACCAGCATGAGCCAGAGGCGCGTTCTCGACCAGGAGCGCAGCGCCAGCTCCACCTTTTTGGATCAAGTCCTTCGCGTAGATAAGGACATGGCATTCGTGATTCACTTCGACCGGGAAGTAGAACTTCTCCAGGATCTCACTTCTTCTCGCCAGAAATTGCAGGCAGCGCTGGGGTTGCTCCAGACCCCGCAGTTCAGCCATGAGGGCCAGGAGGGCGGAGGGAGTTCCTCGGGCTCGTCTCCGGGCTCGCACGGCAGGGCCTGGGGCGGTGGCGGAACTTTGCTCTATGATGCGGTCTATCTGGCGTCGAACGAGTTGATGAAGAAGCAGCAGGGCCGCAAAGCGCTCATTATCCTCTCCGACGGCGTGGATCGCGGCAGTAAGGAGACCTTGGCTAGCGCCGTCGAGGCGGCCCAGCGCGCTGATACGCTGGTCTATTCCGTCCTCTTCGTTGATGAGCAGGGCTACGGGGGCGGCGGAGGATACGGCGGCCGCGGTATGGGCGGCATGGGAGGAATGGGCCGGCACGGCGGGGGGCGCGGGAGATACCCTCAAGAAACGCGTCCAAACGGCAAGAAGGTTCTCGAGCAGATTTCCAAGCAAACCGGTGCCCGCCTCTTTGAAGTCTCAAAGAAGCTGCCGATCGAGCAGATCTTCGACCGGATTCAGGAGGAACTGCGCAATCAGTACAGCCTGGGCTACACCTCCAATCGAGCGGACACCGGCGCGGGTTATCACAAGATCCGCCTTACGACCAAACAGAAAGACCTGACCGTGCAGACAAGAGACGGATATTACGCGCAGCCATAGTGTTCTGCGGCCCGGGACATCCCACCCCTGCACACCTAAAAAACGCGCTCAAAAAGTTCCGCCAACCGTAGCCCGGTGGGCGGAGATAGCCAACGCCCCTGGCAGTGCCTACACGCACTGGCCTCCACACAGGCCAAGGATCGTGTTCAAAAGGGCTCGCAATTCGGGACAGGCATGGGCCGCGAGCTGAAGATCGTTTTCGCGCAGAATTCGGTCGGCGTCTCGCGGCTTCACGTAGTCCCTGCCACGGCTCCCCGCGCGGAAGATCTCCTTGATTCGAACCGAGGGCGGCCGGGTCAGATTCACGGCCTCGGGAGGACCGCTTGGGGCGGTCCTGTTGTGGCCCGCCAAGCGTTGGATGGTCCGCCAAAACGGAAGCAGCCACGCTTCGAATTCATACTGGGCAGCGTGTGGAAAGAACTGGGAGTCCTCGCCAACCCACTCGCGCATTTTCCTCTTTGCGTCTTCGGCATCCTGGAACTCTCCCGTTCTAGTGTACACGTCTGTAAGCGCAATTACGGCGTCGGCTGGCGGCCTCCCGCTTCGCAACAGGCGCTCTACCTCGCGTTTCAGGCGCTCGCCTGTCGGAATGCGACCGTCGTAGGGGACCGGATCCAGACGCGGCAAGTGGCCAGCGAGTCGCGTCTCCAAAAAGCGCCGGAGGTGAGGAAGAAATGCCCGCTCGGTTTGCCCTTCAATTAGGACGGCACTCTTCACGCACGCCCTCCCATTCGCCCCATGCGCCAGACCTCATCCAGGGTGTACTCAGCCAGCCACTCGTCCAGATCCAGTTTATCCGCCCACGTGAACTGTGCCATCCCGTCGGCGGCCGAATCAATCACCACCACTTCGGCTGGCCTCAGGAACCGCACAAGGCGGTCCGAATGTGTGGCCACAATCAACTGTGTGCGATTGGCGGCTTCGCGTAAGAGGTCGGCGAGGAGGCTCAGAAGCTCGGGATGAAGGCTGACCTCAGGCTCGTCGAGCAAGGTAAGGGCAGTCAGAGCAGGGCTGGCGAGAAGCGTGGCGAGCCAGAGAAAACGCAGCATGCCTTCGGACAGTTGATGCATATACAGCGGCCTGGAGAGGTTCTTGTCCCGCCACGTCATGGCCAGAGTTCCCGCGGCGACGGGAGGGAAATCGAGGCGCTCGAAGGCCGGGAACGCGGCGTGCACCGAATCCTCGACGAGCTCGAACCTGTCGCGGTCAGTCTCGCGCAGGTAGAACAGGCAAGAGACCAAGTCCTCGCCGTCCTTTCCGGGCAGAGCGGCCGGCCGCATCGGTTGCGGCAGGCGGACGGGTGAGCGCGGTTCAACGTCCAGGACGTGATAAAAGGTGCATGAGGCGAGCTTCCTGCGGAAGTCCTCCGGCTCCCGATACATCTTTGGGACTTGAGAGAGCGACGTTTCTAGCGGGTTATGCTCCCACGTCGGGCGCACGTGACCTCCTAAGCTTGGATCGAGGTATTCTACGTACGAGCCTTCGGATACGATATACTGAACTGAAAGTGGGTCACTGGCCTCAGGGCCCGGCTGTTGACTCAAGTTTTCCAGCGTGATTGCATAGGCCGTGCCTTGCGGCTTTAGATGCAGCTCATAGTCCAGTGGTTCGTGCCCAGGCACGCCCATCGAGATGCCGAGTGCGAGGTCCTCCTCCCGGTCGTAGGTGATCAATGCCGATAGCCCAGAAAGGTCGCTGATTGCCTTGTTGAGAGAGCCTTGAGCCGAGCTTGCCAGGAGCGAAAACACGTCCAGCAAAGAGGTCTTTCCGGTCCCATTGGCACCGATGAGAACCGTCAATGGGCGCAACTCAAGCTCGACGTGGCAGAGGCGCCGGAAGCGCTCGACCGAAATCCTTTTGAAGCTGCTTATGCGGTTCGTATCCGAATCTCTCATAAGGGGCAACCTCCCATCCCGTAGCGCCACTGCCGCCGCGACTTGAACTGACTTGAAGGATAGCGGAATTCGCTATGGGGCGACAAGCGACATTTGTCCAGAGCCCAGAGCCGCGCGCCTAGGGTTGCCACGGGATGGGGCTGGGGTATATATTCTGGAGTGTCAGGAATCGGGAAATGGGAACTCGTGTCTTCGTACTTTTCTGGCTTATCCTTGCTCTGTCCGCTGCCTGTGTATCAGCCCGCGCCTCGGAAGACGCCAACCCCGCCCCCCAGCAGCCTGATCCGCTCAACCGCGCGGCGGAAGAATTCAAAGTTCTGACGCGCGATTGGGGCATGCGCCCAGGCAGCCCGCCGACTGCGCAAGCGGCTCATGGTCGGAAAATGCTGTGGCACGGCCGTTTGTATGAAAACTTCCGAAACGACATTCTCGACGCCATACCGCACCAAGTGAAGCAAAACGGCGAGAGCGTTTCGCCATTGCGGCGCAATCAGTTCGGGTTCAACGTGGCCGGCCCTGTGCTGATCCCGCACCTGCTCGAGAATTCAAAGAACACATTCTTCGCGCTCTCCTACGAGGGCGTGCGCGAGCGCATCTTCCGTGCCTCGCTGCACACCATCCCCACCGCCGCGCAACGCACTGGCGACTTCTCGCAAACCGTGGACCAGGCCGGCAACCTGCTGCCCATCTACGATCCGGCCACCACCTCCCCCAATCCCGCTTACAATCCGGACCTCCCGGTCTCCACCAGCAATCTTCAGTACCTGCGCTCCACCTTTCCCGATAACCGCATCCCCGCGGACCGCTTGGCTCCGAACATTCAACAGGCCCTGTCCCTTTATCCTCTCCCCAACACGAATATCGGGCCCTTTTTCCAGAACAACTATTTCGTCAACGCCCCGGAGACTGACGACGCCGACGGAATCATTGCCAAGTTCGAGCGCCAATTCGGCGAGCGACATCGGCTTACTTCCGTCAGCACCATTTCCAGCGGGTTCCTTAGCGCCGCGAAGTATTTCCCCAACATCGCCAGCCCCACCGCGCCCGATCAGCATTTCTCCACTCGGCGCACGGAACTCGATTACGTCTTCACCGCGAACCCCAAGACACTCAACACGGCTAGTTTTACCGCGGTTTCCGACGCGGCGCAGGCCGGCGATGCTTCTCAGTCCCCCTTCCCCACCTATCAGTTCCTCGCTAACTATCTCTCGATGGGGACGGCTTATCCCAACTTGCGCAACGCTCGCAACACGTTTGAGATTCGCGATGGAGTGTCAACTCGAAAGGGCAAACAGACTCTCGCGCTCGCGCTTCAGGGCGATTACTATCAAGTGAATTCCTTCAACCCGACCTATCCCTCGGGCTATTTCCAGTTTTCCGCGGATATCACCAGCTTGCCGGGGATTATCGACACGGGCGATCCGTTCGCAAGCTTCCTTCTAGGCCTGCCCGCGTACGCGGAACGCACCATCATCACATCGCCCTCCTATTTCCGGGACTCCTACCAATCCCTCGCCGGGAGTGACAAGTACGAAATCTCGAAAAACCTGACCATCAGCGCCGGTCTCAATCTCAGCCGCCGTACGCCGCGGGTGGAGAAATTCAATCGCCAGAGCACGGTCGAACCTTCCGCCATCGACCCCTCCAACGGCCTCCCCGGTGCGCTCGTGTTTGCCGGCCTCAACGGGATTCCTCGCAGCCTGCGCGACAACAACATCGACCTCGACCCCAGTGCGGGCGTCGCCTGGAACCCGCTTGGCGACGCCAAAACCGTCGTGCGCGCTTCCTTCGGCCGCAGCCACGGCCAGATCCCCATTTACAATGGCCAGTGGGGAACGCAGGGATTCAATGCCCGCCAGACGTTCATTTCACCGGATACGCAACTGAGTCCGGCGCTCGACCTGACGGCCGGCATACCTCCGTTTACCGCTCCGCTCCCTGACCTGAGCCCCTCGGCGGCCGATAATACCGTGGCGGATTTCGTCGATGTAAGCGGGCGGGAGCCCGTCTACCAATCGGCTTCGCTTTCCGTGGAGCGCGAGATGCCTTTCTCCATGGTAGTTTCCGTGGGTACGAATTACAGTGTCGGCCGGGATATCCTGGTGGGTGACGGGGCCGCCAATCCCAACGCCATCAACCCCCGCTTCCTCAGCTATGGCGATGCGCTTTACAATCTGGCCTTCCGGGAGACGCTGCAACCCTACCCGCAATTCCAGGGCTTCGAGCTTTACGGTCACTACGCCTGGGGCCGCTACCAGCGCAACTCCGGCTTTGTGCGCGTCGAGAAGCGCGCCTCCTTCGGCCTTTCCTTCATTGCTTACTACGAATTCTCCAAGCAACTCGACGATTATTCGGGCCCCTACGGAAACCAGGACTTCTTCAACTGGCACAACGACTGGGCCCTTACCTCTTACAATACGCCACAGTATTTGCAGCTCAGCTACGTCTACGAACTCCCCTTCGGCT
>Ga0187784_10000502_pt1 | contig 28662 bp, 22 predicted proteins | sample 1015_SJ02_MP15_2_FD_132964 | JGI IMG/M metagenome (GOLD analysis project Ga0187784, IMG submission 132964) | Tropical peat soil microbial communities from peatlands in Department of Meta, Colombia - 1015_SJ02_MP15_20_MG | ecosystem: Environmental > Terrestrial > Soil > Wetlands > Peat | place... | reverse complement strand
TGACGCTGGTGCTGGCCAATAACTACCTGCTGATGTTCATCGGGTGGGAGGGCGTGGGGCTGGCGTCGTATCTGCTGATCGGATTCTGGTTTGCGAAGGATTCGGCGGCCTCAGCGGGGAAGAAGGCGTTCATCGTCAATCGCATCGGCGACTGCGGATTTTTGATTGGGCTGTTTTTGTTGATTCAGCATTTCAAGTCGCTCGACTTCGCGCAAGTGTTCCAGGGCGTAGCACATCTGACTCCAGGTGCCGAGACGGAATCATTGCTCACGGCTATCGGCATTCTTCTTATGGTCGGGGCCTGCGGCAAGTCGGCGCAGATTCCGCTGTACGTCTGGCTGCCGGATGCGATGGAAGGCCCGACACCGGTTTCGGCCCTGATTCATGCGGCGACCATGGTCACGGCGGGCGTCTACATGGTCGCACGTTCGAACATGATCTTCGAGCGTGCTCCGATTGCTTTGAATATTGTCGCCATCATCGGCACGCTGACGGCGCTGTTTGCCGCGACGATTGGCATCACGCAGACCGACATCAAGAAGGTGCTCGCCTACTCCACCGTCTCGCAACTGGGATACATGTTTATGGCGTGCGGCGTGGGCGCGTTTTCGGCGGGCATCTTCCACCTGATGACGCATGCTTTCTTCAAAGGCCTGCTGTTCCTGGCGGCAGGATCGGTGATCCATGCAGTCGGCGGCGAGCAGGACATGCGCAAGATGGGCGGGCTGCGATCCTTTACGCCGTGGACGTTTCTGACCATGGGAATCGCCACGCTGGCGATTGCGGGAATTCCGCCGTTCGCCGGCTTTTGGAGCAAGGACGAAATCTTGTGGAAGGCGTTCTCCAGCGAACACGGAAGCTGGGTGTTCTGGCTGGTGGGCGTGATTACAGCGTTTATCACGTCGTTTTATATGTTCCGCCTGCTGTTTATGACGTTCTTTGGCGACTATCGCGGTGCGCAGGCCGAGAATCATGGGCATGGGTCACACGGCCACGGGCATGATGCGCACGGCTTGCCGCATGAGAGTCCGATGGTGATGCTGGTTCCGCTGATGATTCTCGCCGTGTTGTCGATTGTGGGTGGACTGGTTGGGATCGGCAACGGATTCGAGCATTTTCTGGCGCCGGTGTTTGGATCCGGCGCAGGCGAAGCGGTTGGGGAAGCTGCTGGTCGCGGCACCGAGTTCCTTCTGATGGGCGTATCGGTTGCGGTCGCTCTGCTCGGGCTGATTCTGGCGTATGTCCTTTATGTGAGCAAGCCGGAGCTTCCGCAGAAAGTTGCGGCGTCTCTGGGCTTGTTCTATGACGCAGTGCTGAACAAGTACTACGTGGATGAGCTTTACGCGAAGGTGTTTGTAAAGCCGCTGGTGGAGGGGTCCACCAACGTTCTTTGGCAGGGAGTGGACCGTAAGGTAATCGACGACACCGTAAACCATGCTGCCGACGGGGCGCGGCAGGTGTCGGATGAAGTACGGCACATGCAATCGGGCAACCTGCGCTCCTATGCCGGATGGATTGCGGCGGGCGCGGCGGTAGTGATCGCGTACATGGTTTGGATGGGGGTGGGCCGATGAACACCGGCGATCTCAGCCCCTATATTTTGACGCTGGTGACGTTTGCGCCGCTGGGCGGGGCGCTGCTACTGACGTTTTTTCCCCGCCGCGACCGTGACATTCGCATTTTCTCTCTGGTGGTTTCGCTGCTGACGTTCGGACTTTCGCTGCATCTGCCCGTGCATTTCCGGCGCGGCCTGCCTGGATTTCAATTCTCGGTGGATCACCAATGGATCGTGCGCCCGAATATTCACTACCACATGGGCATCGACGGGATTTCGCTGTGGCTGGTTGTGCTGACGACGTTTCTCACACCGCTGTGCGTGCTGATTTCGTGGAAGTCGGTGCATGACCGGGTGAAGGAATTCTTCATCCTGCTGCTGATTCTGGAAACCGCGTTGATCGGTGTGTTTACTTCGCTCGATCTTTTCCTGTTCTATTTCTTCTGGGAAGCAACGCTGATCCCGATGGCGCTGCTGATCGGCGTTTTTGGGCACGAGCGCAAGGTTTACGCGGCGATCAAGTTCTTCATGTACACGATGATCGCCTCGGTGTTTATGCTGGCGGCGATCTTGTGGCTGTACGCGCATACGGGGAGCTTCGACTTCGTGGAGATCCAAAGACAGATCCAGTCGAACGGCATTTCCAGCTTCCCTGCTGCTGCGCAGTGGCTTTTCCTCGGATTCTTTCTGGCGTTTGCGGTTAAGGTGCCGCTGTTTCCGTTCCACACGTGGTTGCCGGACGCGCACGTGGAGGCGCCGACGGCGGGATCGGTGCTGCTGGCGGGCGTGCTGCTGAAGATGGGGACGTATGGCATGCTGCGCTTCAATCTGGGGCTGTTTCCGGAGCAGTCGCGGAACAATGCGACGTGGATCATCGTCCTGGCGCTGATCGGCATCATCTATGGCGCTCTGGTGGCGATGGTGCAGCCGAACATGAAGAAGCTGATCGCGTACTCGTCGGTCAGCCATTTGGGATTCGTGGTGCTCGGCATCTTCAGCTTCACTGCCTCCGGACTCAATGGCGCGATGTTTGTGATGCTGGCGCACGGGATTTCCACCGGCGCGCTGTTTATGCTCGCGGGAATTTTGCACGAGCGCCGCCACACATACGAGATCAGCGAATTCGGAGGGCTGGCGGCTCCTATGCCGGTTTATGCGGCATCGTATCTGTTCATTGTGCTGGCGTCGGTGGGCCTTCCGCTGCTGAACGGATTTGTCGGCGAGTTTCTTGTGCTGAGCGGTGCGTTTCAGGCGAGACCGATCTACGGGATTCTGGCCGCGACCGGCGTGATCTGGAGCGCTTGTTATCTGCTGTGGATGTTCCAGCGAGTTTTCTACGGCAAGGTAACGCACGCGGTGAACAATTCCCTGCCTGACCTTTACGCCTTTGAAAAGTGGGCGGTATGGCCTTGTGCCGCGGCCGCGTTCGTTATGGGGATTGCGCCGATTGTGTGGCTGGGGGCAATTGATCCCGCGGTGCAGGCGGCGCTCGCGTCCATGCCGCAAGTGGTCAGCAAGGTGGTGGGACCATGATCATGCTTCCCGCCATGCTCCAGGCAATTCCTCAGACGGAAGATTACATCCGCATTCTGCCGGAGTTGGTGCTCTCCGCATTCGGCATTGTGGTGATGATGCTCGATCCGCTGGTGGATGAGGAGAAGAGCCAGAAAACTCTCGGGCAGATCGCGTTTGTGGGAACGCTGGCCGCGCTGGCCTCGACCTGGTACATGGCGCGGTATCCCGGCCTGGCGTTCAGCAACATGGTGCGGGTGGACACGTTCAGTGTGTTTTTCAGTTTCCTGGTGATTGCCATTGCCGCCGTGGTGATTCTGAGTTCTTTCGAATACATGGCGGTGCAACGGATTCGCGCCGGCGAGTACTATGCGCTGATTCTGTTGGGCGTGGTGGGCATGGTGCTGATGTCGTCAGCGATTGAGCTGGTGCTGATTTTCATTGCGCTCGAGATTTCTTCGATTTCGACCTATATTCTGGCGGGCTTCCGGCGCAGCGCGGCTTCAAGCAGCGAATCGTCGCTGAAATATTTTCTGCTGGGTTCGTTCGCCACGGCATTTTTCTTGTACGGCGTGGCGCTGATGTTTGGCGCGACGGGATCGACGAACATCGACAAGATCACCAAGACACTGCAAGCGGGACCGGCGCCAATGCTGGTCTTTGCCGCGATGGCGATGATGTTCGTGGGCCTGGGATTCAAGGTTGCGGCCGCTCCGTTCCATGTATGGACGCCCGATGTATACGAAGGCGCGCCGGCGCCGGTAGTCGGCTTTATGTCAACCGCGCCCAAGGCGGCGGCGTTCGCCGTGCTGCTGCGGGTGGTGTTTGCCATCAACGCGCCGGGACGATTCTGGTTCTTGTGGATCGCCGCGGCGCTGTCGATGACCCTGGGTAACGTTGGCGCTCTGGTGCAGAGCAACGTCAAGCGCCTGCTGGCGTATTCCTCGATCGCGCACGCCGGGTATTTGCTGGTGGCGTTCCTGGTCACGTCGTCGGATCCGTCTTCCACTGGCATTTCCGCCGCCATGTTCTACACTGCGGCGTATGCCGCCATGAACGTCGGGGCCTTCGCCGTGGTCAGCCACTTCGCCAATGCCGGCGAACGGTACGTCACGCTCGACGACTACGAGGGGCTGGGGCGGTCGTCACCATTGCTGGCGGCGACGCTGACTATTTTCTTGTTGTCGCTGATTGGCATCCCAATGACCGGCGGGTTTTTTGCCAAGTTTTACGTGTTCCAGTCCGCTTTGAAAGCGAATCTGATCTGGTTGACGCTGATTGGAGTGGTCAACAGCGCGATCGGCGCGTACTATTATCTGCGCATTATTGTCGTGATGTACATGCGGGAATCGCGCAAGCCGGTTCCAGTTACGCCGATTCCGGTTGGATTGGGCGCGGCGCTGGCACTCTGCGTTTTGGCCACGCTTTACCTGGGACTGCTGCCCGACCGCGTATTGCAGGCGGCGCAGCACTCGGCGCAGGACCTTGTGCCGCCGACTACGGTGGCGCCCAGCTTGGCGCAAACGCCGCCGGCGGGCGGTCCACAATGACTTCTGCGGAGAATCCGAAAAGCGCATTTGACAATCATGGTGGCTAGCGTGCATCATGTTCCCACAAAACGTTAGTCAGTCCTTCCCTCTCAAAGGAACTGATCGTTACCCGAGGAGTAAACAATGACCAAACTGATTCGCCAGCTGTGGTCGGATGATGCGGGACAAGATATTGCCGAATACGCGGTGATGTTGGCAGTGATCCTGGTTCTGGTGGTGGGGACGGTGCGCCTGATCGGATCCAGCGCCAATAACGCGTTCTCCAGCGTGGCCAGTTCACTCCAGTAGGGTCTCGCTGTCGATCTGAACGATTTTCGGAGCCAGTTCTCTCGATGACTCGATTTACTCCAAGCTTTGCGACTGCCGTCTGCTACCGATTTACGTGGCAAGCGGCTGTGGCTCAGCTTGGAGCGAGGACGCGCCCGTGATGGCCCGCTAATCGAATCAAGTTTCAGCCGCAGCCGCGATCTCCGGATCGCGGCTTTTGCTTTGTTACCCCACTGAGGAGAAATCATTGCATGATCGTCAACATGTCGGAACGAGCGACCGAGCACGAAATCAACCACGTCATTGAGCGTATTCGTGAGGCGGGTTATCAGCCGCACGTCACGCGCGGGACGGAGCGGACCATCGTGGCGGCGGTCGGCAGCGGCCGCCGCCACGAAATCGAAGCGCTGCAGGCTGCGCCGGGCGTCGATAACGTGGTCGCCATCGCCCAGCCTTTCAAGCTGGTGAGCCGGCAGCTCAAGCCCGAGCGTTCGATCGTGAATGTCGGCGGTGTGGCGATTGGCGGGGAGAACATTGTTGTCATCGCCGGGCCGTGTTCCGTCGAGTCGCGCGAGCAGATGCTCAACACCGCTTGGGCCGTCAAGGAGGCGGGCGCCACGATGCTCCGCGGGGGCGCCTACAAACCACGCACTTCGCCCTATGACTTTCAGGGCCTGGGTCTGGAAGCGCTGAAGATTCTGAGCGAGGTGCGGAAGGCCACGGGCTTGCCGGTGGTGACCGAGGTGATGAGCACGGAAGACGTCGAGGCGATTTGCGAGCAAGCTGACATGCTGCAGGTCGGCGCACGCAACATGCAGAACTTCGCTTTGTTGCGGCGCCTTGCCACCGTCGCCAAACCAGTGCTGTTGAAGCGCGGCCCGTCTGCGACCGTGAAGGAGTGGTTGCTCGCCGCCGAGTATCTGCTCTCGGGCGGCAATCATCAGGTGGTGCTGTGCGAGCGCGGCATCAAGACCTTCGAAACCGAAATGCGCAACACCATCGATCTCGCAGCGGTGGCGCTGGCGCGTGACCTTTCGCACTTGCCCGTGATTGCCGATCCGTCTCACGGAACAGGCAAGCCAGGCTTGATCGCAGCGGTTTCGCGCGCCGCCGTTGCCGTGGGCGCCGATGGACTGATCATCGAAGTGCATCCCTGCCCGGAGCGCGCTTTGTCCGATGGCGCGCAGTCGCTTGATTTCGCGGGATTCGGCCGGGTGATGCGTGCACTGGGCGAGCCGCTGCGCCAGACGGCGAGCAAACCCGCAAAAGTGCAAGCCGCCTCTTAGCATGGGCTTTAGCGGCGGGCTCGTAACGGCGGGCTCGTGCTGTGCTTGGCAGGCTGAAGTCCTGTCACCTGCGACAGTGTGTCCGTTGCCGGAGCTGTGCCGCCCGACTTCGGGCGTCAGCCGGGCTTACTGCAGTAACTGCTGGGTGAGTTTAATCGCACAATACTGCCCGCTCGGGCAGGACGGCGAAGTGCCGGAGGTCGCCGGCCGCATCGTGCCGAAATAGATGCTGGACGCCTGATCCTCGGTGCTGACGTTATCGATTGAGAAGGCGCTGGTTCCACCCCACTCATTGGTGGCGGTACTGGTGGGGGTTGTGCTTGACGTGATGCTAGTCGTCACGTTCCACTCTGTCACCAGATTCGCTCCCGAAGTGGAGGTGAAGGCACCGGTCCCGACGTAGAGCTGGTCGGTCGTGCCATTGTAAAAGTCCAGCAACGGAGAACAGATGCCTGCCGGATTGGCGGCGCTGTTGATGTTGATGTTGTTGGACATGGCCGGCGTCACGTTCATGATTCCCTTCGGGGAGGAAAACGACAAGGCATATAGACTCGGCTTGGTGGAGGCGCCGGTTTGCGTTCCGCAAGCAAAGAGAAGGCCGGCGCCGTTTGTCGGTCCGGTGGTGAAGTAAGCGTTGGTGAAGTCGCCATCGAAGATATAAGGCGTGTTGCCGGTGGCCGCCGGGCCAATGTCTGCTGTGGCCTGCGAAGTCAGACTGGTGTTGATCTGGGAGACGATGGAATAAGTGTTCGTAGGATCCGCCGAGCCAAAAACGTAGACAAAACCGTTGGTGGAATCGACGACGGGCGAAAGTATGATCGCGTCTCCCGATGTGCTGGCAATCGCTATTGAACCAACCTTCGTAAAACTGCTGGCTCCCGGTGTGTAGCCATAAACTGAGGCTCCATCGGACACGAACACCTCATTGCTAACCTGGTCGTAGACAGGGGATGTCAACGGTCTACCTGCACTGACGGTAATGCAGTACTCTACGGCGGGAGTTCCATTGAAGATGTTGCTGATGCGGTAAAGGATGCCATTATCCGCCCCGACATACGCCGAGTTGCTGCCGTAGTCCACATAGATTGAGGAATTGCTGTCCGTGGTCCCGGTGGTTCCGCAGCCCGAGACTCCGCTGTCGGTATAGTTCAGCCGCGTCAACGAACTGCCTGCGGCAAGAACGTAAGGATTGGTGGCGCTCGTACCCTGACCGGCGGTCGGCGTGAGTACGTCCAAGTATGCGGGGCTGGAAGCACTGGTTTGCGTGCCGCTTTCAATGAATGCGACTTGTGTGCCGCTGAGAGATAGAGTCGGGGAAAGCGCCGAACCGGCCGAGCCCGCGGCGTAGGCCCACAGAACAGTCGGCTGCTTAAGGTCCGTCGTTACCGGCGATTGATTGACAATGGGGCAAGAGGACGAGGTGGTACCCGTATAGAGATTGTTGAAAGCGATGATGTTGGCCTGACTTGTGCTCGGCGTGGCGGCGATTGTGTATACCACGAAGTCATTGGTGCAGCTGGGAGTCGAGTTGATATTGAACGTGTACTTCGCCGGACTCTCCCCCAGAGGCATGCCTCCGTTGGCCCCGAGGGGCATGGCCCAGTCCACTCGCATGTGCCGCTTTGCGCCTGCTGTTCCTGTTATCGGCAACGGTGGCCAGGGGTGGGGAAACATCCAGGCGGAGCGCTGAGCCCAATTCACCCAGCTGCGGGGATCGCGCGCCGTCAAGGCGGCAACCTCCGGAGAGGCGCCATTGGTAAACAGGATATGGCGAGTGCTCCAATCCACCGGCAGTCCAATGTGATCGGGTTCTGCATCTTGCGCAAGGAGGGAATGCGTCATCGACAGCATTGCCAGCCATGCAACAGCGGCTATCGCTGCCGATCGCACCACCTTCGCCGAGATTGAGCTTTGTCGCATTAGCAGTGTCACGAGTTTCCACCTCATGAGGGCAGGGGGCCAGGTCACCACCCCGAGTTAGCATTAAGACTACCTTAGAATTTTCTCGCGAAATCTATCGGCGAAACCCTTACCTTCGTAACGTCCCGCCCATTCCTTCCCGAACATTAACATGCATCAACAGATGGCAGCTCCGCCGGCTGAATCTGAATCAACGGGCCGCCGGTAGCGTGCGAGGAGCGTCGCAGCATGTTGGCGGTCGGAATTCCCGTTCTCTGAAACGATTTCTCGCAATCCGCCGTCGAAGGTCCCAACATACTGCCTTCCATGTAGGCCAGCCCCGGGCAGCGGGTGCAGGTGCCGACATGGGCGCAGGCAGCACAGGTCGTCAAATCCCGAGCGCGAATGGAACGAACGGTTTCCAGCTGCGCGGAATGACGCCAAATCTCCAGAAATTTCTGCCGACGCACATTTCCGCTCGGGAGGGGAAACTGCACGCAAGGAAAGACGTCGCCGTAGGGAGAAATGTAGCAAGAGGTATGCCCGGCACTGCAGGGATAGCCTTCCATCACGTCTGCATCCGGAGGCGGAGGTGGTGCGCAGAACTTCTCTGCGTCGCCCACCAGCGCGGGATCGTGAAAAAGATCCCCCAGCACCGATGCTTCTGCCCGCCACTGCAGAATCGACCGGTCCCCGTCGATCTTCGGGGTAATCGTCGGATCCAACGTATACGCCACGCCGAGTTCCTGCGCCAAAGCGATGACGCCGGGATAGTCGCGCAGGTTGGCGGACAGAAGAACGTTGGCGATGGTCACCTTCAGTCCCTGGGAGCGCAGGAAACGGATGGCTTCCACGGTCCGCCGCAGCGAACCCGGCAGCTTGGTGATCGCGTCATGCACTTCGGGGCGGTGAGAGTACACACTGATCTGCACCTGTTCCACACCCAAGTCGCGGATGCGCTTGGCCTCGGCCTCCCGAATCATGACCCCGTTGGTCTTTACTTTCACGTTGAACTGCAGGCGGCGCGCGAACTCCACGATGTCAAAGAAATCGCGGCGCATGAGGACTTCCCCGCCGCTCAGCGTAAGAAAGAAGACTCCGGCATCGGCCAGCTGCATGAGCACATTTTTGATCTCGACGACCGACATCTCGCCATGATCGTCATGATCGAGATAGCAGTGCACGCAGCGTTCATTGCAGCGGTAGGTGATGTCGAGCTGTACGCTGAGCGGCACTCCCAATTCGAGCGCTCTTTGATTCATCTCCGCCAGCAGGCTCATTGCACCCCCAGCGGCTGCGCTGGAAAACGAATCGGCTGATCGGAGACCAACAAAATGCCGTGCCTGGCAAGGTCCTCAACGAACTGCTCAGCATCGCGAACGGCTGTTTCCAGGCTGACGTCGAACTCGGCACAGATTTTCGCGGCGACGATTTCCGACAGGGGAGTGTGGCCATCGGCAGACTGCCAGATCACGGTGGCGACTGAATCAAGGGCGAAAAAGGTGGAGTCCGTGGCTGACATGATCATCATCTCACCACCCAGCATGCGGGCGGCGACGGTGGTGCTTGGCAAGATGTATTTCTCAGCCACCCATATTCTCCGCGTGCTCCAGCTGGCGATGGCTGTGACGAAGCCAGTGCAGCCGCAAGCAAACATTGCGGAAACTGTCCCCATGGCAGAGCATCCAAGCCAGCAGCTGCGCGGCATACGAGATGCGGCGCCGCGGAACAATCACCCGGCGATCCCGTTGAACAGCGGAAACTCTTCCCAGTAGCTCCGATGGCCAAACCGGGGGGTCATTCTGGGGCACCGCATCGCCGCGGGTCACCCAGCGAACCAGGCCGTCGCGCTCCAGCCTTTCACGCACTCGATGAACCAACGCCCGCTGGTTGACCAGTACCAGAACCAGATCGCCGGGAACAGCCGCCTGGCATGATGCGCCGTCTATGGTCAGCAGATCGCCGGGCCAGAGGGTCGGAAGCATGCTGCTGCCGAGTGCACGCAGGCGTATTGTTCCGCCAGCAGCCAGAATCTCGGCGGCCAGTCCAAGCTGAACGGAACTGCGCAGTTCCCCTGTTTCGTGCATGCCACGGGCCTACGAATTCTTGCGGTTGAAGCGGCACTGGAACTCGACCGGCTGGACCTTCCCGCAGGAAAGCGCCATGGTCTCAAAAACGCGTTCGAATCGATAGGTGGGTTGTTGGTATGGCCTCTTGCCGCTCCGCGTTGGGCCGGGGACGGCGGATTCGTGCGAGCTAGGCTGTCGGTCAGTCTGCGCGCCCTCCAAAATCAACGATGGGTGCGTGTCCCTGCTCTGGCTCATCTCTGCGTAACCTCAATTTGCGCGAACTCAGATAAGACCAGCAGAGGGACAGGTTGGCCAGCCTGACGCTGGTGTCGGTAGGCGCTGAACTGACCGTAAGAAACCTGCTCCAAATCCCCTCCGTCGAAAAGCGGATTGATCTGAAAGCGGCGGAGGCGATGCTCCGTGCGCCCATCCGCCGCTTGCCAGTCCTTCCCGCCCCACTGGCCGCCGATTCAGTCGCCGGTCGAGGCTGCCGCCATCGCCACAGAGGCGGGAGCCTGAACCTGGGGAATCTCGACCAGACCAACTGCCTTCATTTCGCCGACAAATTCGGTGACGTCGCGCTCGGCCCGCGCCGGATCGACTTCGTAGGCCCGGACCACGGCGGCGGCAATCTCTTCCAGCGTTCGCGGCGTCTCCAACAATTTCCATATCAACGCGCCCGTGCCGTTGAAGGTGTAGATCGATGCCAGGTCTCCAACGCTTGCGCACACCGGAACAATCAGGGTTTCGCCCGCCACCACGCGAGCAACCACCGATTGCGAACGGACCAGAGCTTGCGTTTTCCATTCAGTTGCCAAGCTGCGCTCCTTCTTTTCCGGCACTGATTTCGGACGATTGCCGATCGCAGGCGAATCGAAACCCACAGGCTTTCGCCCCAATGTGAGATTACGCTAGACACGCCCCTAGCTAGCAATCAGACTCTGGTGGCAGGTATTGACTTGGTTATCAGTCAAAATGGTTCCCAACTTACTGCCAAATTGTGGGTTAGGGTTCGCTGGCTCAACATGGAATTCTGCCTCTTCATCTTCCAGTAAGTGATTGATAACCCCCCGGGCGCGCCATCCCACACGTTTTTCCTATAGACAACCGAAAGGAAACGCTATAGAAAGAAATGTCTTTCGCAAGCCTTCGCCATGTCACACACAACTCCGGTGCTCAACGAAGAACGGCGCCGCGCCATCCTCGACCAGTTAACCCGCCAAGGACGGGTTCTCGTCACAGAACTTTCCCGGCAGTTCAAGACCTCGCAGGTTACGATTCGCAAGGACCTGGAAATTCTGCACGCGCACGGCCTGGTGCATCGAACCCACGGCGGCGCGCTGCCCTCACGGGAGGGCGCGCTGGAAGATCCCACGCTGCGCGAAAAAGAGAAACTGCATCATCAGGAGAAGCTGCGCATCGCCGAACATGCCGCACAGAAGGTGAAGGAAGGGCAGGTGCTGATTCTCGATTCCGGCACTACGACCACGGCGATCGCCCGCGCACTACGCAACTTTCAGAATCTTACGATCATCACGAATGCGGTAAACATTGCCGCGGAACTTTCGGGAACTGCCGTGGAAGTGATCCTGACCGGCGGAACGTTGCGCAAGAATTCGTTCTCGCTTGTCGGGCCCATCGCCGAGGAGACTTTGCGAAGACTGAGCGCCGATATCTTGTTTCTCGGCGTCGACGGCTTCGACGTTCATTTTGGACTGAGCACGCCAAATCTTCTGGAAGCGAAAGTGAACCGGGTAATGGTGGAGGTCGCGAAGAAAACTGTTGCGGTTTGCGACTCGAGCAAATTTGGACGGCGCAGCCTGTCGCTGATCGCGGCGCCGGCGGCGGTCCATGAAGTCATCACTGACCGGGGTGCTCCAAAATCCGACCTGCGCGTGCTCAAGCAGGCGGGGATTGAGGTGACGGTGGTGTAAGCCTGATTGTCATTTTGAGCGGAGTGACCGGTCGGCGAAGACGGCTGGTCGCGGAGTCGAAGGATCTCTATCGTCCGAGAACTCATGCCTCGTTTTGACGTCTCCATTGCCGGAGAGCTGAATCTCGATCTCATCCTTTACGGGCTGCCGGAAGAACTTCCTCCGGAACGCGAGCTGCTGGCTGACCGCATGATGCTGACGCTGGGCGGATCGTCGGCGATCGTGGCGCACAATCTTGCCGCGCTGGGCAGCCGTGTGGGGTTTCAATCGCGCATCGGCGACGACCCGCTGGGCCAGATCGCACTCGATCGCATGCAGCAGGGGGGCGTGGATGTGTCGCTGGTGCGACAGATTCCGCGCGCGACTACGACCGGGCTGAGCGTAATACTGCATCACGACGCGTGGCGCAGTATTCTCACGTATTCCGGAACGATTGCGGAATTATCATGGGACGATCTTGATCTCGACTATCTGGCGGACTCTCGGCATTTTCATTTGTCCTCTTACTACTTGCAACAAGGCCTGCGGCCGCGCGTGGCTGAGCTGTTTCGATATTTCAAATCGAAGGGGCTCACGATTTCGATGGATACCAATGACGATCCCGAGGACTGCTGGGGAGGTGGATTGCAGGATGTTCTTCGGCTGGTGGATGTCTTTCTGCCGAACGAGCGCGAGGCCTGCAAAATTGCCGGAACCGATAATCTGGAAGCCGCGCTGGGCAAGCTTTCTGAGTTTGTGCCGCTGGTCGTGGTGAAACTGGGCGCGAAAGGCGCGACGGCACAGCGGGGCAAGGAGCGCGTAGTGAGCCCTGCGCAAAAAGTCGAAGCCGTGGATGCGGTCGGCGCCGGCGACAGCTTCGATGCCGGGTTCTTGCATCAGTATCTGCGTGGAGCTGATTTGTCGGCCTGCCTCGCCTATGGCAATCTTGCGGGAGCGCTCTCCACGACGCGTCCGGGAGGAACGGAGGCCTTCCGGGATGCCGGACACCGGGAAGCATTCTTACGGAATCGCAACGAACGAATCCAGTGAGAACTACCTCGAGTTTCTCCTCCTCAAGCTCGGAATCATTTCTTAGTCGCGGATGAACTCTTGCCTGTGCTTGGTGGCCTGGAAGACTTGCGCTGCCCGAACACAATCCGCGCAACCCGGCTGCGATCCAGTTTCGTAGGCCTGCCTTTCACGGAAACGTTCACGGTTGCTCCGGTCATCGACACAACGTTGCCTAGCAGTACGGTCCCGTCTTGCAGTATCACCGTGTCGACGGTCAGCGGACTCAACTCCATCTCGACGCTGCCGGGCAGAGAGTTCGCCACAACCTCCACGGGCGTGCTGGCTGGGGCAAAGCCCTCTTTGCTGAACTCCAGCACATGCTTGCCCGGCGCAATCGGGAGCATCTGGGGCGTTACGCCGGAATCCTGCGAATCCAGTTTGAGGCCGGCCCCTGAAGGAACGCTGGTGATGCTCATCTTGATCTTCATCGGCTCGTCGGAAGGCAGATGCTGCGGCTGCAATTCCATGCTGGCGAACGAACCCATGGCATGCACGCTGACCGGGACTTTTACTTTTTGTCCGGCATCCAGGTTGGTGACCTCCAGATAGCCTTCGCCTACGCGCTTGCCGTTCTTGTCGAGCAGATAGAGATAGAAAGACGCGGACGGAATCGCTTTCGCGCTGAGGTTTTCCGCCCATGCCTCTCCCAGATAATCGCTCTGGCCCGAGGCGGAGCTGACTTGCCGCAACTTGCCGATGGTGAAACGCAGGATCGCGTCCTTGCCGTCAGGCGGCCAGGTCAGTACAGTATCGGCGGCGAAGGCGGGAGCCACGCACAGCAACAATAGCGAGAGAATTGAGATTGCCTTGCGCATCGTCCATTATCTTGCCGGGTTCGCCGCGTCCGCACAATCGGAATCTTGCACGCAGCGTTGATCGAAAAGAATCCGGCCATCAGCTAGCAGAGCACGAGGCGGCTAATGCTCACTCCTTGCTGACCTCCAATAGCAGATGTTCCTTGAACTCCGTCTTCAGCGTCGGAATCTTCCCCGCCTCAACGCGCACTGGGCCAAGATCTTTGCCGTCGACATAGTCCATCACGTGATAGCTTCCCGGCTTCAGCCCGCGGAGATCGATCTCACCTTTGAACACCCCTTCGAACGTCGTGTTCTCTGGGACGAAAAACGCGTAGTACATTTTGCCGTCTTTCTCGATCGCATAACCTTCCGGCACATCGTATCCATACACGTAGAGATTGCGGAATTCGCCCTTGGACAGCATCTTCTCGTTGTAGAGGGCGATCCATTTTCTCCAGTGTGCTTCCTTTTCCGGTGTCAGGTTCACGGGCTTGTAATGCGGGCCGGGATCGGGCCAGACAAACTTCGTGCCCAGAACTCCGCCGGTTCCGAGCGTGGAAGCGAAGTCAGTGCCGTGCTCGCTCCAGTTGCCGCCGCCAATGGGCGTCATCGCCGAAAGTTCGACGTGATCTCCGTAGACCGCGGCCTCGGGCCCGAGCAGCGCTTTGTACATTTTGATGCGGCGCCGCACTTGCACTGCACCCACGGGATCGGCCGTGACCGCCTGATCGATAAACGGCAGCCAGGCCAGCGAGGGCGGCGTGCCGCACGGACAGGCCTGCGTCACGCTCTCGGGCTTTATGGAACGAGTCGTCTCGAAAATGGTCTTATAGACTTCGCGCATTCCCTGCACCGACTCCTGCGGCGACTTGTGATGATGCGCCGGGTTGTAGCACGCTGGTACACTGTAGATGTTGTCGAGCTTCGATCCGTCGAATCCCCAATCGCGAATGAACTTCTCCGTGAGTTGCTTGTAATAGGCCTGCACTTCGGGTAGCGCAGGATCGAGCGCCGCCAGATCGCGTGTGATGCGCGCGTGCTTGCCGTCTTTGTCGAGGATCAGCCAGTCAGGATGGTCGCGCACAACCTGTGACACGATGTACTTGTGCGACTCGTATTTGCCCTGCCCATCTTCTACAGCCAAGGGAAGCCACCACAACTGTGCCAGCATTCCCTGCTTGTGAAACTCATCCACCATTTTCTTGATGGCATCGCCGGGAAATGTATCTGTGCGCGGACTCCAATCGCCGTAAGTGTCGAACCAGCGGTCATCGAGCGTGGCCCACTTGATGCCGAGTTCCTTCAGCTTGGGCACGGTGCCGAGCATTTGCGCTGGAGTTACGTTGAACTCGAATCCCCAACCGCACCAGCTTACGTTGTAGGCTTCGCTCGAAGGCTTGGGAAGATCCCATCCTTCTTTTTGCAGCACGCTCGACCACATGCGCAGCGGCTCATAGAAATCGCCGCTGTAGACCGCCAGAAAACTGCGCGGGGTGGAATAGGTTTCTCCGGGCTTCAGCGTCGCGTGCGCCGGAATCGTGATGCCGGCATTCACTCGCCCATGGGCATCGACCTTGACGGGAATCGACAGCGTCCAGGGCAAGGTTTCCACGTGGCCGATGGCTTCGCCGACGGATGAAGTCCAGAAGGCAACCACCGGAATGCCGCCACCGTAGCCGCCTTTCACCATCTCGCCCATCGCGTTGGGCTGCGCCGAAGTGCGAGTTAGTCTTTGCACGTCATCTTTGCCCCAGTCGTAACTCGATCCCTGAAACGACCACATGTCGTAGGGCGCTGACTTCGCTTCATGATTGTTGAAGCGATGTTGCTGCGTGTGCAGTTCGTCAATTTTGAAGTCGGCAGCGCCGGTGTTCTTGTAGGAAACGCCGACAAGTGCAAGGCTCGGGAAATCGTCGTACGCTTCTATCACTGTGATGCGTTCGATTTGCAGATCGGAAGTGCGCGGCGCGGCGGGAATCTCGATGCGCCTGCCGCGGCCCAGCTTTCCCGTGGCTTCGAGCACTTTGACCCTAGTGAAGTCCTGCGTGAATTGCAGTTCCTTGCCTTCGTGAACGATCGAGTCGCCGGCGGTATTGGCATCGTCGAGCGTCAGCCGCTGGCCCTGCTTGAGAAGGGTGGCCTGCATGGCGCCGGAAGAAAGAACCTGAAACTCCGCTGCCCCGGTCGTGATGACGATTGGGCCGCCCTCACGGATTTCCACCGTGATTTCCGATGGACGAGACGCCTCGAGCTTCGGTGCGGGCACGGCAGGCTTCGTACATCCGGTGGCCGCCAGGAGGGCGACAAAGGCGATTCCGAAATTCAGCGTGGACCAGTCAGCTCGGGAGAGAATGCGGCGGATGCGGTTCATAGTTTCCTTTTCGGCAAGCCTACCAGATGACCGAAAGAAAACAAAATGTTTCGTGCAGTATCGTAACCCGGAACTGTAACCACACGGTTACGCGTAGCGCGTCACCGCTCGGTTACGGATTCCCCCCTGGACTGGCAGCGCGTTTGGGGTTGCCCGGGAGATCCTAGCGAATCTCGGCCAGCGAATGCTCCAGCGCGCCGCGCTTGGGCGTGGGCATGGCGCCGACCTCGCTGGCCACCCAGGCGCCCACCAGATTGGCGACTTCGTTCATCAAGGCCAGCGACGCGCCGTGCAGATATTCGTGAATCAGTCCGGCGGTGAAGGCGTCGCCCGATCCCACCGTGTCAGCAACCCGAACCTTAAATCCGGGATGCTCGCTGACCTCGCCGCCTTTGACGAGCAAGCTTCCCCGGCAACCCCGCGTGACGCAAACAATTTTCAGATCATGCTCGCGAATCAACCGCTGCGCCGACGGGATTTCATCTTTGTGCGAAAACCCGCCCAGGTTCATGATTGTGGGCAGCTCTTCATCGTTCAGCTTGACGATGTCGGCCCGGTGCATCGAATCCGAAAGGATTTCGGGCGAGTAAAAGGACTGCCTCAGGTTTACATCGAAAACCTTGAGCGTCTTCGATGAGGCGGCGCGAAGGAATCGGCGGATGGTGGAGCGGCTGGCTTCCGACCGTTGCGCCAGCGAGCCGAAACAGATGGCGTCGGCGGTTTCGGCGAGGTGCTGCCAATCCAGTGTCCAGTCCAGAAAATCCCAGGCCACGGGCTGGGCAATTTGATAACGGGGTTGCCCTTTGCTGTCGAGCTCCACGTTGACCGAGCCGGTAGGGTGGTCGCGGTCGGTCTGAATGTGATCAATATTGACGCCGAGCTCCTCCATGCGGCGCAGCGCTTCCAGGCCGCGGGAGTCTTCGCCGATGCGGCTGGCGACGATGCCTTCGTCGCCCATGAGGGTCGTAATATAGGCAAAGTTGGCGGGCGCACCGCCCAGACACGTGCGTTCCGGAAGCACATCCCACAGCACTTCGCCCAGTCCCACGACCCGTTTCTTCATGGCTGCTCACCCGGAACAGTGTGGGCCTCTGCAATCGCTTCAGGACTCAGTGCAAAGCGCAAAAAGAGGGACTCCCGAAGGAATCCCTCTGTCAGCACAACGTGGACCGCTAGAATATGAACTTCAACGCAAATTCGAGCTGGCGCATACCGGTGGTCGAACCCGGCGAAGAGTCAGCCTCGATATCCGTGATCTGCCCATTGCCGGGGCAGTCGATACACTGTCCCGTACCGCCTTGGTTCGAATTGAAGCCCAGTACCGGATGGTTAAACACATTGAACGCATCCATGCGGAACTGTGCCTTCACCCGTTCGGTGATGCTGAAGTTCTTCATGATCGCGGCGTCAGCCCAAAAGCCTGACGGACCACGGAAGGAATCAAACCCGATGTTGCCCAGTTGCCCGCAGGCCGGCATGGCAAACCCTGGCCCGGTTGGCCGGGTGAGGGTGCAGGTGTCAGTACCGACAGTAAGCGCGCTCGCCGCGTAGGAGAGCGTAGGTATCGGAGTGAAAAAGGATTGTTGATGCGTGGTGGGGTCAAAAGATCCCGCCCCCACGCGAAACGCTCCATTGGCGTCGGGACGGCACAATCCAACGTCGTTGACCTGGCTACAGTTCGAGAAGCTGGGCGTCCAAGGCAACCCACTGCTCAAATTGGTGGTGCCTGTGATCTGCCAGCCGCCGATAATCAAATCCTCAGCCCTGCCTGAATTGCCGGCAAACGTCTTGCCCTTGCCGAAGGGCAATTCGTACACCGCATTCGTTACCCAGACATGATCACGAACCTGATCGTCTGGTCCATAGGAGTAAGGATGGCTGTTGGGATAGTAGCCGCTGTCATATTTGTCCGCATGGGCGAACGTGTAATGGGACAGCAACTGGAGACCATGCGAGAAGCGTTTGTCTAACTTTATTTGCAGCGCATTGTAGATGCTGCTGGCGTCGTTGCCATGGTAATTACCCTCGTCCGTCGAACAGCACATCAAGGGACCCAGGGTGGTCGGATCCGTAATGCTCGGATAGGTGAACGCGTTATAGAAGGGCCGACGGGTTACCTGCGGAGCATTAGGCGCGAAACCAGGAGCGATTCCGGCCGCAGTAACCACGGCGGTGCCAGCCCCGATGTAAGGCTGGTTAACGTTGTAGGTGTCGCTATCACCGGCAAAAATGTGGGTTCCCTTGTTGCCGATGTACGCCACTTCAAGTGACGTGCTGTTGTTAAGTTGGCGCTGTACGGTCGCGTTCCACGCATCCAGGGTTGGCAGCCGCTGGAAAGTGGGACGGATGTGTGCTTGCGCGCAAAACTGGCCTGACGGCCCGCCGCTCGGCAGAACAGCGGACTGGTAACAAGCCGGACCGTTCAACGGGAGAAGTCCATTCGATGGAACCGTTGGGAGAGAGGGTAGCGGAGGCCCTTGGTCCAAGGTGAACGCCGGGAATACCTGCCCGTTCAGGTTTTGTGCGCTTTGGTCGGCCAACACAGGCAAAGTTTGAGTAACGGCGTGACCGAAGTTGGAACCGAACACGCCCATGTCATAGCTCCGGCCGTAGCCCATGCGGACGACCGTTCTTGGAGTTACCTGGTAGGCAGCTCCAACGCGCGGTGCAAGGTAATGCCAACGATTGTCAATATTCCCGTTCAGACCGATGCCGCCCACGCCGGCTACTCGAATTTCGCCTTGGGTGAGATTGGCGAATCCGCCGTTCCCCACTCCGTTGACGTACTCAGGGAAATATACTTCCCAGCGCAGGCCATAATTCACCGTCAACTTCGGGGTTGCCCGGAACGTGTCTTGCGCATACCAGAACATCCGGTGTTGCCGTTCCGCAGCGTCAAGGGTCTGCGAATAGTAGCGACTTAAGTTGGTGACGTCGCCCAGCAGGAAGGTGGCAAAATCAAGTCCGCCAACACCCGCATCGGATGTCGAGCCGTGGTTGAAGGCGTAAACCCCCGCACGGTTGGAGTCGCTGGGCACTCGCAGGTTCCGGGCGTAACGGAAATCGCCTCCGAATTTGAACTGGTGGTTGCCGTGGATTTTCGTTAGGTTGCCGACCCACTGGAACTGCTTTTCGCGTTCAATGAGCGGGCAGTTGCAACGCGCAACCCCCAGACCATCGCCAAAGCTGGTGCCCGTGCCATCCAGGTCGAACTCGCCCAGACCGGAGGTTTCCTGCGCTTCCGAAGTAAGGTTGGCGTTGGGAATCCCGAAGTTCGTCATTGCAGCCACGCCCGCGTCTGGTTTCTGAGTCAGCGGGTTGTACTGGAAGAACCCAAACCGGAAATCACCGAGCAGCGTCGGGCTGAAGGTTTTGGTGACGCCACTGGCCAAGCTATAGTTGTGAACCTTCGAACTTCCGGACAAACCGCCAGGACCGTCGCCCACACCGCCTACTGCGCCCAGACCGGGCGTGCCCGACAAAGTGAAATAGTCGAGGCTGAAGCGTCCGAAGACGTTGATCGACGGCCGCATCGCGTAATCGATTCGAGTATCGAAGCTATTCTGATTGTACGGGCCGGCGCCGGAGCCTATGAAGTTGTTGAGGCAGCCGGTTTCGCCAATCGCGCCACAGGTGCCAGTGGTTGTCGGGCTGGGGAACGCCGCCAGAATATTCATCGCGGCGGGCGATAGAGCCGTCACCGGAATCAGGAATTGGTTGGGAACAGTCTTGCCTGTGCTAGTGACGGTAGTGCCGGTACAATTGGCCGCCAGTTGATCCCCCATGGGTCCGCAGAAGGCGTAGCGGTTCCCTCCAGAGGAAGTCTGGTTCGCAAGGTTGTAGCTCGGGTCGTATAGGTTAGCCCCGCTACCGTGGTTGTAGATTTGACCTACGTAGTCACTAAAATCACAATACGTACCGCCGGCTACGCAAGTGCTCTTCAGTTCGGCGGTCGGGATCGTAAACAGATTAGTAATGCCGCTCTTTTGTCGTTGAGCCTGGTAATCCGCAAAGAAGAAGAGCTTGTTCTTGATGATGGGACCGCCAATCGTTCCGGCCCACTCTTGCCAACGAGAAGCAGGGATATATTTGCCAGTGACCGGGTTGGGGGCGTACTGCGTGAATGGGTCGCGCGCCGCCAAGGCATCGGTCCTCCGGAACCAGTTTGCGGTACCGTGGAAGTCGTTGCTACCCGACTTGGTTTGCACGGTCACCACGCCGGCCACTGCCTTACCGAACTCGGCATCGTAGTTGCCTAGTGTGATTTTGCTCTCCTGGATCGCATCCAAGTTCGGATTCACGACGATAATCCCAAGGATCGGATCTTGGTTGTCAGTGCCATCCAACTCAAAGGCCGTGCCACTGAAATGTTGGCCGTTGACGAATATCTGCTGGCCGCCCTGCGGATTCTCGGTGGCGGCATGGCTCCATCCCACCAGCTTCTGCGTTCCAGGGGAGAGCAATTCGAATGAAGTGAAGTTCCGGTTCAACACCGGCAGATCTTCCACATACTTGGTATTGAACTCAATCGCCACGTCTTCGCGGTCGGTTTTCAACTGCGGAGCCTCACTGGTCACCTCTACCGTCTCCGAGGATCCGCCCAGCTGGAATTGTCCATCTACCCTGGACCCTGTATCGGCCGACACTTGGATATCTTTGAATTCCAAGGTCTTGAACCCCGACCCTTCAATCCGGATGGTGTAAACGTCTGGGATCAAGTGCGTCACGGCATAGTTGCCGCTCTCATTCGTCGTCTCTTCGCTGGACACGTTCTTGGTTTGGCTGGTGGCCGTTACTTTGGCGCCCTTCACGGCTGCCCCGGACGGATCGGTGACCGTCCCTAGGATGCTTCCAAAGACCGCTTGGGCTACGGCCCCAGGCACCCAAAGGGCGCACATCACAACCAGAGCTACCGCGACCCATAAAGATCGTTTCATGAACTTCCTCCTCAGAACTTTTTGCCAGCCCCAAAATTGCCCCGGAAATGCAGAGGGAGACTTGTCGAACCTGGGAGCACTCATAGTACAAAACTATTATCTGGAAAAAGTGTCACTAGGTTTGATACTGTTACGGCTGCAAAGTCCAGGTGACACAGTAGGATAAAGCGTCTCGTTACACATTTGTTACATGGCTGCAACACACAGCTTCGTCGTCAGTCGGGAGCAATGCTTCCAGCAAATAGAGAAGCTTACAAAAAGCCATAGCCTCCATGGTTCCGAATCTCTGTGCAAACTCCTCCGCTATCTGGCAGAGCATTCGCTGGATCATCCTGGCATCGCCATCAAGGAGTATCAGATCGCCACGGAAGTCCTGGGGCGTCCTGCCGGATTCGACCCGCAAAGTGATTCCACCGTTCGGGTGCAGGCCGGTCGGCTGCGCATCAAGCTAACCGAGCATTACGCCCAGCAAGGGGCAGACGATCCCATCCTGGTGGAGATTCCCAAGGGCTCGTACAGCCTCACTTTCCAACTGCGGACTAAACCGGGCGCGCACCTCGCGCAGGTTCTTCCGCCGGAGCCGGCAAGAAAGGAAACCGAGCCGGTACCTCCGGCGAACCGCGGTTGGGCGATGGGGGTGGTCGTCTTGTCCGTCCTGCTCGCCGCTTCTCTGGTAGCGACTGCCATCTTGTTGGCGCAGCGCCCGCACCCACAGAGCGTCGCCGGCCCGGGCGTTCCGGAACCGATTCAAATTTTCTGGAGTCATTTCGCCAGCGGCTCGCAACCGCCCTGGGTCATTTTCAGCAACGGCAGTTTCGTGGGGCGGCCTGAAACCGGCATGCGCTACTTCAATCCCTCCACGGATCCGCCCACTTTCATTCTTGACCACTACACCGGAGTGGGAGAGGTTCTGGCGATCCACCAGTTGGACCTTGTCTTCTCTTCGCTCAATCGCCAACTGCGGGTGAAGCGCGGCGCTTTGTTCTCTCTCGATGACGCCAAGAACAACAACTTGATCTTTGTGGGCTCGCCTTCGGAAAATCTGACGCTGCTGGATGTTCCCGGCACTCAGGAATTCGTCTTTCAGCGTCTCGATTCGGGCCCGCGCAAGGGCGACTTGGCGGTCATCAACGTTCATCCCCAGCCCGGTGAACCGACGGAATTTCTCGCCACACCCGCCAATCAGGCCACCGTCGAGGACTATGCAGTCGTGAGCCTGCTGCCCGGTTTCGAGCATTCCCACGCGATTCTCATCCTCGCGGGCAACTCAACTTTCGGCACCCAGGCAGCGGTCGAGTACGTGTGCCGGGAAGATTCGCTCAAGGAACTGCTGCAGAGGTTGAAGGTGTCCAAGCCGGGCGAATTGAAAGCGTTTGAAGCGCTGCTGCACGTGAAGATCGCGCACGGTGTTCCGGTGATGACCAATCTGGTCGCGTTACGCAGTCGCAGCCAGTGAGCGGACACGGAGAATTCTGTTGTCGGCCACGAACAGTTAATGCGGCGCAGAAACGCGGGGATCGAGAGCGGCCGCTTTCTGAAATTCTTTTTGGGCCTCGTCCTTCTGCCCCTTCTGCTGCAGCGCCAACGCGAGCTGATAATGCGCGGGCGCATACTTGGGCTCGGACTGAATGGCCGATCGAAACTGTGCAATGGCGTTTTCCAAATCTCCTGCGCCGAGCAGTCGCTTTCCCGAGTTCGTGGCAACGGTTGCCGCTTGAAGATTATTGGTTGCGGCTGCGATTCGTGCGCCTGCCTTGGCCTCCTCGGCTGCCCCCTGAGTGTCGCCCATTTGCCGCAATACGCCGGCTAACGTCGTGTGGGCGCCTGCTAAATCAGGCTGCAGCCGGATCGCCTCCCGCAGTTCTGCCGCCGACTCCGGCAGTTTTCCCTGCTGCTTGAAAATGGTTCCCAGCATGTAATGCGCCTCGGTGTAGCTGGGTTGCGTGTGGATGGCCTTTTGCAGTTCGCCGGCCGCCTGGTCAAAATCGCCCTTCTGCCAGAACAAAATGCCCAGCGTGTAATGCGCGTCGGCCAGATCTGGCTGCAACTGAATCGCCTGCTGAAATTCCGGAACCGCTTTGTCGAGTTGGTCTTTCAGTTTGTAGGCAAGCCCCAGGTCGTAGTGCAGCGACGCATTGGTGGGCGCGAGCTTGACCGCCACGTCCAGTTCGGCCACGGCCGCATCAAAATTCGTCAGCTGCATGTACGCAATCGCCAGATTGCCTCGCAGGGCGCCGTCTTGGGGATGCAATTTCACCGCAGTCTGAAATTTCGGGATCGCCGCTTCGGCCTGTCCCTTTTGTACCAGCGTCAGCCCAAGGTCGTTGTAGGCCTCGGCATCGTCCGGATGCAGCTTGATCGCCTGTTCAAACGCCGCAACGGCTCCATCGACGTCTCCGGCGCGCTGGCTGGCGAGGCCCAATTCGATTTGTAGTCCGAACCAGTCTGGACGCAGCGCGGCCGTCTTGCGCAGTTCGTCGAGAGCCTCAGCGTTTTTCGATTGGGCGGTCAGCGTCTTGGCCAAGTAATAGTGAGCCGTGGCATCTTGCGGCACAAGCTTCACGGCTTGCGTGAGTTCGTTCGCCGCTTCATCAAGGCGCTGCTGGTTCAATCGGACGACGCCAAGATGGAAATGGGCCTGCTCGAAATTCGGCTGCAACTCCAGGGCTTTCTGAAATTCTGGTTCTGCGTTATCAAATTGACTTCTCTGGGCGAAGATCGTTCCCAGTTCATCATGCAAGTCGGCACGCCCGGGCGCGAGGTCCATGGCACGGCGCATCTCGGTTAAGGCCTCATCGCCGGGTTGGGCGCTGATCAACCGGCCGAGCGTGCGATGCGCTTCCGGATTGTTGGGGGCGATCTTCACTGCAGCGCGGGCTTCCTGCTCCGCCTCGGCTGATCTTCCCTGCGCCTGCAACACGCTTGCAAGAATCAAGCGCGGGTCCACGAATGCCGGATTCGCCTTGATTGCCGCGCGCAAATGCACTTCCGCGGCGTCGGCTTCCCCCTGTTGCGCCAACACCCAGCCCAGCGCTGATTGCGCCTTGGCATCCTTCGGCGCAAGCTTCACCGCTTTTTCGAACTCGGCGCGCGCGCCTGCAACGTCTCCCTTCTGCAACTTTTCCTGTCCGTGTTGCAGCGCAGCTTGCTCTGCGGATTGCGGAGAAGCCGGAGTTTTCTGCGCCGACACGTCCATGCTCGTCAGGCTTGCGGCGATCAGGAGAGAAACCACTCGGATGAGGGATCGGAGCACGATAGAATTGAAAACTCTTTCGGTCGATTATATCCAAGGCATGCGCCCGATCTGAATGTGATGTGTAGACGTGAGGTTGTGGTTTCGTGCGGTCAATAAATCCCGCCGCCCGGTTGCGTGCTCGCGATCTTCCCATTCTCCACCGACAGCGAGTAGGCCGTGCCGCCTTCGCCGGTCCATGAATTCAAATCAAAATGTCCCCCCGTCCTAGCCCGATACACGCTGATCCCGCGAAAGGTCAGAGGAGCATCTTTTTCGCACGTCTCAGGCGCGTGCGTCGGCTTCATGAAATACGCGCCCTTGCCCGTTCCCACAACGATCGCCTTGCCATCGGCCTCCACCAGCACCGCCGATTTCTCATCGATGGCGATTTCGCGCGGAGACTGGCTCCAGCCATCTTTCATCAGGCGTGCCAGAAAGCCCAGCGACCGGCCCATGCGGTCGCGCTTGGCAAAATGCGAGTCGGTGATCACATTCTCGAGATACGGAATCCGCAGGAAATCGCGCACCAGCGTGACTCGATCGAAATAAGGATTGGGCAGCACGTCGGTCGAAGCCAGATCCGCATCGTCGGGCTTGTCTTTCATGCAGCCGTAGACAAATTCGCCCTCGACGGCCAGACCCGCGCTGCTGCCGCCGATCGGCTTGCCCGCGGCGATTCCATCGTTGATCGCCTTCTCCACCGGAGTTCCCTGCCAGCCGCGAACGTAGTTCGATTGATCTCCTCCTGCGATGAAAACCACTTCGGCCTTGCGAATAATCTCTGCCACTGCGGGATCCTGAGCCGCTGCGCGATCGGGAATGATCAGCGTCGCAACTGAATTGGCCTGGCACAGGCCGTTGACGTAGGAGTTGTAGCCGTCGTCGCCGCGCGCCCGCAGAATCAGAAAGTCTCCGCCATTTCCCTTGTTACACAGCCAGCGAAAGGCTTGATCCAGATCGCTGCCGCCGCCCATCATGGCAACGCCGAATGAGGGCTTGGTCCGCACGTCGTCCTTGTTGCCCAGGCGAAAGTATTTGTAGGACTGCGCCGATGCCAGACTTGCTGCGCATACAAGAACGAGAACCAAATATGATTGCAACCTGGGTTTCATGCAGCCGAGAATACACCGCCGTATGGAATTGCGCTTCTGGAGTGTTGCAGGGATTATGCTCACGGGCAGTGGCGGTGGCGATCAGAGTTCCGGAAACAAATTAAGGACGGGAGCGAAGTCCCGTCCTTCGGCTTTTCATGAAACTCCCGGAGATGGTGAGCGCGGCAGGATTCGAATCAGCGACGGCAGGGGAACTGCAGACGAATAGCGACGTCAGGCTCGCCGTTTGCGGCTGTTGCTCGCGCTATCGCTCACGATTAACTGCCCTGTACCAGTACCGGTCAGGTCACCTTCAGTATTTCCACATGCGGATCTGGTTGCCGCCCTTTTCAAAATGGACCTCGTCCATGAGTTGGCGGATCAGGTAAACGCCGCGTCCGTGGTCGGCATGAAGGTTTTCAGGATCGTTGGGATCAGAAAGCGCATCGGAACGAAAACCGCGCCCGGGATCGGTCACCACGATCATGATCCGCCCCTCAGCATCACGGTCCAGCCGGCAGCAGACCTCTTTGGAGGGGTCATTCTTGCAGCCATGGACAACGGCGTTGGCCAAGGCCTCCTGCACGGCCAGTCCAATCTCCAGCCGCTTCTCCTCGGGAATATGCAGCCGGCTCAACGTCTCCGCGATGGCGTCGCTCACTGCAGCCACCGCACTGGAGTCGCCTGGCATCCGCAGGTCCAGGAGGTTGGTCAGTTCGCGCTGTCTATCGTGTTCTCCCGCGCGTGATTCACGCGGCATCACTGGTCATCCCTTGAGTCCGGGCACGTTGGGTTGCCCATTACCCGAAAGATTCCACGGCCTTGTCGTCGTCGTCGTAAACTTCGAAGAGCTTGAGCAGGCCCACCAGGCGCAAGGTCTGCACCGCGAACCTGGAGGGCTGCACCAGCTTTAGGCTGCCCCCGCGCTGTTTCGCAGAGGCGAGGGACTTCACCAGCAAGCCGATTCCGCTGGAATCGATCATCGGCACTTCGGCGAGGTTGAAAACGAAGCGGGCGTCTCCATTGTCCAGAGCCTCTTCGATGGTCTGCCGCAGGCTGTCTACCGCGGGCCCCATGCGCAGCTGACCCCGCAACTGAACCACCTGCACTTGCGCGCGCTTGCGAACATTGATATCCAACTGTGACCTCTCTCAATGCAAATACGCACATCCCAGAACGGGAAGGTTGTTACCGCCTGCTCAAGTTACGGGAAGCGGCGAGGTTTTGCAAGGTGCAAGGGCGGTTTTACCTCAGGGCAGGCAACGTTTGGTTGAAGCCGGCTGAGCTTTAGCAACATAAAGGCAAAATATTCAACCCCACAGGTTGAAAAATTTGCGATAATCACTGCCGCCAGGAGCCGACATGCGCGCCCCCCCGTCGCCGTCTTCGAAATACAGCGTCGTCATCGTAACGACCGACCCCCATGTGCGCCCCGAAGCCGACGCCTACCTCGCGCCCGGCTACGACCTGACCATGCTCGAAACCTGGGACGAGCTGGTCTCACTGGTCAAGAAGCAGCCCCCGGACGCCCTGTTTCTGGATCTGGATACGATTGGCGAGCGCAGCACCGACGGCATCGCGGCACTGGCGGAGCTGCGGGCGCTGGGGCCGGATATGGTGCTCATCGGCCTCACCCGCTCCAGCAGTTTCAAGCTGCGGCTGCAAGCCGTAAGTGCCAGCGTGGACGAATACTTCGTCGCCCCCGTGGACTTTACCGAGGTCCAGATCGTGCTGGCGCGCGCTCTGGAGAAGCGCGCTCTGGAAATCGAATGCCGCCGCCAGAGTGAGACCGCAACCCGGGAGTCGTCTTTCTGCGAGTTGATCGGCGCCAGCGAGCCCATGCTGCGGGTCTATGAGGCCATTCGCCGCGTGGCCGAGAGCAACAGCACAGTGCTGATCCGAGGCGAAAGCGGGACCGGCAAGGAACTGGTGGCTCGAGCCATCGTTTCGTCCGGCCCGCGCGCGGGAAAGCCTTTCGTCAGCATCAACTGCGCTGCGTTGCCCGAGAGCCTGATCGAGGCCGAGCTCTTTGGCCACGAAAAAGGCGCGTTTACCGACGCTCGCACCGCCCGCGCCGGCCACATCGAGCTCGCCCATACCGGGACCCTGTTTTTGGATGAGATTGCCACCCTCAGCCTGCCGCTCCAATCCAAGCTGCTGCGGGTGCTGGAATACCATACGGTCACGCGCCTGGGCGGCCAAACCGCCCGGAAAATAGACTTCCGCCTGATCGCCGCCACCAACGAGGATCTGGAGGGCATGGTTCACAGCGGCCGTTTCCGCGAGGATCTCTACTACCGCATCAATGTGGTGCCCATCCAGGTTCCTGCGTTGCGGGAGCGGGGCAGCGACATCGCTTTGCTGGCCAACCATTTTCTTCGCCAATACTGCGCCGCCAACAATGTGGCGGTGAAGGGCTTTGACCCGGAAGTGATGGCCATCCTGGAAGACGAAGCCTGGCCGGGCAACGTTCGTGAACTCGAAAACCTCATGCAGCGGCTGGTCCTGATGGTGGACGGCCCGGTCATCCAGGTTCAGCACCTTCCCCAGCGTCTGCTTTACAACAGCACCGCCAGCCAGGAAGCCCTTCTGATTCCGGAAGATGGGGTCAGTTTCGACGAGGAAATCGCCCGCATCGAGGTGGCCTACCTGACCGCTGCGTTGCGCCGGTCCCAGGGGAGCAAGATCGGAGCCGCCCGGTTACTGCACATCGACAAGCAGAAGATGCAGTACCTCTGCCGCAAGTACAAGGTCGGGCGAGGATGAAAACTTCACGCGTGGGAACCTGAGAGGATTAAATTTTAATACTCATTAGATGAAAAAATATTACTCGCCGCCCACCGAGCGCGTTTCCTCGCCGCTTCACCGGCTGTAAGTCTCTGAAAAAACTGACGTGTAATTTGCAGGGACCTGTTTGGGATGTTTGGCATCCCTCTTGCACTTGTGTAACGGCGTCAGGGCTGAGACGATTCAGCCGGCACAATCCAACGAAGAGGAGAAACCCCATGTCAGTTCCGAAAAAGTCTCTCATCAGTCAGCGGACGGCTGTAAAGAAGGCCATCCTGGCGACGCCGGCCCAGAGCCCGACTGTGCGTGCGGCCATCAAACC
>Ga0187784_10000501_pt1 | contig 28698 bp, 28 predicted proteins | sample 1015_SJ02_MP15_2_FD_132964 | JGI IMG/M metagenome (GOLD analysis project Ga0187784, IMG submission 132964) | Tropical peat soil microbial communities from peatlands in Department of Meta, Colombia - 1015_SJ02_MP15_20_MG | ecosystem: Environmental > Terrestrial > Soil > Wetlands > Peat | place... | reverse complement strand
GAGGTAATAGTCGTTGCCGCTCTGACGATCGACCCAGTAATTGGGTGCGATCATGTAGTTGGAATTCAGCGCGGTAATGAGGTTATCGACGACGTCTTTCTGCGTCAGTCCAAGCTCGCCAGCATGCACCCGGTCCACATCCAGCCGCAGCGCCGGATAGTTCATATCCTGCGGAACATAAACCTGGCCGACACCGTGGATTGTGCGGATCTCCGCCGCCAGATTCTGCGCGATGCCGTTGATCTGTTCCAGGTTGGAGCTGCTCACCTGCACGTCAATGGGAGCGGGTGCGCCCTGGTTCAAAATAGCGTCGACCATCGATCCGCTGGAAAAGAAAGTGCGAATCTCAGGAAACCGCTTCGCCATTCGTTCCTGAACCCGGTTCATATACTCGAAACTGCTCAGCCGGTGCGGCTCGTTTAGCTGCACCTGAACCGTCGCCGTGTAAGGACCCGCATTCGTGGTATAGAGCGCGGAGAAATCCGGCACCACGCCGATGTTGGAGACAATCCTTTTTAGATCCTTCCCTTCCATTGCGCCACGGATCAGATCTTCGACTTTGGCTACATACTGGTCGGTCACTTCGATGCGCGTGCCGGTCGGAACCTTGAGGTTGATGGTGAACTGGCCTGCATCCGTCTTGGGGAAAAACGCAAGCCCGGTCAGAGGATAGATCCCGAGGCTGGCCACGAAGACCCCGCTCAAAATCAAAACTGTCCGTCCCGGCCGTTGCAGGGCGCGACGCACCCAGTACTCGTAGTAATCGAGTAACTTGTTGAACAAGCGGTTGAACCACGCATTGAACTTGTCCATCCAGGATTTGCTGGAAGCTTCGGTGGGCTCGATTTCGTAGCCGTTGTGCTCAGGTTTGACAGCGTGAGGGGCAGCCTTCAGGAATCGCGAGCAGAACAACGGAATCACCGTCATCGCCACGACAAACGAAGCCAGCAACGACAGACAAAACGCCAGCGCCAGAGCAGAGAACAGAAACTTGGCCACGCCATACAGAAAGACGACGGGAAAGAAATCGACTACGTCCACCAGAGTAGCTGCCAGCACCGCCAGGTTTACTTCTGCTCCTCCGATTTCCGCTGCGATCCTAGGAACGGCGCCCATCTCGAGATGCCGGTAGATATTTTCGAGCGAGATCACCGAATTGTCGATCACGCGCGAGAACGCGAGTGCCATTCCGGCCAGGATCATGGTGTTGACCGTAGCTCCCATCACGGCCAGCACCACGAATGCCGCCAGCGCGGATAACGGAATCGACAGCAGCACGGCAGATGTGGCGCGAAAACTTCCTAGGAAAATCAGAATCATCAAGCTGGTCAGAATCAGCCCCAAAAATCCTTCGTGCAGCACGGTGTGGATTGCTTCTCTTACATAAACGGATTGGTCGAACACAATACTGGTGACCATCTGCTTGGGAATGTCATAAAGGTGTTTGATCAGTTGGCGAACACCATCCACCACCGCGATAGTGTTCGAGTCACCACCTTGCTTCATGATCGGAATGTACGCGGACTTCTGTCCGTCAATCCGTACAATGTTGTACTGGATCTGGTGGGAATCTTCTGCTTTTCCCACGTCGTTCACAGTCACCCATGAATGTCCGTCGACTTTGAGGGGCACCTTCCCCAGCTCGTCCATGTTGTTGACCAGACTGTTCGAATAGACGAAGTAGTCGTATGGGCCAATCTTCACGTCACCTGCGGGCAGAATCAGATTTGAGTCATTCACTGCTCCAACCACGTCCATCAAGCTCAGCTGCCGTGACGCTAGCTTGTATGGGTCCACATAGACCATGATCTGGCGGTAGATTCCGCCGAAGACGCCGGGAATGGAAGAACCCGGCACGGATGTAATCTGATTGCGAATCTGGAACTGGGCATAGTCGTGAAGCTGCGTTTCGGTCAGACCTTCGCCCTTGACGGTGACCAGTGCGACAGGCAGGCTGGACGCATCGAATTTCAGCACGACTGGCGGAAGAGTGCCGGGGGGAAGGCGCTTCAAGTCTGCCAGAGCGAGGTTGGAGAGTTCGGTTACATCCGCATCGGGACTCGTTCCCGGCTGGAAATAAACCTTGATGATGCTCACACCCAGCATCGATCGGGACTCAAGATGATCGATGCCCGCCGCGAGGGTGAAGAAACGCTCCAGCGGATCTGTAATGTCGGTCTCGATGTCTTCGGGCGGCATGCCGGAGTAGAAGGTTGCCACTACCACCTCCGGCAAGTTGATGGGTGGAAACAAATCGACCGGCATGCGCGCGATACTGGTGACACCAATGACTAGAAGCACCAGGCAGAGGACGATGATGAAATACGGATTACGAATCGAAAAACCTGGCATATTCCTTATCTCATTCTCACGATTTCAAATTTGTTAAGATTCCGTAACTCGCCAGTCTTAGTGCGGCGTATCTCCTTCCTTGTACTCAAGCACAGCCGTTGTCTGAGGAATAACCTTTTCGCCGGCTTTCAGGCCGCTCCGGTCGCTGATCACCACCTGCTCCCCCTCACTTAATCCGGAGACAATTTCGGCGTCACTGCTGGTTTCCAATCCAATCTCCACGCGACGTTGCTCCAGCGTTCCATCGGCCAATACGACAAGTACACTGGTCTGGTCGCCTCTATGACTCAACGCCTGAATTGGAACCGAGGGGATATTGTCCTTCCGGTCTAACTGAAGATCGGCTTCGGCGTACAGACCCGGCAGCAAAAGTCGCTTGGGATTCGGGACGTCGACCTCGGTATGCATGGTGCGTGTGTCCGATCGAACGTCGACGGAGAAGCGCGCGACTTTCCCAGGGAAGTCTCTGCTGAGTGAGGGAACTCGAACATTGACGGGATCGCCGATGCAGATGTAACGGACATAAGCCTCGGGCACCGGAATGACGAGACGAAACAGATCATCCTCGGAAAGCTTCACTAGCGGCATGGCCTGGGTGCTGGATCCGGTTCCGGCCTGCATCAGGGTCCCCAGATTTGCGTAGCGCTCCGTTACGATGCCAGAAAAGGGCGCGGTAATCCTGGAATAGTCATAGAGACTTTGATCGTGCGCCAGCTTCGCCTTGGACGCCGCAAGCTGGCTCTGCGCCGCGTCGAGAGCCGCCTGGCTGGCATCAACCTGTGACGAAGCCGCCAGATCCCTTCCTTGGGCGTCGTCGACTTCCTGCTGGGCCACAATGCCGGGCTGGCTCTGGAACACGTCGTTCAAGCGCGTGTATTCAAGATGCAGGGCCTTGTATTGCGCCTGGTAGCGCTCCAGTTCGTGCTGCGCCCTGGTCACTTGATTGGTCGCGTTCTTAATATTCGCTTGGTCCTCTTGCAGCTGCGCCTCTAACTCAGGAATTTCCAGCACCGCCATTACCTCTCCAGCTCTTACATGCGTTCCGTAGTCGACCATCAACTTCTTTACATACCCGGATTCCTTGGCGTACACGTCGATCTCTTGAAACGGAACCAGTTCGGACGAAAGTGTGATGTTCCTGCCAAGCGACTTCTTGATCACTTTCGTGACCCCAACTGTAACGGTTGGCCCGCTTGCCTGAACAGTCTTGTCTGCACTAGTGGAACACGACGACGAAAAACTGAGCAGCGTTATGCCAAGTGCGCACAGAGCGGCACAGATCATCCGATTCCATAAACGTGTTCGCCTGGTGTTAGAGATACTCGAGATTCGCGTCATCGTTTCTATTCACCTTCTCTGCAGGTCTACTAAATGCATCCGATGCCAGAGGAAATACCGGGACTTAAAATTTGTCGTCTCACCATCTAAAGCGCTTTTTTCATCAGATTACTCAGCTTCGCGACAGAGAAATTCTTGGATCGACAAAACTCGATCACCTCTTGCTCCGAGCTTTGGAGTTTCGCCGCAACATCCGGGACCTCTCCGGCAATCTCGTCAGGTACGGTGACCATTCCGTGCTGATCGCCATGCAAAAGGGTGCCGGTTCGGACCTCCATCCCGTCAATGGTGACCGGAGTTCCGATGTCAAAAATGTGAGCGTACGCGTGTGAAACCGCGACACTGCCGGCAAACAATTGAACGCCAATTTTGCGGACTGACGGCAACTCCCGGACAGCACGTTAGTGACGTAACCCACACAGCCGAGCGCGTTAAGGATCGCCGCATGCATATCGCCGATAAATGCTCCGTGCCCTGGTCTTTCATCTATGTCTTCGAGCACCAGCACTCGGGGCGCTGGAGTCTCAAGTATGCGGGTCCAAAGGTCTCCCCGGTCCCGGAAAAAAGGACCTGCAATGGGAGGGTCACCACTGCGGAGGCGGCCAGTGATTGCATAGCCGACCAAGGGAGGTGCGTCGGGGAACATGCATCGAACCTTGCCGTTGGTAAACCCGGTATTACGCAATCTGACGTTGAATTTTTCGATAGCGTTCGCAATCATGCAGGTGTCGAACTGGCGAAGAGTGTCGAGTTCTTCCTCAGTCAGCAGCGGTGCACTGGCCATTCGCCCTTCCTCTCTGGCGGTGATCGTGGGTCATCGCCGGAAGCCTCATTTTCACCTTTCAGTATTCTAGGAAGCACCGCAAGGAGGCGCTTCTAATTCGGTCCGCCAAACGACCCTTTCTAAGGACCTCAGGCGAGATCGACTTGTAGGAATCACAGCCGATTGGGGTGCCCACAAGCGAGTATGAGAATTGGACCCAAAAACGCTGAAGTTCCCAGCGGCTGGACTTTACGACAAGGAGAATAATAGAGAGGGCGGAGGACGGTTGTAGAGATTCGTCTCGAGCAGAATACTCGAAGTTGGGGAATCGGACGGTGCAATGTGAGGATAGTGAGCCGAATCATGGAAGATCGCGGCTTCCCCCAGTGGTGGCATCCAGGTCAAGGCATTGTTCAGAAGCCGCTGGAGCCCAGGCGCCAGAGAATGGTTCTGGACGACGGTCTGGGTGTCAGCGGCAGGGCCTTGCGAACAACTATAGCGAGTAGCCACGCTGATGGTGAGTGTGCACGCCGCCACCAGCACAATCGCTGTGCACCAGCGCTTGTGCCCAGATCGTCCCGCGTTGGTTAGTGGTAGCATCGCCAACCGAACAATTCTTACCATAACACGCAATGCCCTGCAACCGAGTATGTTCGTGGACGGTAACAACAGTAACAATGGCTTGGATACATAATTCTGGGTAGCAGTTGCACGTAGCGCGAGTGTTAAGCGCGACTCTTATTAGACGTGCGTTAGGCCCGCAAGCGTCAAACGAGCGCTCGCGTTGCTGACGGCGACGATCGTCTCCCCATCGTGGCAGCTCCGCATCTTTCATCAACCCCCGCACGGATCGTCTAAATCTCCCATGCGCGGTGGGCGAATATCAGGCCTTTTCGAAAAACACATGGCCAACCAAAAGCGGAGTATAATCATCAATCACAGGGTGGGTGGGGAATATGTCACTTAATTGGCATCCCCGGAACAACACAGACAGACCAATCTATTTCGATGCGGCGCTCGCGTCTGTAGCCATATTCGCACTTCTCGTCGCACGCAATGTCCCACCAGAGTTTCCCAGAGTACCGGCTCTTCAGCCCTCCTCAATCAGCAGCTTTTCGTTGACTCGTGCGATGTCGAGTCACGTTCAACGGCCGCGTTTTGATTGCAACGGATTGCAATGGACCGCTCCGGCTAGGAGTTTCTTTCCATTCCCGCCCACTGCGATTTCGAGACACTTAACCCCCGCATCACAGATCTTCCCTGCCTTACACATCAAAGGCTTCCACTACAACCGCCCGCCTCCGTCTAGCTAACCCCTTTCCCTTCGACCATCGGAAAGTCGCTGCTCAAAGGATTTGAGCGCGCTGTGGTATTCGACTTCCCTTGGATCGCCTTTTGCCGCGTCTGCCTGCATCCCGCGGCAAGGCTGGTCGAGCTTGGCACACTTGGTTGTGCCGAAATTGGAGGTTCAGGTGGCTCGTTTCGACCGACCTCAAACTCGAACCCGTATCGCTTGGGGAATGGCTCCTCGCGTAATCGTCGTGTCCGTGGTGGTCGGGTTCGCGTCCTTTCTTGTGACCGAGCTCATGCACCTCGTCCTGGTTCCAGATCTCGGTCGTCACTGGGAACGACTGCTGGCCGAAGGTGTTTCGGCGGTCGTCGTCGCTGGGTTGACCGCCGGATTCATGGATGCGGCGAACCAGCGCCAGCAGGGTGCGCTGCTCCGGATGCAAGTGATCTCTGAAATGAATCACCACATTCGAAACGCTCTGGGCGCCATCTCTCTAACAACGGACTCGATCCAGAACCAGGAATGCGTCCAGGTCATTTCCGAGAGTGTCGATCGCATCGAATGGACACTTCGAGAAGTGCTGCTGCGAAGAAACCCGATTTCAGAGAAAGAGATAGATCGCTTGAGATACGCCCCAACGAAAAACTTGCGCCTAACAACCTATACACGCCGGGAGAAGACCCATGAATAACGTGAGAGTTCTTTGTGTCGAGAACCATAAAGAGTATCTGGATGCCCTGAGGTACATGCTCGAGACAGCCGGCTATGAAGTCGTGTCCGCAACCACAGGGAACCAAGGTCTGTCCATCCTCATGAAACAGACTATCGACGGAGTGCTTTTGGAATACGACTTGCCCGACGCGAGTGGCAGCGCAGTTCGTGTGGAGATGAAGCGAATGAAGCCGGAAGTCCCGGTTCTCCTTTTCGCGGGGGTGGGGAGCCAGACGCCATTTCTGCTTCGTTTTTTCGACTCCTATCTCCGTAACGCAGAAAGACCCGAGTGGGCTTTTCAAGATCTCGACGCCTAAGTATTGCCTGTCGTGGTCAAGTGTAGTCGGCGATTGGTGGCGGTGAGAAAACGAGGGTTAGGAGAACGACGATGGAACAAAGAGAAACTGAACGGCTAAGGCAAAAGCTCGAATTCCAACGTCATGAAGCCCGGCAATTCCTGCGTCAGCTTGAGCAGGAGAAGCGCTCACTTGACGTCGACTCTACTCAAGACAGCGCTGATCGATGCGTTATCAGCATGACAAAGGAGTCTTTGTTCGAACGGAGCAGCCAGCGGAGGACCGTCCTGCGGCTTATTGAGGCTGCGCTCAAGAGAATCGCTGACGGCTCGTTCGGGATATGTATCGGCTGTGGTGATGACATCCAAAGTCAAAGGTTGGAAGCGTTGCCGTGGACCCAATTCTGTCTTCGATGTCAGGGCGAGCTCGAGGAGGAAATCGGCTCAACCTTGTCGGCAAGGACTTCGATGCCGGTAACTGGTGCCTGGAAGCGAGCGGGGTGACTCATGTGCAACACATTGGCTAAGCAGGAGGCAACTCCTCTGGACTAAGTGATTACTGATGGAGGACACATGAGAAGGCTGATTGCAGTTGCAGTTACGTGCTGGATTTGTTTGCTGGCTGCTGTAGCTCACGCTCAGCAGATTGATCTTGCGTTCGCAGGAGGATCGCTTGCCTCACCTGGCAACAGTTTCAGCGGTGGGACCTTTCTGCCGGCAGAGGGCGGTGGTGCATTTGTCGGGTTCAATGGAGATGTTCTCTTCAAGCCTCTGTTCAAGGGAAATGTGGGAGTGCAGGCCGAGATGAACTGGAAGGGAAGCCAAGGCTCGCATGGCGGTCAACTCCCCGACCGGCTAATGTTCTACGACTTCAACGCCATGTATGCTAGGCGTTTCACTAAGTACTTTGGAGCTGAGGCGCTGGCTGGAATAGGAGGAGAGAGCATTCGATTCTACTCCAACAGTTACGACAACTGCGACATCTACGGAGACTGCACCAATTACGTGAGCAGCAACCATTTTATGGGGGACTTCGGCGGAGGCGTGCGCTTTTACCCATACGGGAATTTCTTTGTGCGCCCCGAGGTGCGGCTCTACCTGATTAACAACAATGTCGAATTCAGTTCCAGCCACCCGGTTCGCTACGGCGTCTCGATTGGTTACGCGTTCGGTGGGAGCAGCAAATAAAGGAGGCGCATTGCAGCCGGGGGCGAGAAAATCGGAGGTGATGGCACGAAGCAAAGGCTATCGTGCTTTGGGGCGGCAGGATCGATTGCGTAGGAATCGATTCCTGCGGGAACGATCTTGCCGCTTGTCCCTACAGAAGAGCACTCACAGAAACGAGGCGCCGCTTATGACGTAACCCAGGAGGTATCAGTATGAAACAGTTTTGGTTCATTGCTCTAGTCGCGTTTTCGACGCAATTGCTTGCGCAGGATAAGATTCCCGTCAGAACCATCCTGCCGGTTCAGCTGAATTCTTCGCTGCGCTCTGAGAAGGCACGAGCCGGGGAGCTAGTCAGTGCCCGAGTTATGCAGGACGTACCTTTGTTAGCAGGTCGCAAGATTCACTCTGGTGCCAAGGTCATCGGTCATGTGGTCTCCGCCCGGCCGGCGCATAACGGAACTGTGGGGGAAATCTCCCTACGCTTCGACACACTGGAAATTGGAAAACGCCATATCGCAATCACCACGAACTTGAGAGCACTGGCGACAATGATGGATGTATCCGAAGCAGAGGTTCCGGAGAGCGGCCCGGATCGAGGAACTTCCGAGAATGAATGGACCACTGACCAGATCGGAGGAGAGGTCGTCTATCGCGGAGGGGTCGTGGCACACGGGTCAAATATCGTTGGGAATTCAGCGTTTGGCAGTGGCGTGCTGGTTCACGTGAGCTCAAGACCCGGCACAAAATGTCGAGGCGAGGTCGCCAACAGCGACGAACTGCAAGCGCTATGGGTGTTCTCTTCCGATGCCTGCGGTCTTTACGGTTGGCAATTATCCCTTGACCTCACGCTTTAGCTAGCTTCCTTCGCCTTGTTGAGTTCTTGCACTGCCGGTACTTCGGCAGGGTCTACCAACTTTGCTGCCGCGTCTGCGATGGGCGCGACTCCCACCTCAGTCGGACGGTTTCGGCGACAGACGGCATTCAGGTTGCACGGCTTTATATGAACGTCGCCTTGCCGGGTGAATGTGCCGCACCACGGGCGTTGCGTCTTTTTGAAATGGCGCTCGATTTTCGCTTTCGCAGCGATCAGGGCATCTATCCACTCATTCATGTCCTCAGCATTGTTGTGTGCCGTTGCCAGAATGGTCACTTCTGTTTCTTTGATTACTTCCGCATGGGTCAAGTGCATGTTGCTGTCGGTGGTAATTAATAGCCAGCTTTCCTTCGCGCAGAGCCTTATGATGCGCGGGTCTTTAACGCTTTGTTCGGTGGAATTCCTCTGCTTGTCGCGGAAATGATTAGCGAACCGCTCTACTTGCACGAATCCGGCTTGCCGTAATCGCTCGGCGTGGGACTCGGCGAACGCATCCTCCAGGAATAGGACGCACGGTTCATGGTGTTTGCGGATCAAAGTGGACTAACGCCTTTTCTATTAACTCTGGGCTGATTCCATAATCCTTAGCTAGCTCTTCGGGTGTTTCACCTGCGCTAACGCGATTTGCTAAGACGCGCACAGGTATTCGCGTACCCGTTACTACGAGCCGCCCAGACATTACGTCAGGCTGGAGTGACACAGGACGGCTTTGCTCATCCTTTGCCGCGAACCGCCACGGGAAAATCTGTTTTGTTCGGCCCTTGCTATCTTCGATGATTCGCGTTCCCCACGTCTTAACTACCTCACCGATGTAGAAAGGCTTATGTCGCGCCCCCAATGGAATCATTTTATGCGGTCGCTGTATTCCGCGCCTAGCCTTTGTTTCGAGGGCGAGATGGTCAAACACATATATCCTGCACTGGGGGTCAATCAGTGGATGATCTGAGCCAGATTCCCGCCGTGCGTCTGCCAGAGCCTTTCTGAGGTACTGCATTGAGTAGTGGTATTTTGTGCGAAGCAAATAGACTTTGTATGCTTCGTCCAAGTTCTCAAAAGAAAGTAGGGCGAATGCCTCCGCTTCTCCGTACCAACCGGAAGGTTTAAGAACAGGCTCCCGCTTGGAGTACCAATCTAGTAATGTCCATGCGTCAATTGCAAGGTACTCGGCGGCTTCAGGAATGGTGTAGGTCGGAAGGGTGCGTAGGTCCTGCCCTGACTTTAAGGCTGGTTTGTGCTTGTAGAGCATCGAGTCCTCGCACTCGAAAATTCTGCTGACGGTTGCAAGTAGCATTCCTCCCTTTCCGCCCGTGTGATACACTACAAGCTAGCAAGGGATGGACCGCTCATCAGCCGCCAAGCAAATAGCGATCAGGCCCACGCGGGACGCAAGTTTTTGCGTCCAAGCAAAGAGGTCGCGGACAAAATGCGCCCTGTCAGGCGAGATTCATTCCACGATCTCTTGAGGCGGGCAGCACGGCCCGCTCGGAAACCCGCTGCAAAATCGCATTAAAAATCAGGTTTCCTTGATCTCTTCGGTTATATCGGAACGTGTACTCGTTCAAGTAGGTCTGCAAATAATTCTTCCCAACCGAGTGATACACGCCACTGATTCCCCGCTTTACTAAACTCCAGAATCCCTCAATTGTGTTGGTGTGAATATCTCCGACAACATAGACTCCGGCGCTGTGATTGATTCGCCGATGCACGTAGCCTTTGGCATCCAGTCCGTCATAGGCGCTGAGTTCATCTGTAAAAACTGTAGACTCAGGCAGGATACGCTCTTCCGCAATGCCGTGCAGGGTTTGTCGTGTGGCATCCGTAGCAGCCAGAGCAACCACGCGGCCTTTGCGTTCTACAGCGCCGACAACGCACGTTTTCTTCCCGTCGCCTGCTGGTGGGCGACCACGGCGACCATTGCGCCGTTTTCCGCCCACATAGGTTTCGTCCATCTCGACCGCTTCTCCCTCCAGTTGCATGTCAGGTTCGGACAGCAACGAGCGAATCTGCTTAAACATACGCCAAGCAGTCTTGTAGGTGACTCCGGTTTCACGCTGAATCTGTTTGGCAGAGATGCCGCAACGAGTCGAGGCCATGAGATACATGGCGTAGTACCAGAGACGCAACGAAGTGCTGGAGTGCTCGAAGATCGTGCCTGCCATCGGCGAGATTTGCGTTAGGCATTCATCGCAAGAATATACCGGGCGACCGATAATACGGTGGTGCCTTTGGTCTTGTTGACACTTTACGCAATACGCTATGCCGCCGGGGAAACGTTGCTCTTTTAGGTGCTCGATGCAAGAGTCATCATCGGGGAATTGGCGGTTAAAATCGCTGATCGTGTACCGCAAGTGCTTTGGAATTGTCTGTCTGCGGTTCATAATGACCACAGACTAGCAAAATCCTAACGTGATGTCAAGGGATAATTACCTTACGGTTTGCCGAACATGACCCTGGCGCACGCGGGTCGGACCGATCCGGTCGGCCAGATCAAACTGCTCTCCGATAAGGGTAACGTGAAAGTGCCGGCAGGCAGCGGAATGCTCTTGCGCGTGATTGGAGCCGCGCGATGACGCTTAAACCCGAACTCTGTAGTTGCGCCATCATCCCCATTTCGGAAGGCGAAGAAGGGTCACAGAAGCTGATGAAGGCAACCGTATGAAGCGAGTCCTGCTACTTGTGTGTCTGATCGTTTCACTGGTGCAGCTCGATTGGGAGCGGGACCGAGTTTACTTGTTGTCTTCGATAGCATCGGTCTCATTTTTGCTCGTCAGCGAGTTGATCCGTCGTCGCAAAATCCAAAACGTCCGCACGAGTACAATGGTCACGAGAGGCGGGGGCGGCCCTTCCTCGGGGACGTGAGTGGAATATTCGACGTATTCACATGATCGCGCGGAGCGCTTTGAACTTGAGGGTAAGGCAGGATTTTCCATGAGCATCTGGGAGTTTAGCCTGCTGGCTTTCGTGGTTTCGCTGACTGCAGGTCTGGCGGGGGCGCTGATTGGGTCGGGGGAAGGAGTCATGTTGGTGAGTCAAGTTGTCCGCGCTTCGTCCGGAGGGCGGACAAGACGTTGCGCTACGAGTCGGGGTTTTGCTGCAGTCACCGAAACAAGGAGACCAATGCAAATGAGAGTCATCGGAGTTGCAGTTCTCGTCTGTTTACTCACTACGTTTGCGTTCGCCATTGAAGACGTCGTGACAGCAACCCATGGCACGATCACCAAGATCGATCGAACGGCAAAGACCATTGCCGTCAAAACAGCCGATGGCACGGAACACGTTTTTTGCTGGGCCAAAGACACTAGCGTTCATGGCGTAAAGGCCGGCGATCTGGCCGCGAAGGATTCGTGGCACGGCCTGAAGGAGGGTTCGGAGGTCGTGGCGCATTCCACCAAGCGAGGAACAAAAGATACCGCCCTTGAAGTAGATAAGGTCGGAGACACCGGTCTCAAGAGAACCGAAGGAACGATTAAAGAAATCGATCGGAATAGAAAGAAGCTGGTTATCGAATCCGCGGATGGCAGCGAGCATGCATTCAAACTGACGGGACACGCGGCTATCGATGACGGCAAAGACTTGGCGACGGGTACCGAAAAAGGCACCAAGGTCGCCATCTATTCCACCGAAGATGCAGGTAAGAGCGTCGCGCACTTCTTCGAGAAGATTTAGAAATGAACTTGCTGTACAAAGCTGGCGCAGGAATCTGATCAGCACCGGCAGGCGGAGAATCGGTTCGTAGAGTTTTGAAACCTTTTGAACACTGACGGAATCACAATCCGTGTGAGGTTGGTTATCGAAAGAACTATGCAATCCACAAAAAGCGTCGTAATGCTTCTAGCGGTTTTTGTCTGGCTCGTCACCGCACCCGGAGCCAGGCTCGTGTGGGCTCAGAACACTGGGTCGCAAGGCTCGGATCAAAATCAGGCTGCTCCACCCTCATCGGAACAATCGGAGCCGGACCAGGGAGCGTCGGCGGAAGCGCCGTACGCGAAGCTCTCGAAGGCGCAATTGGAACGGCTGGTTGCCCCGATTGCGCTTTATCCCGATGCACTGGTGGCGCAGATTTTGTCTGCCGCTACTTTTCCCAGCCAAATCGCCGACGCCGAGGGTTGGCTGCAGATCCATCCCGGACTGACCGGCGCTGATCTGGCCAAGCAGGTAGATCAGCAAGATTGGGATCCCAGCGTAAAGGCGCTGGTGCAGTATCCCTCTGTTCTGGCCAACCTCAGCAAGAATTTGGGGTGGACTTCGGAACTTGGCGACGCTTATTACAACCAGCAGGAAGATGTGATGAAAGCCGTGCAGGAAATGCGGAAGAAGGCGAAGAAAGCCGGTAATCTGCAGACCACGCAGCAGGAGAATGTACAAGACGACGATGGCCAGATCGACATCACGCCGGTCGACCCAGACGTTGTGTACGTTCCAGCCTACGATCCGTGGCTTGTCTATGGATACCCCATCGCACCCTGGCCGTATTGGGTGGACGTTCCGGGCATCTGGTGGGGTGGACCGGGAATTTACTTCGGAATCGGATTCCCGATCGCCCCGTTTTTCGGATTCGGCTGGGGATGGGGTGCATGGGGAGTCGATTGGCATCACCACGGAATCTTCTTCAATCACGCCCCGTACTATGCGCGAGGACCGGCGTTTTTCGACCGCGGCGCTTACTATGGCGGTCATCCCGGCTTCGCGCGTCCCGGCGGATACCGGGGATGGATGAGTGGTCGGGGTGCCTATCGCGGATACGAGGCGCCGCGTGGCGGCTCCGGAGTTAGGTCCGGGGCATTTAGCGGCATTATGCATGGGGGGCTATCCCGTGGCTTCTCCGCGCGCGGTCAGAGCAGTTTCGGCGGATTCCATGGCGGCGGATTCGGTGGAGGCGCCTTCCATGGAGGCGGCGGACGAAGGTAGCCAGCTCAGTCAAGGCGGCCACATCTCGAGACGAAAAAGGGTATTGCCATGTCACGTAGCTCAACTATAAATATGACGCAGGAAATCATGCGAGCTGCCGGGCTCCCAGCCATCGCGGTGATCACAATCGTGTTGGCTTGTCTGCCCGCCACAGCGCAGCAGGCCGCTTCAGGAGCAACGTACTCGCCCGCCGAGCAACCGAAGGGGAAGGCTTTCTCCAAGCCGGAAGAGGCTGCCGCCACGCTTTACGCTGCCGCGAAGCGGAACGACGAAGCCGAACTGCTCGTCATTCTCGGGCCGGATGCCAAAGAAATTGTCCGATGGAGTGACGATCCCACTGAACGTCAGGAGCATCGGGCGGTGTTCGCGCAAAAATATGAGCAGATGCACCGCTTGGTAAAGGAACCAGACAACACGGTTGCCCTGTACGTAGGAGCCGAGAACTGGCCGCTGCCGATTCCCCTGGTCGAATACCACGGAGCTTGGTATTTCGACGCCGAGCTGGGTCGGCAGGAAATCCGCTACCGCCGTATTGGCAACAACGAAATGGAGGCGCTCGAAGTAGCCCGGACATTAGTGGATGCCGAAAAGGAATATCGGGCAGCGGCGCACCAGTACACTGCGAAATTCATCAGCAGCGATGATTCCCACGACGGTCTCTATTGGAAGAGCGCAGACGATACAACAAAAAGCCCGATCGGTCCCTATTTAGCCCATGCCGGTGTTATTGGACCCGACACAACTCATTCACAGCCGTTTCACGGTTATCTTTATCGAATCCTGATGCAGGGAACCGACGCCTTCGCGATACTTGCATTCCCTGCGGAATATCGCTCGTCGGGTGTAATGACGTTTATCGTGAATCAGGATGGCAATGCCTACGAGAAGGACCTCGGCGAGCAAACCGCCACGTTGTCGGACCAAATTTCCTCATCCCACGTCGACAATTCCTGGAAGCAAGTTGAATAGCCTCTTTTGCTGGACCAAAGGGACGGCCCGTGAACGTGCTGGAATTCAGTCTACTGGTATTTGTTAGTTCCTTGATTGCAGGTCTCGTAGGGGCATTAACTGGCTTGGGTGGCGGTGTTGTTCTTGTCCCGTTGCTTACTCTGTTCTTTAAGGTGGACATCCGCTATGCGATCGGCGCGTCGCTTGTGTCGGTAATAGCCACTTCATCCGGTGCGGCCGCCGCTTACGTGAAGGAGGGGTTCTCGAACATCCGTATCGGGATGTTTCTCGAGATCGCGACCCCGTTTGGCGCTCTTGTCGGCGCCAACCTAGCCACGCGAGTATCAACGCAATCAATTGCGGTCGTTTTTGGCGTCGTCCTCTTGTTTTCCGCGTATTTTTCGCGCAAACCTCGATCGCAGGCTCAGCGTAATCTCCCGCCCGATCCCTTGGCTACACGCTTGCGCCTTAATAGCAGTTTTCCCGATAGCGAAGCTCCTCGGAGTTACAACGTACAACGCGTGCCTACTGGATTTGCGTTAATGTTCGGCGCTGGGACGTTGTCAGGGCTGTTGGGTATCGGCTCAGGGGCAATGAAAGTACTCGCCATGGACCAGGCGATGAGGATTCCTTTCAAAGTCTCGACCACGACCAGTAATTTCATGATCGGCGTCACGGCTGCGGCAAGTGCAGGTGTGTATCTGAGCCGAGGTTACATTGACCCTGCACTGGCTATGCCCGTGATGCTCGGCGTTCTAGCCGGATCGTTGTTGGGCGCAAGCTGTTGGTCAAGTTGCACGTCAAATGGCTACGCCTTGGGTTCAGCGCCGTAATCATACTTTTGGCTTTCGAAATGTTGTACAAGGGAATCACCGGGAAAATCTAGATGCTTCCAGAAAAACGCTGGACAGATCAAGGAATCGAAAATGTCTTGGGAAACCTGTTAAGCGCTGGGGTTCTTCTCTCGGCATTCGTAGTCTCGATAGGCGCAATCATCCATCTTCGGCGCCACGGGCTTGTGCCCGCCGATTACCGGATATTCCGTGGCGAACCTGCGGATCTCCGAGGAGTACGCGGCATTGTTCGGGACTCGCTGGCATTAAGAGGCCGTGCAATTATTCAGCTCGGACTCTTACTGCTCATCGCAACTCCCGTAGCCCGCGTTGCTCTTTCGATAGTCGGCTTTGCGAAAAAACGCGACGGCATGTACGTGGCGTTCACATTGATTGTGTTCTCGATACTTCTTTATAGCCTTCTCGGGTCCATCTAGGTGGAGGCATGGTGGCGCGTTCGCGATCGCTCTTCGGCCCCAGATGCATCTTGGATTAACATGGCCTTAGGTCTGGAAAGCGGTCGCAGGATGGAAGTCGCTCAGAAAAGTGTTTCGCCACCGTCCGAGGTCCGATTGACGCAAGCGCGACAAGCTGAAGCCCAGGACTTCTTGGAACGGGGCTTTGCGCTTGCTCACTTCATCTTTCCAGAAAGACCGACAGCGATTGCAATTCTCGTCGGTGCCCTGAACAAACTCAAAGCTAGGTTGAGCAGGGAACGCAAACGTGCGTACTGGCGCGACAAGTTCCTGAAGCGACAGATCACGCGCATCACGCGGGACGATGAGGATACTCTCCAGTGGCTTATCTACTTTGAATCCGATTCGCATGAGAAGGCTCAAGAAGGGCGAGGTCAGGCCAGCGAGCTGGATTTCGTCATACGCTACGTCAAGACTCTGGTTCGGCTTTCGACCGGGATGTCCTCGTTCTACGTGAACACAGCAATTCACCGTCTCCTTTACCGTTACACCACTGCGGAGGCACAGAAGATCTACGAGATGGTGACTGACAGCTACCGGGAAGCCGACGAATACCGGCGTGCAAAGCGCTTGCTGATGCTGAACCTCGAATCACGCTTTCGAGGACGGATCCAGAGCGTCACCACCGATCGTGGAGAAGCAAGGTATGAGCTGTCCGAAGACCAGGAGAGATGGCGTGATCTGGTCATGAGCTGCCTTGAGTGGTTTACGCCCTGGTCGACTCACGATAAATGTCCTCTCACGGACGGCTCCGGCAGCCATCCTTCTCGCCTACGGGAGCTGTTCAGCGGCAATTGTGAAGGTAGCGGCAATCAGGATAAGATCGAAATTAACCGGTGTCATGCGTTTATTGATCCCCTTTGCTCTGGCTACATCGTCAAAACGCTAGGTCTGGAGCAGCATTCTTCAAGATTGGGGGTGCCGCGATTTTATATGGATCCGGACCAAAACCTGCGCCCGCCTTCTTCACGGCTTCCGGACACCCCTCTAACCGCACGGGAGCGGCAAGCCATTGCGGACGCGCTCGCCGCAGAAGAAGCACGCCGAAGAAAAGTGGTCGCTCGAGAATTGAGGTTTGTTGTTGACGGCGTAGAGCACGCTCGTTTGTATCCGGAGTATTCGCAAGAACTGCGCTTCCAACCTTCCCTCGGCGGCCAGCTTCTGGAAGTCTGGACTGAGGATGACCAAGGACCGCTACTGCTCGCGACTCATATGATCCCAAGCCCCGGCTCAGTGCATCACAGTGAGTCGGCCTTTACTCTGCCCCTAATGGGTGGCCGATCTGTAGCTGTTCGTGCTCTAAATGAGCCGGACGGGGAAGCAAGCTCGTGCACGATTTCGGTTTCGATTGATGGAACCGAAACTCGTCGCAGACCTGTCGCCTCATGTGTTCAAGAATGGCTTGCGCACGTGCCGGCTCTTCCCGCATATGCAGCTATGCTAGCCCTGCTCCTGGCCGTGATCCTCCTGTGGACTGGGCTGCGGCAAAAACTGGCGAACGAGCGGGTCCACGAGAACGAGCTCAGAACGGAACTCGCCCGGGAACGGGAGACGCGCGCTTCCTCACAGCCGCCACCCACTCCGATTACGGGGCCATCGGCATACCGGCTCACGCCAGACGACTTGATTACCAGAGGCAGCGACGAGATACAGGAACACGCGATCACCGTGCCTCCCATTCCGACTCTAATTAACCTGGAACTCCCGGTGCCGAATGCCCAAGGACAGTACGATGCCACGATCAAGCTCCTCGACAGTCGGAAGATAATTCTCGCCGAGGATGAGCTGTCTCCAATCGTGGAGGGAAGCGAGACGATCATCGTGGTTTCGGTGCCGAGTACGCTGCTCGGTCCCACCCAGGATTATCGCGTCGAGCTAAAGGACACCATATCTAGGGGCGTCCGAACCTTTACGTTCTACACCATGCCGGCCCAGCGGTAGGTAATCGCTCGCCAGTTTCCCCTCAGCATTTTTCTGCGCCCGAACCCGTTTTCCACCGATTTCGTCCGGAATTGTCCGAAACTGCCACGCTAGTTTCTGGCCGGAACCGATAAAAAGGCAGAGACTCACTATTCTGTTAGGCGATGTCTTGTTCCAAGTGCAAAGGCCTTCAGGTTGAGAAAGGAGATTTTCGTGCGTGCCCAAAGTTCAAGGTGCGCGTCGCCTTTAGCTCTGAGCCGGGGAAACTGACAGTGGGCTACTGCTTGAGCACAGCTAATTGCCCTACCCATTGGTAAAACGGAGTAACGATTCGGACCTTTAACTAAACTCGCTGATCTGGAGGTCACGCGTGAAACTCCTCGACAAAATCGCAAACCTCGCGGTCATAGTTGGTGTGGCCGTATTTCTGGGGTTGGTAGCGCAAAATGAATTCCGACGACCAAACACCCCCAACGACCCGAAGGCGCTCCTTGGAAAAACGATCAACCTTCCTGAGCTGCAGTTTCCGCAGCAGAGGGAGTCAATCGTACTCGCGCTATCCACGACCTGCCATTTCTGTCAGGATAGCCTTCCTTTTTACAAGACACTGGCTACCCAGGTTCAGGGAAAAACTGATCTCATCGCGGTTTTTCCTCAGGCGGGTTCCGAGGGGCGTGCCTACGTTGAGCGTGCATCTTTGCCTGTAGCAAAGGTCATCTCGGCGGACTTATCTAGCATTGGGGTTTACGGGACTCCGACCCTTTTCTTGATTGATCGCAACGGGAAAATCCGGGGTGTCTGGAACGGCTTCCTTAGCCAGAAGGCGCAGGATGCACTCGTTGCCCAGGCACTGAAGGGCTGAAGGAAATACGCGCCTATCGTAGGAAACCGGCAACTCAACTAACGTAACAAAACTTTAACGGAGGGCTTTTATGAAGGCTCTGATCAAAGTAGTCGGAGTATTGGTGATCTTGGCGTGGGCCGTAAGCTGGCCAGCGCCGGCTAAGGCGACGGGTTACACTTGCAACTCATCCTACGGCTCCTGCATAGGGCAGTGTGGAAACAACATGCAACTGTGTATTCTGGATTGCGGTACGCAAGAGCAATGGTTCGCATGGTGTTTCGAGGACCAGGTGTGTTGGTCTGACGGATACTGCATCTACAACGACGAATGCTATGACGCCCCGCAGAATAGCTGCGGACAATACTGCGCCAACCAGATTAACAACTGCGCCAATAGCTGCCTCCAGTCATGTTGTCAGCCTAAATAATGAACTCGGCCATTGCCCAAAGGCCGACGCAAGGCGTGGCGATCGAAAACCCCACCCTGGACTCCCACGTCGCGTGCGTCCAGGATGGGGTACATTGCGCGAGGAAGCCGCATCTGAGGATCTACCATAAAGCGCAAGACAACCCCTGGCCTGATTCGGCTCGAAGGGATTCTCAAGGAACAGGCCCGACAGTCAGGCCGTTCGCGGACGGTCTGGCTGTTTGCCGATTCTTAAAGGATTCACGATTCAACGGGCGGGGACTGTCCTTACAGAAGAATTAGTTCCTGTAGGCCAGCAACATCCCTACTTCCATTCCCCCTGCAACTCAAAGCCCGCCCAATAGTATGGGGCGGCCCATCGCTTATCGGTCTGCATTTCCAGTTGGGCTCTGCGCAGCGCGGCCGCAGCGGGGAGATGGTCTTGCTCCATGGCGCGGTAGAACCGACCCATCAGACTTGCGGTGGCAACATCATTCACCTTCCACAGACTTGCCACGACGCGAGGTGCTCCTGCATACATGAAGCCTCTCGTTAGTCCCATGAGGCCCTCGCCCTTCACTTCCTTTCCCAATGCCGTTTGGCACGCGCTCAGAACGACCATGTCCACAGGGAGATCGAGGTTGTAGATATCTTCCAGAGACAGCAGCCCGATTTGGGGTGCTCCTCGTTCGTCAAACAGCGAAAAAAGCAGACCGGAGAACTCGGGGTGTGTGGTGTCGACCATGCCGTGAGTTGCAAAATGCAAAACCTTATACCGCGCCAGCTCTGGACTCATTGCTAATGACCGGCTCGCTTTGAAGTCCAGAGCCTCCAGACTCTGTCCGGATGGAGCGGCTGCTACAATTGCCTGCGCTTCCCGTCTTGAATAGGCGAGCCTAGGGAAGCGAATGGCCTGCTCCGTGCCCAGGCCCATGTCTTTTGCCCAGCGTGTTCGCGTGAGCTCAATGGATCGCAAAGCGGCGAACGAACCCTCGCTTGTGGGCGGAGCTGATTGATGACCGGGGGGTTGAACCGGGTTGTCGGAATGTTTGAGCCTGGGATCGTGAGAATCGAAAACGGGATCGGCTAGGACAGCTACAGCCCGGGCCGGTGGTTGCCGTCCGGCACGCTCCTGCCGCAATGTCATCAAAACCGACGCAGAGGGTAGACTTATGATTTCGTGGTGCGCGATCAAGGGCGCGATCACTCCGCCAGAATCCTCTGCAACCGGCAGAGCCGCAAATGGAATGTAGTTCAGCGCCCCGTCGGCAACAATGAGCAGCCGCTTTTGGCCCAGTTGATTCTCAACTGGGCCCAGGATCGTGCGACTTAGAGCCTCTAGCGCCAGCGTGTGAGCGGTGGGCTTCGCGGTGCTCATCGCACTTCGGCGGGCCACGTCTGTAGTCGCAAGCGCTTCATAAGCGCGGCGCGCTTCGTTTTCGATCTGGGCGCGTCCGGGCAAGGCATACGTGGAAGCAGAATCCGAGCTGAGCAGCCACAAGTAACTGTGCTTCTCACCGAGGGAATACTCCAAGAGCAGTGTGTCAGGATCAAGCAGATGGTCCCGCACCTCTCTGATGGTTGTAGTTTCGGACTGAGTCAACTGGGCGTAACCTGGATCCGAGGCACGAATTTGAGACTCAACCTCGCCAAACTTGCCCAATAAACTCGCTATCTTCGCATCGCTCGACTTAACCTGTTCATCTGAGTGCGGTCCCATCAGTAATCTCACCCGGCGGTCGGATTCGGCAGCGAACTCCTTTCGCAATGCCTGCCCCTGGGCACGCAAAGAGGGTTCTATGTGCTCGCGAATCTCAACTTTGGCTTCTGCTAGTAATTCCAGAAGGGTGCGAGCGCGCGAGCGCTCCACTACCTCAAATGCGCGATCGCTTTTTCCCTGTTGCGCCAGGAGGTCGATATACTCCTCATAGATAACGTCGTGCGATGCACGAAACTCCGAACGGGTAGCCTCGTTGCCTCCAAGCCTCCCCATCGCGCTCTCCAGAATTGTGATCGCGCGTCCATATTCTTCAGCAGCCAGTTCGGTTTCCCCCTTCGCGCTGAGGATCGTCGCCAAATCGGCAATATCCTCTGCATAGGCGGAACTTGCTGGCACAAGCCTTTCTTCAATTGCAAGCGCACGCCGAATATACCCTTCAGCCTCTTGCAGATTTCCACGATGCCGGGCAATCTCCGCCAACTGTGTTAGTGTGTCCGCCATATTGATGCCGTCCGGCTCGATTTTTTCCAGAATCTGCTGCCCGGTGGCTGCATATCGACCCGCTTTCTCAAGATCTGCGCGTTTGTTTGCTGCCATGGATAGCTCCGTCAGAATCCTGGCCTGTTCTGACGAGCCGGGTGCCACCTTTTGGATTACGGTAAGCGCCCGCGACCAGTAACTTTCAGCTGCACTCAGGTGATCGCTATCAAAAGCGTACAAACCAACGTTCATTAGGCATCCGGCGTAATCAATGCTGTCCGGTGCTATCTTCTCCAGAATTGCTTCGGTCTTCAGTGCGTACTTCTCCGCTGTCTCGAGATCCCGGCGTTCGTAGGCGAGCACGCCAAGATCGTTACTGAGGTTAAATCCTAGAACAGGATCAATGGGTTTCTTATCATATATCTCCAATGCCCGTCGTAATTGCAGTTCTGCACCGTTCAGGTCACCTTGCCGCGCAGAAATGAAAGCGAGGCCACTCAAAATCTTGGCAAGAGTGAGACTGTCCGGCCAACGAGCCTCTAACGTATCTCGGGCTTGGTCCACATACTTTTTGGCCTGGTTCAAGTCACCGCGTCTTAACATCACAGTAGCCAAGTCATTGTTGAATCTCGCGGAATCGGGCCCCTTTGCGCTGATTTTATCGAGTAAAGGTTTGGCTTCTTCCAGAAGCTCTTCCGCAGATCGGTCGTCATCTCGATTGAGCGACACCATCGCCAAGCTAATCAAAGTCCGCGCTGTCGCCAGACTTTCGGGGGCGAGTTTCTTATCAATGATCAAGGCTCGATGGTAGAGTTGGTCTGCTGTCTTGAGGTCGCGGCGCCAGTCGGTGACGAGAGCCAGATCACTGAGAGCCGATGCGGTGAGCAGCCCTTCTCGATCGAGAGATGCGCTATTGGATAGAGCTTTATGCAAAAGACGAGCGACCGTATCCCAGTCTCCCCGTTCTTCAAAGGCGGGCACCCACTTGCGTAGCAGAAATAGTTGTGCGACCGGGTTTCCTTCCGTCTTCGTCAGAGCTTTACCGTAGAGCAGATCCGTGGCGTTCCAGCGTTTGCGTTGACCCATTAAGTCCGCGGCGTCGCCAGCGCACCAGGAGTAAATCCAAGGCCGCCGACTATCGATTGAAGCAATGGAATGCCAAGCTGCGTAGGCTTCCCTCGTTTTTCCACTTCGAACCAGCTCCCTGCCATGGAGATAGAGCGCCAAACTGGCGGCAGTGAAATTGGGCCGCGTTTCCACTCCCCACTCTTCTTGACCCAGTTTCCATGTTCGTTTTTGCGACTGACTCGAGCCCTCGATCGTGACTGTACCGAGCGGGGCCTGTTCTATTTCAATTCTCATTAGATCGAAAGGAGACTGGATGACGCCTCTGGTCTCGCCTCGGGACCATGAGAGCAGTAGATCTCCGGGCTTGAGGCCAGCCTTACTGCCCTCCGAGTAATTCATCACACTCGTAACGACGACCCCGCGTGGAGACTCCGCCCAAGAGGAGAGTGAAGCCAGAGCTAAGAACAGAGGTAAGTACTGCCAGAATTGGCGGATGCCTTTCCTTTCCGTTCTCAAGTGCTCCAACATGGCCGTGACCTGTTCTCTACTTCGTTCACGTAAGAATACAACAGGCTCCGTCTATTCCTTCTCCAGGTTTGGCCGGGACGGGGTACGCGAGGGCAAGCGACTGCGTCTCAGAGTTATGAAACACCTGAGAGGGCAATTCGCTTCCGAGCATCACCGTGACAACTGTGCCGCCGTGCTGGCTGACTGTATGGTCTCCCGCTTGAGTGCCTCAGCATCCGTGAAGCATTGAGGTAACCGCAAAGACGACAAACCAAAGCGGAGACGTTCGGACATCGGCGTCCGGCTCGGCGCAACCAGGCTGATGAGGGCTGTTTTTGAGCCAAAGCGACGACAAGTTCAAGAAGGACTCCTTCTGCTTATCTCTTAGCTTGCAATGGCGTCGAGGAACCCACGTCCGAAAGTTTATTTTGGCGTAGAGGGGAGACGTACGCTTTTATTGTTGTCTTGGAAGTGATTGAAAATAAGTAGCATGGTGGAGGCGGCGGGAGTCGAACTTTCCAGTATCCTTTGGATTCTGTAACTTGCAGATTCTACAAGGGGAAGAAAATGCCAAAAGGCCCACACGAGCACGTCTATCGTACAATTATCGTACAATTTTGCTTCTTGAAAAGCGCCTCTCCTTCGAACATCTCGCGGGCCAAGCGTCTCTGCCCAGCCACAAGGTGTCGTGATCGCTCTTGGCGGGGCGCAGAGTGTCCGGATCGTCGAAAGTAAGGGTGCCGGGCCTTGACCCGTATTATCGGGTGGGAGCAGTCTGCCGAGCTCAGTTTACTAACACGGCTGGCGTGTCCGCCAGGGCTTCGAGAAGGTGTGTCCGCCAAGGCATCAAGAATCCGATCACCATGCAGCGCCGGAACATAGAAGCCGTTATTGTCTCTAAAAGTGGATGATAATCAACCACAAAGCGGATGATTATCTTACCGTGCGTGGTTTTAATCCCCGATGCAAACGACCTCAACCTAACCGAAAAGTGGTGCCTTCTTATATTTATTGCGTGAGAACGACTTCGAAGTCTTGGGGAGCACCCGCCTCAAGACGCTAGGGACAACATTTCCAAAATCCACGAATAACAGGGTTCTGCCCGTTCGCGACGCCAGATGTTGTGTTGTTCGTCCTCTGGTTCTGCTCTGATCAGTGACTTTATAGATTGCGCCTTGCTGGTGTGAGTTCGCAAGGCTTCGATAACGAGTAATTGTCAGTTTGATCAACAGAATCGGATCTAAACCTGTAAGAGTCTACTTATGATCTTGATCGGCTGCTGAATTTTGGTTTGCGGCTTACCGAAGCGGCGATAGTCTCTGCTAGTTTGGGCCGTCACCTGGGACCAGAACTCTGGGTGTAAATCGGACCGGCGTTCTGGGAGGGCGGATCAGAGACGGCACGAATGTACGCTATCAGCGCCTGTACATCGGACTTGCTGAGAGTGTTTCCCCAGGCGGGCATGAGCGCTGATTTCTGCAGTGCTGGTCCACCGTTAGTGATAATCGCAGTCAGGTCGGCATCGCTCATCTTGTTGAGGGTCTCGCCTTCACTGAATGGATGCGGCTTTACTTCGAGGTTGTCGTAGTTCGAAACACGCTCGGGGGTCGACTCTGGGTTGTGGCATCGTTCGCAGTACTGATCATTGAGGCCGCGACCAAGTGTCTGCTGGTAACCGAGCGCGATCTCCTCCAACTTGAGTTCGACCCGCTTGTGCGATTTGTCAAATATGAACGCCGTCAGCTGATATCGTCCGGCCACGCCACCGAGAGAAACATTGGTCGTCATTTGACCACTGGAATCGGTCAAACCATTCGCGGGATCGAAGGTTACGCCCGAGGCAGCTGAGAACGCAACCAACGCTCCCGGCACTGCAGTTCCTTGATCGTCATTCACCTGAACCACAACCGGTTGCGGCAACAGGCTGCCGGTTTGCGCGATCTGTTTTCCACCGCTGGATTCAACAATCGCCGCACCAAATGCGGTTGGCTTGGGCACAGGCGCCGATTCACTTTTGCGCGAACAGGAAGTCGCCAGCATGGCAACGCCAACAATCAAAACTGCATAGCGCTTCATTTCTTTGCCACCTCCTGTTTACCTCCGCCTTTCTGCGTAATTAGGAAAGCCGTGAGCGCGCGCGCATCTTCATCGCTCATGGCGCGATTGGGCTCAATCGTGCCCGGCCGCAGCGATTGCGGGTTCTTCATCCACTGATAAATCCATGCCGCGGTCAGGCGCGAACCGACTTGCGTCAGAGTCGGCCCGATGTAACCCTTGTCCTGCTTTACATCCACAATGTGGCAACCCTGGCAGGAGTGTTTTCCGTAAAACAGTTGCTTGCCCAATTCGATCTGCCCCTGTGGATACCCGCTCAGTGGCATCGAGTCGCGGTCAATCGCCGGGTTCTGATAGACCGTCATGATGTAGTCGGCGAGTTCGTCGGCCTCGCCGTCGGTGACGTTGAATCGCGGCATGCGGCGAATCAGCGCCGGGCGCAGCGTTCCCGGATTCTTGAAGAACTGCACCAGCCAGTCGCGCTGCACCGAACTGCCTTCCCATGTCAGATCCGGAGCCATTTCGCCGCCATGGCCGTTGATGCGGTGGCAACTGAAGCAGGCCATGTCGGTCATCAATTTTCCTGCTTTGCCCGCGGGCTGATAGTTCGACTCGGGCGCGACCGGGACCGCAAGCGAAGGCGGCAAAGTCGTCGAGCGCTCGTTCAGTGACAGCAATGCCGTGGTCAATGCGTCAATTTGGGAAGTTGAAAACGTGTACTGGGGCATCCTGAGTCCGGCGGCGAATGCCCGCGGCTGCTTGATTTTGCCTGCAATGTAATCGGGCAGCGTATGTTGCATGCTGGGCAAGAAAATCAGTTGCGTGACCGCTTTGCTGCCGATGCGGCTGAGTTCGGGCGCGAAATTCTCCGGCTTCTTGATGCCCACGATCTCATGGCACGACGCACATCCGTAGTCGGAAACCAGCCGCTTGCCGTGCGCGATCTGCTCGGGCGTGGCCGGATCGAGATGCACGTTGGCCAACAGATCGGAATCTGTCTTGGCTTTGAGAAATTCCGCCAGCGTCGCGACCTGCTGATCATTGAACCGATAATGCGGCATCGCCGTTCTTGCGTCATACACGCGCGGATTCCGCAGCCATCCTTGCAACCACTCCGGCTTTAGCTTGCTGCCGACTTTGGTCAGCTCGGGCCCCACCTCGCCGCCTACAATATTGCCGGCAGCATTCTGTACCGCGTGACAGGATGCGCAGAATGACTCGCCGTACAAACTTGTTCCGGCGGCCGGATCGGACGATGGCTTCGCCGACACCGCGATTGTGTCTCCCGTTGCCGGGGTGCTGTTTGCGATCAGGAACGCTGACATGTCCCGGGCATCGTCATCGCTCAACTTGAAGTTCGGCATGGTAGCGGTTGAGGCGTAAGCCTGCGGATCTTTCAGCCACGCATAAATCCATTCTCGCGTCGTTTTGTCGGCAATGTGCGAGAGCGACGGAGGATCATCCGTCGCCTTCATTACGCTGCCATCGGGCAGCTTGATTGTGTGGCAGTTCACACAGCCGTAGCGCGCCAGCATCTTGCGGCCTTGATTCAAGACCGGAGTTCCCGGCAGCGGACCGCGGTGACACTGGCCACACGACGATTCGATGTACTTGGCTGGAAGAATTGGCTGCTCCCACGCCAGTGTGCTGTTGTGCGCCTCGGTAACCGTTGTGGCCGCGCCCTGTCCGCGATGGCACACCACGCACCCGAACTGGTCGAGCTTGTGGGGAATGACCGGATGCGTGCGGTACGGCTGAGCCGCCACATCCGCAAGGCTTACTTCCTTGAGTCCCACATGGCAGCTTGTGCAGCGGTCGACCACGCCCAATTCTGGCAGCCAGATTTGTTGAATGCCTCCCTGAAAATGGCGCTGCAGCGTATTGGCGTCGCTGCGGTTGCGAACCATCTTGAGATAGCCGTGCTGATAATGCCGCCACTCACTAAAAAAATTCTTGGCAGGGGCTATTGCAAGGGACAGCAGAAAAACTATGCTAACAACACCAAACGAGCGTACGCTGTCGCCGAACAATTTGTGCCAAAGCGACCTAAGTTTCCCGTTCATGATCGCCGCATCCTTGTCGTCATCTCTCCATACATCCCGCGTCTTATCCTTGCCATGGCCAGATCCACGACCATCCCGGACCGCGGAAGAATGTGCCCACCGCAGTCAACACGATTAGCTCAAACAAGAACCAGGTCATCACCCAGTACGACAGTGGCCGCAGCGCCAGGTACCGCCGGAAGGCCGACTGCGACCGAGGCGAACTCTGCGATGCCAGCAGCATCAGCGCCGCGATGATCAAGGTCGGCGCCAGCGCCACGATTACATGGAACGCGCCCAGAAAAACCGAGAGCACGGCGGTCGTAGCATAGAAAAGTCGCAACCTCTGATCGCGATTTTTCAGAAACAAACCGTCTGCTTCAATGTTGACTTTGAAGTACGGAATTACGATCAGCGCTATCGCCACCAAACCAGGTACTAGCACGCCCGCAACCACGGGCGGAAAGTAGTGCAGCATCTCCTGGAGGCCGAGGAAATACCACGGGGCTTTCGCGGGATTAGGAGTGTGGGAAGGATCGGCCAACCCTTCGAGCGGGGCGTTGAACGCGAGCGCAATCCACACTAGCACGGTTGCGAGCGTCATGATCGCGACGGCAGCGCGGAACAGCACTTCGGGAAAGGTCTGAATCTGCTCTTCGGTTTCGGCCTTTACCTGCGCCGAAGTGCGGCGAGTGATGAACACAATCCGCCGGGGCGACTTTTTCGCGTTTGAATCGACACTGGCGACGAAGTCTTTGGAGTCGGGCATGATTATTTCGCCTCGTTCGTAGCAGAAACTTCATTCGCAGACTGTGCTCGCACCACCGATGGCTCGCTCGAATGCGCGTACAATCCTCCGTCCTTTCGAATCCGCCAGAAGTGAATCGCCACAAAGAACATCGCTGTCAGTGGAAGAATCATGCAGTGCAGCACATAAAATCGCAGCAGCGCGTTGGCGTTGACAGCGTTGCCGCCAAGCAGCAGGAAGTGAATCTTATTGCCGATCAGGGGAACGGCTGAGGCGATATTCGATCCGACGGTGATTGCCCAGTAGGCCAGTTGATCCCACGGCAGCAGATACCCTGTATAGCTGAGCAGGAGCGTGATCAGCAATAGAACTACGCCGATCACCCAATTGAACTCCCTCGGCGTGCGATATGCCCCGCGGTAGAAAACTTTGAACATGTGTGCGAACACCAGAAAAACCATGGCATGCGCCGACCACCGGTGCAGATTGCGCAGAAACAATCCCGACGACACTACAAACTGCAAATCCTTTGTGTCTGCATAGGCCTGCGGCACCGATGGATGATAGTAGAGCATCAGTGGAATGCCGGTAGCGACCAGAATCAGAAACGTTCCCAGCGTGAGCGTTCCCAGATACCACGTTGCGCTGAAACTCAGCATGCGCGTGCGCACTTTGGTTGAGAACAGGTGCAGAAACACATTTTGTTGAATCGCCAGTGCACGCTTCAGCGTGCTCGATCCCGTGCCGCTGCGGAAAATCGAGCGCCACACCCGAGTTTGCCGCAGATCGTCGAAGTATTGGCCGCCTGTTTTCTCCATCGTCAGACCCTCACAAAGGAATCCCGCGCCAGCGCCGGAACGTCGGTCGAGCGATCCACCAGCAAGTCACCGTCGTCGTTCAGCCAGATCCGTTTCCACGGCAGCGGCTTGGGTGCCGGCCCTTCGATCTTTTTC
>Ga0187784_10000500_pt1 | contig 28718 bp, 24 predicted proteins | sample 1015_SJ02_MP15_2_FD_132964 | JGI IMG/M metagenome (GOLD analysis project Ga0187784, IMG submission 132964) | Tropical peat soil microbial communities from peatlands in Department of Meta, Colombia - 1015_SJ02_MP15_20_MG | ecosystem: Environmental > Terrestrial > Soil > Wetlands > Peat | place... | reverse complement strand
CCCACTGCCTACTGCCCACTGCTTACTGCCCACTGCCTACTGCCCACTGCTTACTGCCCACTGCCTACTGCCCACTGCCTACTGCCTCGTTGCTTCTAACGGCCTGTCCTTTCAACAACATTCCCGGTCTCTGAGCTTAACCATCTTTATTTTCTAGGACTTTCCAGCTTTGTCCCGGAGTCTTTCGCGCCGTTCCTTTGTTTTCAATAACATTCGCGGGTCGTTCGTTCATTTTTTGAAATTGCCGCGTTTTTTATTGTCCGGTCTGAGGCGACATCTTGGCGTTCGGGCGTGCGGGCCAAACGTTTCATGAACTTCGCTCCTCGCGTTGACACTTCAGTGCACTCTACCACTGGTGCAGCCTTCTTCGCGCCCCGCGAAGGTCTTGCGTGTCACGTAGGGGCGAGCGGCCCTTCGACAAGCTCACGGTTCGACGTTGCTCAGGGACGCCGAGCGAAGTCGAAGCGTGAGCGAAGTCGAACCGCGCTCGCCCCTGGGCCGAACGCCGTTCGGCCCTACGTGTTTGGTTGCGGCTCGGCTGCACTGCGCAAAAAAGGACTTGGCAATTCTCGGACCTCGCTTCCGCGCCCAGCCCCCGGCACCCAGTCCCCAGCCCCTTGCGCCTAGTCCCCAGCCCCTGACACCTGACACCTGACACCTGACACCTGACACCTGACACCTGCTTACTACACTAGCCTATCATTTCCCTGGTGTCAAGAGACACCATGTCCCTGTCGGCCTCGCACAAATCTCTTGCGCGCCCCCGTTAGCTGTTCCCTGTCACCTGTTCCCTGTTCCCTATTCCCTGTCACCTGCTCCCTGTGCCCTGTCACCTATTCCCTGTCACCTGTTCCCTGTTCCCTAATAGTGGTGTGGTTCAGGTGTGGTTCGATCTCGAGAGGCGCTTGGTGGAATTGATCTATCCCGACCGTCCGCTTCAGTACTTCGAGGAAAACCAGACGCTGGTCATTGATACGGTTCCGGGTTTCTCCCTCGACCTTAAAGAACTCTACACCGCTTAGCGTGGTGTCCCACGTAATTCTTGAGAGCGGCGCACATTGCAAGGGTGGCGCAAACATCGAAATCAATGTCTGCGCCACCCCGGCGACTGGAGTTGATGCCCAAGGCGCTTACTGTTTCCTGTTCAGCCTTCGCTCTTCTTTTCCCCTAGCCCCCAGGCCCCAGCCCCCAGCACCTGACACCAAGCACCCGTCACCTGACACCTGGCACCCCGGGCTTGGCGCCCGACACCTGACACCCGGCACCTGACACCTGGCACCTGGTTGTCCCCCAGTCCCCTGGGCCCGGCACCTGACACCCGACACTGAGCACCTGTCACCTGACACCCGGCACCTGACACCTGGCACCTGTTCTTCACGGCCACTTCACCGTCAGGGCGTAGATTTCCCGCGTCACGGCTTGGTGTGCGATCAGAGGGGAGTCATCGGGGGCAAGGCCAAGCCAGTGCCACTCTGACCTTCCCGTAAGGCTGGCGAGCCGCTCGAGTCGCCCGCCGGGAATCTTCACCCCATAGATGGCGCGCTCTCCAGCGCTCACGTCGCCATTGAAGTAGAGGGCCTCTTCGTGCCGAGACCAGGTGACGTCCAGAATGTTGGCTATGGATGCAAGCTTTGTCCACCGCGTGGTGCGAAAGTCGAACAGCATCAATTTGTGATTGTCTTCCGTGACGGCGGCAATATACCGGCCGTCCGGCGACCACCGCGCCGTCCACAAGCCGTCCGAGCCCGGCACTTGAGTCAGTTGGCCGGTCTTGAGATTAAGGATGTGGATGACAAGCGGGCCGCTCGTCCTTTCCGAGGCCTGAGTCATTCCTCCAAAAGCGATTTGCGCACCGTCGGGCGACCAAGTGGGCGCGCCCTCCTCGTCGTTCACGGCCGTCACGGGCGCATAGGAGCCGCCGTCGACGGAGACAACTCGCACTCTCCACGGCTGCCCGGGGTCCTTGCCCATGAAGGCAATCCATTTCCCATCTGGAGACCACCGGGGCAACATGGTCAGAAGAGGAGGCTTGGTGAGCTGTACTTTGTGGCTGCCGTCGATTTGGCTCACCCACAGGCAGCTCGGACCGGTGATTTCCTGCTCGCCGGCGACGTAGGCAATGCGTTGCCCATCTTTCGAAAAGTCCGCATAGCCGCAAGAAATGCTTGGCAGGAACGGTTTGAACAGTCGAGATTGGGTGTCGTACTGTTCCATCTGCGAATGTCTCGCCATATTTGCCAGACCGAACAGGCGTGAGCCATCCGGACTTATGGCTGAAACACTTATGTCCAGCGGCCCGGACTCCAGACAGGCCGGTTGCCCCCAATGACGGCTGAAAGGTCCGGAAGGTAACCGCGCCGCGGAAGGCCTATAGCGGCCCGCACAAAATGAATCGGCGATCAGGTATTCCCCGTTGGGTGCCCAAAGACCATGGCTTGCCGTGAGGTTGGAGAGTAATCCTGGGAATAAGCAAATCAGACCGCCTCCGTCGCGGTCCACTTCCCATAGTGACACTTGGGAGTGTTCACTCCGAGTGAAGCATAGCCTCCTCCCGTCGGGTGACCAGTGCAAATCGATCAACAGGCCGGATTTGTTCACGATTTGCCGGGAGTTCGAGCCGTCGGGAGCGCACAGATAAAGGCCGCCTTCGGTCGTGTAAGCCATGGCCGAGCCATCCGGCGACCAGGAGGCCGAATACGCGTGTAGATTGCCCAGGGGCCGTGGCTCGCCTCCCAACAGGGGCACGAGTTTCAGCGTTCCTGGCCCGAACTCCCGGCCTTCGACCACCAGCAATTCTTTGTGGTCCGGACTGATGTCGGTAACACTGGAATCCGCAAGGGTGGTCGCGATAGCGGCTGGGTCGCCTCCGTAGGCTGAGACTTGAGCGATGACCCACCCCGTGGAAGCTTGCTCGATAAAGTAGACGCGCTCTCCGTCCGTGGCCAGGCCGCCACCCTTCTCACGACCGTCGGCGGTGATCTGATCGCATTTCAGAGTTTTGGGTTCGGGTCGCGGCGCAGCGAGCCAAACCGCAACCGTCGCCACAATCAGCAGCGCCAATCCTACCCCAGCCCACATCGCCGCTCGGCGCACCCTCTGGAGCGCGGCGCCTGAGCCTGCGGCGACGCCGCCCTCGATATCTTCCCCTCTCCCCAGCCTGGGACGTTCCCCTCTCCCCGATCCGAAGTCCGCCCCTCTCCCCCCTGGGGGAGAGGGTGGCGCGCCGCCGGCGTTTTCTTCAGCCGGTGCGGGCCGGGTGAGGGGGTCCACGCCAAGCTGCTCGTTGCCAGCGGTCGCCCTCTCTTTAGCGAGATCCTCCCCTCTCCCCAGCCCGGGACGCTCCCCTCTCCCCCCTGGGGGAGAGGGTGGACCGCCGCCGGCGTTTTCTTCAGCCGGTGCGGGCCGGGTGAGGGGGTCCGTGCCAAGTTGCTGGTTGTCAGCAGTCGCTCTCTCCTTAGCCCGATCCTCCCCTCTCCCCCTTGGGGGGGAGGGTGGACCGCCGTCCCGATGCACTTCATCGGGAGGCAGGCCAGGTGAGGGGGTTCCCGCCAAGCTCCTCGATGTCAACGACTGCGTGGGTTCCGAGCCGGGCTCAAGAGTCTTTACCGGCGCAACAAAGCGATATCCGACCTTGTGCTCAGTCTGAACATACTGCTGCCCGCCGGGATGATCTCCCAAGGCTTTCCGGAGTGCGCTGATGTTGAAGGTAAGATTGTCTTCCTGCACGAACGCATCGGGCCAGACACGCTTAATGAGCGTTTCCTTTTGAACTGTGTGGCCGGCATTTTCGACGAGGACGAGAAGGGTTTCAAACGCTTTAGGCGTCAGGTGGACCGGCTCCCCTTCGCGCAGAAGGACGCGCTCCGCTGCATTTAGGAGGAAGGGGCCAAACTGATAAGTGCGTTCGCTTCTGGGTGCCATGACCGCCGCTCAGAGCCTTTGAACAATTCCCGTACGGGTACGCCGTGGCGCGCCCCTACGCCACGGCGTGCCCGTACCTGAATTCTCGATGCGTCACATCAGCCGAAAGGCGGGCTGTCGAATTACTCACAGCTTCTCAGCTTTTTCTCAGCAAGATTTAAGATTTCTCTAAGGACTCCATCCACTCTCCTCGCGTAGACTCGCGCCGCGTCAAGCGTCGCGAATCCCGAGGGTCGTGCTCGTTGGCGATGATAGCAAAACCTCTCAGCGCATTCAAGTGGCGTGTGACTTTGATATCGTCGGAGCTCGCAATGGAGAAATCTCCGCGCTGGGGTTCGACGCGGGACCGCCGGATAATGCCCGATACATGAAGCCGCCGTAGCGAAAAGAAGCGGACGTGCTGATCGAGGTGCTTCCAGATGATCAAATTGACTTCTCCGGGATGAAATTGTGGCCAGCCATACGTCTCTTAGGCTTGTAGAAATTGAGAAGGGGGGACAGTGGAACATGTCGACTGAAAGAATTGGCCGATATCCCACTCATACACTCGAATGTTAACGAAGAGTCCCTTATGGATCACCGGCAGAAAACTGACTGTAATTGCCCTCGTTTTGCTGTTCCACACGGGATGTCCACACTCGTCGCAGCCTCCAACATTCGACAAGGTTTTGAAGGCGTTCTGTGGGACACCCAAAGAGGAAATGTCCGTCAAGGACGCCGAAATCTACGTGGACCTTAGCCAGAGGATGAGAGGGTTCGTGGCCGTCTCAAACGCGAACTCACGGATATCGCCAAACTCGAACTACCGCCGAGTCTTGGAAAAGCTGCTGGATAAGATGTCTGCCAATGGGTACGGTGTCCAAAGGTATCGGTTCTCGCAACATTCCCCTGTTGCCAATGATCCCGACTTTCTGGACGCAGAGCGGTACACTGACGGGCCGGTCCCGTTAGCCCAGATTCTCGGGCAGTTGGTGACTCCATCCTACGATACCAAACGACTTACTATCATCGTCAGTGACATGGTTGCATCTGGAACGGCCTCTGGGGCGGCAGGCCTCGCCCCGGCGGCTTGCTTTGGGAAACTCAGCGATAACGGCGCGAAGGTTCTTCTTCTCGGTTTTCGCTCTGCCTACGAGGGTACTTATCGCGCTTCGGCGCTGGGATGTTTAAACAGACAGTTTCAGATGACTGCCAATCAGAGCCTGCCCGGCTCGGGGCGCCCTTTTTACATTCTGGTCATTGCTCCTAATTCAAGATCTCTTGATGACCTAAGAAAGGCCGTGCTGGAGAAGCTAGCGGGAAGGGTTCTCTTCGACTCCTCCAGTAACCCGCTAGCGTTGAAGGGTGGCTTCCCCGCTCCTCCTCTTGACTACAATATTGTCCAAATCAACAGCAGGCAAGGGGATTCCGAGACACCGCTGCGCTTTTACTCAATTCTGGAACTTCACAACGAGGTGGTGCTCCGGTATAGGTGGCAAGCCACGAAGGATCTCGACGACGATCCGTCGATGCTCGGAATTGTCAATCCTCTACGTCTGGAACGTGAAGTAAAGGTCGTTTATTTCGATGGTCCTGACAACACGTCACCCGTCACTGACCCGTCGCGGGTTAACATCGTTCAAGAAGGCACCGGAGATCTTCTCTTCGAGTACAGTCTTCGTCCTTCTACAACACACCCTTGGGCTGTTTACCAAGTGAGTGTACGCGCCGGAGGTGGAAACCTACAACTAGGCCGCCGGATGTCAGCTTGGTCTTCACAAGATGACTGCACCCCTGCCCGCCCCGGAACAACCTACAAGTTGGACCTTCTCGGAGATGCTTTAATGAGCAGTTTTGCCCAAGACGCCGTATTGGGTGAGCATTACATCGCCATCAGGAGGGATTAGTGTGAGAGACATATTTTTTTGGATCCCGATGCCGCCGCCACCATCCGGATATATCCTTCAAACCAAGGATTGGGACACCTATCTGGATAAAGTGGCATTGGCAACGGTAGTGATTCTCTTGATAACTGTCCTCAGTATTGTAGGCTTGTATGCATATTTCGCTCGGCGGCGCAGGATTCTTAGCCCCGCGAATCTCTTTCAGCCTTATGACTGCATGTTGTGGTTGCTATTGTCCCTTCCTGCGGGTTTCATCGCAGGCATTATCGCGGGGTTGACCGATTTGCCGTTGACTCCCCTTTCAGACTCCGTCCAGGCGCGGGTTTGCACAGGGATGGAATTGATTCCAACCGCCATCCAAATAGGCTTGGCGACCGCGCTGCCTTGCTTTGTCGTCGCTGCCTTGCTCATTTTGATACCGGGCATAACCCCGCCGGCATTCAAATATCGGCCCCAGGAATGGCTCTTCCCCTGGACTCGGCCAAAAAGGAGTTGAAACCCATTTATGATTAACTACTTGATTGCGGCCGGTGGCTGTGGTGTCCGAGGGTTGGAGGCCGTGCTTCACTTGTGCGCGGCCGGATTAGGACCGGATGAAATCAAAGTCCTGCTGATCGACCCTGACGCTGCCAATGGCAACGGCGCGCGGACTAATGGCGCGTTTGCGGACTATGGCGCCTGCTCCGAACCTTTTACGGGCAAGCTCGGCTCGGAGCGATTCTTTTCCACGAAATTCAGCGCTTTGACGGGGAGCGAGAGCGGGGGACTACAACCCTGGAGTCCTGTGAATACGGCGTCGGTCTTTCAGGACATGCTGGGCTTCAGCTTGTTGACGCCTCTCCAGCAGGACGTCGTCAAACTGATGTTCACTGAAGCCGAGTTGCAGATGCCTCTTAACGTGGGATTCAGGGGGCACCCTGCCCTCGGCGCGGCGGCCCTTGCCCTCCTGCCACTCTATAAGGACGATGCGGTCTGGAAAAAGGTCGGCGCACAGTTGACCAAGGACCTTACCACGGGTCCGGTGCGGGTGATGATCATCGGCTCTGTTTTCGGGGGCACCGGCGCTTCGGTGTTTTTTCCTCTGGCGCGCCGCCTGCGGGATCTGGCAGGCCCTCACATTGGCCAACTCAAGATTGCCGTGACGGCCCTGGCGCCCTATTTCACATTTCCCAAGCTGGAGTCTTCCAAGGAGTCTGACAACGGGCCGGACGCGCGCAAGTTTCCCATCGCCACGCGGGCGGCGGCGGAGTTCTACCACCACCTCCGCGCCACGGGGGCTTGGCCTTTCGAGGCCATGTTCTGGCTGGGGGACGACAAGCCCACCGAGGTTGTGCCCCACGACGGGGGCGAACACCAGGAGAACAAGGCTCATTTCATCGATCTCCTAGCAGGGCTCACCTGCCTGGATTATTTCCGCCAGCCCCTCGACGCGGACCTCGGCGGAAGTTGCTTTTTCGCGGGCCCGGATGGTGACTTGGCCGCCCGCGAGAACGTGACCACTTGGAAGGACCTTCCCCTCTCCAATTTGCGGCGGGACGATGTTCGGAAACAGATGCTGCGCTTTGCCATGACGGGCGCTGTGCACGTGGGTTTCTTCAGCGGACCGCTCGAGCATCCGAACTCCGAACTGGCCGTGCGCCCGACGGCCATCCCCTGGTATTGGGATCGCTTCGTCAAGCCGGGCCACCGGCTGGACGCTCCGCCCCACAACGCTTCCATTGCCGCTCTAACGCGTTTCTTCACCCACCAACATTTCCCCTGGCTACAGTCGGTACACACCACGGGCGGCGGACGCGTCCGCTTATTGAACGCCAACGCGATGCTTTTCCAGGCCGGACCGCCACCCCAGGGAACCATGGACCTCCGGCGCCTGGCCAATCTGCTTTATCCCGATCTCGGAAATCCCGACCTCGACGCCATGCACTTCTTTTTCTGCGACACTTGTACGCACCGGAAACCCAAAGGCCAGCAAAACGCGCCAGCCGACGGAGCGCCCGCCTACCTCGCGACCTTGGCCGGGGCTGCGGCCCAATTCATGGAACGGAATTACCCGACATTAAGGGAGGCTTACAATGCCAAGAACTTTCCTCAATAAGCTGATTGATGATGCCCAGCCCGGTCAGGATGGGCGCCAACTGCCTTTCCCAACCGTGGGTGCGTGGTGCAGTGACTCCCCGGCGGGTGATTTCCTGCTGAAGTTCGTTCATGACATTGACGTGGGCGGCGCCCTAGACGATCTGCGCCTGGCGCACAGCGTGCCTTCCGTTTACGCCCGCCCCATCATCTTTGCCCAGGCGTTCAGGCAGCCCAAGAGTCCCCTGCACAAGGCGGTGATTCGGGAGTGGCGGGGGCTCATGGCTATCTTCGGGCTGCAATCCTGGATTGGGTATGAGCTGAGCTTCGAGAATTACGCGGTGACCGCACCTCCTGACGGTCAGGTTTCCGCTGTCGGGAGGGTGCCTAAGGACGACTTGCATCTGCGCACCATGCTTCACGGCCTCCTGCCGGAGCCCGTCGACTTTTGTAATCCGCTCCGCCTGATTTACGTCAACAAGACCCTGGTGGGAGCTGCCTCGCCCTGGACTATGGTTTTTACTCCCGCCGGCAGGATACCCGCCAAAACGGTGCCCTGGGCGGACGGGAGAATTCTGTTGGACCCTTCGGAGTACTACGCGGCCGGAACAACGGGCCGTTCACTCGAGCTCACCCTTCTCTCACAGTGGATTGATCATCTGATCAGCGCTCAACTCGATCCCGCCAACCTCAACTGGGGCATGGGCAGGGTGGGTGGTGATTTTCTTGCCGACATCAGTCGTCAATTGAAGGCTTGGCGAGACGAACTTCAGCCCTTCGCCGATGAGCGTTGGATCGTGCCCTTGCTGAATGCTCCTAATGAGGATGCCGGACCTTATAAGTCCGCTTTGGGCACTGCCCAACCGCCACAGGCTAGGGAAACGAATAGCCCCATCCCCGAGCAAAGCGACCTCTTTCTCCGCTCGTCCAAAGCCGACGCGGGGAATGTGGTCGCGCTGAAACGCAAGGGCCTGCCACCTCGCATGCGCGTCCATAACGCCGCCTTCGTCGAGGATGTCGATCTCGAGAACCTGCCGAGTTCGTCCGGCGACTTGCTCAAGACCCGGGGGGGCGTGGAACATCGGGTCAAATGGGTGATGGCGGAGGAGGTCTTCTTCCCGCCCAAGATTGCCCGCGTCAGCCCGTCGGCGGAGGCTTTGAGTTGTAGCGCGGGACACGATCTGGAATATTCGCTCCCGCTGGCCACGGAGTTCGTCAAGCGCTTCTCCCACGCCGATGGTGCCTCCATGTTGCAGGTTGCAGCCAGTGGAACTGGGGCCGACACTGTTCTAACGGCAACCCTCAACCTGCCGCTGCAAGGAAAGGCTAAGCCCCTGACCATCCAGAAAGTTTACAAGGTGTCGGAATCCCTCGCCGATGTTGGGCTCACCCCGGCTTTCGGCCTTTGGCCGAATTTCATTGCCGAGGATTGGACTCACAACTTTGCCTTGTTCGTGGGGGCGTGTGCCTCCGAACATCCTGCCCTTGACGTGAAGCCAGTTCGAGCGGACGGGACCCTTGAGGCTCCCACCCAGGTGGACGGTACGGAGGACCATGTGTGCATCTGGCGATCGATCAAGCCGTTCATGGGCTTTGCGCTTGCCTCGGCGGGCGAGGAAGCAGGCCTTGTTCTGCGGAGGAAGCCCCAGCGACCTCCCGACCCTTTCCCAAACAAGAAATGGTTGGTCGCTGTCGATTTCGGCACCTGCAACACCATGATTCGTTACCGGGAGGCAGGCGGACACGAAGCGGGGAAAGAAGCGCCACTCGAATTGAGGCCTCGCTTGGTCATTCTCAACCACGGTGCTGACCCCAACTTGAGAAAGCTCCGCAACAGCCTCTACCCTGCCGAGGGCTTCAAGCCGCCCTTTCGTACCCTCCTCTATACGCTTCACGCGATCATCCACGGATTTGAGACCAACCCCTATTCATTCCGGTTTGATTTCCTGCCAGCGGACGTCAAGATGATGGTTCAGGACGTGAAATGGGGACAGGACCTGACGGCTATACGGGAGTACCTGAAAAGTCTGGTGCGTTACGTAATATGCGAGGCTCGGGACGCCGGCGTACAGGAGTTGAGTCTTGTTTGGTCCTATCCGCTCGCCTTGCCGGGACCCTCCCGGCAAGAGATGGCGACATTCTGGGACGCCGTGGCCGGAGACTATAGCGGGCCCAACATGAAGGTGAGGGTGGGCCACCAGGTATCCGTGGGTCAGAAGGCCGGAGTCAAGTTCGACGGTAAGGAAGACACCCGCTTCGAGGCTTCACTTTCTGAATCAGACGCGACGTGTCGAACCTTGGCGTGGCCTAAGGACTCCAAAGTGCCTGTCTGGTCAGGAGGGCTTTGCATCGCCGTGGACGTGGGTGGCGGTTCCACTGATTTCGCCTACTGGTCGAAAGCCAATCTACTCGATCAGTTTTCTTTCAAACTCGCCGGCAACGACGTGCTCTGTGGAAGATGGGCGAATCTGCCGGGATTCTTCGAACGGATCATGTGGGGGGCAACAGGCCAAACCAAAACGAAAAAGGATCTGGAAGACTTCTTCAAGATGGAGGGGAATGCCGTCGAAGTAATGGTCAACCACGCGTTGAGTCAAGCTATCACCACTGCTGGCTTCCCCTACGCTGATCCAGACCCCTTGACCCACCCTACCGTGATTCGGATTTTTTCCGAGGGCTGCACGAAAAGTCCCTGGCTCGAAATCCGCACCCTGGCCCTGCTCCTTTTCGGCGGAGTCAGTTATTACGCCGGGCTTCACGCCCGCGATTTTCTCACCAAGACCGACGCGAAGAATCGCGTCACAGTCTGGTTCGCGGGGAGAGGATCTAACCTATTGGCTTGGTTGTCCAACAACCCGTCGCAATTGGAGGCCGTTTTGGCGAGCTTCTTCATCGGAGGCCTCGCGTTCGAGAATAGTGCAGTTCCAACAGACCTTAGCGTCAAAGTGCTCGGGGCTTGCTTCGGTGAGGCGACGCAATATCCACCCCTTAAAGAGGAGGTCGCGACGGGTGCCTTGCAGCCTGCAATCGGGAACGTGGGGACGGCGCAAAATCCTTACGTGGGGGAGATCGGCTGGCGCCAGCCGGGCAGCGCCTCCCCGGTGCCTTGGAACACGCGTCTTACCGCTGCGGAGATGGCAAACTTGGACCCCCCACAAGACGCCAGCAAACTCTACATCGCTGATTTCCTGCACAATTGGGCGGCCGAGAATCCCAAAGTGGCCTCCCTAAACATCGATTTGGAAAGAATCAAGAGGCTCAGTATTGAGGGGACGGGTATCCAAAACGAGCTGAATAAGGACATAAGAACAACCGGTACTAGCCAGCCTCTGTTCGCCATTGAGGTCAAGTCCTTAATGAAAGAGTACGTGTCGCGCGTGCTTCAGTCCGCTTCCGCCGGCGCGGCCGCTTGAGGAGAGGTCACCCATGCTTGGCTCCGTTTTGAGCGCGTTGCTCCTTCTCCATACGCCGGCTTCGCCTGCGGTTAGGATGCCCTCTCAGCCGCCCCTCCTTGGCGCGATACGTCCTGTGGGTGCGATGAGCGCGGCGGATGCCTTTCCAACAGCGCTCATGGAGACGCCGGCATTACAAGCCAGTTCGGTACGTGGCAGTCAGGCCCCTGAACAACAAGCATCGCAGCCGGGTCCTGGGGCTCCATCGACCACTCCAGGGAAGAGCAGTCAGGGGACGGGGCAATCGTCTTCGCAGCCGAGTCAAGAGACTCCACCTTCCGGTCCAAAACCAGGCAACCAGAGCACAGGGACCTTAAGTTCGCACTCGAACCAAGCGGGGGCCTCGTCCACTTCAGGGACAAGCGGGCAAGGTGGGGGACCGAAGGGTTCGGGTACTCCCCCATCGTCTTCCTCATCGGGCTCGGGGACGGGTCAGGGCAAGCCTCAGACGGCTCCGCAGACGCCCCGATCGACAGCACCGCCCGGTCCAGGGACGGCTCAGGGCGCGGGACAGCCGTCTCCGCAGGCGCTTCCATCTATTGCCCCGCCCATTTCAGGGAAGGCCGGTCAGCGCACGGCACCTATTCCGGAGGCAGCCCCGCACGCCCGTAAAACGAACAGAGCGCGGCCAACCCTGAAAACGAAAGCGCCCTCACCAAGTGGAGAAAGTGTGCCCCCGCCAAGTGAGAGCGGGGCTGTACCTCCCGCCGTAGGGAGTACTCCGGCTAGACCCCCAGAAAACATCGAACTGGTTCCGCTGTTTAATTCGGACAAGGGACATCCCTACAGTGGGACGATCACATTCGCAGCAGATCTCACCTCGCAGAACCTCAACAGCGATGCGTCTCATACCGCACGCATCGACAGAGTACTCATAAGCGCAGGCGAGCCGTCGCGGCTGTTCCCCCGGCGGGGTAATCTTCCCTACAAAGTGGAGGGGGGCTACTTTATATGTACGGTCCCTGTCGGTAGAGACAGCTCGCGTGACGTCTCCTATTCTCTCGTCCTGACGCTTGATGGCAGCGTCGAGCCCCCGGAATATGTTCTCGCGGCCAAGGGGTGGATACCCAAAGCGGAGCGGCCACTCCCGCCGCCCCCATATTGGCTGTGGCTCTGCTGCCTGGTTATTCTGGTCGCCGTTCTAATCCTGGCTTTCTTTGTCATACGTGGTCGTCGCGGGGTGCGTGGAGAGCAGCTCAGACGCTCCGCCGAGGGGGCAGCCACTCAACCTTGGCCCCAGCAACCGCAGTTTGACCCCTACGCACAGGAGATCGCGACCAAGCGCAAGATCGACGTCGCCTTGCAACCCATTCAGAGGAGCATTGATGACAGCGTCGGAAGGCTCACGGCGCTGGAAGGGCAGATTTCCGGCCTTCGTGGAGATCTGAGCTCTGTGAGAGACCGAGTGCGAGACGATTGGTCGAGGACCATTGGAAACCTCGCCGACCTTCAGGCGATAGCTGAAGTCGTGCCGCCGGCGCCAAACAGAAGGGAGGAGGGGGCACGCCCGGCGCGCGAGGAGCAGGCCGTGCTGGCCATCGTCAACGATTGGGTCGGCAGCGGCTGGAAGAAGCGCCAGGAGATGCTGGAGATGGCGGGCAAGCTCGGCCTCTCGATGCAATTGATGGAGCAGAAGGACCCCGCCAAAGTTTTGGGTGACGTCATGGGGATCGGCATGGTCGATCTGGCCGAATCCCCCAACGACGGCGGATGGCTCTTCTGCCAGGGCTCCGACGGTATTGCATACGCCGCGCCGGCGGACGCCAATCTCTTCCAGGCGTCTCCGGACCGCATGCTTTTGCAGAGGATGTTCAGCGATCTCGATACCGATTCCGAACCCTTGCGCTTTACCAGGGTGTATCGCGCCTGCCGAGTACGAACGAAGCAGCCGCCTTATCGCTACGAAATCGTTCAGAAGGGCGTGTTGCAATTGGCCGGGTCACCGAGCCCCATGGCCTTTCCGCCAGCCGACTACGAGTCCCTGTTGCACCCCGTGCAGCCCCGGCCCGTTATCCGGCCCTCAACCCCCGCCCTGATTCCGGTTCTCAAAGAACAGTTTGAGGCCGTGGCCGAGCGCCTGGGTAAAATTGAAAGCGGGTTGAACCGCATCCTCGAGGGTTTAAACGATCCTATCGCATCCTCGCGGATCGCCGACCTCAACAGGTCCGTGGAGCGAGTGCTGCAGAGCCAGATCCGGCAGTTGGAGCAACGCCTCGAGCAGCGCGTCAGCCCGGCTGCTCCCTCTCCCGCGCCCGAGACGGGGTCGGACTTCGTCATGGGTCAGGTGAGGCGGTTGCGCTCGGATCTTACAAAGGTGAGCGAGGCCGTCAAGGAGTTGGCGGAGCGAACGCGCAAGCTGCAAACGGGTGCAGCAGCTACACTGGTGGAGCGGCCACCCGAGGTGGAAGTCAGCGGGGAGCTGGCGCCCCAGCCTAGCCCGCGCGTAGAGCCTCCGTCCTTCGCCGTCACGATTCCCCCGCCCGGCCCCGCGCCCGCCCCCGTTGAACCCGCGCCAGAGCTTACAGCGCGCGCTTCGGAAACCGAGCGCAGGAGGGATTTCTCGCCCCGGCCGGTCGAATCGCCGCCCTCCCCTGTCCCTCCGCCTGCCGCCAGACGTTCGCAGCCGCCTGAGCCCAAGCCCGAGGGCCTTCCACGCGGATGGCCGGAGGTCGTGTCTGGTCTTGGGGCCTTCCGCGGTCTTGAAGAACAGGAGCTTGCCGAGAGCTTGAAAAAGCTGAAGGACGCTCTCGCAGAAGTGCCGGGAGGGGCGGGAATCCGCTTAGTTCACCTGAAGGAGTCGTTAGGCAGGTTTCAGGTGCACGGCGCGGCAGCGGTTCCCGAGGGACAGGTGCTTTGCACAGTCTGTGGCGAGGCGAAAACCTTTCAGTCCGCAGTATGCGCCGGGGAGGAGGGAGCGGCTACTCTGCACGTCTTGCTCCCCCCGGGCGATTACGCACCCTACAACTACCCGGCTGGTTACCATAGATTGATTCAAAACGTGCCCAATCAGCAGTTTCACATTCAAACGGTGGCGAGTCCCGCCGTTCTGACGATTGTTGCGGGGAGTTCGCCCACCGAATACGAAGTCCAGTACAAGCTGCAGTGGGGATGAGGTCACGAATTCCATGATGAGACGGGCGAAATGCCAGAACGCTGTTGAGGGACGGTGGAGCATCCTTTACGGGCTGGCGCTGCTCGCGCCGCTGTTGGTGCCCCTGGCGGTCGGCAACGCGCTTGGCCAGACGGATCAGAAGGAGGCGAACGGCACATCCGACGACAAAGTTATCAAACTTGCGCCTGTCGATTTCAAGGACAAGGACAAGAAACAGCCCCCAACGCAGGACGGCAAGCTCGAAATTGTTTTCATGGATCTGGGCAGCGACGTGGGCCTGGTTTTCCGCTCTCCGTACAATACGTTGTTGCACTCAAATTTCAAGCACAGCCATAGGCCCACGAACGGTGAGGATCGGAATTATGGAGTGGATTTCGGCGATAACAAGGTCTGCACATGGCTTTTGGGCACCGATTCAAGCCAGTGCGAAAAACCACCCCACCTGCACGGGTTCGCGGAGCGGAAAGGCGACAAGTGGGAAGTGTCCTTGCGCATTCCTAAGAGTGAACTCAGCACGCCCCTACAACCCGGCCAACCTGATTGCGCCTGGGTGACCGTCGGGACGTTTGATGTATCGGGCGCTGACCCATCAGTGATTTATCCACTGGAAAAACACCTCGAGAACCAGCGAAGCAAGCTGTTCGAAATGGTTTACGAACTCGAATACGATCAGTCACGGGGTACGGCGCTGCACCCCTGCTGGCTGCGTGAGCCGCGCGTGTCCGGAAGGCCCGAGAACCCCGCGTACAAAGAAGTGTACGCAGGCACGCGAGTTTGCCTGACCTGGGATTTCCCCGATGCCAAATCGGTGAACATCACCGATTTTGGTTCACAGAAGGCCGCTGGCCGCGCTTGCACCGACGCCGGCTCGCCGGGAACGAGGACCTTTGTGTTCAAACCTGTCGGGGTGTGCCCGGATGAAGAAACTGTGCCCGTTAAGGTGAAGAGAGCCGACATACTCACCTACATCGTGAAGGGGGATTTCTTGGTGGCGCACAAAGAATACGCAAAGGCCCTCGACGTCTATCGAGACGGGCTCAACCAAGACCCCGACAACTCCGACTTGAGAGACCGAATGCGCCGCGCCGAAGCGCTGGCTGACCAATGACACTGATCTTTAGATCAGCAACATGCAACTTCCGGACGGAGAATCGACAGTCTACTCCCGACAGGCCCTGAATCGCCTGCCGGCGCGCGGATGGACAGGTTGGCTCGCGGCGCTGATTGGAATTGCATGCGCGCTCGGCGTGCTCGGTTGCCGTGCGGTCAACGAACACCCACCAGGCGTGGCAAAGACCTCTCGCGATGAGCCCCAGATTAAAGAGGTGCCGGAGTCCATACAGCTAAGCGAAAAGGCAGATCCCCCGCCTGCCCCGTCCTGGTCCGAGGGGAGGGAACTCGAGATCTGGTACAGAGACAAGGGCAAAAGCCTTCTGCTCATCACGCGTTCGAATTCACCAAATCGGGTATTGATCCATGTCGACCTCCACCAGAACGGCATGCAGGACAATCAGTCAGATCGGGTTTACGGTGTAGGCGCCGACGACAAGATTCACACGGAATATTCCCGCCTTCCGTGGACCGCCGCCGCATGGGACGAGACCCCGACCAAAGCCAAGGGCGCAGAACGGAACTCGACTGCATCCGTAATCGAAACCATGTGGAGGTTGCCTAAAGAAGAGTTAGGCACGTCTCATGACGGCGCGGACGTGGCCTTTGAGCTTTTCAACGAAGAGGACCAATCCAGTAAATTCAGCCCGGGCGTGCCCTTCAAATCCGTCCTTCGGCTCAAGTATTCCCTCCCTCCCTTCGAGCCCTCGACGAACTCCAAAACGGCATCTAACCATCCTCTCGTACAGCCATCAATTGAGAGTTTCCTTGTTGATCGCGAGCTGATCGAGGCGGGCGGCACCACGACTCTCCGATGGGTTGTACGGGGCGCCAAGAACATCAAGATCGAACCCGGCGTGGGGAAGTTTCCCCCGCGCGGTGAGACGCCCATTTCTCCCCAGCAACGCACTACATACACATTGATTGCCGAGGGGGATGGGGGGTCGTCCCCAACACGCCAAGTGACCGTAAATGTCGTACCGCCGCGACCCCAGCCTCCGCCTCCTGTTGCTCCCGTCATCGCGGCGTTTCAGGGCGATGCTAATTCCATCACAATTGGGGACGCCACTGTGTTGCGATGGACCGTTTCTGGCACGGTAACGAGCGTCAGGATCGATCCGGGGTTTGAAGCTCTTCCTATGCAAGGGCAGCGGGAAATCTCGCCGGCGAAGCCGACCCAGTACACCCTTACGGCCGAAGGCCCCGCCGGCAAGGCTTCAAGCCAACTCACTGTCGACGTGATTCCGCCAGGGCGTCCGTCGATCAGCTTCGATGCGGCGCCACTCTCGATAATTCAGGGCCAGACCTCTACTTTGCAGTGGAAGACAAAGGACGCGACGAAAGTCTCAATTGAGCCGGATCTTGGGGACACAAACGTTTCGGGAACGGTGTTGGTGAAGCCCCTCTACACAACTCGTTACACGCTGACCGCGAAGGGACGCGGGGGTGAGGTGACCCGTGATATAACCGTTTTTGTCTCGCTGCCACAGAATAGCAGCGGCCAGCTCACTTGGACAGGCGAAATTCACGGCACCCAATTGATAACGATAGATAAGGACCGTGCCGACGTGGGGACATTAAGCGGCGCCCTGCCGGGTGTGCCATGCATTATCCAGCCCGTCAATGAGAGAAAAGTAGGTATCGCGTCCGCCCCAAGTCCGAGCAATAACTATGAGAGGCTCGTTTTGCGAATCACGGGGAACGGCATGATGCGCGTAGTGATCAAGTGGTCTCTACAATAAACCAGGAGGCATTATGAGAATCTACTTTTTGCTTGTGGCAATATCAGCAGGGCTTCTGTGCGCCCAGGCTCCACCCCAGAGGATATCCGGTTTTGGATTGAAGGACACCACTTTTGTGGTAAACCTGCTTTCTCCCTTAAGCACAAAGACCGGCAAGGCAGGAGATACGTTCACTGCCTCCGTGGAAGTGCCCAGCCGATACCAAGGTGCGGTGATTGAAGGACGAATCACCAAGTTGAAACGGCCAGGCAAAGGCGTTGGCAAGGGCAAGGCGAAGGTTCAGTTCCATTTTGATACACTGACGTTCAACAATCAGATCGCACCCGTCGTCGCGAATCTGGTAGAAGTAGCGAACTCCCAGGGCGTAAAGAATATCGACGATGAAGGAGGCACTATCGGCGTCACTTCAAATCGGAAACGTGCTCTCGCCGCCTTGATAGGCGGAGGGATTGGCGCCGGGATCGGGGCCGCAGCGGGTGGCGCACAGGGCGCCGCGATCGGGGCCGCGGCGGGCGCCGGCGCTGGCTTGATGATTGGCCTCACGATGACCACGACCGGTTCAGACGTGGAATTCCGCCCCGGCTCCAAATTCACCTTGACTATCTCCGACACGGGTAGATAAGGGGCAAACTTCAAAGAGAGGAACCCAGATGTACATCTTGGCGATTGCAATTTGGCTTCTGTCCCCGTTTCTGGTATACGGCGACGCAAATAGGCGCCCTGGAACAAGTGCCCTCAAATGGGCGGTTCTCGTCATTCTCTTTCCAGTGTTAGGGCTGCTCAGCTACGCTGTTGCAGCTCGCTCCAAGCTCGCCTGGGGGTTACTGGTCGCCTCTGTGGCCGTCGGCCTTCTGGCATTGGCTGCACGGTAGTGTCCGCGGGTGGCGTATACACTGATTTTTGTCTATGCGCCCCAACTTTTCTGCAGCCTCTGGGCCGAGGCTCTGGAAGCCATGATCCACCCCCGCGGGCTCTTGGGCGGTGCCAACATTGCTGTTTGTGCTGGGCACCTGGGTAATAGGTTCTCCGCCCGGTGCTCGGTAATTCCCCCGGCTAGGCACATACAAGCAGAGTAATGTATGCCCCACCCGGGGTACGCGAGTAACCCCCCTGCTCTCGGAGGAGTAGGCACGTGGTGGTGGGTGCGGGTACCACCGTGGCCTGCTGCCCACCCCTCAGGCAAGTTCTCCGGTTGGCCAGGCCTGCGGCCCGCGAGGATTGCATGTGGCGGGCGCCATACCAAAGCCGCATGAATGATTCCAGCGGGACGGGACGTCGCTGCAAAAATGTAAATCGCATCTCATATCCAGACTCAAGGTTTGGGCTCAAATTGGATTACGGCGGAGAGGAGAACTTATGTCACCAATCAAACGAGTGAGCATCGTGTTTTCGGCAGTTCTCATGTTTCCTGCGTTGCTACCATTGAGAACGGCGTTTGCTGAGGGTAAGGACTGGATTCTACCAGAAGAGAGGGGACAGTCTCACCAGTTCAATGTTGGCCAGGGACAAAAGGACTTTCATTACATTCGATGCTTAGTTGGTGGAACATTGTGGATCAATGTATGGAACGACGGCGGAGATTGGGATGCGCCTAATGTGATAGCACTAAGGGTAAACTACGGCCAGCGCCATGAGGTGCCCGTCGGTCCAAAACAAAAGGGCACAATCGAGTTAGTAATTCGACAGAGGGACGTCATCTCATTGGAGGTCGATAACGCGCGCAACCTTACAGGGACCAATTATCACATTATCCTCGGGTATGCCCCATTGAGGTGAATACGCTCCCTCCTCCGAGTGGCGCATCGTCTGCGTTGTGAGCCGGTAGCGCACAGTCTCGTTTTCCAAACACTCTGCGCCTTTCGGTCGGGCGACGAACCCCGGGTGGCGAGCAGGAAGTCCAAAGCACGAAACGAAGAGCGGGCAGCGGGGATCAGATGCTCTCTGTTGTGACTTCTGCCTTTGCAATCGGGCGGGGGGCAAGCATGGCGTGAAGGTCAATCGTACGCCCGATTCCGAACACGCAAGCCACTGGGCCAACCTCAACAGAGCCCATACCGTTCGGGAGCTTCGTCGCACGGACTTGGCAAGGAAGAACCCACTCGTGGCCATATCGCTTGCTGTTGCGGCTCAAAACGCCTTGGCAAATGAAGTGTTGTGCCGCGCGTTCAACCGGCGGCGCAAGCAGTTCGACGTGGTGGCCTGCGCGTTTACCGGGAAGGACCTTCTCAAACAGATAGCGCGGCATCGCCCCGACGTAGCGCTCATAAGCGCCAGCCTGGAAGACGAGCCAACGGCAGCTTTACAGGTTTTACGAGGGCTGCGCCTGTCTCGCTCATCCACACATGCCATCGTTCTGTTGGATTGCTCAGAGCCCGACCGAGTGATCGAAGCCTTCGCGCACGGCGCGCGTGGTGTGTAGGGCCTGGCCGCGCACACGGTGAAGAATCACCTGTTTCGCATCTACGAGAAACTCGGGGTGTCAAACCGCGTGGAGCTGGTTCTCTACGCCTTGAGCAGGCGCGGTGGTAGCGCAGGGCCGGAACCCCCTCACCCGGCCCGCCCCGGCTGGTGAAAGCGCCGGCGGCGGGTCACCCTCTCCCCCAAGGGGGAGAGGGCTGGAATGTGCAGGGGGCCGACGGTTCGGGCGTGGGATGAGGGGGCTGTGGTGGTGGCGCAGGGCCGGCCCCCCCCTCACCCGGCCCGCCCCGGCTGGTGAAAGCGCCGGTGGCGGGTCACCCTCTCCCCCAAGGGGGAGAGGGCTGGAATGTGCAGGGGGGCCGATGGTTCGGGCGTGGGATGAGGGGGCTGTGGTGGTAGCGCCGGGCCGGGACCCCCTCGCCCGCCTGCGGGCGTCCCTCAGCAGAGGCGACGGGAGGCGGGCCGTTGCGGGACTGTGCGCACTGAGCGTCCATAACCCTTCGGCGGGCGAAGGCTCGGCCCGCCCCGGCTGAAGAAAACGCCGGCGGCGGGTTATCCTCTCCCCCAAGGGAGCCTGTGTGATAACCATGCTGGCGGGCCCGAGGGCGCCGCAGGCGCTTTGGAGTGCGGCGGCTCGCCGCCGCTTTCATGCAGCGAGCTTGCTCGCGTCGCGCCCGCTTGGCTACTGCCTGCGTGCACAGGGCCAGCGAGCTGGCCCTGAGGAAAGCGGCAGCAAGCTGCTGCACTCCAAAGCGGGCTGCGCCCGCAAGATTCGGAGCTGTCACACAGACTCCCAAGGGGGAGGGCTGGAATGTGGAGGGGGCGCGGAGCTGCGCTCTCCGCCGGCTGGCGGGGGTATGTTGGTGCCACTTTCCATATCTGCTTCGAGACCTGCAAATTGCGGTATAATTCGCGCCACGGGAGTGTTACGTGGCACTTTCCCCAGGCACGAAACTCGGGCCGTATGAGATCGTCTCGGCCGTGGGCGCGGGCGGGATGGGTGAAGTGTATCGTGCGCGGGATGCGCGGCTCGGGCGCGATGTGGCCGTGAAAGTTCTGCCGGCGTCTTTTTCGAGCGATCCAGAACGGCTTCGCCGATTCGAGCAGGAAGCGCGGGCGGTCGGAGCGCTCAATCACCCAAACATCCTGGCGATTTATGACGTGGGTACGTACCAGGGGATGCCGTTCCTCGTCACTGAACTGCTCCAAGGCAAGACGTTGCGCGAGCGCCTGGGAGGTGGAGCGCTTGCCCAGCGCCGGAGCATCGAGGTTGCGCTGCAAGTCGCGCAGGGCTTGGCGGCAGCGCACGACAAAGGGATTGTCCACCGCGACCTCAAGCCGGAAAACCTCTTCCTCACCGAAGATGGCCGCCTCAAGATTCTCGACTTTGGTCTCGCCAAGCTCACTCACCCGAGCGCAGTCGGCGGGAACGCCTTCACCGCCAGGACCAAGAGTCTTACCACCGAGCCGGGAGAAATTCTGGGCACGGTCGGATATATGTCGCCGGAGCAAGTCCGCGGCGAGCCTGCCGATCACCGCTCGGATATTTTCTCTTTCGGAGTCATCCTCTACGAAATGCTCTCGGGAAGCCGCCCGTTCCGGAAAGATACTCCAGCCGAAACCATGGCGGCTATCTTGAAAGAGGACCCGCCGGACCTCTCGGCGCCTCAAGGCGACGTTTCCCCAGCCCTCAAAGGCGTGGTCAGCCATTGCCTCGAAAAGCGTCCTGAAATGCGCTTTCAATCAGCACGCGACTTGGGGTTTGCTCTGGAGGCCGTCTCGAGCGTGTCGGGCGTGACTCCGTCCGCCCTTGCAGTCAAGGTGGCCCCCATATGGCGCAGAAAGCTTGTCACGGTCGTGCCCCTCGCGGTGGCGGTGATATCGGTTGTCTTTGCGATTCTGGCTGCAAAACGAGCAGGCCAGACAGCTCCGCCTCTGTTTCACCGGCTCACTTTTCGTCGTGGAACCGTCTACTCGGCGCGTTTTGCACCTGACGGTCAAGAAATTCTCTACGGCGCAGCCTGGGATGGGAAGCCGGTGGAAATGTACTCCACTCGGCCGGAAGGACCGGAATCGCGCTCTCTGGGTCTCGCCGACGCGAACGTTCTCGCCATCTCTTCGAGCGGAGAACTGGCTGTGGGGCTGCATGGCAGGAGGGGCTACTTCACGACCCTTATCGGAACGCTGGCTCGCATGCCGCTCGCGGGTGGGGCGCCACGTGAGGTCCTAAATGATGTCGAGTGGGCCGACTGGTCGCCGGACGGCTCGAATCTGGCAGTGGTTCGGGGGGTGGAAGGGAAGACCCGTGTGGAGTATCCCATTGGAAAAGTCTTGTATCAGACGCAAGGGTGGATCAGTCACCTTCGCGTCTCGCCTGATGGGAACGAGATCGCTTTTCTCGATCACGCCATCGCGGGAGACGACGGCGGCGACGTGGCTATCGTGGATCTCGACGGAAAGAAAAGCACGTTGTCGTCGGGCTGGATTAGCGCGCTAGGCTTGGCGTGGTCCCCCAAGCAGGGTGATGTCTGGTTCACAGCGGCGAGAACCGGCGGGGCACGCGCGCTTTACGCTGTCACGCTCGAGGGCGAGCTTCGCCTGGTGGCGCGGGTTGATAGAGCGTTGACATTGTGCGATATCTTCCGCGACGGGCGCGTGCTGATGAATGGCGAAAGTTTACGGGCCGGCATCGCAGCCTTGCCTCCGGGAGCGCGTAGCGAGCGCGACCTCTCTTGGCTCGACTTCTCTGGTCCGGCAGACCTCTCCGCCGACGGGAAAACCCTCCTCTTTGGCGAGACCGGTGATGGCGGCGGGCCGGACTACTCGGTTTATATCCGCGGCACCGACGGCTCTCCGGCCATCCGCCTGGGAACAGGCATGGCGTTGGCCATGTCCCCGGACGGAAAGTGGGCGCTGACCACAAACCCTCACCGCCTGCCGCAGCAACTCGCCCTCCTTCCAACCGGGGTGGGAGAGCCTCAAACCTTGACTCACGATGCCATTGACCATTACGGCGCGTTGTTTTTCCCCGACGGCAAACGTATCCTCTTCGTCGGCAGTGAGCCCGGCCATAGCCCTCGGGGCTACGTCTTGGAGGTGGGGAGTCCAACCGCGACCCCGCGCGCCGTTACACCTGAGGGCGTTGTGCCCCTTGGGAATGCCATCTCGCCGGACGGGAAGTTTTTTATTGCCCGCAACATCCGGAGCGATAAGGTGTTCCTCTATCTGGTAGCCAGCGGTGAGCCTAAGCCCATAGAAGGAATCGAACCGGGAGAGTCCATTGCTGGATGGACGGCGGACGGCCACTCGGTTTACGTGTCCAAATTCACCCTACCCCCCGGGAAAATCACTCGCGTTGAACTGGCGACTGGGAGAAGAGAGACCTGGAAGGAACTTATGCCCTCCGATCCGGCGGGCTTCTGGGGCTTCGGCCCACTTCGAGTCGCCCTCGACGGAAAAGCCTATGCTTACCAGGTCGTCCGGTTTCTTTCTGACCTTTATCTCGTCGAAGGCCTGAGGTGAGGCTCGCGGTAGGGCCGAACTTGGCTGGCGACGGCCTCAGGCGAGGTACTCCTTCATCATGCTGATATAGCGACGGCAGGTTGTTTTCATATCCTCGCTGGAGCCGTCCTGTTCGAGCGAGAGGCAGCCTGCGAAGCCGATGGCCTTCACCGCATCCGCAATGGCCTTGAAATCCATTACGCCTTGGCCGATGGCGACGTATTCCCGCATCCGAGGGTCGATGTCGCGCACATGAAGGTTCATCAGGTGGCGGTTCAGCTTGTGAATAGCGACGGGAGGATATTCGCGCTGGTTCATGGCCCAGCCGCAGTCCAGATTGCAGCCCAGAGCGGGATTCCGAATGGCGTCCCAGACGCGCAGGAAGCTGTCGGTAACGGGAAGCATGGTGTGGGTGTGGTTCTCGATGGAGAACTTCATGCCGTGCGCTTGGGCGCGCTCCAGACAGGCCTTGATCGTCTCAGTGAAGAGAGGCCACAGTTCGTCAAAGTCGTACCCCGGCGCGATGTCGATGTGAAACTTTTCGCCCGGTTTGCCATCGCCCATGAAGTAGCGGGGCAGGTACGCGGTGGAGGCTTTGAGTTGCCGCGCCCAAGGGGCCACGATATTCACCATGGGTGCGCCGAGTCTATGGGCGATGCGGCAGCCTTTCTCGAAGTAGTCCAGGCTGCGCTTCCGCTCCTCGGGGTTGATGCTCGTAAGATCCTCGACCACCGGCTGGAAAAAAGGAAACTGATTGAGCTGTAAGCGATTTCGCTCGAGTTGTTTCTTGATGCGGTCAGTGGTGGCGTCTGTCCAATACTCGTCGACGTCCATGCGCGAGTTAGCAATCAGTTCCACGGCATCGAAGCCCAGCCCTCCAATGATGTCGATGGCCTCCTCGGGGTGAGCGCCCGGACCAAGGCTATGGAAGTTCCAGCTCACGCATCCGATTAGGGTTCGACGCTTGCCTGGCTCGTTTTCAGGCGGGGCCAGAGCGAGGGGCGGCGGGGCGGGGGAGCCGCCGGCATTCGCGAACAACGAGTAACCTCCCAGACTCATAGCCGATAGGAATTCGCGACGTTGCATGGGTTTTCTCCTTGTCGAGCGCTCACGTAGGCGGGAGCGAGGTGGGGTCATGCAGGAATGGGTTAATCACCAGGACGCCATCCAGGTCTTGCTCCGCCTGCAAGTCCTCGGTGAGGAGGTATCGACACGTAGCTGACTTCGCCGCGGCCACGATCAGTGCGTCCCAGAAGGATAGCTGATAGCGATCCTGGATTCTCCAAGCGCGCTCCAGAATCCCAGCGTCCACAGCCACAGGCTGCCAGGCGAGCAGGTCGCGCACCTCGGCGCGGGCGTGCTGGCGGGCACCTGGCCACTTCTGCGTGACCTTCGCGTAAAACTCTTCCAGAACCTGATAGCTGATCCGGCCACGACCGCTCTTCCACAACTCCGTCCGCCAGGCCCGCGCCGCCCGTTGCTTTTCCAGGTCAGCCTCGTCCAGAGCGTAAATTAGCACGTTCGTGTCAACGAAGATGGGTGCGGTCATGAGCCTCCTCGCGTGACAAATACCGGCCGTCCGTTTTCAGGAAGGGTTTGCGTGCCAATGCTCGACGCATGGCCTGCTGATAACCGTCCTTCTCGACCATGCGCTCCTTCAGGATTCCCCCCAAGAGGCGCGACACGCTCATCTCCTTCCGGGCGGCCTCAAGGCGTGCCCAGCGGGCGACGTTTTCCTCAAGAGTAACGGTAATGTTCCGCAAGCGAGATCGCATGACAAGAATATAGTGTTTCACTGTCTTCGTGTCAACTTCGGGGTCACCCCGGGGTGCGCGACATGAAAGTAGAGGCCTGCATTTTGTTCGATTTCCTAGGTCCTTCCTCGCGTAGTGGTACACCAGGATCGTAACGCCCCTGTCCCGCGAAGCGGGACACCGTGAGTGGCCGTAGGTGCAACCTACGGACACGCGCGCCAGAAGAACCTCGCGGCCCCGACAGGGGCCAAGCCATGGTCATGTTCAACCCCTCCGGGGTTGACAAGGATATGGGGTTCGTGTCCGTAGGTTTCACCTACGGCTACTCACGGGGTGGCCCCTTGCGCGGCCATAATCACTCGACCTTCTACACTCCCAACTTCTGCGTCGCACACCCGTCACCCCGACCGTCTCCGAGATTCTTTGGCACCGTAGGCCCGGAGGGTCGCCAGAGAATAGCCCACGGTCAGTCAGCCGTGGGTCCGAAAGTTGCTATATGATATCCCCAGCCCCAGAGGGGCGTCAGACTTAACCTTTCGGAACCTCGACGCGACCATGATGGAGGCGCCGAGAGGCTTTGACTGAGAATTCTCTAGTGGTTGTATATTTCGATTGGCGAGGGGAGGAGAACGTGTCCAACGAGATGAAGAGGCGGCAGTTTCTCAAGGAGTCGGCAATGGGCGTGTCGGCGTTGGCGGTGGGGCTGGGTGGCGAGTCGCAGGCGGCTAGCGTGGCAGAGGGGGCTCGAATGAACCCATCGGGGTCCTCCGAGGAGAAAGTTGGGCGTCCTGTGCGAGTGGTCAGTATCGGCTTTGAGGGGGGAAGCGCCCCCTGGAGTGGATCGCCACTCAGGTGGACCGGGAAGGCGCGCAGGGGACGGATGTCATCGCGCTGCCGGAGACATTTCGAGGCCAAAACAGAACTACCGCGGAATCACTGGATGGTCCGACGGTAAACGCCATGTCGGGCCTGGCCAAGAAACATCGGACTTACATCGTCTGCCCGATCGATCGGAAAGACGGGGAGCGGCGATTCAACTCGGCTGTCCTTCTCGACCGCGAGGGAAGGGTGGCCTGCATTTATGACAAGATCTATCCCGTGTGGCGCAGCGAGTGCGTGGTGCATTCCGTACATCCCGGCTCGGCCTTGTGTGTCCATCAGGCGGATTTCGGGCGGGTAGGATTCGCCATTTGCTTTGATGTTAATTGGTCTTCGCTTTGGGAGCAGTTGTCCAATGAGGGGGCTGAGTTGGTGATTTGGCCGAGCGCATACTCGGCCGGGCGCACGCTCCAAGCCCAAGCCATCAGCTACAATTATTACTTGGTCAGCGCCACCTGGGTCCCGGATTGCTTCGTTTACGATATCGACGGACAGCAACTCGTCCACGACACCAACAACCAGGGTGACAGGTCAAACATCACCCGCGTTAGGCTTGATCTTGACCGCTGCATTTTCCATCAGGATCTGAATCGTCCCGAGAAGATCGGCCGGCTGCTCAAGGAGCGAGGAGAGGACGTTGCGGAAGAGAAGTGGATGCCTCTGGAGGGATGGTTCGTGTTGAAGGCCAAACGGCCGGGTGTGAGCGCGCGCGAGCTGGCTCGAAAATACGATATGGAAGAGCTAAGACATTACCTCAACCGCAGCCGGTGCGAAATTGATAAGTGTCGGGGGTGGGAGTTTTCCTAAAGGGTAAAGTGTAAAGTGTAAAGGCTAAAGGGTAAAGGGTAAAGGATGAGGGTTGCCTTTAGCCTTTACCCTTTAGCCTTTATCCTTAGGCGTCATCTTGGTTCACCGGCGGGGGGACTCTACTGTAGGAGATCTTGTTTGAGTCGAGAGCCTCAAGGGCATTCTCGGAGCATACGAAGACTTCACCGCGCAGGGTTCGAACTGCGCCAATTCGGGCCAGCAGCAGAAACCCCGTCGCGCGCTGCTCTGAATCTGGGAAGCGTATAGCAACCATGTCAGAAAGTATATCACCCAGCCTTGTCAAAGACGAGTCCCGGCGGAGCCATAACGCTAGCCTTCTACTATCACGCGTGGTAGAATGCCACTCATGGCAAACGTTCGTGGGCCACAGCCAGATGTTAAGTTTTGCCCCCGCTGCAAAGGTGAGTTGCGCAATATTCCTCGAAATGAGATGAAATCACGATACGTGGCTAGGGATGGCACGGTTCCTCTCCATACCCATACATACGAATGCCTCGGTTGCAAAAAGCGTTTTGAGATCAATCAAAAACGATAATCTCGAGCAACGCACAATTAGCGGACGACCCGGAATCTGGTAGTGGGCCAGAAGTGTGCTGTTGCAGGGCGCTGAAGGCCCCGCACCGGGAGTTATTCTGGGCGGGGCGGGAACTCCGAAAAACGTTAAAGGGTAAAGGCTGAAGGTCAAAGGGTAAAGCAAGCTCCACCCTCTACCCTTTAGCCTTTACCCTTTTCAGGCTGTGACGCCGCGAATTTTGTAAATCGCCTTATTCACTTCCACCAATAAGTCATCGAAGGACGCGCCGACTTTGCGGGCGGCCATCTCAATCGAGCAGTCATAGCAAGAGGCACGAAGGCCGAACTCCTCGAACACCGCTTCCGTCTCGGGGAACTTCTGCTTTACGTCGCGGACTGTTTCGCAGCCCCGCACGAGATCAGTGAACTGAAGCATGGCTCGCTTCCTCCCGCAGGCTGGGCGCGGCGTTTTTCCTGCGCGGCTGGTAGACGCAGAAGGGTTCTTCCTCCAGGTAATCGCCCGTGGCCGCAAAGGCTCGAGCGCGGCAACCCAGGCAGAGATTGCGGAACTCGCAGCAACCGCACTTGCCTTTCAAGTTATCCGTGTTCCGCAGCTCCTGGAAAACGCGGGCATTCTCCCAAATCTCGGCAAAGGACTGCTTGTTCAGGTCGCCTGCCAGAACCGGCAGATATCCGCAGGGATAAACCTCGCCTCGGTGCGAAATGAAGCAGACCCCCGTGCCGGCGAGGCACCCCTTGGTCATTGCATTCATGCCCTCAGGGTGGCCCGAGCCGGGCTTGGCGGCGTGCGGATGAAGCGCGATGCCGGTGGAACCTGGCATCGTTATTTCGGTTGGGCCGATCGAGTCTCTCATTCCGCTCGCGAGCGGCGCGCCGGCTTCGCTGGAGACATGCGAGGCCAATCTCCGCTCTGCGGCGCGTCGTTGCCGCATCACCCGGAAATAATGCGGGGCGCAGGTGGCTTTCAGCTCGATTCCGCCCTCGCGCGAGCGATCATAGAACCAATTCAAAATCTTTTCGTATTCCTCCGCCCGCACCATCTGCTCGCTGGCGATCTCGACGCCGCACCCCACCGGAACCAGAAGGAAGGTGTGCAGCGCGTCCGCTCCGATTTCCTTGGCCAATTCGAGGACGGCAGGGAGTTGGTGCGCATTATGGCGGGCAATCGTCATGTTGATCTGGAGTGACATGCCCAACTCGCGCAAGTTTTGGAAGCCGCGCAGCGCGGCATCAAAGGCGCCCGGCATGCCGCGAAAGGCATCGTGCGTGGAAGCGTCGGCGCCGTCCAAGCTGATGGACACGCGCCGTACACCGGAATCCACTATCTTGCGAGCCACCGGCTTGGTGACCAAGGTGCCATTGGTAGCCAGCGCCACGCGCATCCCCAGGCACGCGGCATAGCTGGCCAGATCGAAGATATCGTGGCGAAAGAGAGGTTCGCCACCGCTCAGAACTAGGATTGGTAGGAATGACTGAGAGACTTGCTTTATTAAGTTCAGGGCTTTGGTTGT
>Ga0187784_10000499_pt1 | contig 28723 bp, 19 predicted proteins | sample 1015_SJ02_MP15_2_FD_132964 | JGI IMG/M metagenome (GOLD analysis project Ga0187784, IMG submission 132964) | Tropical peat soil microbial communities from peatlands in Department of Meta, Colombia - 1015_SJ02_MP15_20_MG | ecosystem: Environmental > Terrestrial > Soil > Wetlands > Peat | place... | reverse complement strand
TTTGCCTTCGAAGCGTCGGATTCTGCCTTGCGTTCGTCCTCGCCGTGATTCTCGCCGCCCCGACCGTGTTTGCGGTCTCACCGCCCGGCCCGTGGCCGGTGGTGCTTGCCTCTGAGAGCCTCGATCTTCCCGTGGCGGCGGGAATCCAATATCGCCACACGACGCTGGCGACGGCCGACGGCCCGCTGGAAGTGCACCAGATGCAGGTGGATCTCAATAACCCCACCCTCCGGCTCGGGGTTGGGCTCGCCCACGACCGCTTGATGAGTGAGGACGAGCCGGTATCGTCCATGGTCCTCCGGACGGGGGCGGTCGCGGGCGTGAACGCGGACTACTTTGACATCCACCAGTCCGGTATCCCGCTCAACCTCGTCATTCAAGATGGGCAGCTGGAGCGGAGCCCGTGGCGGTGGGTGGCCTTCGTCGTGGGCAAGGACGGCGCCGCCCGGATCGTCCGCTACCGGTGGACGGGCACGATCGCGCTGCCGGAGAGGGGAGAAACCCGGGCGCTCGATGGATTCAATAGCGGCCTGATACCGAACGGGATTGTGCTGATGTCCAACGTCCGCGGGTATGGCGCACCGGCCCCCGATCCCGGAACGCGCCAAATGGTCGTCGAGCTTACGCCGCCCGACGAGACGGGGCGCTCGTTCGTGAAGCAACTATGGCCGCAGCAGGCGTTCTACGTTCCGTTCCCCAACAACGACGTTATCCTGGTCGGTCTTGGAACCGGGGCGGACTGGTTGGGCCGGCTCACCGCCGGCACTCCGGTGCAGCTGAACCTCACGACCGACCCCGACTGGCACGACGCTCAACTCGCCATCGGCGGCGGACCCGTGCTCGTACAGAACGGGCAGATCGTCGAGGACCCAGATGCCCCGTCTCCCAAAGAGCGAGATTACCGGTACCCGGTCATCGCCGTCGGTATCGGACGGGACGCGCGCACATTGACCTTCGTCGAGGTCGACGGCCGGCAGCCGGCCCTTAGTATCGGGCTGACCCGGCCGCAACTCGCGGAGTACATGCAGCGCATCGGCGCCGCTCAGGCGATGGCGTTCGACAGCGGCGGTTCCGCCACAATGGTGGTGCGACTGCCGGGAGCCCAGGCTCCAGCGGTGGTCAACTCCCCATCGGACGGGTCGGAACGTCCGGTGGCCGACGCGATCCTGGTGTACACCTCCGCGGTGCCGGGTCCGCCAGCGCGTGTACTCGTAAATGGCGGGCGTCCGCTCGATCTGTTCGCGGGGGCGACCGCAATTCTTTCGTTGATCGGGGTGGACGCGCAAGGGAACCCCACGGCGCTGAGCGATCCGATCCAGGCGACGGCCTCGCCGCCGAATCTCGTGACTGTCGGCACCGGCGCAAACGCTCTTGTGGCGGCCAGTTTGTCCACGGCCGCCGGTGCGCCGTTGGCCCAGAACACCCAGACGATTGGTCCCGCGCTCCAGGTCAACGTGACGGCGGGTCCGGCCGAAGGGGCGGGGATGCTGACCGTGCAAAGCGGCGAGGCCGCCGGTTCGATCCCCGTAGCGGTCGTGACACAGCTGAGCAAGCTCGTGGTCAGCCCGGCGTCGGTGGCGGTCGCGCCCGGCGCCGGCGCGCAATTTACGGTGAGCGCGTGGAACTCGGCGGGACGGCCGGTGATTCTCTCCGGCGCGCCGGTGGCATGGAGCGTGGTCCCGGACGGCCTCGGCACGATCACCGCGTCGGGTTCGTTTGTTGCCGGTGACACGGGGGGCGCTGGCACGGTCACCGTGCAGGCCGGCGGCGCCGCCGGCCAGGCCCGCGTAGCCATCGGGAGCACGGCGCAGTATCTGAGCCAGTTCGATCAAGGTGAATGGTCGTTTCGCGGCTACCCCAGCACCGTCACAGGATCGGTGACGCTCGTCACCGATCCTGGGCATGACGGTCACCCGTCCGCGAGGCTCGCCTACGGGCTCGACGGCGCCGGTACTCGCGCGGCGTACCTGGTCACGGAGCTGCCGCTGCCCGGCGCCCCGACGGGCATCAGTCTGTGGATCTATGGGGACGGCAGCGGCGTCTGGCTGCGCGGCGCTTTCGACGAGGCGAATGGCGATCGCGGTACGGTGACCATCGCCCGGCACGTGGACTGGACCGGATGGCGGTCCGTGACCGTGCAGCTCCCCGCCGGCCTCGCGTTGCCGATCACATGGGCGACGTTCTACGTGGTGGAGACCGATCCGTCGCACACCCCTCACGGGGTGATCTACCTCAGCAGCCTGCGGGCCGTCTATCCGACGGGCACCAAGTAGCGAGACCCAGTTCCGGCGCGGCGGGTCCGTCGCAAGAAACAGCGGAGGACGCCGTTCACCGGACGTCGAACCTCTGGCCATTTCTAGGATGTCCATGGCCTACGCCGTGCGAATCTTGCTGAGCGTGATTCTTATCGCCGTGCTGCTCGGCGTTCCCGCCCCCAGCCTGCCTCAGCCTCAGCCGACGCTCGCGGAGGCCGTCGCCGCCTACGCGAGGGGTGATGTGCGGAACGCTCGCGTCATGCTCGAAGCGCTCGCGCAGGCCCCAAGCGCCGATGGCGGACGGGCATCGTATCTCCTCGGCATCATGGATCTCGCAGCCGGGCAGTATGCCGATGCAGAGCCGCTCTTCGAGCGCGCCGGGCAGGCGCTTCCCGTCCTTGCCGATTACGCGTTCTACTACCAGTCCGTCGCCGCGTTGGACGCGGGACAATACGGGCCGGCCGCGCAAGGATTCCAGGACCTGCTGACACGGCTGCCGGAGAGCGACCTGCGCAAGCTCGTGCTGTTCCAGCGGGCGGAGAGCCTGCGGGGAGAGGGATCGCCTGACGCCCCCGACGCGTATCACGCCTATCTGGAAGCCGCCGGTTCGGGGGCGCACGCCGCGCAGGCATGGTACGAGATGGGAACGGCGCTCGAGAGCCAGAACCGGTGGGCGGACGCCGTGCAGGCCTATCGCCGGGTTCTTTGGGTATTCCCCGATACGGCCCAGGCGCCACCAGCGTCTGAGCGTCTCCGGGCCCTCGCCGCCTCGCATACGTTCCCCCCAGACGCTACGCCTCCCGAAGCAGTGTACCAGCGGGCGGCGACCGACTTCGCGGCGGGCCGGCTCGGGGCCGCGCGCGCGGAGCTCGCACATGCGCTTCGCATGCAGGGCGGATGGATCGTTGCGGATCAGGCGCTCTACACCCTCGGAGTGATCGCATACCGGACCGAGAGGCTCGATGAAGCTACCGGTGAGTTCCGCCGCGACACCGCGCTCAAGCAGACGCATTCCGACGACTCATTGTACTACCTGGTTCGGATCGCGCTCGCCAGAGGCAGGGACGCTGACGCGCTTGCGACCGCTCGGACGCTCGCGCAGGAGTATCCGCAGTCGTCACTGGCCCCGAGGGGACTATACGCAGTTGCCGCGTTCCGGGAGGAACGGGGGGCCGTGGGGCCCGCGGTGGCGTTGTTCAGCGAAGCGGCTGCCCGCTTCCCAGGAACGCATTGGGGCGATCGGGCCCTGTGGGAGGTCGGCTGGATCCGATACCGGACGCACGCGTGGACGGATGGGCTTGCCGCATGGCGGAAGCTCGCGAGCACCTCAGGCGACGTCGAGATGGCGTCCGCAGGATCCTACTGGGCGGCGCGGGCAGCGCGGGCGATCGGGGACAGCGCTGGCGCCTCCGCCGCGTACCTCAAGACGGCGACGAAGTACCCGGATACCTTCTACGGCCAGCTCGCCGCAGCCCAGACAGGAGTTCCCGTGCGCCTGCCGGTTGCGCAGGCTCCGAGCGACCCGCCGGCCGGTGAGCTTCCGGCGCTGGATCGCTTTCGGGAGCTGGACTCGCTCGCACAGACGGCCGATGCGACGCGAGAGCTGGAAGCCGCCGCGGCCACCGCGCCCGCTCAGGATAAGGTCGCGGTGACGCTGTTGCTCGGCCAGTATTACGAGCAGCAGCAACAGACTGCCAGGGCCATCCAGGAGGCCGAGCAGGCGGAAGCGCTTTCCGGCGGGGCGTCCGGCTCCGGCCTGCCGCTCGCACTTTGGGAAGCGCTCTATCCCCGAGAGGAATGGCAGACGATTACGCAAGCCGCCGGGCGCACGGGAACCGATCCGTACCTCATCACGGCGATTGCGCGCGAGGAGAGCCGCTTCGATCCTACCGCGGTGTCATCCGCCGGTGCGTACGGGCTGATGCAGCTCATGCCGGGCACGGCAAAGAGCGCCGCGCGCGCCGCCGGCGTACCACCGCCAGATCTTCGTGCGTTGACGGATTCGCAAACCAACGTCCTCCTGGGCACCGTCGTGCTGGCCGGGTTGCTCAAACAGTTTGGGCGCCCCGACCTGGCTGTGGCAGCCTACAACGCCGGTCCCGGAGCCGTCCGCCGGTGGCAGGCGCAGTTTGACTGGAGCGACCCCGCGTCCTTCAACGAGATGATCCCATACCCGGAGACCCGGGCGTATGTGAAGGCGGTCCTGCGGTCCGCAGCCATCTATCGCTGGCTGTACCGGGACGGCCATCCCGCCCAGCAGCAATAGCCGGCTACGATAGACAACAGATACCTGACCGCGCGATCCCCCAAAGCGCATACCCACGGCGTAGGCCGAGGCTCCCGCGCCAGGAAGCGGTTATGCCTCGGGTGCCGATCTGATGTTGGATCGATCGAATGAACTCCCCCATTGCATGAGATAGAGGAATCATCCTGTTGACGTATCCTCGTCACTATTGACTAGTGCTATTGATCGAGGTGTGGCCGTCCGAGGCCGGTAGTGCCGACGTTTGGCCCACGGTGCGGCCGAAAAACTGGTCCCTCGAACGATCGAGAAGGGAAGACGCATAGGTGCTTATAAGGCTCGTGCGGGTGTTGGGAGTCTGCGTCGCGGTAGTTCTCGGCGCCGTGACGGGAGGCGGCACGAGCTTCGGGCAGACGCCTGCGGCGCACGGTATCGTGCAATGGACTCGAGTGACCATCACGGGCATGATCGTGTCGGTCGATCCTGGACAGCATGTGCTGACGCTGCAAACCGCCCGGGGCCAGATCCGGGTACAGGCCACGGCCTTCACGACCATCATGCTGGCTTCACCGTACGTTTCTCCGATCAAGTTGCCTGTGAGGTCCACAGTAGAAGGCATGCAGCTATCGGACGGGTCCATCATCGCCGGCGTCGTAGTCGTAGGCTCGGACGGGTCACAACACGGAAACGGAGGCGGTTCGCCAGCCAGGTCGGGAGTGTGGCTCGGCCTGCTGAACCCTGCTCGCGATCCACAGCCGGCGACGGTGTCCGGGTCTTCCTCCTCCCGGGGCGGCACCAGTCCATCTGGGGTACGTGGCGGTGCCGGTGCGAGCGATCCAGAGGTCTCACGTCCCACGGGCGCCGGTGCGAGCGATCCAGACGTCTCACTCCCGACGAGCGCCGGCGGCAACGGGGGCGCGGGAGGCAACGGCGGGAATTGGAACTCCGTCGCTGGGTTTGGCAGTGGGGGCCGCGGCGGTAATGGCGGAAACGGAGGAGCTTCGAACGGACAGTTCAACGGTGGGAACGGTGGTGCCGGCGGCAACGGCGGCAACGGCGGCAACGACAACGGCGGCAACGGCGGTGCGGGAGGAAACGGCGGTGACGGCGGCGCTGCTGGAAGCTCGATGGACGGTGGGAACGGCGGTGACGGCGGCAGCGGCGGCAGCGGCGGAGACGGTGCAGTTGGTACCGATGGTGGCGCGGGAGGCCGCGGTGGCAACGGCGGCAACGGGGGTTCGTGCGTGGGATCGGGATGTGAGGCCGGAACCGGCGGGAACGGTGGCAACGGTGGGATCGGCGGACTTGGTGGTGCGGGCGGGGTGAACGGGTCCGGTGGAGCCGGTGGCAACGGTGGGAACGGCGGAGGCTGCATCGGGGACGGGTGCACGGCCGGCAACGGCGGTAACGGGGGACTTGGCGGCAACTTTGGAGTCGCCACGGGCAGCAGGACCGGTCAGAATGGCCAGGCTGGCCAGAATGGTCAAAACGGCAGCGCGGGATCCGGCGGAAACGGCGGGGCAGGCGGAGTGGGAGGAAACGGCGGCAGCGCGTCATCCACAGGCGGAGGTTCGGGCGGCACGTCGGGAGCCAACGGTCTAGGAGGCTTCGGCGGCGGATGTGCCGGCGACGGATGCTCGCCGGGACGCAACGGTCACTGAGATCGCACGAATCTCGCAGAGCCTGGCGCGTCGCCCGACGCCCATGGCTTCATCCGGAGGTCCCGCTGGGCACTGCAGCCGTCCGATGCCAGCACGATCTCTTCGGGCAGCGAGACCTCCGTTACAACCGCGCCATGCGGAGATTCCCGGAGCTGGGCTTTCGTTTCAAGGAATTCCGGCCGCGGGCCAGAATCCTTGTCTGCTGTGACGCGCGTGCCGCGCCGTCCAATCGCCGCAGGAGACGGCTCCTGTTCTGGGTCCGTTCATCATGAGAAGACGATGAAGACACGCACGTCACCGATCACGTGGCTTGCGATTGCGTTTCTTTTGACCTGCGCAGGCGGGACTGGTCCGGCCTGGGGGCAGGCATTCTCCGACCGCGCCGCGCCGGCGTGGGTTGCAGGGGCGATCGAGGAGCTCGTGCGAGACCACGTAGTTTCCGGCCCTGCGCTCGATCCGCGCCTGGCCTTGCTGCTCCGTGAGCGCGACGGAGGGATCACCCGCGCGGAGGTCGCCGCGTGGCTCGCGCGTGCGCTGCCCGTGATCGCTGCACGGTTGGAAGCACCAGGCCCCACGGTCGGCGTCAGCCGGAGCGATCTCGCAGCCGTGCAACGGCTTGTGCACGAGTTCGAGGCGGAACTGGCTTCACTCGATGTGCTGAGCGATGTGCTGCAGCGCCAGGTCGAGGGTCTCGGGCCCCAGGTCAGGCAGGTCAAGGTCAGCGGCGATGCGCGTCTTCGCTATGAGCTCAGCCGGACGGCGCTGAACAATCCCGGCGTCGGTCCGATCGCGCCGTCGGGCAACGAGCCGTTCCTCAATTCCACGAGCATGCGCGTTCGCCTCGATTTCGACGGCGGTCTCACGGACGACACCAGGTTCCGGCTACGCCTCATGACGTTCAACGAGTTGGGGACGACGGATGGGACCTTCAGCATCGTGAATCCCGCGCCAACAGGCCAGCTCAACTCGATGTTTATCCCGTTCAACAGCGGGCAGACCACTGCGATGGTGCAGATCAGCATGTTCGAGTTCGATTGGAGCCGCGCATTCGGACTGCCGTTGGAATTCCGTGTCGGCCATCTCGGTGGCGATACGTGGCTGCCGCGCAACGGCGATCCGTTGTACCCGATGTCGCCGCCCTCAGGCCGGACGACGGCGCTGCAGCTCGGTCCGATCGGGTTGCTGCTCGATACGGCCAAGGACGTCGTGGGCGAGCGCAGCCTGGGGACCTACGGCGTCGACGCGCTCGTGGCCACATACCGACCGGACGGCTTCGAGGGGCAGTTCTTGCTCGGCGGAATCGGGGGCGTGACGTTTGTCGGCGGCCGCGCGCAGGGAGCGCCGGTTCCGGGCGTCACCGTGGGCCTCAATTTCCTCACGGATTCGTGTGATCCGGGCGGCGGCGTGGACAACGCCGAGCTCGTGTCGGACCTGACGATTCTCGGAGCGGGAAAAGGCGTGGCGCAGTGTTCATTTGTCTGGTGGGGTGCGCAGAATGGTTGGGTCCCTACTGCGAACGCCGGGACCACGAGCCCTATCACGAACATCCCGGGCACCGGATACAGTGCGGATGTTGACGTCATATTGGGCTCGGACGTGCGGCTGCAGTCGGAGGTGGGCTGGTGGTATGATCCCACCGCGCAGACGACGGGTCTCGGCTGGCAGGCTCAGGCCATCGTGGGGCACTCCGGCGGTCCTGCGCCCGTGCTGGTTCTCGGGTATCAATCATTCGACTCCGCATTCTATCCCGCTTACGGAGCGGGCGAGGACCCGGTCGTGGGATTCATCTGGCCCGGCGGGTTTCGAGACGCGTTCGGCATCGTAGAATTCCCCCCGGTCGGCGGCTGGACGTTCTCCGCGGGATATGAGAACGGCACATCGCTTGGCGTCGGCCCCCAGCCCGGTGCAGTCGGGTTTGGCGGCCCGGGCTTTGCCGACGCGGTTTGCGAGAGCTGTGCGGCGAATGGTCAACCATTCTCGGGCTGGCTTGCGTCCGCGGCCCACACCATTGGCCAGAACGCCACCCTGCGCCTGTACTACTTCTCGTGGCAGTTCAACGGCGCGTCGCAGGCCGATTCGTATCGCGTGGAAGTGGACTACCAGTTCTAAGGAATCCCCACCAATGTTCGGCCGGGCGGGACGCGCCGACCTGCGGATAAACTGTTTCCCCCGCGTCGAAAAAAGGGGACAGCCCACAGGAGGTGACCACCGTTGCCGGCGCCACACAACGAACGCTACGGCTCCTGGAAGTCCCCGATTACCGCCGACCTGATCGTCTCCGGCGCCGTCGGCCTGGACCAGGTTGTTCTGGACGGCGACGACGTGTATTGGATAGAGGCGCGTCCGTCGGAAGAGGGGCGGCATGTTGTCGTTCGCCGGACGCCCGATGGGCGTATCGCCGACGTCACGCCGGCGGGCATGAACGCGCGCACGCGGGTTCACGAATACGGGGGCGGTGCCTACACCGTGCACCGCGGCGTCGTGTACTTCTCGAACTTTGCCGACCAGCGGTTGTTCCGGCAGGAGGTGGGCAAAGCGCCCCGTCCTCTCACCCCCGCCGTGGATATGCGGTACGCCGACGCGGTCGTCGACGCCCGCCGCGAGCGGCTGGTGTGCGTGCGCGAGGACCACACCACCGGATCGGCCGAGGCGGTGAACACGCTCGTCAGCATCCCGTGGAGCGGTGACGAGCGTGCCGGTGGCCGCGTGCTAGCGGGGGGCGGCGACTTCTATTCCTCGCCGCGGTTGAGCCCGGACGGCTTACACCTGGCGTACCTGACGTGGAACCACCCGAACATGCCGTGGGATGGGACCGAGTTGTGGGTCGCCGAACTCGGCGCCGACGGCTCGGTTGTGCGCAGTGCCTGCGTCGCTGGCGGGGTGGCGGAGTCGGTGTTCCAGCCGGAGTGGGCGCCGGACGGGACGCTGCTGTTCGTGTCCGATAGGACGGGGTGGTGGAACCTGTACCGCTGGCGGGGGGGGCACGACGAACCCCTCTGTCCCATGGCGGCCGAGTTCGGTGTGCCGCAGTGGGTCTTCGGCATGTCTCAATACGCGCTGGCGCCGGGTGGGCGCGTGTTCTGTGCGTATCGGGCGCCAGCGGGTGGAGGCCTCGCGATGCTCGATCCCGGCGCGGGCCGTTTGCAGCCGTTCCACACGCCTTACCAAGGCGCGGAGAGTGTCAGGTGCGCGAACGATCACGCGGTCTTCATCGCGGGGAGCCCGGATGCGTTCCGCTCCGTCGTGCGTCTCGATTTTCGCACCGGTCGCACGGACGTGCTCCGCCGCTCGGCCGAGCACCAACTGGATTCCGGGTATCTGTCCCGGCCCGAGGTGGTCGAGTTCCCAACGGAGGGAGGTCACACGGCGTACGCGTACTTCTACGCGCCGCAAAACCGCGACGCCGTCGGGCCTGCCGGCGAGCGGCCGCCGCTGCTGGTCACGAGTCACGGGGGCCCGACGAGCGCGGCATCCCCGGTGTTGAGCCTGTCCATTCAGTACTGGACCAGCCGCGGGTTCGCATATCTCGACGTGAACTACGGCGGCAGCACGGGGTACGGGCGGGAATACCGTGAGCGTCTGTATGGCCAGTGGGGCGTCGTGGATGTGGACGACTGCGTGCACGGGGCCCGGTACCTCGCACGGCAGGGTCGTGTGGACGAGCACCGGCTGGTGATCCGTGGCGGCAGCGCCGGCGGATACACCACGCTCTGCGCGCTCGTATTTCGCGACGCGTTTCACGCAGGCGCGAGTCACTTCGGCATCGCCGACCTCGAGGTGTTCCGGCGCGACACGCACAAGTTCGAGTCCCGCTACGACCAGCACTTGATCGGCCCGTACCCGTCTCGCCGAGACCTGTATCGAGCGCGCTCGCCGATCCACTTTCTCGACCGCCTGGCGAGCCCGTTGATCTTGTTCCAGGGGCTCGAGGACAAGATCGTGCCGCCCAACCAGGCCGAGATGATGTTCGAGGCCGTGCGGGCAAAGGGGTTGCCCGTGGCGTACCTCGCGTATCCCGGCGAGCAGCATGGGTTCCGCAGGGCCGAGAACATCAGGCGGACGTTCGAGGCCGAGTTGTACTTCCACGCCAAAGTGTTCAAGTTCCCGATCGCGGATGCTGTGGAGCCCGTGCGAATCGAGAACCTGCCGGTCTAGGGGCCGTCGCGAACACTTGCGCCTCCTCCCCGGCGCGGGCGCCGAGCGGCGCCGCAGTGCTGGCCCACGCCGAGGGTACAGAGGCGGGTCCTACGAATTCGACACATCTGTTCGGCGCAACCCGGGGCGCACGGAGCATCGCGCCCGGTACGACGCCGACAATTCCGGCAACCTGCGCTGGATCTTGCCTCTTTCTTCGCACAACAACAACGCAGAGACGCAGGTATCCGGCCGCGTGCCTATCGAACAGAGAGAAGCTTCTGAGCCAGCACTTCTTACCGGGGGAACGTGGTGGGGGGCGACGGCATCCGCGGACGCGGCTGGTGGGAAGGTCGACGCGTGCTAGGAGTGGCCCACCGGGGCGGGTCGCGCTACGCGCCGGAGAACACCCTTCCGGCGTTCCGGCTCGCGCTCGATGAAGGGGTGCGCGCGCTGGAGTGCGACGTCCAGCGGACCCGGGACGGGCACCTGGTGGTCATCCACGATCAGACCGTGGAGCGGACGACGAACGGCCGCGGCGCGGTCCCGTCGCTGACGCTCGAGGCGCTGCGTCGTCTGGACGCGGGAAGCTGGTTCGGCCCGGCGTTCGCCGGGACGATGGTCCCCGAGCTCGACGAGGTGCTCGATCTCGTGCGCGGGCGCGCACTGCTGCAGATCGAGATCAAGAACGCGCCCACATTCTACGACGGCATCGAGCGGGAGCTCGCCGAGGCCATCCGGCGACGGGGAATGGAGGAGGACGTGCTGTTCATGTCCTTCGACCACCAGAGCGTGCGGACCGTTCGCGACCTGTCGCCTCGAAGCCCGTGCGGGATCATCTATGCGGCCAGACTCGTCGACGCGCCGTCGGCGGCGCGAGCCGCGGGCGCAGACGCGCTGTGCATCGACTGGGAGTTCGTCACCCCGGATGTCGTGGACGCGGCGCACCGGGCGGGATTGCACGTGCTCGTCTGGACGGTGGACGACGAGGCTGACGCGCGGCACTGCCTGGCGCTCGGCGTCGATGGCATCACGTCGAACGACACGCGGCTGCTTCGGAGGCTGCTCCCGGCGTGATGGTGCGAGGCGGCGCCCGCATGAAGTCCGCGTACGCGCTGCTCCAGGCGCTCGCCTACCTGATCGCATCGCTCGCGGTGTTCGCTGCGTTCGTGTTCTATCCGCTCGTCCGGAACGTGCAATTGAGCCTGTACGACACGACGCCGTTCGGCGGGCTGAGCGCGTTCATCGGGACGCGGAACTACGCGCAACTGTTCACGTCGCCGGACTTCCTGAACAGCCTGCGGGTCACGGTCCTCTTCGCGGTGTACACGGTGCCGGCGGGGATTGTCTGCGGCCTGCCGCTCGCGCTGCTCGCCAACCGGCGGATCCGCGGCATCGCGGCGTATCGAACCGCCTACTCGTTCACGATCGCCGTCAGCATCGCCGCCGCGGCGCTCATCTGGGAATGGATGCTCGACCCGAATGTCGGTATCCTGAACTACCTCCTGTCGCTCGTCCACGGGCCGCGGATCGGCTGGCTGACCGACCCGCACTGGGCGCTGCCGGCCGTCGCGGCGACCACGGTGTGGCAGAGCCTGGGATTCAATGTCGTGGTGCTACTCGCGGCTCTTCAAGGCGTGCCGGACGAACTGGTGGAGGCCGCGCGCATCGACGGGGGCGGCCAGTGGGCGGTGTTCCTCCACGTGGTGGTCCCGGCGATCTCCCCGGCGTTGTTCTTCGTCGGCGTGGTCGCGACGCTCGGCGTGCTGCAGTCGTTCGGGCAGGTCCATATCCTGACGCAGGGCGGTCCCGTTGGCGCGACCAACGTGATCGTCTACTCGATTTACCGCAACGCCTTTTTCAACTTCAGGTTCGGGCTGGCCGCGGCCCAGGCCATGGTGCTGTTTGTGCTCGTGCTCGCGTTCACCGTGCTTCAGTTTGCGGTCTTCGAGCGGTGGGTGAGCTACCAGTGACGTCCGAATCCGCCACGCCGGCGTACGCGTCGGCGCGTGCCCGCGGCCTCGGCTCGTCGAGGCGTCGCGCGAGGGCGCTGCGGCGCGCCCTCCGGCGCGTGGGCCTCGATGCGCTCATGATCGTCGTCGCGCTCATCGTACTGTTCCCGCTTCTCTTCGCGCTGTCGACGAGCCTGAAGACCGGCGCCGAGGTCGACCGGTATCCTCCGACGCTGTGGCCGCATGTGCTGAACTTCGGCAACTACCCGGCGGCGATGCAGCAGGCGCCGTTGCCGCGGTTTCTGCTGAACTCGTTCGTCCAGGCCGGCGCGATCACCCTCGGCCAGCTCGTGACCGCTTCGCTTGCCGCCTTCGCCTTCGCCTTCGTCGAGTTCCCGGGGCGGCAGTGGCTGTTCTTCCTGTTTCTGTCGACGCTCATGATCCCGGGCGAGGTGACGCTCATCCCGAACTACCTGACGGTCCGATCGCTCGGGTGGCTCGACACGTACCCCGGTTTGATCGCGCCCTACCTGGCGACCGCATTCGGGACGTTCCTGCTCCGGCAGTTCTTTCTGACGATCCCACGCGAGCTGCAGGACGCCGCGCGGATCGACGGAGCGTCCCGGCGCAGGTTTCTGTGGATGATCGTGCTGCCGCTGTCGCGGCCGGCGCTGGCCACCCTCGCGATCTATGCATTCCTGTCGTCGTGGAACCAGTACCTCTGGCCGCTGCTGGTCATCAACTCGACGGGGATGCGGACTGTGCAGATTGGGCTGGCGCTGCTGCAGTCGCAGGAGATCATCTCGTGGAGTGTGGTCATGGCGGGGGTTGTTCTGATCGTTCTGCCCACGGTTGTGCTGTTCATTTTGGGTTACCGCCATGTCGTCCGCGGCCTCACGGCGGGTGCGGTGAAGGGCTAGGAGCACCGGTGCCGGCCGCGGGGGAGAGGCGGACGAGCGGCATCTCGGGCGCGCGCGTATTCGAAATGGGAGGTGGGTGCATGAGAGCACGGGTGACACGGCGGAGGCTCTTGAAAACGGCGGGGGCGGTCGGCCTCGGCGCGATGGCAGCCGGGATGCGTCTGCCGGCGGTATCGGCGCAGGCGCCGACGCGCATTGTGTTCTGGCACGCGATGGGTGGCAATCTCGGCGAGACCGTGGTGCAGGCGTTTGTCAACAAGTTCAACGAGTCTCGCAAGGACGTTCAGGTGGAGGCCCAATTTCAGGGCAGCTACGACGATCTGATCAACAAACTCAGGGCGTCCCTCGGATCCTCGGCCGTTCCGGCGGTCAGCCAGGTCTACGATATCGGGACCCGGTTCATGGTCGACAGCAAGGCGGTCGTGCCGGTGCAGGACTTCATCGACCGCGAGAAGTTCGACGTGAGCCAGTTCGAGCCCAACATTCTCGCGTACTATCGCGTCGGCAACCGGCTGTACTCGATGCCCTTCAACACGTCGACGGCGATTCTGTATTACAACAAGGACATGTTCAAACAGGCGGGCCTGAATCCCGACCAGCCGCCGCGGACGTTTGAGGAGATCGAGGCGTACGCCACGAAGCTGGTGCGCGGTGGCGCGACGCAGTCGGGTATCACGATTGCCATCTACGGGTGGTTCTTCGAGCAGCTCCTCGCCCGTCAGGGCGTCTTGTACGCCAACAACGGCAACGGCCGCGATGCACCCGCCACGGCGGTGGTCTACGATCACGAGGAACAAGGGGCGCGCATCCTGGAGTGGTGGGCGCGGATGGTCAAAAACGGCGTGGCCACGAATCCCGGCCGGCCGACCGCCGCGAGCCAGCGGGCGTTTGCGGCGGGACAGACAGCGATGACCGTGGACTCGACCGCGGTGTTGAAGAGCCTCCTCACACAATCCGGCGGCCGCTTCCAGCTCGGAACCGGCTACTTTCCCAAGCCGCCGGACGCAAAGACCGGCGGCAGCATCGTTGGGGGCGCGTCCGCCTGGATCCTCAGGGGACGTCCGCCCGCCGAGCAGCAGGCAGCGTGGGAGTTCGTGAAATTCATCAGCGCGCCCCCTCAACAGGCCGCGTGGTACGTGGGAACCGGGTATTTCCCGGTCCGGCGGGACGCGTATCGTGAGCCGGTCGCGCAGCAGACGCTCGCGCAGTACCCGCAGTTCCTCACCGCGATCAGCGAGTTGCGCAACAGCCCGATCAACCGTGCAACGCAGGGGGCGCTGTTGGGCGTGTTTCCCGAAGCGCGGCAGAAGTCCGAGGATGCGATCGAGGCCACCGTGTTGGGACGCAAGTCGCCGCAGCAGGCGCTGGTTGACGCCGCCCGAGATGTGAACCAGGCCATCGCGGTCTACAATCGGACGATGGGGATCAAATAGGTGGGACGAGGCGGTCCGTACGTCGCGGTGAACAACCAGGGCATCACCGGAACCGGTGCAACGCGTTCGACGCGACGGGGCGGCCCGCCGCGTCGAACGCTCTATCACGCGGTTGTCCGGCAGGACACGCGGGAGGCGTATGACCAGTTGATCCGGCACGGGACCGAGCCTACGGCCCGGGCGCGCACCGTCGTGCCGGTCGCGGCGGACTGCTCTGAGCGTAGGGCTGCGCGAGGCCTCGCTCACGTGCCCGGGGCGCGAGGCCGTGCCGAGCGGGGCGAAGGGGACGGACAGTGAGTCGCTGCCTCAACCCTTTTGCGCTATCCGGTCGATGGTACCGCGGCATGTTCCACTGCCACACGACCAACTCCGACGGGGCGCGATCGGTTGACGAGGCCGTCGCGCGGTACGCCGAGCGCGGCTACGACGTGCTCGCGATCACCGATCACAATCAACTCACCCGCGCCCGTGCGACGGCCGAGAGCCCGCTTCTTCTGGTGTCCGGTACGGAGGTGGATGCCGGTCGGGCCCGGTTCGGCGAGCCCTATCACCTCATCGGGCTCGGTCTGGACGACATGATCGACCTGCCGCGCGGGATGGCGGCCCGCCACGGGCTCGCGGTGCAGGCCGTTATCGACCGGCTTCGCCGGGCCGGCGCCGTCGTTTTCATCGCACACCCGTACTGGAGCGGGCTCGTCGTGGACGACCTGACGCCGCTGGAAGGCGTCGCCGGGATCGAGGTGTACAACACCAACACGGACGTGGACGTCGCGAAGGGCGACGCGAGCGTCCAGTGGGACGATTGTCTGTGCGCGCGGAAGTCGATGTCCGGTATTGCGAATGACGACACGCACTGGCGGATGGGGGACTTCGGTCGGGCCTGGACGATGCTTCGCGCGGAGGGCCTGTCGCAGGCCTCCGTCGTGAACGCGCTTGCCGCGGGCGCATTCTACGCATCCACCGGCGTTGTGCTCGAGGATGTGGCGTTCGACGGCGAGACCGTGACCGTCCGGGTCGAAGATCCCGGTGCCAGGGAGATCCGGTTCATGTGCGACCGGCGGTGGGGACGCCGCGTCGTCTCCGACGGTACGCCGCTCCGCGAGTCGACTTTCACCCTGCGGGGACAGGAACGCTACCTGCGCGTGGAAGCCGTCGGCATGGCGGGGGACAGGGCCTGGACGAACCCACTGTTCGTGGAGCGATAACCCGCGCTGGCGATCGATCCGGAGGCGGCCATTCCAGGGACCCCACGCCTGCCGTGCGAAACCATAAAGGGCAATGCGGTTGATCATTTGGCTCAGTGATCTTTTGTATGACGCCCTGGCGCTCGTCCGCAACCTCTGGTCCACGTTGCGCAGGCGGGGTTCCGTGTATGTCCTTCTCGAACTCGCGGGAGGATACCCGGAACACCGGCCGCCCGCTGCGTGGTGGGTGCGGCGGCGGCCGGAAAGCGTGGAGGAAGTCCGCCGGCGTCTCCGGGTCCTGGCCGCGGACCCGTCCGTCGCCGGCGTGGTGGTCACCGCGTCGGGCCTCGACGCCGGGCTGGCGACGATCCAAAGCCTGCGGAGCGCATTGGCGCGCTTTCGCGACTCAGGGAAGCGGGTGATCGCGTACCTGCCGCAGGCGTCCACGCGATTGTACTATCTGGCCAGCGTCGCAGACACTGTGGTGATGCCCGAGAGCGGCACCCTGAACCTGGTCGGGCTCACGCTGGAGGCGACGTTCCTCGGGGAGGCCCTGGGCCGGGCCGGGGTGGCCGCCGAGTTCGAACAGATCGCGGAGTACAAGAGCGCGGCCGAGCCGTTCGTCCGCGGGTCGATGTCGGCCCCGATGCGCGAGGCGCTGAACGCGATCCTGGACTCGGTGTACGACGATGTCGTTAGGGACATCGCCGCGGCCAGGAGGCTCGACCCGGTTGCGATTCAAAGGGTCGTCAATCGCGCGCCGCTCTCCGCGAGCGCCGCCCGTGACGCCGGGCTGGTCGATGCCGTGTTGTTCGAAGATGAGCTGCCAGGCTATCTGGCCGTCGGGGCTCGGCGCCCGGAGATCGCACCGTGGGTACTCGCCCGCCGCCGCCTCCGCCGGCCGCTGCGCTGGAGAAGCCCGGGACGGGCCATCGCGGTCATCACCGTGCGGGGCGCGATTCACATGGGCGAGAGCCGTGCGAGACCCCCGGTGCCTCTGCCGCTGCCGTTTGTCTCGGAAGACACCGCGGGGCATGCCACGATCGCCCGCGCGATCCGCGCCGCGGAGCGCAATCCCGGGTTCGGGGCCATCGTTCTCTCGGTCGAGTCACCCGGGGGATCCGCACTGGCGTCCGACTTGATCTGGCGCGAGGTGCGGCGCGCCGACCGCACCAAGCCCGTCGTTGCCTTCCTCGGCAACGTCGCGGGATCCGGCGGCTACTACGTTGCGGCGGGGGCTCGCCGGATCGTGTGCCTGCCTGGAACGCTGACGGGGTCGATCGGCGTCATCTCCGGCAAGTTCAGCGTGCGCGAGCTTGTGGGGCGGGCCGGAGTGCACCGCGAGATCCTCGCACGCGGCGAGACCGCCACAATCTTCTCCCTCTTCGTCCCCTTCTCTGCGGAGGAGCGACGGCGCCTCCACGCCCAGGCGGAAGAGACTTACGATCGATTCGTGAGCCGGGTTGCCGAGGGGCGCACGCTTCCGCGCGAGACGGTGCTTGCGGCGGCCAAGGGCCGCGTGTGGACGGGCCGCCAGGCGCAGTGCCACGGGCTGGTGGACGAACTCGGCGACTTCACGGCAGCCGTCGACGCGGCGAAACGGCTCATGGGTATTGCGCCGTCGCGCGCGGTAAGGGTGGTCCACGTGCGACCTCCAAGAGGGCTCGCTCTCCCCAACTCGAGCGCGTCCGGGGTGCTGAGCGCGCTCGCCCCTGCCCTCGGCGCGCTGCTGGAAGAGCGCATCCTTGCCGTCATGCCATATCAGGTGTCGGTGCGGTAAGGGGTTAACTTCTGTGTGCGGCGCGGTCCACGGCGCGGACGAATCGCTCGGTGATCGCTTCCGGCATCGTGATCGCGCGGCCAACGACGACCGCCCAGGCCCCGGCTTCAAGCGCCGCCGCGGCATCCTCGGGCGTCGTGATTCGTCCCTCTGCAACGACCGGCACCGAGATCGCGTCCGCGAGCGCGCGCACGAGGTCGAGGTCGGGCCCTGCGGCACGGCGGCTGTGCGGCGTGTAACCGGCCATCGTCGTCGCGACGAGATCGGCACCGCACGCCTCGGCCGCCAGGCCTTCCTCGAGCGTCGAGACGTCCGCCATCACCGGGACGCCGCACTCGGCATGGATTCGCTCCACCAAAACTGGAAGCGGGTCCGCGCCAGCATCCCGAGCGCGCTCCTGAGTGGCCTGCACGGCGACGATGTCTGCACCGGCATCGGTGATCGCACGCGCTTCGGTGAACGTCGGCGTGATGTATACGGGCTCGCGCCCGCGGACTTTGTAGAGTCCAATGATCGGCACGTCCAGGGTCAGGCGAACCGCGGCCACATCGTCGGGACCGTCGATCCGGACGGCCGCAGCGCCCCCCAGCACGGCGGACCTGGCAAGCGCGGCGATCATTGCTGAGTTTCGAAGCGGGCTGCCCGGCAGCGCTTGACACGAGACGATCAGGCGGCCCCGGAGCGTGTGCCGCCATTCAAGAGTCACAGCGACGCCGCCTCGGCGGCTCGCAGCGCCCACGTCGCGGAAAGAAGCGCGAGGCGTTCCGGCGTATGCGGGATGCCCGCCATCTGCAGGGCGAGCAACAGCGCACCTGCTGCAGGATCATAGCGGGCGGGCACGAGCACGGCGCCAGGAACTCGGGTCGCGAGCGCCAGGCGCAGCGGTCTTAACACGATGACCCCGCCGTCGAAGAACCCACCGACCAGGGCGACCGGCGTGGCCCCGCCCGGCCACGTCAGGCGGTGGGCGACCGCGACCACCAGATCCGCGAGCGACGCGGCTGCGCTCTCGACGAGCTTCCCGGCCACACCATCGCCGGCTTCTGCAGCGGCGGTCACGACGCGCGCGAGCCGCGCAATCTGAGGCCGGCCGATCTGGCCGTTGTAAAAGGCCATGGGGATCGCCTGGACACTCATGCCCATTACGAGGGGAATCCGGTCGGTGAGGATCGTCTGCGGCCCGCTCCCGTCCAGGGCATGAAGCGCGGCGCTGACGCCTGCACGGCCGAGTCCGAACCCGCTTCCCTCGTCGCCGAAGATGTACCCCCATCCTCCCGCCCGGGCTTGGGACCCCGTCCCGTCCAGGCCGAGCGCGATCGATCCGGTTCCCGCGGCGACCACGACCCCGGGACCGCACGCGAACGCTCCCGCCAGTGCGACCAGCGCGTCGTTGTCAACTCGCACCGTGCCGACCGCGAGCGTTTCGCCGACAACCTCCTCGAGCGCACGGGACTCGCTGCTATCGGCGTTGATCCCGGTCATGCCGAACTGGGCGGCGCGGAACTCCACTGCGCCGAGGCGGGCGGCGCGGAGCGCTGCGTCGAGTGCTGTCCCGAGGGCCTGGCGCGCGCGCTCGCGCCCGCCGGGAGCGAGGATGTGGTTGCTGGGACCGCCGCGGCCAATGCCGAGGACCGCGCCGTCATCGGTGCACACGGCGCAGATCGTGCTCGACGCGCCGCCGTCGACTCCGAGAAAGTAGTCCATGCATCGATTTGGTTTCGGGAGGGCCGCAGGAGGGTCCTCTTGCACCGGGGTTCGACGACGATGCGTCAGCCGGGCGGCCACGTCCACTTGCCGAGCACCGACGCATGACGGGCGCCCGTGACACGCGGCAGGCTGCCGGGGATGCCCATTACCGTGGCGTGCCCCAACAACGCGAACGCGACCGCTTCCTTGGCGTCGGCCGGCACGCCGAACTCGTCGATGAGGCAGACGCGGATCGGCGCGACCGCCCCCTCCAGGCGGCGCATGAGGGTGGGGTTGTGGACGCCGCCGCCGGCGGCAATCAGGTCCGCGATCGCGTGGACGGGCAGGACGTATCGGACGATGTTACGGGCCACGGCCTCTGCCGCGAACGCCGTCGCCGTCGCGATCAGATCGTCCGTAGGGAGCCGATTCCACTTCGCCAGCAAGGCGTCCAGGAACGGACGGCCGAACTGTTCGTGACCGGCCGTCTTGGGCGGCGGCGCGTTGACGAAAGGATGGTCGAGCAACTCCCGAAGGAGCTCGTTGCAGACGTGGCCCCGGGCGGCGCGCGCGCCGTCGCGATCGAACGTCTCCGTGCCGCCGGTGAAGTGTCGAACCAGGCCGTCGATCACCATGTTCGCGGGACCGCAGTCGAATGCGTACACGTTGTCGCCTCTGTCCCCGGCGGGCAGGACGGTAATGTTGGAGATGCCGCCGAGGTTGAGCGCGATCCGCCCTTTGGCCGCCGCCAGCAGAAGCACGTCTGCGTACGGGACCAGCGGTGCGGCCTGGCCCCCTGCGGCGATGTCGGCGGCGCGGAAGTCCGCAAGCACCGGGCGGCCGGTGCGCTCGGCGATCACGGCGGCCTCCGCGAGTTGCATCGTGGCCGCGCGCGCCCACGGGTCCGATGGATCCGGGATGCCGACGTGGGCCACCGTCTGGCCGTGGGACGCGATGAGATCGACTCGGCTGATCGGGTAGCCGGCCCGGCCGGCAGCGGTGACCGCGGCTTGTGCGAAGTACTCCCCAAGCAGGTAGTGAAGGGATGCGATCCGCTGCGTGGTGACCGGTCGCGTGCTGACCTCGATGACGCGGCGGCTGACCTCGGGGGGATAGGGTACGGTCACGTGCGCTACGAGCCGGACCTTCGGATGCCGCACCTCTCCGTCCCGCGAGGCATGCCCGCGGCCGGCGGTGACGCGGTCGGTGACTTCCACCAGCGCGGCGGAGACGCCGTCCGCCGACGTTCCGGAGATCAGGCCGATGATGCGCTTCGTCGACTTGGCGCGAATGGCGGCCAGCAAATCCGCTCCGGCGTGTCCGGCAGGCGCACCCGGAAGCGTCGTTCGGGCGGGGCGCCTGCGCGCCGAAGCGCGCCCGCGTTCCGCAGCCGCCTTGGGGCGTGCGGGGTTCCGGACCCGCCGCCGGCCGCTCACGGGGCACGCTCCCCGAGCGCGCGCCGAACGCTCCCGGCCTGGCGCAGCATCTGGGCCGCCGTGTTCGCGTCGATCCCGCGTGCGAGCATGATGATGGCGACGGGCACGCGCCCGCCGGCGCGCGAGAGCGCGTCCGCTGCGACAGGCTCGCCGGTGCCCGTTGCGGCCGAGACGATCCTGACCGCTCGGCGGCGGAGCTTCTCGTTGGTCGCCTGGACGTCCACCATGAGGTTGCCATACACCTTGCCAAGGTGGACCATCGTGAGGGTGCTCAACATATTGAGCACGAGCTTCTGGGCGGTGCCTGCCTTCAGGCGTGTGCTTCCTGCGACGACCTCCGCGCCGGGCAGCGGGACAATGGCTAGATCGCAGGCGGCTTCCAGCGAAGATCCCGGAGAGCATGCCACGCCGATCGTAACCGCGCCGCGCTCCCGCGCACGCCGCACCGCCCCCAGCACGAACGGCGTTTCCCCGCTGGCGGCGACGCCGACGACCACGTCGGAGGGGCCGGCCTGCCTCGCGTCCATTTCTTGCGCGCCCCGGGACGCGTTATCTTCGGCGCCCTCGACCGCGCGCAGCAACGCGTCGGGTCCGCCCGCGATGACCGCCTGGACCAGATCCGGTGCGGTGCCGAACGTGGGCGGGCACTCGGCCGCATCGAGCGCCGCGAGCCGGCCGCTCGTGCCCGCGCCCACGTACACCAGGCGTCCGCCGCGGCCGAGTGCATCCGCAATCCGAAGCACTGCGTCCGCGATCTGCGGCAGGGTCGCTGCCACCGCGGCCGGGACTCGCCGGTCCTCCTCGTTCATCAACCGGGCTTGTTCGATCACCGGGAGCAGATCGAGCGATCGGGTGCGTTCGTTCACCATTTCGGTCAGCGGCTCACGGGATGGAGATGTCATGGGAACCTCCGCGCGCGGATTCGACATGCGTGTGCGCCGGACGGCGGCTCGCCCGGGTGGACGATCCGCACATGCGGCGCCGTGTCACAGCCTGAGGCGGGGGTCCAGGAGATCCCGCAGACCGTCGCCCAGCAGGTTGAACCCAAGGACGATGAGCGAGATCGCGATCCCGGGGAACACCGCGGTCCACGGCGCGGTCGACATGAACCGCCGCGCCTCCGCGAGCATGTTGCCCCAGGACGGGGTCGGCGGCTGAGTCCCGAGCCCGAGAAAGCTCAATGCCGACTCGGTCAGGATCGCGAAGGACAGGCTGAGCGACGTCTGCACGATGATCGGCGCCAGGATGTTCGGGACGATGTGATGCAGCAGGATGCGCGTCACGCTCGACCCCTGGGCGCGCGCCGCTTCGACGTACTCGATGCCGCGCGCCTGGAGCACGCTCCCTCGGGTGACCCGCGCGAACTGCGGGATGTAGACGAGTCCGATCGCCGCGACGAGCACGGGCGTCGTCGTGCCCGCGACCGCCATGATGGCGATGGCCAGCAGGACCGCGGGAAAGGCGAAGATGACGTCCATGGTTCGCATCAGGACGTTGTCGAGGGCGCCGCCGTGGTATCCGCTGAGAATGCCGATGGTCCCGCCGCTCCCGAGTGCGACGGCGACGGACACGAACGAGACCGCGAGCGAGACTCGGGAGCCGTAGAGTAGTCGACTGAGCACGTCCCGTCCGAATTGGTCCGTGCCGAACAGGTGCCCCGGGCTCGGAGGCGCGAGGAGGGCGCCCGGTGCCATTGCCATGGGATCCGCGGGAGCGAACAAGGGCGCCCCCGCCGCCGCGACCAGATACGCCGTCACGATCAAGGCACCGGCGACCGCGGCAGGCGTGCGCATGAATGCAAGCATCTGGGACGGACGGCGACGCGTGGCCGCGGGTTCATGGCCATGCCGGGCCGCCGAGAGAGCGGACTTCGGGGCGGTGCTCATCCGTACCGGACTCTTGGGTCCACGAGCGCGTACAGCACGTCCACGACCAGATTCGTGAGGACGAAGAGGCCCGCGATCAGGAGGACGACCCCCTGGACCACGGGATAGTCTCGCTGGCCGATGGCGTTGAGCGCAAGGCGGCCCATGCCGGGCAGTGCGAACACCTCCTCGATCACCACGGTACCGCCCAGCAGGTAGCCCGCCTGGTAGCCGATCACGGTGATCACCGGGATCAGCGCGTTCCGGAGCGCGTGACGGTCGATGACGATGCGCTCCAAGAGTCCTTTCGCGCGGGCGGTGCGCACGTAGTCCTCGCCAAGGACCTCGAGCAGCGAGGAACGGACGAACCGCATGAACACGGCGGCGAGGGACACGCCCAACGAGACGGCCGGGAGCGTCATGACGGTGAGGTTGGCGCCGGGATTCGCTGTGAATCCGACATACGTGCCGATCGACGCGATCGGGTACCTGGCCAGAAGCAGCAGGAACATCGCGGCGAGCCAGAAGTTTGGAATGCTGAGTCCGACGAGGCCGGCGACGCTCACGAGGGTGTCCACCGCGGTGCCGCGCCGAAGCGCCGCGGTCACGCCGATCGGGATCCCGAGCGCGAGCGCGATGGCCAGCGCAAATACGGTGATCTCGCCGCTGATCGGCAGCCGTGCGAGGATGTCGGGGAGCACCGGCCGGCTCGTCCGCAGCGAGACGCCGAAGTCTCCCTGAAGTACCCGGCCGATCCAGTCCACGTATTGGAGCGGCAGGGGCTTGTCGATCCCGAACAGGCGCCGGAGCTCGGCCATCTGAGCGGGTGTCATGGCGACCTGTGTGCCGAGAAACATCTGGACCGCGTCCCCGGGAAGCAGGCGGACCAACAGGAACACCACGATCGACACGCCCCACAGCACGGGCACCAGGGTGAGCAGCCTGCCTGCAAGGAACGCCGTCATCGGGTGTACGCCACAGACCAACCCCGGCGTCGAGCGTGCGCGCTGGGTCGACGAGGCATCACGACTTCGTGGCGCAATGTTGCGCCTGAGGGGCGTGCGGCTCGCTCGCCGCCGCCCCTCAGGCGTCCCACTTAGCGCTGAATCGAGGTGTCTTGCAAAGATTCCAGCGAGCCCGTCGGAATGATCCGGAAGCCCTTCACATAACTCTGCAGCACCTGGCTCGTGTACGGCGTGTACAGGAAGACGGCCGGCGCATCCGTGACGAGCGCGCGCTGCGCGTCGTCATAGATCGGCTTTCGTTCGGCCACGGTCAAATGGACTCGGCCGCGGTCGAGCAACTGGTCGACCGTGGTGTCCTTGAACAGGAAGTTGTTGACCGCCCCCGTGCTGTAGAATGTTCGGTACAGGAATCGGTCGGGATCGGGATCTCCCCCGCGCAGTTCCACCATGGTATCGAAGTCGCGCTTGACCCAGCGGTTGATGTACGTGCCCCACTCCACGTTGTCGATCGTCGGGTTGAGCCCGATCGCGCGCAGTTGAGCCTGGATGACTTGCGCGACTGCCAGCCCGCCTTCGTAGGTCGGTGAGGCGACGATGTTGAACGACGTGCTCCCCGCGCCGGCCTCCTGAAGCATCTGCTTGGCCCTGGCGGGATTGGTGTGGTACTCGGGGAACGACGAGACCGGGAGCGCGTACACCTTGTCGGGCGCCGGGACCGGACCGCTCACCTCGCCGAACCCAAATTCCGCCGCGGCCACGATCGCTTGGCGGTCGATCGCGTATGCGATCGCCTCACGCACCCTCGGGTTGTTGAACGGCGGCCGGGTCGTGTTGAACGAGAAGATGCGCAGGTTCAGGCTCGGCGCCTGCACCACCTGGAGCGTTCTGTCGCCCTGTGCCTGCTTGACGACGCTTCCGTCCGAGATGGTTGCCATGTCGAGGCTCCGACTTCGCAGGCCGGCCAGCAGCGAGTCTTCCTCCGGGATCACGCGGATGATGACCTCGTCGACCTTCGGATCACCCCGCTTGAAGTAGTTGGGGTTCCGCTCGAGGCGCATGTAGTTGTCCGGTACCCACTCGGCCAGCATGAACGGTCCGGTCCCCGCCTCGGTCTTCTGGAGATCGCCGTTCTTCAGCACCGCGGCCTTCTCCACGATCGCCGCGTTGCCCGAGGCCAGCCCGGCCAGCGTGGACGCGAGCGGGTACTTGAGACGGAGGCGCACGGTGAGCGGGTCCACCGCGGTGACGGTGTCCACGGCGTCCAGGTACGACCGGGCGGGCGACGCCGTCTTGGGATCGAGGATCCGCTCGATCGTGAAGACGACGTCATCCGCGGTGAGCGGCGTGCCGTCGTGGAACCTGACGTTCGGACGAAGGTGGAACACGTACGTTCGGTTGTCCGGAGTGTCCCAGGAGCTCGCGAGGTCTCCAACGATGTGCAGCCCCGGGTCGTACGTCACCAGCTTGTTGTACAAGAGATCGATTCTACGGAACGAGGAGAACGCCGTAACCTTGTTGGGGTCCAGGCCGACGACTTCCTGGTCCACCCCGAGCGTCAGCGTCACCTTCGTCGGTGCCGCGTATGTCTGAGCGGCAAGCGGCAGCGACAGAACAAGCGCCAGGATGACGATCACGAACCGCTTCGCGTGCATCTCTCACCCCCAGACCTCTGCGTCCACGGCGCCCGGCGTGATATTACGTCCGGGCCCCCAGCGGTATCATAATGCTTCGCGCACGTGCGGTCACGTGGGGCGGATGGGCCCCGCCGTCTTTCTGTACAGGATTTCCGTGATGCCTGCCCGCACGTAGTCGGGGATCTTGCCGATTCGCCTGTACCCCCGCCGCTCGTAGAACCGGCTCGCCCCGGTGTTTTCGGCGGACACGAGCAGGAACACGTTCGGACCGATGGAGAGGATGTCTCGTTCCGCGGCTTCCATCAGGCTGCCGCCGACGCCGCGTCCCTGCGACTCCTTCGCGACGCCCACCGCGCGGACGTATCCGCTGTGATCGAATGTCCCGCGCACGCTGTACACGACAAACCCGACCACTCGGCCCCCGTCCTCGGCAACACGCGCGCGAGCCGCCCCAACCAGGGCATCGGCGAATAGGCCGCGCGCGTCACCGGCAGTGGTCCCATACCGCTGCCAGAGAGGGAGCTCCAGCATGATCGCGACGCAGCGCTCCACATCCGCGTCCCGGAGCGGCCGGATGGTCACGCCACAGATTTCTCCGGCGCGTGGTGTCTCGCCTGCCGCGGGGCCGCAGGAAGCCGCCGTGGCGGGCCTGAACGAAAACGTATCATGATTCTTTCCATTGGCACGATCGTGGCTCCCGACCGGAACATCAGTCCAGGCTTCGTGATTGTCGAGCATGGGCGTGTGGTGCGCGTCGGCGCCGGCGAACCACCGAGCGGACGGGCCGACAACGTCCTCAGGTTTCCGGACGGCACCTTGATTCCGGGGATGATCGATCTCCAGGTGAACGGCGGCGCCGGCGTGGACTGTTCGCGGTGCGTCCCCGAGGAATACGACGTGCTCGGACGGTACCTCGCGGGCACGGGCGTCACGGCGTACCTTCCGACGATCATCAGTGCGCCGCTGGAGGACATGCGTCGCTCCGCCGAGACCGCGGTCGCGGCGATGGGCCGGCGAGGCGGGCTGCCCGAGATCCTCGGGGTGCACCTCGAAGGGCCCTATCTGAACCCGCTGCGCCGAGGCGCCCACCAGGCCCAGGATCTCCGGCATCCGTCGGTCCCGGAGATCCTCGAAACGCTGCGGCGGCTCCGCGGCGCGGTCCGCGTCGTCACGCTTGCTCCGGAGCTCGAAGGTGCCCAGCCGGTCGTGCGTGCGCTTGCCGCGCAGGGTGTCGTCCCCGCGGTAGGGCACACCGACGCGGACTACGATGAGGTGCGGGCGGCAGCGCAGTGGGGTGCCCGGCTCGTGACCCACGTGTTCAACGCGATGCGCGGCCTGCACCATCGGGAGCCGGGTGCGGCGGGGGGCGCGCTGCTCACCCGCAGCCTAGTCCTCAGCGTCATCGCAGACGGCATCCACGTGCATCCTGCGGTGGTCGGTCTGATCGCCCGCGTCGCTGGAACGGGACGAGTGGCGCTCATTACCGACGCCATCTCGGGGGCCGGGATGGAACGGGGCAGCTTCACGTTGGGCGGGCGCCCGGTTGAGGTGAGGGACGGCGTGCCGCGCTTGCCCGACGGGACGCTCGCGGGGAGCGTCCTAAGAATGAACAGGGCCGTGCGCAATTTCGCCGACGCGGCCGAGGTCGGTCTCCGCGAGGCGGTCCAATCCGCGACGCTCGTGCCGGCGAGGCTGCTTGGATTGGCGCGCAAGGGGCAGATTGTCGAAGGATGCGACGCGGACCTGGTCGTGCTCGACCGTGAAGGAGCGGTGTTCCTGACGCTCGTCGCAGGACAGGTTGTCTACGCGCGTCACGGCGTCTGAGTGCATTCCGCGGGACCGCGTGGTCGAAACCCGACCGATGTCTCGATTTTCCTTGACAATCTACGGGAAGTTTGGTACTCGAAACTAAAACCGGGTCGCGATGGCGATCATTTGGAAATTCAGCACTTGATAGCCGATCCCGCCCGCTGACCCGGGTTTCCAGCCGGGCTCGATGCCCGGCGGGGAGGGAGTGTGCCTAGGGTTCCGCGGCCCGCGGCGAGGGCCGGACCGGACCGAGCGGCACAGGCGGCCTCAGGGGCGCTACACCGTCGGGACAAAAGCCCGAGGGAGAGGTTCCTCTCAACAGGATCGCTCCCCCGGGCTTTTTGTATTTTCGCGCCGGGCGACGGTCCACGGCAGTGCTCAGCGGATATCTGGCGTGGGGGTGGACCGCGATGCCCGGCCTGTATGATCCGAGATTTGAGCACGATTCCTGCGGCGTCGGATTCGTCGCGACGACGGGGGGGCGCAGTCACGCTCCGCTCGCATACGCGCTGGAGGCGCTGGCGAACCTGGCGCACCGCGGCGCGGTGTCCGCGGACGGCAAGACCGGAGACGGCGCCGGGGTCCTCACGCAACTGCCCTACCGCCTGTTCCTGCCGGACCTGCAGCGGCTTGCGGTGCATGTCTCCCGGCACAGTGACCTGGGCGTCGCCATGGTGTTTCTCCCCCGCGACAACCGAAGGCGGGGACGCATGCGGGCGATCGTCGAGGACTCGATCACCCGCGAGGGGCTCGTTTTCTTCGGGTGGCGGCCGGTCCCGGTTGCCACGTCGGCGCTGGGCACGGAGGCCGCCCACACCAGGCCCGAGATCGAGCAGGCGTTGATCGGCCGGCCCGATCCGCTCGGCGCCGACGGGTTTGAGCGCACGCTATATCTCGTGCGGAAAGTCATCGAGGGTCGGCTGGTCGAGGAGCAGATTCCGGACGGATGTGTGCCGTCGTGCTCCCATCGCACCGTGGTCTACAAAGGCCTGTGCGTCGCGCCGCAACTCCCGCGTTTCTACGCGGACCTACGCGACCCGGAGTTCGAGACCGCGCTCGCGGTGTTCCACCAGCGCTACAGCACCAACACCTTCCCGAGTTGGCCCCTCGCGCAGCCGTTCCGGCTGCTCGCCCACAACGGGGAGATCAATACGCTGTGGGGCAACATCAACTGGACGCGGGCGCGCGAGGCCGATCTTCGCTCCCCCTTCTGGCGCGGCCGCATGCGGAACCTGCTCCCGGTGATCCAGCCGGACGGCAGCGACAGCGCGATGCTGGACAACGTGCTCGAGCTCCTCGTTCAATCCGGCCGCGACCCCCTGCGGGCGATGATGATGCTCGTGCCCGAGGCGTTCGAGGACGCGGAGATGCCCGCCGAGGTTCGCGCGTGGTACGAGTTTCACGCAGGGCTCTCCGAGCCATGGGACGGTCCGGCCGCGCTCGCGTTCTCGGACGGCCGGGTGGCTGCGGCGGCGCTGGACCGGAACGGGCTGCGTCCAGCCCGCTACGCGATGACCGACGACGGACTGGTGATCGTTGCGAGCGAGGTCGGCGTGATCGATCTGGACCCCGCGCGGATCGTGGAGAAGGGCCGGCTCGGTCCGGGCCAGATGATCGCGGTGGACACCGTTGCCGGGCGGATTCTCACCGACGAGGTGATCAAGCGGGAGGTCGCGGGGCACCGGCCCTATGCCGCGTGGCTTGCCGCCGGCCGCACCCGCGTGCCCGCCGACAGCACGCCCCCGGCCCTCGGCGCTCCGCCGGGGC
>Ga0187784_10000497_pt1 | contig 28773 bp, 27 predicted proteins | sample 1015_SJ02_MP15_2_FD_132964 | JGI IMG/M metagenome (GOLD analysis project Ga0187784, IMG submission 132964) | Tropical peat soil microbial communities from peatlands in Department of Meta, Colombia - 1015_SJ02_MP15_20_MG | ecosystem: Environmental > Terrestrial > Soil > Wetlands > Peat | place... | reverse complement strand
GGTCGGGTTCCTCCTAACCCTCATCACCGTCGTCGTCGCGTGCCAGCGGGTGAGCCGGCTCAACATCGTGCGGGCGATCCGAGACATTCCCGAGCCGCGGCCCCCGATCCGGACGTACACGTTCCTTGCCTACCTCGGCGGTGCCATGGTCGTGCTGGGGCTCCTCGGGTACCTCACGACCGTGAAGGGCACCGATGACATCGCCTATCCGCTGATCTCCGGCTCGTTCGTGATCCTGGGGGCGGGCCTCGTCGCCGCTCGATTTGTGAAGAATCGGGTCGCCTTCACCGCAGTCGGGGCGGCGCTCGTCGTGTGGTCCGGCTGGGAGCCGCTCCACACGTATCTCTTCGGCCCGGCGCACTCGACCAGCATCTTCAATCTCTTCGTGACCGGGATCATCATGGTCGGCGGCCTCCTGATGGTCGTCCTGCTCAACGCGGACTTTCTCGTGGCCCTCCTGCGTCGACTGCTCGGCAAGAGAGCCCAATCGAGCCCCGTGGTCCGGATTGGGATGGACTACCCGACCCGCCAGCCCAGCCGGACCGCGGTGAGCCTCACGATCTTCGCCCTCGTGGTCTTCACCATGGTCGGAGTGGCAGCTGCGGGGTCCACCGTACAGGGGAGCCTCAACGACGAGATCGCGACCGAGACCGGCGGGTACACGTTCTTCGGATATTCCGACGTGCCGCTCCCGAACCTCTGGTCGGAGATCTCTGCGAACTCGACCCTCGCGCCGATCTTCACGAACGCGGTCCCGCTCGTGACCGGAGAGGTCCACATCAACGTGCCGGGGTACTCGGCGAACCCCTATCGAGACGGGATCTATGCCGCCCTGCCGAACGCGAGCGCTCCAGCCAACTTCTACGACACCAACGCCTTCACGTTCCAGTCGACCCTCCATGGGATGAGTCCGGCCGAAGCGTTCCACGCGATCGCGACGAACGGCTCGGACGCGATCCTCGACGAGAGTTACGCCAATGTCGCGAACGCCTTCTCGGTCGGCGCGAGTGCGCATCCGAAGGTCAACGTGGGCGCCGTGATCCAGGTGACGACGCCGAACGGCGGCCACCCGACGAACTTGACGGTCGTGGGAATCCTCAGTGAATCGATTATCACCGGTGTCTGGGTCGATCCGGCCACGGCCGCCGAAATGGGCTACACGAGCCAATCCGCGTACCTCCTGACGGTCGCCTCCGGCAAGTCCACGACCCTGGCCGCCCAAGATGCGAAGCGGGCATTCTTCCCTGTCGGGCTCGTCCTCTTCGACCTCCCCAGCCTCCTCGCGCAGTCGATCTCCACCACCGAGGGAGTCATTGGCCTCCTCGAAGTCTTCGTGGGCCTCGGACTCGCGGTGGGTATCGCGGCGATGGGGATCTTCGCGCTCCGGGCCGTGGTCGAGCGTCGCCGGCAGATCGGAATGCTCCGTGCGACGGGCTTCACGCAGGGGATGGTGCTCCGATCTCTCGTCCTCGAGTACTCGTTCGTGACGATCCTCGGCGTAGCGATTGGCGTTGCACTGGGCCTGCTCGTGATCTACAACCTCTCGGTGAGTCCGGCGGCAGTGACCAACGGGGTCCAGCACTTCGTGGCGCCGTGGCTGACGGTCCTCGAGATTACGGGGATCGCGTACATCCTGGTCCTGCTCGCGATCGCCGCACCGTCTCTGCGCGCCGCACGACTCCCGCCTGCGGAGGCGGTTCGAACGACCGAATGATCTTCCGCAGCGGAAATCGGCGTTCCGATTCGAGCCAGGGTCGCGAACCGCAGGGACTCGCACGACGTGCGAACGGCCGGCCAAGGCGAGAAGTATGAGGTTGGAAGCGCGATGAGGTTCCATCTTCGGGCCCTCGTCGACAGCGACAATCCCCCGGCCCTGCGTCCTGTCATCGAAGGATTCATCGACCGACACGGAGGATCCGGCCGCTACACGGATCGCGGGTTCGAGATCGAGCTTGATTGCGAGGGGGCAAGCGCTCGTGATCTGAATCGCGCTCTTCTCACTGAGCTTCGTCGTTCGGTGAAGAAGACGCGGTTGCGTGCGGAATGGATGACGGGCGGTACTACGGAGAAGTTCTTCGACTACGTACCGAAGGTCATCCGAAAGCAGTAAGATCCGGCAACCGTCCGCCATCGCCCAGCGGTCCCCGAAAACTCGGCCGAGGGTCCGCTGACAGAGGAAGGCTCTACCGGACCCGGCGAACGACCGTGGGCAGCGATGGCCATGTTGACCGATATCTACATATATTTATGTTGATGTTGGTGGACATGATGTCCGCGTCGAGGACCGAGGCAGGGCTTAGCGAACGACTCATTCGATTGACGGGCGACGATGCGGCGTGCCGCCTTCCCGACTACGAGCGTCTTGCCCGGGAGATTCGCACATCGAAGAACTTCTCGCGGGCCCTTGTCCGAGCCAAGGCGCTCGCCGACGAGAACCGGTTGCTGGCGGTAGGGTTGCTCCACCGTCGCAAGGAGCTCTGTGCCTGCGAGATCCAGGCCGCGACCGGACTCAGCCACGCCACCGTCAGCCACCACATGGCCGTTCTCGCCGACGCCGGATGGGTGCGCTCCCGGCGCGAAGGGAAGTGGATGTACTACGCGCTCGTCGACGATTCGGAGTTCGCTCTTCCATGACCGCCGAGGCCGGGACCCCGGTCGATCCGGAGAAAGTGCGAGACCGCGTACGGGACCGGTACGCCGCGCTTGCCCGAGGAGGCGGATGTTGCTCGAGTGGCCTCACCTCGGGTCAATGCTGTGGAGGGGGCTCGGGGGAGTGCTGCGGGACCGACGCTTCAAGCGTGGTCCAACTCGGCTACACTTCCGAAGAGATCGTGGACCTGCCTCAGGGAGCGTATCTCGGCCTGGGCTGCGGGAACCCCACAGCGTTGCTTTCCCTGACCCCCGGGGAGACCGTCCTCGATCTCGGGAGCGGCGGAGGGGTCGACTGTTTCCTTGCGTCGAGGAAGGTCGGTCCAGACGGGAGAGTCATCGGTGTGGACATGACGCCCGAGATGGTCGCCACGGCGCGCGCGAACGCTCGGCGCGGAGGATTTTCCAACGTGGAGTTCCGCTTGGGCGAGATTGAACACCTCCCTGTGGCGGATGGGATGGTCGACGTGGTCGTCTCGAATTGCGTGATCAATTTGGTGCCCGACAAGGGTCAGGCCTATCGTGAGGCATTCCGAGTGCTGCGTCCAGGGGGTCGGCTCGCGATCACAGATGTGGTCGCGACGCGGCCGATCTCCGCGGAACAGCGGGCGGACCCTTCCCTCTGGTCGTCCTGTTCTTCGGGGGCCCTCGAGATCGACCGCGTACGGGAGGCTCTTGAAGCCGGGGGATTTGGCCGCATCGAATTGATCCTTCGTGACACTGCCGAACCGCTCAACTCCCTGCGGAATCCAGACTGTCTCGGGGTGGTTCCAGCGGACATCCGGGCGATACGTCCGACCGTCTGAGCGTGTCCGTCGACCCAAACGGTTCGCGTTCCCTATCGCAGCGGTCCGTCGCGCCCCACGTTCGGTGCCGTTCTCGACCGGTGTGTGGTCACTGGCGGAAGACCCCATCCAGCCGGGCTCCGGGTGGGAATGCCAGGAGTCACCGTCGGAGGCGCGACGCCTACATCCGGGGCTTCTTTGTGCCCGGAGTTGTGCTGTCCTGGGAAGCGAAGTACTTCTTCATCGGGTCCCAGTAGAACTCGTACCAGCCCTTGTCGACCCCGTCCCGGAACTCTTCCGGGATTCCCACGTGGTCGACGACCATCTGCGTCCTCCCTCCCTTCGCCCGGAGCTCGAGGGAAAGAACGGAGTACGCTCCGTCCGGCCACTCGCTCGCCCGCCATGCCTGGACGATCCGTCGTGCCGGACGTAGGTCCAGGTTGAATCCCGAGATGTAGGAGTCTCCGGCGGTAAACCGGCCCCCCACTTTTCGGCTCATCCGAGCACTCTGGCCCGTGATCCGAGCATGGCGCCGGCTATCAAGGTAGGCGTCGTACACATCTCGCGGCTTCGCGTCAAATTCCACTTCGTGATGGACGGGTCGGCACATGGTTCCACTCACCTTGCTGGGTCCAGCCCCCGGTTCCATAGGCGCGCAAGATACTTAACTATTTGGTTTACTATTCTCTTTTGGGATGGATATGTCCGACGCACGGGGGATGGCGAAGGACCTTTCCGCCGATCCCCTCGATCGGTTGTTCCATGCACTCGCGGATGGTACCCGGCGTCGGCTGCTGAGTCAGCTCACCGTCGGACCGGCGAAGGTCACCGATCTCGCTCGGCCGTTCCGAATGAGCCTCCCTGCCGTCTCCAAGCATCTACGGGTCTTGGAGGAGGCCGGTCTCATCTCCCGAAGCATCGATGGCCGCATCCACCGGCTCACTTTGACCGGTGCCCCTCTCCGCGCAGTCGAAATCTGGCTGGATCCGTTTCGCGGTTACTGGGAGCACACGCTGACGGCGCTCGGCGAAGATCTCCGTCAGCATCCTCCGCGCAAGCGCCCTCGTCGCGCGTGAGCCGTCCGGTCGATTCCGGTTTCAGCCGCGCGAAGTCCATGACCGAGGGAACATAGAGTCGATTGCCGCAGTCCATGTCCACCACTCCCGTCCAGCCTCGGGCTGGGAACGGTCATCGAGAATGAGCTAGAGCTGGCTGACGGAGGGGGACTTGGTCTCGGTCGCGGACGAAATCGTGGAGGCCGAAGATGGGGCCATGGGGAGCCGGGATCCGACCGGTGGTGCGGAAGTCCTGCTCATGCGGCGGCGGATCCAAAACCGGACGTCCTGGTGGTACATGTTCCCGTATGGACAGGCACCGATACAGTCTCCGACCCCGCAGCACTTGGTGCTCCGGTACTCCCCGGTCGTGCGGAACGCGAGCGGCATGTCCACCAGCCCGACCGGGCAGGCCTTGGCACAGTCGAACGTGGTGCACTGTTGACAGACCTTGCGATCCTTGACCTTGAGCCGGAACAGTCCGACCTTCGCGAACGGGATGCTGAGCGCCCCCCAGTGGCAGAACCCGGTCGTCGCGCAGTTGTAGGTTCCGACATAGGGAACGGAGACGAACATGGCGAACCACAGGGCCCCGAAGTACAGTTCGACGGGGAGCGGGAGGGCGGCCCGGTCGACGACGCCGTCCGCCAGGGTGACCGACGGGAGCATGTGGAGCACTCCGAGGACCGAGGTCGCAAAGAGCGAGATGAGCGCGAGACTCGAAGCGACGAGGTACGCGGTCGAGAGCTGACTGCCGAGGAAGTACCGGCCGACGCGTGAGGTCTGGTTGAAGCCTCGCATCTCGCTGACCGCCGTTCCCTGGTAAAGGAGCGCGGCGCCGCACATCACCGAGCAAAGCGCCTTGCGGCCGAACAGGACCGTCATCACGCCGACGAAGGCGTACATGAACAGGATCGCAAAGAACGCGGTCGACTCGAACGGTCCACCGGACCTCAATCCGAACCCCCATCCGATCACGGGGAGATTCGCCAGGCTAGACGAGGTGGTGATCGGGGTCGAGGAGGCGAGGCTTGGAATGTAGATCGCGGCGAGTGCGTAGACTGCAATCATCAGGCCGAGCCGGTAGCGCAGGGCCGGCTCGCGGGTCTCGCGCATTTTGAAGACGACCAGCATGCCCATCGTAAACCCCATCACGATCAGGAACCACGCCGAGGCCAGGATCGCCGCCCCGAACCAGAGGCCGTCGTAGACCGCGGTCCCGAGCGCTCCGAGAGATGCACCGGCGTAGGGAAGGAACGGGATGAACTGGAGGAAGGTCGGTCCCGCGATCGTGAGGTCCAGGAGGGCACCGAGGAAGAACTCGGTCAGGAACGTGAAGAGGAGGATCTCGAACACCCAGAACGGGTGGAGGAGCCAGGGAAGGCGGGTTTCTGAGGCCGAGGGACGCGGCGCCAAGGGGGCCGACAACGCAACGAACACCTGGGTCAGCACCGAGAACGCAAGGACAACCGGCGACCCGTAAAAGTGCCAGACGAACCACCCGGAGGCAGTAAGCGTCCCGGCGACCGACCAGAGCGCCAGGAGGCGGGAAAGAGAAGGGGCAAGCTGCTTCGTCCGGTAGACGAATTGCAGCGCGATCACAAAGAGCGCGACAAACGCGGCCGCGCCAACGTAGACGGAGACGGTCGCCCACGTCGACGACGCGACGGTCGTCGGCGAAAGGAGGACGAGGACGGCTTGGCCAACCAGCAGGGCCCGAACACGAGAACTGAGATCGGGGCGGCCGAAAAGACCCGCAATCAGGATACCCACCGACGCGGAGATTATGAAAATCGGGGAGGTCAGAGACGAGACGACGACGTCGAACGGTCCTGTCACTCCCGGGACGAGGGGTGCGAGCCCAGCCCCCACCAACACGCCGCCGAGAAGCAGTTCGTCGAGCACGAGCAGGCAGACCATGCTCCAGCCGCTCCGGAACGACGACGAGATCGTTGACGATGGAGGTGAGGGGGACCTCCTTGTGCCCTCCGCCACAACCTCGGTCTCCGCGGATCGACCCCACGCCACCAGCCCTAGGAGCAGGGAGACCGCTCCGAGCGCTACCGTCAGGGAGGCCGAGGTAGCGCCCCAGGAAATCGGCAGAACTCCAGCGAGGAGGACTCCAACGGCGCCCACCAGGGTCACGGCCCGAGAGGGGGTCATCCAAGGTCGCTGCGAGAGCCGGGCGGCGAGCGACGTCCCTATCACCGCGGTGGCCACCGCCCCGACGGCCCAGAGATATGGTCCGGGAATCTCAGTCAAGTCTACCCTCGGGGCGTGCACTAATCCATCGAAGTCGACCCGGAGCTGCCCGCAGAGTGGGGAAGCTCCGCTCGTACGAGAGGACCAACATCCTAGAACTCACCGGTCTCCCCCCCGCCCTCGCTGCCTTCGCCGGTCTCGAGGATCGACTTACCGTCGAATGCCACCTTCTCGAGAACAGTCTGGGAGTTCGCAACGATACCCGCGGGCAATTGGTTGTATCCAAGAGGCGCGGTGAGGTAGCCTCCATCCGTGACGACCCACCAGAGGAACGTCATCTCCCACTGGGCCGAGAGAAGGCTGAGGTTACCCGCAAACGCCCGTCCCAGGTCCTGGTAGACGACGAGATACGAGAGATAGGAAAGCGGATAACTCGCGTTCCCCGCGGCGTCCAACAGGGATGCGCCGGTCCAGTTCGCCCCCGCGGACGATGTCTCCTGGGCCTCGGCGGACGCCGCGCTCACGACGCAGACTGCCGACGGCGACGTGAAATTGCCTGCCGCGTTCTCGAGGTTGGCCGTCCCAAGATCGGATGGCAGGCTGGATCCGCCCTCGGCATAGCCGATCGCCCCCGTGACATTGGCCACCCGGTCGACTAGGCTCGTCTCGCTGATCTCGGGTGCGCCAATCGGGAACGGGACCGCGGACCCCGAGGAAGCGCTCGCGTTCCAGGCCGGATCGGAACCGGCGAGGAAGGAGGCGAACGCCGCGTTCAGCGGCGTGGCGTCCGAGCGGTACGAGACGGAGATCGGAAGACCAACGGGTAGGTCCACCGACGGGTTCAGCTTTTGGATCGGAGGGGCGTTCCACGTCGTGATCCCCCCGGAATAGATCGCTCCGAGGACCGACCCGTTCAGGTTCAGTGTCCCGTCAAGGCCGGGCAGGTGGTAGATGATGGCGACGGACGTGAGACCGAACGGGAGGACGTAGGCAGGCTCGGGAATTTGGCTGAGCTGGGCGGAGGTCGGGGGCGACTCGAGCACGGCGAAGTCGGCCGACCGGGAATCCAGTGGCCCGAGCCCGGAGCTTCCGGTAGAGCTCGGATAGGAGACCTGAATGCAGTTCCCATAGGAGCTGAAGAACTGGTGCGATAGGTAAGCGAGCGACTGGGTGAGAAGTGGGTCCGAGTCCGGGGGTGTCGCACCTTGGAGCTGGACCCGTTGACCCGCCTGTCCGGCACACGACTGCGGACCGAACAATCCGGGAGGCGTGCTGCTGGTCGGCCGGAGGTTCATCCAGCCCGTGGCTGCCCCGATCCCGACCGAGATGAGGACGATCGTCGCGCAGATTGCCGCGACCTGCCAGAGACTGGTCCGTCGACGGGCGGGCAAGGTTAGGCCCGCACGGCCGGCTTGTTCGACGAACTCCTCGACGGGGTCCTCCGAGGTCTCCGTCGACACGCCGTTCATGGGAAAGGATGAGTTCTCCGGGCTGATTCTGATTGATTTTGTCGGACCGAGTATTTATAGCCCGATGAAGCGCCTCAGAGGGGTCCATCCTCTTCTGCGGGCGACGACCGCCGGACGTCTCAACTCTCAGTCAAGTCGTAGACCCGAAGGAGATTGTCGGGGAAGAAAGCCGTGAAGCACCAACTGGAAAACCTCGCCGGCACCGCGGTCGCCCGTACCTGGTCACGCGACCACCCCATTTTCCGCGCGGTGCGAGATATCTGCATCAATTCTCGAAGGTAGTCTTGAATCGCTACGATGTCCCGTTCGGCTCCGAGCGATCCATGGCCCGGAACCGCATGCTCGGGATGGAGACCTCGAACGGAGTCGAGGATTCTCAGCCACTCCTGGGGGAACCCATCGGTGACGCCCGGGTGGTATCCCACCGATAGTAGATCTCCCAGGAACGTGACTTTCTCATCCGGCAGATAGCCGAACACGTCGCTGGGCGAGTGACCACCGCCGTACGACATCACCCACAGGTCGCGCTTCGTGCCCCGGAGTATGAAGCGATCTTCCACGAAGAGATCCGGACTCGGGATCATCGTCCCAGCGGGAGTCTCGATGATCCCCCTCAGCCAACCCGTCCAAATATCAACGTCTCGAGCGGTCGCGGGAATCCGGCCCGCCTGGAGATCGGCCAAATCCTTCGGCGCGGAGGTCCGGTCGGACTCCAGAGCCACGAGCGCCCGTTCCTCGATCAGTTCCCGCACTTTCCGAGTCGAGACGATTCGCACCGAGGGGAAGGACGCGTTGCCACGAATGTGGTCCCCGTGATAGTGGCTGTTGATGAGATAGGCGACCGGGTGCTTCGTGAGCTTCTCTGCGGCCCGGCGGAGATCCGCTCCCGCTTGGGGGGTGAGCATCGAATCGAACACCACGGTCGCATCGCCCAGGTCGATGATGCCCCCGTTGCAGAGTCCGAAACCGGTGTCCGTCGCGATCGCCGCGAAAACTCCGTCAGCCATGTCTTCAAGGCGAAAGTGGGGCGAGAACGGTCCAGTCTCGGCCATCAGCCGCCGTAGACCCCGGCGTACATAGGAAGATTGGCAGCGGCTCACGGCTTCGGCCCTGTGGTGAGTGATATTGACTTTGCGCCGGCTCAGCCAAGGAGGCCGTCAGTTCGCAAGACGCACCTCAACAACGCTCAGACAAGTGGTGGAGGGAGTCAGTCGTCTTTGGGCTACATTAATGAACCTGCCGGTCTCGCGGCGCGCCAAAGTACCTTCTTGGGGGCAGCGAGGCTGCCCCGAGCCCTGAATCGATTTCGCGACCTCTGCAAAATCGACGATTTTAGCTGCGGGTCCTTGTACAAGTTTGGCGTCGCTTCGGGGGTGACCAAGTCATTGAGGGACACGCGCCCCCCCGGTCAAGACTGCGTCTATGGGAGTGGCTAACCAGGAATCCCCCCACCATCGGTCGGGGCCAGATCTATCCGGGAAGTACCGACCTAGAGGGGTTTGTGAAATGCCTTGATCGCAGGGGCATCTTCGTTGTACGCCTCTTCCAGCCAGTGTCTCACGGCCGCTTCGATTTGAGCTTCGGGAAGCGTCGGGGACCTGAACTCACCATAGACGTCGACTCGAGTATAATCGATGTCTTCGGGAGGGTACACGGTAAACATCTTGGAGCCCGCGAACGGTCCCGCTAGATGCTCGTTGACCGTCCCGAGGGGCGGGAGGAGGGTCACGCGGTTCGATACCTTCACCCATGAGCCCATCCAGTTTCTTTCCATCGTGAGCGTGATCGCGGCGCCGCCCTCCGGTTTCACCTCTAGATTGCGGTAGCTGGCATGCGCCTTACCGTGTAGTTCGGGCATGTTCGTGTATCGCCGGACGGTTTCGATGGACCCATCGAATCGGCTCCCTTCGTCACGGATGTGAACCATGGCCATTGCCTCCTGAACAGGCCAACGCGGAGGTGCTATGAATGACCCTAAAACACGGTATCTCGGCATCGGGGCTGCGTTGGAAGATGGGGGAACCAGCCAATTTGTGGTTTCGTGGGAAGGCAATGGCTTCCGCCCCACGCAAAGCTTGGTGACTCTAAGGCGATTTAGCCAAAGTCCGTTTGACGTCGAACGGAGTCGAACTCATGGCGTACCGCACGACGATGACCGGAAGCTGGTTTCGGACGAAGGAATTGGCGCCGCTCTTTGCTCAAGCCCCTACGGGAGAACTCGGAGTGGAGCACGAGAAGGTCTACCTCGCCGCCGAGCGGGCAGCGATCCGTGATCAGTTGCACCCCCTGGGATCGGGGATCGGACTGGACGAAGTGTCGAACGGAGAGCAGCGCGTGGCCGGATACACGAGCTTCCTTCCCAATCGGTTCAAAGGGTTCTCGCCGAAGGATCGGGTCCCAATGCCGATGTCACCGGAGTTGATCAACGAGTTTGCGGAATCGAACCCCGCCCTGGCGGCCCAGATGGGAACCATGAGCGCAGCGTTCGCGCTTCCAAAGATCGTGGCGGCGCTCGAATACACGGGCGCGGAGAGAGCGGCCCGAGAGGCGAAGGACGCGGTCCGGCTCGCGAAGGAAGAGGGGGCCCAGAGCATCTTTCAACCCTCCCCCTCTCCCGGGGTGATTACGATCTTCTACCCAAACAACCCGGCGGTGTATCCGGACCACCTGAGCTACCTGAAAGCTCTCACGAAGGAACTTCACAAGGAGTACGAGGCGATTCTCAACGTCCCCGGGATCACCCTTCAGATCGACGCGCCCGACCTCGCGATGGGCAAGCAGACGGCGAGCTGGGGAGTCAATTTCTACGATGCCCTTCCCCACCACGTCGACGCGATCAATGAGGCAGTCCATGGCCTCCCGAAGGACAGGATCCGAGTCCACTACTGCTACGGGAATTACGCCGCCTCTCACGTGAACGACGCGGACTTCGCACGCGTGCTTCCCGAGATCACTCGCCTCAAGGTCTCTCGAATCGTGGGCGAGCTAGCAAATCCGCACCATCAAGGCGACGTCCGCATCATTTCGAAGTACGTGAAGGATCACGGTTGGCCGAACAAGCTCGGTTTTGTCGGCGGCGTGATCGACGTGAAGACCCCGATTGTCGAGACGCCCGACACCGTACGGCTACGACTAGAGCACCTCGGGAACGCCATCGGGCACTCGAATGTCTGGGGAGGAACGGACTGCGGCTTCGAGACGTTCGCCTCCTTCCAGACCATCCCTCATGCCGTCGGTCTGCAAAAACTCAAGGCTCTCTCCGAAGGCGCCCGACTGAGTGGCTGACCTGGAGCGGGAGTCACGGGTACGGATAGTGCAGTCCCAGGTACGTCCGCCCTTATGAGGCGGGGCGCCGTTCGGGATTCGCCTATGGTCGCGACGATCGAGGGGCTCGAAGCGGTGACGGTCCACATACGAGATATCCACAAGGCACGGAAGTTCTACGGCGATGTGCTGGGCCTGAACGAACTCCAGTTCGACGGGACGGCAGGTCGAGCCGTGTTCGGGATCCCGGACACGACAGTAACGCTTCGAATGCATGTCTACGACCCCGAAGAGGGGGGACGAGAACCGGGGACGGTCTCCGGGATCGTGTTCTCCCACCATGACCCGATCTCCGCCTGCGCGGAGATCTCCCGCCGCGGGGGCAAAGTGGTCGACCCGCCCCACGAAATCCATCCCCCGGGGTTCACTGCGACGCTGTCGGTCATCGCCGACCCGGATGGGAACGAGTTCGTTCTGCGGTCCCCACCAAGGCCCGCCAAGTAGCGTCGTTCCACCTCTTCCGGCTTCGGTAAGGGGGGACTTCCACATGTCCGGGATCCCATTCCAATCCGAATCGTGAGCGCCTGAGGACGCGGATGTGCGTTGACAGAACAACGGTGGGCTCTTCCTGACACTAGGCGAAACCTGTCGATCACGCACTGGCGCTGACTAGGGTGCGACAATGGTTGCAGTTGGCTGAGCGACGGGTTCCGCAGCCCGCACTCGATCGGCCGTCGACGTCAGTTGGTGACGGTCGATCGCGAGCCACCGCCAGCCCTCTTGGGTCTCAACCGGCACAACCACAAGTCCGTTGCCGGCGAAGTCCGAACGATAGGCCCGCAAGTTTGCGAAGACCCGATCGGGCGTCTCTCCGACGAGGTTCGACAGCTCGGACGCGGTCCCGATCCACCCTCCATCGCGGACGAGGTCTTGGAGGACGCTGAGGTACCGAGGTAGACCTCGGGGCGCATTGGGGGCCGCACGCCCTCCCGAGATCGAAGGATTCGCTTGGGGGACGGAGACGGAGGGCGGCTGAAGATGCTCTACGACATCGGTCCAAGCCGACGGCGCCTTCGCCGGGGTCTCGCGCGGGGGAGGCGGATCGGGGACATCGTCCAATTCGTGGAGGATTGAGTCCAGTTCGCTCTCCAAGCCGACGTACGGGGGAGCCAGGCCGTCTGCCGGCGAGACCGCAGGACGTAAGGGGAGAAACTGGGCGGGCGAGTCGGACTCCCCGATGTCGTACGAGGGCACGAATATGTCGGGATCAGAGACTCGGGCCTGGACGACCCGAGCGAACTCGGCCAAGGCCTGGTCGGGCACTGGCCGCTGGTTCCGACGCATGCGGAACCGGTCGAGGGCTTCCCGAAGCTCTACGCTCGGGACCCGGAAGGTCCGGCGGCGTTCCCCATCGCGCACCGCGATGCAGGGGTTCCCCTGCGCGTCCCGAACAAGCCGCAACCCCGCGTACTGGACCAGGTCGCGGTAGAGTTCGTGTGCGGGAGGGCCGCCCATCACGCCGATGGGAGGAATCCATTGGCGTGTGGGAGGGCGACTGACGTCCCGGATGCGGATCTCGTTGCTTGTCACGCGCGAATGCTCCCGGGCGAGAGGGATTCCCGGACCTTCCAAGCCCTCGGCAAAGCCACGATGATGCGTCGGACTCCCACCTATAGACCTTTTCGGGCGAGAGGAAACGATTCGCGAACTGACCCGAAACTTTGGACCGCCGCTGGACTAAGCCGCTCGAGCGGCCTGGCGAATCGCAGTACCTAGTCCTGGCTGGATGCGCTTGGCCGAGTGTGTGGTACGTATGCCCGCGCCTGACGGCGCGGCCGCGGGAGTTCAATCGCTCTATCTGATACTGCCCAGTAAGCGTCTAGGTCCCTTTGAGTGATCACTCGAGGAGGTTCCGACCGTTCCCTTCCTACGGGCGAGTCGTGCGTTGCAGTCGAAGTCCGGAGCCTGTCTCAAAATCGTGTTCGCGGAATTATCAAATACCACATTCCGTAATCCGCCGTCCATGCCGAGGCTTCGGTGGCAAGCTGGCCTTTCGCGTCGTCATGTGTATCTGAACGACCAAGCGGCTCTGGAACCCCGGGTGTATCCGGCCTTCATACAAACGTTGGCAGAACGGGGCAACATCATCCACATGGAACCTCGAGAGATCAAGACCGGACTGATTTTCGGTAAGCGACGCAACAGTCTTTGGTGCAAGTTCGGAGATTTTGAATCGTGGGTGACGGCCTCGGTCACCGGCCCGGACCTCTACGTGGGGTACTACATCAACCCTCGAAAAAAAGATCTTACCGAGATCGAGACACAGGATCTCGAAGCGTTCGGCGACTACATGTCCAACGCACTCTCTCTAACCTTGGCAAAACTCGGCCTCGAAGTAGGGGACTTGACGGAGACTGAGGAAAACTACCAAATGCCGGGCGGCTCGAGTCGTGGCCATCCATAACTCCGGTGGTACACAACTCCGGCTCAGGGAGTGAGGGGCGTTGTCCCGGGAAGAGCGCAAGAGACTGAAGGCAGAACGCGAACGATTGCGCTGGGAAATTCAGCACGCCCCCCCGGCCGCCAATACTAACGCCCCTGGGGCAAGTGTGCCCGAGACCCAAGGAGCTCGGAGTTTCTGCACGAGCTGCGGGTCAATGCTGTACGTTGGAGAGGCAGTGTGTTGGAAGTGTCATGCTGTGGCTCCCGTCCCTCCGCCTCCCCCGGATGCCAGCGAGCCTCCCATTGATGGAGGTTCGTCGGCTCACGAGGAGGAGCCAGCGCTCCATTCGATCGATTACCTGCAGCTGGCCTATGAACAGTTGGGGGTCACTCCATCAGCAACGGACGAGGAAGTGAAACGGGCTTGGAAGTGGCAACTCTCTCGTCTGCACCCTGACCTGCAACAAGCGGACGAGTTCGCGCGGAATATCGCAACCCAACGGAGCATGCAAATCAACGCGGCGTATGATGCCATCCGGAATTCGCGTGGAATGAACTAGGCCATGGGCAGTCCGATTGCGCGCCCTTCGCGAGATGGGCACATTTCCCAGCGAACCGGTCTGGGTGCGCAGGGAGCGGCGTTTCCCCTCCTTCGGGTAAAGTGCGCATTCTGTCGAACGATTACGGACTATTCGGTCGCGGGGAATCGGGCGGTTGCGATAGGTTCGCGACCGCCGGGAGCAATCGCTGCCAGTCGACCTTCCGCAGCCCGGCCGTTAAGCACTCACTCACCCAAGGTAACGGTCGACATCGACGCGTTGGATTGCGCCTCGATGACCTGTCCGGGATGTTCGAGAAAGTTCCTGGACAACGACGTTGCCCTCTGGAGATGCGGGAGCTGTGGAGGGCTGTACCTCGGCAGATCGAAGCCGGTACAAGGAAACCTGATGGGGAGCTGTCCCTGGTGCTCGAAACTCATCGTGAGGGTCGAAGGGGCCATCGGCAAGGTCGAACTGGCTGGTCGACAGGATGCCCTTCCCGGCCCCTCTCGCGCCCAGCTACCGGCCCCCGTCAAACGACTTCCACCCTGAGACGCCCTGAACCATTCCGGCCAGGAACCTCCGTCGTCACCCTTTCGGAATCGTGATTGGCATTCGAGAACGATCCTTTGGGAGCTGGTTCTGAAGGGATGAAAAGCGTTCGCCAAACGGTGGCAAGCCGCTCGTAAGTGGCTTGAATTTGGCGGAAGCAAGAACAAGCAGCCCTTGACGGCCGCGGGCAAGTCCTCCAGCCCACCGCCTAAATCGTAAGGACGTCTTCGGAACTACCGTGTCCCACCTCGTCCGGATACGATGTGGTCACCGATGGCAATTTCACCGAGGTGTGACCGTTCAATCCTCTCAGCGGTCGGATGGTCGCCCGCGATTGGGACCAAGTTGGCACGTTGGCTGCGATGGGGGCAGACTGTGATGGCTGGCTACCGCCACTCCCTGCCGCATTTCCATGAGCCGCTCCTGGATACTTCTTTCCTTGAAAGGATGCGAGCGACTCTGGACATCAATGTACGTCGCGCCCTCTCAGGAGCAGTGATGGTCGCAAACTGCCAAACACAACCATCAGGTGGGCCAAGGGTGCAAGGTGCCATGCACCCATTCAGGACAACTGACGGGTGCAAACAACCTTACAACCGCGCAGCCACTCCCACCAGCGGTGGCCACGAGTTATACCAAGGTGTGCACACCTCCCGTGAGATAGGAAGCAGAATATAGGACATCCATCGTAGTTCACGTCAGTGCCGCCGCATTGCGCGGAGTCCCCGGGTGTGAGCATTGTCATTCCCGCGTGGAACGAAGAGGATCGCCTCGCCCGAACTCTGGAACGCTATCTCCCAGCATTAGAGGCAAGAGGCGAGCCATTCGAAGTAATCGTGGTCATCGACGGCGTCCGGGATCGAACCGCTGAGGTTGCTTATCGATATGCTTCGAGAAATGTTCGAGTGCTCCTCTTCCCAAACAAGCTGGGTAAAGGAGGCGCGGTTCTCGCGGGTATCAAGGTCTCCCGCTTTGAGTACGTCGGTTATCTCGATGCGGACGGGCCGATTTCTCCCCAGGAAATGTACGGGCTAGTGGATTACCTCGACGGGGACGTAGACTGCGTGGTTGCTTCGAGGTGGCTCAGGGGAAGCTCGGGGCGGTCGACCGAGCCGCTGTTCAATCGCGTCGCTGGCCGTGGTTGGAATTTCCTGACCCGGTCGCTATTATTCCTACCCTTAAGGGACACACAGGCTGGGGCGAAATTCTTCAGAGGTCCTGTGGTCCGTTCCCTCCTTAGAAGCGTGACACTGACGAATCGGGCGTTTGATGTCGACCTGCTGTACCATGTCCGCAAGCGAGGCGGGCGAGTCAAGGAGGTACCGGTAAATTGGACTCATGACCCTGCTACCAGAATGCCGATTGGCCGCGCGATTCCCGTGATGTTTTTCTCACTGGTTGGGGTGCGCGTGGCGAATTCTCCCATTGGGAAGCGCGTCCCGTCAAAACTCGTCGATTGGTTCCTTGATGAGTTTCAAAGCTCGTGAACAGATTGGTTCAACGGTCAGCGCGGAACCTCGTGGCAAATCGGTCATACGTTCCGGATCGCGCGATTGGATTTTTAAATTAGGATCGCCTTCGGTAGTCCCCTCAGGGTGTGCGAGTTCAACGCAACGGCTCCTCCAGCAGGTCGATACGAAGACAATCTCGAGCAACCGCTAGATGCACGTAGGCTGGTTCGCCCACCGTGACGCGGGTCACCCACTTGCTGGCGGAGCCGAGAAATCGATCACAGCCATCTGCACAGTCCTCGCCGAACGGGGCCATCGAATAACGGTCGTGTGCCCCAGGGGTCAGGGCGAGTCATCAACCGCTTCGATTGACGGCGTAGACTACCTCAGGGTTTCATCCGATGCTATAACACACCTGCGTGCCCCATTCATGATACATTCTGTCATAAGGCCGGATATCATAGTAGACGATCTTGCCCATGTGGTTCCCTGGTTCGGGAACTGGGTAACAGACGTGCCAGTGGTTCCATTCTTCCGACACTTACATGCTCGCACTTTGCCTGGTCAGGTCGGTCCAGCCAAGAGAGCAGTACTGATGATGATGGAAAGACTCTACCCAATAGTCTATCCAAACTCCACCTTCGTCGTCCCGTCCCGTAGCGCCATGTCGGACCTAGAAAGTCTGGGGATTCCACGGAATCGTACGCGGCTGATTGGCTATGGCGTCGACAGGAGCCTCTTTGCCCCTCGTGACCAGGATTCATCGCCCACGATTGTTCACTTTTCGGGTCTCCGTCGATACAAGCGCCCTGATCACGCCCTTCGAGTGCTATCCGTCCTACTCGAATGGGGAGTCAAGGCGAAGTTGACCTTAGTCGGAGGTACGGAGGAGTTGAGCGACATGCGCGGGCTCATCTCGAAACTCGGAATCGAGTCGTTTGTCGACTTCCCTGGTCACTTATCTGAGAACGAGCTCTCTAACTTGGTCGGTCGTTCGTGGGTCCATATCCAGTGCTCTATCTCCGAAGGTTGGGGTCTATCGGTCACAGAAGCGACTGCGTCCGGAGTCCCAACGGCGGCCTATTCAGTCCCTGGGCTGATCGATTCTGTTCATCCGGGGGCAAATGGTCTACTCGTCCCAGACGGCGACATTACGGCTCTCGCAGTCGCGGTACGTGACATGCTTCAGCACAAGCACGAGTGGCGTCAGAAATGTCTATCTGACTCGTCGACGCGAACGTGGTCGGAGGTCGGATTGGAGTGGGAGCAGACGTTAGGAGAGTTGATTCGGAACCGAAATCGGGATAGGTCTTCTTGAGAGGGGGTTGGATGATCAGGTCACCTCGATGGGCCAGTCGATGAACGGGATCGTAACTCGCCTTATGACCCCCAAACGAGCTTTGGCAGTCGCAACTGCGTTGCTGACTGCCAGTGCGGTGGCCAGAATGGTTATGGCCGCGCCGGTCCAGGCTGCGGATCTTAACGTTCCCACGACGGATGGGGAAAATGCCCGCATTGCATTCCTGTCAGCTTGGCTCTTCAATGGACTTGGAACGCCGAATCATCAGAGCTACTTTCTGATTCTGCAATCGGTTGTCGGGGCGACTTTCGCCAACGCCGCGTCTGCTCAGCTTCTGATCTATCTAGTTCCGCTTGCAATCGCACCATTCGCGGCGTTCCGGCTGTTCAGGTTGTTTGCCCTGAGCGAAACAATCTCAGCGGGGTTTGCAATAGTCTATCTATTATCGCCGTGGCTTGCGTACAACTTTCTCTCGGGCGAGCCGCTTTTTGTGTGGGTATTCGCTATTCTACCGCTCGTACTCGCGGAATATATTGCCGCCTCTCAAGTCGTTTGGAACGGACTCAGAGGAGTCTTGGTGCTCTCGGCACTATTCATTATTGGAGAAGCATTCACTCTACAGTCAATAGTGGTTTTTGCGCTATTCAGCCTGCCATCAATCGCGGCCATTGCCTTAGATGCTCAGTGGAGGCGTTTGGGCCACCTGGTCTTCGCAGTCGTAATTGCAGTTGGGGCAGCTGTGGCCACTTCGGTAGCAGGCTTGTCTGCTTACTCGACAGCCGTTCAAACCGAGCTTCAGCTAAGTCGGCAATCGCTTTTTGCTGGATTTTCTGGGCAGGACGAAACCGCCTTCGCGCTGGGAATCATACTCTTTACGGGGTTCTTGATTTTCGAAGTGTTGTTGTTGAGCCGTGCTTCCAAGCTACCGTCGGCCGATCGAAATTATGCACTAGGATTTGTTCTTCTCGCAACCTGTACTTCGGCGCTCTTTTTTGCTATCCCAAGCGACGTGGCTTATTGGGTTTTCACTCACGTACCCGCGATTTCTCCATTTCTTGATCCCGACAAGTTCCTCCTGATCTCTTGGCTTTCGGTGGTCATCTGCACGTTGATTCTCGTCAAGGATTACATGGCCGTTTTCAGCCAGATTCGCAACTTCTTACGGATATCAACGCCAAGATTCGGAAGAGGCTGGTTCGCAGATCCGAAATCGTCGCCACGCGCCGCTCGACGCTCGAGCCGGGTATCAAAAATCAACCTGCCGCAATTGGCTCTCGCGGCGAGCTTGGGATGCGCAATCGTTCTCATATCCACAGTGGCGGGCCCGTACCCCGCGAATGTCAGTAATTTTGTCGCAGGTCAAGGGCCTGTGACTAGTAACAGGGTTCCGACAGGGTACTTTGCAGTTGGAACCTACCTACTCGATCATGGTGCGAGCTTTGGATTTGGCCCGCGAACAGTTGTCATGCCCACAAATCCCGGTCAGATCATTCCGTTCTATGTCGCCTCTACCACCATACCCGGCTACCTTCAACCAAGCGTTATCATGGAAAACATTACGGACGCAGTCGCCGGCAACGACTCTGGAGTGGCCAAATTGCTGTCCCTTCTCGGTGTGGAGTACATTGTAGTTCCGCCGACGCCCGCCAATCCATGGTGGCCAACGGGAGCTAACGGACCTCCCACGCCGGTCGGTGTCGCACCGAATGAATACGTTGCTCAAGGTAACCCAGCGGATTACGTGAAGATCTTCCAGTCTTGGAGCCTATTTGCTGAAGTTTATGCGTCGGGTGGGTTTTGGGTATTCGAGAATCGAGCCTATAATGGTCCCGTGTACGCGTACGAAAACAAGAGCTTAGTTCAGAACATCAGCGTGGGTGATTTTCAGACTTCGCTAAATCTTACGCCCACGGGAAGAGATTTGGTTGTCAATGGCAACTTGAGCTCGGGTAGCCTAACTCCTCTGACCACGATGAACGTGACTAGTTACTCTAACTTGTCTTTCAGTGGATCGAACCAAATCGAGAACGACAATCTATCGCTCGGTACGGACTGGACAGTCTCGACTGAGGGGAACTCGTCCTTACTTCCAAACGGTACTTTCCTACTCTCTCCAGGATCGTATGGCATCTCGGCCTCACAGCAGTTGGCCTTGCCTCAGGGATCGTGTTATGGGTTGGCCTATTCGCTAAAAACCCATCCCGGATACGCTGGTTATCCCCCCAGCGCCGACCAACGTACGTATATCGGGTTGTATTCGGATTCGGGTGCCGTAGTCCTCCCTCAAACCGTGGGCAACGTCTCGGGTTCGTTCTACTATGGATTGAAGATTCCCCGTGAGTCCTCAAGTGAAAATGTCTCTCTGATCTTACACGCCGAGCCTCCATTGGGAGACAGCGCGATTTACACTACGTTCGGAAACTTGAGTCTACGCATGACGAGTTGCATGTCGATTCCGTTTCCTTTTGAATCCTACAATTGGACCTCCGCGTTTGGATCCGGTCAGGTTCTTACGAATGGAACAATATCTGTGCCGTATGGCTCTCACGGCTTCTCAACAGAGCAGGAGATTCAATTGGCACCGAACACGACTTACGTGATTTCATTTCACGTCGTCTCAAATCAGTCGCTCTCGACTCCGCTGCCGTCAAGCGACCTCCCTACCTACGTCGCGGTTTATTGGCCAGGCGGGGCAGCCGTGTTCAATGACTTCACGGGGCCGACCAACACAACCTTTAGCTCGACTTTTCGCGTAAGTGGACTCGGCGAGAAAGTTGTTAACGCGACGCTTGTGCTCACTGCGGCACCGCCCTTATTCCCCGGAATTCTCTTTACGAGCTTTTCTGACGTCAATCTTCATTCAATCGATGGACGTGATATGTTCGGCAAAGAGGTAATCGCATCCGCGTGGGTTCAAACGGGCGCGACTGACTTTCGACTTCTTCCCGTTCTGGAGTCCGGGCCCTCTTTCATGACCCTTTCGGTGGGTTACAGTGGAGCATGGCTTGCCGAGACTGCGAGTGGCCAGTCGCTCACCGTCACAAGTGGACCGGATGGGCTTCTGACCATCGAGATCCCAAGAAATGTCTCGACAGTCCTACTCTGGTATGCAGAACAGTCTCTCTACACAGCGGAACTCAGCGTCGGGCTTTCCGTAATGACCGTAACGTGCTCCGGTGCCCTTTACTTTGCCATCGCTGCTCGATCTTCCCGGTTTCGATTACCTCACATCGAGCGGTTGGGGTGAAATCATTGCAGAGTACGACGGATTACCACGCTCCGTATATTCCGGCGGATTGCACAAGTAGAACTCTGAGTGGCTAACGTGGCCACAGTAGTCCAACGACTCCTGAGATCGAACCTGGCTTGGAGACTCTCGGGTCTGACCCTACCGACTGCTATCCTTGCTACTAGCGGAAGGGTGAGGACTGTTTCGGATTATCTGGACCTAACTCGACGCCAAATGAAACTACTCTCGAGCCAAGTGGAATTCAAGGGCCATGTGCTGGAGTTCGGCTCGGGCCTCGGCGGCAATCTAATAGCAATCCGCGATCGTCTAATAGATGGAATTGGGCTTGACATCAACCGAAGTTTCTTATCGCACGCCCGTGCGCTTGCGAGAATCGCCGGAGCGTCCAATCTTCAGTTTGTTGAGTTCGATGGGCACGTTTTCCCTTTCCCGGAACGCAGCTTCGACTGCATATTCAGTATTGGTGTATTCGAAAGGCTTCCACGTTCGCGGGTGCGACAGTACGTGACCAGCTTTTCAGGTCTACTCAAACCCGGTGGTGTTTGTGCACTGTACTTTCTTTCTGATATCGCAATGGCGACGACGTTCTCGAATCTTCTTGGACGGGATGCGTATGTGACCTGGAGACCCGATGAAGTTACGGGCCTTGTGAAGGGAACGGCATTTTCAATAATCGAGAGCTTTCCTTGGGGCGCCGCGAGGCGAGTAGGCTCGTCGGAACGCGCATCGATTGCCCAAGTTTACGTTCTGCGTCGGACCGACAACTAACATGCATAAGACCGTTTTCTCGCGGCGAGACGCAATAGTACCTCTGACCCTCGCTGAAGAATCAGCGCAGCAATCAAGAGGGACCCCTTCGTAGCTCCGTATGATCTTGCGGACCGCACCGCTCTCTTCAGCCGATGGGTCGGAGATCGCATACTTGCCCATGCAGACGGATATCGCCTTTTGAAAGTCGAGTCAACTTTGCCGTAGATCGCTCGCTTCTGAAGGTAGTTCCCGAACCCAACGGACTCCTCGTCGTGGGTCACCGTTGACTTCGTCCATCCCAGGTTAGCACCCAATCGAATTATGCGTTCGCGCAGATCGATGTCCTCGAGCCCAACCATCGAACTATCGAATTGGCCGGCGCGGTTGAATAGGTTCTTCGTAAAACATCTTGGCGTCTCGTATCGAGGGTCTCCGGACAATCCATCGCGCTCTAAGGCTCGGGCTCTTGCCCAGAGATTGTTTCCAGACTTTGTCCGCTCCGGTATAATCAGCGCGTCTCTATCCGAAATCCGTGCCACGCACTCTGCGATTAGGCCAGGATCCGCAATCATATCCGCGTCCAAAAACAGTAGAACGGGTGCAGCAGTGTTCGCAGCCCCGATATTTCTAGCCTTGGCCCGGTCGCCCTTGGCTTCGATGCATTTCGCGCCGCGCTCTGCTGCTCTTTGGACTGTCCCGTCGGTGCTCCCTCCATCCACAACAAGAAGTTCCAATCTTGAACGGTCGGCGCATCGAAGTGAGTCAAGAAGACGAATCAGTGAGTCCGCACAATCAAGCGTGGGAATTATCACTGCGATTTCCGGATCCTGACTCATGAGCGAGGGAACTTAGGACTTCAATCTCGGACAGATACCCGGGAAGGTCATAATCTCCCTGACGGCCCTTTCTTGGACTCTTCGGCTCCGCTGAACTTGTTCACGAGTAATTAGGGTGTCGCGAAGGAACCGCAGGTTCCAACCGAGAGCCCTGCTCCACGATTTGAGAAACTCGGTCGACTTTGACACCGATGTCAGATAAATCGCCTCGAAGAAGCTGTAGAGGAGAGAAGTAGGTCCCAAAACGAGTAAGTCGCCTAGGGAAAAATTCTTGATCAACGTTCTGGTTTGATTCCTGAATCGGAAGTACACTCGCTGAGCCTTAGGAATCCGACTTGTGGTCGCTCCGCCCCTGTGGACTATCGTTACAGTGGGGACGATCTTGACGTGGAAACCGAGAAGACCAATACGCCATGCGAGATCAATGTCCTCCATGTAAACAAAATACTTCGGGTCAAAGCCTCTGACGGACTCCCATGCTGCTCTTCGCACAGCAAATGCGGGGCCTGCGGCGAATGTCCGAACTGAGTCTGGTGGAACGCCAGTTATGTCCAACAGACTCGGACGTCCAAGTAAATCGACTCCCCCGATATAGATCCGATTATCACGATGTCCCTCTGAAGTAATTGGTAAGGCAATTCCTGCGTCAGGGTCGGAGATAAGCGTACCCACCAATGTCGTCAAATCGCCTTTCGCCACAATCGTATCGTTGTTCAGGAAGACCAGAACGTCGCCTTTTGAGTGTTCAGCCGCAGCGTTGTTCCCCGCCGCAAATCCCAGGTTAGTGGGACTGACGAGAATTTTGATTCTTGGGTCTGCTCCGTGTCGCCGCTTGACTGACTCAAGGCTCCCGTCAGTGGAGCCGTTGTCGAACAGTACGAGCTCAAACTCACTTAGGTCAGAGGCCAGAATAGAATCAATGCAATTGATTGCGAAGTCATCTCCATTGTAGTTCAGGACGATGACCGAGACCGAACAGTCATTCCCCATCACTACAATGTGCTTGGAAGGTTCCGATTCAGGAATAAAGGGCGCCTTTAACTCGCGCGTTTGCTGGCATATAGGTAGCCGGTATGGGCACCTCCGACTCGTCTTGTGATATAACCGAGCTTGTCGAGCTTGTGAATCATAGGGGCCGGAGGAGAGTCATACTCAACGAGAAATCGTCGAACACGATTCAGTACCTGATCGGCCGTATTCAGAATAACATTCGACTCGCACCCATCACAGTCGAGTTTGAGCACCTCAACGCTCTTCATTAGTCCAACCGCCATTGCCCCCTCAAGATCGATGGAGTTCGATTCGTTAGAGGGTTTCCCTACGAATCGCTTTGTCAATATAGTGACCTGGGCGTCCAAACGATTCCGGCTCACATTGTAGCGAGCTAGTTGAGCGATGGACGGTAAACATTCGATACCAAGGACCTGCGCCCCTTTAGAGGCGAAAAAAACCGTCGAGTCACCGACGGAAGTGCCTACATCGATAACATTCTTCCCACCGAGGTCTATTCCCTCGACAAGGTACACGTTATCACCGTAGATTTCGACCAGGGGAAACAATTGAGCCTCGGGAACGCGCAGCGTCACACCGGCCGGTAGCTCTACGTCGAAGAGACCTTGGCTGACCTCCCGGACGCTAAAGCCTAGCACCTTCAGAGTATCGACATAGTACTGTCGAGCAACGGGGGTCAGGTCGCCTTTTGCAATTCGAATCTTGATTCCGTGAACCGTCGTGAGACACCCTTCCAGATTGAAGGCCCATAGAACAATTGCCTTAGGAAGCTGCAAGCGAAGATTACTGATAACCCATTGGAGACCGAGGCGCGACCTAGCAAGATGAGATCGCCAGCCTACCTCTGGGTTCCACTGACCTAAGACGTGATCGCTCACGGTCCAACTACTGGCGCCATGCAGTCAAGTCCTGATGGAGTCTCCGATTCGTACTGGACTTTCTGATGATCCTGAAAAATCCGCTTGCAGCGACGGAGGTTGCGAAAGCCTTGTGAAGCGGCCATCGAATAGACCTCGGAACATTTCCCTCAGGCAATCTAGTCCGGGCGTTCCGTGGTTCAGGAGTGATCGTATTATCAATCGGCTGCAATCGTACGCGACCATCCAGACTTGAACTTGGATTGATAAGCGGAGTTTTCGAGCCAATAACACCCTACCTCGTGAGACGTTGAAAACGAGGAAGTTCACCGCGTTATTGTTCGAGAAATCTGAGGAGCCACTTCCCGGGTGGTATACGAGGGCATTGACTTGTATCCCGACCTTGAATCCGAGGCTCGCGACGCGCCTGCAGAATTCATCGTCCTCCTTAATGAAAAAGAAATCCTCGTCCAAGAGCCCAGTTCGAGAAATGACGTCGACTCGGGTAACCATGCAATGCCCACTGACTCTCCCTACCGTTCTCAGCGAAGTGCTGTTTGAGGCGGAAGTTGGAGGAGCCGCCGAACGACCGTCTCTTTGGTGATCACGTAACTCAGCCGCAGACCGTGTAATTACCGGAGACAGAAGTCCGACGCCTTTGTCACTTCGGATAGTGGAGTAAAGCAAGTCAAGCGAAGGCGGAATCAGCCAAGCGTCGTTGTTTAGGAGAACGAGTACCGAGGCTCCAAAGTTAACAGCGTGACGTATCCCAACATTCATTCCAGCTGCGAATCCAAGATTCGTTCCATTCGTGATTACGTCGACACCTCCCCAATTTCGATAGCGACTCTTAGAGGGTCGACCATTCTCGACAACCACTATTCTACAGTCGGATTGGATTCTTACGAATTCGATACACTTCTCAGTTAGGTCTTCTCTCGAGTAATCTAGAATGATTACTCCAAGACTTCGATTAGAAATCACCATGCTGTTCACTAAGTTTGCGGACTACCGCCCGGTTCTCTAAGAGGAGATCGGGGCCAGAGCTTCTGAATCTGTTCGATCTGAGCTTCTGCGACTCGAGAAATTGAGTAATTCGTGAGGAGCGCGTTGACTTGCGATCGATCCGGACTCGCTGTCCGATGGAGGGCATCTATCACTCTGATTCCAAGGCCCTTATGGTCGCCCACGGGAACGCGAAGGAGCATGTCACCCAAGTGCTCGTATCCGGGCAAATCGTAGGCAACTGGAATCGCGCCGTATGTGAGGGCCTCCATAACCGACATGGCCCAGCCTTCCTCGTAGCTGGCCGAGACGAAGACCCGGCTGGACTGAAGGATCTCCCACTTCTTTAAGGCGGAAATTTGCCCCAACATTCGTATGGAGCTCTCTACGCCTGCTCGATGGATGGCATTACGGACCCTTCGCAGATACGACTCCGACTGTACGGGCCCGGCAATCAAGAGCTCGGCCGATGGTTCACTGTCAGCGACGACAATCCACGCCCGAATCAGATCGAGAATGCCTTTAGAAGGGGCGAACCGACAAATCGCTGTTACCCGGTTTGGTCGGGAATTCAGCGGAGTGAGAGGTTGATTATGTAGCGACGGAGCACCACCGTACGTTACAAATGAGTTTGCGTGGAATCTCGAGCTTACAGAGTTCGCGACCGACTTCTGGCAGTAGCCTGTGTGAAATCCCTTCAACTTTGCTATTGAGAATGCAAACAAATAGGAAAGCCAGGCTATTGAGTTTCGTAACGGCATCCCTCGAAGTCTTGGATGCCACCACGGTGGAGGGACTTCGTGATACATGTAGACTGCACCTTCTCCTGAGAGCGTTCGCACTGCTTTTCCCAATGCCAAAAGGTCCGAGAAGTAGGGCGATGTAGCTAAGACGAGCCGCGGGCGATCCTGATTGAGGTCGCCACGACGTCTTAGGGCATCTTCTAAACTCCTTCGTTGGAGGAACCCGTTCAAGAGCACCTCCCGCATGAAACGGTTCATGGACCAGCCGGAGGCGAGGAATGGAGAGGGAAGAGCCTCGATGGCGACTCCCCTATCGCAGCGATCCGAAAAGAACTTCGGATTGGCCGTGAACAAACAGACTGAGTGACCCGCCTCTTGCCATGCTCTTGTAAGATCTAGCAAGAAGGCGATGCCGCCCCCGCCATCTTCAGGGGTCCGTATTCCTCCTAGGGTCTGGACCACTACGATCAGCAATGGGCTCCTTCGCGGCAGACTCGGTAACGAAATCGTGCTCACAAGCGAGGCCATTTCGCCTCTAATCTCGACTTCAGTCGATAGGTTGGACGCCTTGGCATACACGACGTGCCGATCGTCAGCCTGTTGCCGCCTCACGATGCTACCCCCGGCATAGTAACCCTGGACGCAGTCCCCTACCTCTTCGCTATTCCTTCGAATCGCATACCCGTCAATCGTCAATAGAAGAAGGTAGGCCTTCCAGAAAAATTTCTATGCTTCACTGATTGCCTCCGGTCCGTCGCTTTCCTTTGTGTAAGGTGCTATCATGGATGGCGGGGTGCGGTGGAAACCGGAGCTGTTCAGATTTCTAGTATCGTTAGTCAAGCGTTCATCACATCCAATTTGGCGAGGGTGTTGAGAATGCCAAATCCAGGGTCGGTCCATCAACCCAGCACCCGTCTACTCACCCGTTTAGGCTACGCCTTGAACACCGACTTGTCTGTTGGCCTCCTAGTACTACGTGCTCTTAGACACTGTGAGACCGTCCTAGAAGTCGGTGTCGGGCGTCCACAATACTCATGGATTAGGAAGTTGCCGAGTTCAACCCTTGCAAGGAGTGTTGGGATCGACGTCTATAGACCGTATCTCGATGATTCCGCACTTATCGGATACTGGGGGAACTACGTCCGCGCAAATGCACTTCATCTTCCGTTTAGAGACCGCGCTTTCGAAGCGGGAGTCGCGTTGGATGTCATTGAGCATCTTCGGAAGCGAGATGGGTTGACCCTCGTCAAGGAACTTAAACGAGTTTGCACTAAGCGCATCGTCATAATGACCCCAAACGGCTTCCTCCGTCAGGACGGAGACGAGAACCCAGCACAACTTCACCTCTCTGGATGGGGCACGAGAGAGTTTGAGGAAATGGGCTTCGACGTTACTGGTGTTAGAGGGCTCAAGCCTTTGCGTCGCGGACATGCCGATCCAATAGTCCGTCCACTTCCCCTTGGTCTTCTGGCCTGCGCTGCAACAGAGCCAGTCGGGTTCTTTCTCCCACGACTGTCCTTCCAGCTACTCGCGGTATGGAACAATTCGGAGCCCTCGGCCCTGACTCCTTAAGTCGGTGGCCCAAGCGGCCAGGACATGCAGACTTTCGTCGGCGTCACAGGTAGCTTCCGCCACCTTGTCTTACGACACCGTTGCCATTGCGGTGCCGGCGGATTCATTCAATTACGTGCCAGGTTGGCTAGAATCTCTCGCGACCTGAATTCATTGTCATTGTGGAAGTCACTCTATCTCCAACCGAATCTAAGCAAGTTGGATCTAGGTAGTGTGTGTAACGACCTTTACACCCAAAGTGCAGTCGATTGGGTGCCGCGACCATACACCGCTAGGGCGAATAGTCGGCCCGATTCCCATATGCGTTCTGCCACGTGTAACTGAGCGCAATCCTCACGAAGTAGTACCCCTAACGAGGGAAATGGTCTATCAGGTGTTTTGCGCTGTTTGTGACAACGTCCGACCCGTACTCCACGAGTCGCCTGACAATGGGAAAACCTGGCTCCTCAGCCGGATCTTTTCGGAGGTGTGGTCGGACAAGTAGATGGGGCCGGCCTTCGACGCGGAGTACACCGTACCTATCCCCGCTGTCCCATGGACAATGTGAGAGGGCTCCCTTGGACACAATCCGCAGGTGCGAACCTGTTCCGCAGCCGCTAGTATTGCTGTAGTGAAACGGAGTTGACGAAACTGGCCTACTGCGCGAGCGGCATGCCCACCTGCCCAATGCGCGGCGGTGGCGGGAGTCCCGATATTGGTGAATCAGCCTATGCTGGGGCCGCACTTCTCGCGGCGCGATGGAGAGGAGTCCCTGCAAAGTTTCGTTTGCCGACTCCGAGTCCGCCGAGGGGGAACCGCGCGAACTAGACCGTTACTCGGAAGGAAGGTATGCAAGCAGGATACGCAGGTCGGGTGCCAACCGCCTCGCCGACTAGCGCTGTAGAGTGGGTCCCTCCGCAGGGAGGAATCCCAACTCGGTACCTCGATCCTACGCTCTTGAGGCCCGACGAGAAGGTGTTGCTCGAACAGAAGCCCGCCTTCTTGGCTTTCCTTGGGCTCGGGGGCCTCATTTGGGAGGGCCTGGGGGTGGTCTGTATAGCG
>Ga0187784_10000496_pt1 | contig 28775 bp, 22 predicted proteins | sample 1015_SJ02_MP15_2_FD_132964 | JGI IMG/M metagenome (GOLD analysis project Ga0187784, IMG submission 132964) | Tropical peat soil microbial communities from peatlands in Department of Meta, Colombia - 1015_SJ02_MP15_20_MG | ecosystem: Environmental > Terrestrial > Soil > Wetlands > Peat | place... | reverse complement strand
GCGGTCGGCTTCTTCTCTTCGACCAGGGTCTGGTTTTCCTGGTGTTTCGCGATCGCTTCCTGGATGATGGACTTCATCGTTTTATCCCCGCTGCGTTTGTCGGACGAGCGTCATACGCTCTGCAGATGCACTCGGGAGAACCGTACATAAACGTTTGCGTAGAGCGGAAGCTACCGGCGATTTCTCCCCGGTGAGAACGGTCCGAGCCACGCAAAACGCTTCGGCCGACGCGCGTCGGCCGCCCCTCCGCGCCCTCGACGATTTCGAACGCGCGCGGATAGACCGAGAGCGTTATCTTCTCAGCCCATAGGCGATGCGTCTCCGATGACCGCGCGAGCTACGAGGGCCCGTCCACGGCCCCGGTCCCGGCCCGCGGGCGGACACACCCGGCACAACCGGGCGGTCTGGGACCGGGTGAGCGCGTGGTACGACCACCGCCATCGCCGGTCCCTCGGGGGACAGCACGCCGCGTCGTGGGGCGAGTTCCGGCATTCCGAGCGTCGGCTTCGGCTCCTCGGTCCGGTTCGCGGCCAACGGGTGCTCGAACTCGGTTGCGGGGCCGCCCGCTGGTCGATCGCCCTCGCGCGGAAGGGGGCACGGGCGGTCGGTTTCGACCTCTCCTCGGCCCAACTGACCTTGGCACGCGACCTCGTTCGGCGGGCCGGCGGTCATGTGCCTCTCGTGCGAGGGAACGCCGAACGCCTGCCGTTCCGTTCGGCGTCGTTCGACATCGTCTTCTGCGACTGGGGGGCGATGACGTTCAGCGACCCGAGGCGTTCCGTGCCGGAGGCGGCGCGCGTGCTGCGCCGGGGCGGAACGTTCGTGTTCGCCACCGCGAGCCCGTTCCGGTTCGCCACGTACGATCTGGATCGGGACGGTCAGGCGCGACGCCTACTGCGACCCTACTTCGGAACTCGTCGCGTCCAGTATCCCGGCGACTCGGCGGTCGAGTTCCATCCACCGTACGGCGTATGGGTCGATCTCTTTCGTGCGAACGGGCTCCGGGTCGAGCGCCTCCTCGAGACGCGCCCGAAGGCACGACAGCGGTCGACCTACCTTTCCTCGAAGGACATCGCGTGGGCTCGTTCCTGGCCGATCGAAACGATCTGGAAGCTCGTCAAGGAGTAAACGGTCGGGCCGAGGCCGATGTCGGTCACCGACGCGCGACGCGAGCGCGCGAATTTATGACCGACCGCATCCTCGCCCGACCGTGGATTTGTATTTTCGGACGATTGAGTCCGAGGTCGACCGCGCGTACGCGGTCGCCGAGAAGGCGCGTCACGTAGGGTACGACCCCGAGGTCGTCCCCGAGATTCCTCGCGCGCAGGACATGGCGATGCGGGTCGAGAAGCTCCTCGCCCACCTCGGGATCGAGGGAATTTCGACGGAGATTCGGACCCTCGCCGCGACCCTCCCCCGCGAGGAGGTCGCGCTGACGATCGCCCGTCGGATCGCCCGGGACCCTACGCGTGGGGAGTCAACGGCCGAGCGCGTGGAGGCCGCGCTGCGCGTCGGGCTCGCGATCCTGACGGAAGGGATTCTCGTCGCTCCGCTCGAAGGTCTTGCCGAGGTCCACGTGATCGAGGGCCGGGACCGCGCCCCGTACATTGAACTCTACTACGCCGGTCCGATTCGGGCGGCGGGCGGCACCGCGCAGGCGTTGAGCGTCCTGCTGGCGGACGTCGTGCGCCGGGACCTCGGGCTCGCCGCGTTCCGTCCGGACCCGGAGGAGGTCGGCCGGTACAAGGAGGAGATCCCGCTCTATAAGTCGCTCCAGCACCTCCAGTACGTTCCGACCCCCCAGGAGATCGACCTCGTCGTCCGGAACGTTCCCGTCGCGATCTCGGGCGAGGCGACGGAGGGCGACGCGGAGGTGAGCGCGTTCCGCAATCTCGAGCGGGTCCGCACGAACGGCATCCGCGGTGGGGCGTGCCTCGTCATCGCGGAGGGTCTCTGTCAGAAGGCGGCGAAGCTCCAGAAGATCGTCGAGAAGCTCGGACTCGACGGCTGGGAGTTCCTCGCGGGGCTCGGTCTCCACAGCAACGACGACCCCGAGGAGGCCCGGACCCCAAAGTACCTCCAGGACTCGGTCGGCGGTCGCCCCGTGCTCGCCCACCCGAACCATCCGGGCGGCTTCCGTCTCGTCTACGGCCGGGCGCGCACCACCGGACTCGCCGCGTGCGCGGTGAACCCGGCCACGATGGTGCTGCTCCAGAACTTCGTGGCGATCGGGACCCAGGTGAAGCTCGAATACCCGGGCAAGGCGGCGGCGATGGGCGTCTGCGACACGATCGAGGGGCCGATCGTCGAGCTCGATGACGGTACGGTGACCGCCGTTCACGACCTCGCGCGAGCGGAGGCGCTCCGCTCGCGCGTGCGCCGGATCATCGACCTCGGCGAGATCCTGGTCTCGGTCGGCGAGTTCCTCGAGAACAACCAACCGCTGGTGCCGTCCGGCTATTCGCTCGATTGGCATCTCGAGGAGCTCCGCGAGGCCGGCGCACCCGAGTCGGAGGGCCTCGGCGTCGCCTCGTACGACCAGGCGGTCCGCTGCCCAGACGTACCGCGTTCCCCTCCATCCGCGCTGGCTCCTCTTCTGGCATGACCTCACGCCGGCCGAGGTGCGGGCGCTCGGGGAGATCGTCGAGCGGAGCGGACGATGGGTCGCCGGGGGGCTGATGCTACCCGCGGACCCGCAGTGGCGCGAACCGCTCGTCCGGCTCGGCTTCTTGTTCACCCCGGTGGAAGGGGACGACCTCCACGGCGAGCCGGACGCGTCGGCCGCCCTCGTGGGGGGCCTCGGCCTCGCTCCGGAGGGGGAACGCCTGGTCCGCCACGCGCCCCTCGACCCGGTCGAGGAGGATGCGCTTTCCTACGTGAGCCGGCTCGCCGGCGTTCCCGTGCGCGCCCGGGGGCCGTCGCGCGTCGGCGGTCGCGTGGGTCGGCCCGAGAAGGCGTACCACCGGAGCATGCAGCCGAACGTGCACGGCCTTTTCCCCGTCGGCGCCGCGGGGGGACCGACGCGCTCCCTCCCCGAGGCGGCGCGCCGGACGATGCGCGAAGGTGTGAGGGTCGACCTCGGGGTGCGCAACTGTCCGGCGTGCGGTCGCACGACCGTCTGGACGCGGTGCCCGTGCGGGAGGCACACCGAGCCGACCGGGCACACCGTCGCCGAGCCGCTCCCCGTCGCGCGGTTGTGGAGCGACGCGGTCGACCGTCTCCACCTGAGCCAGCCGCCCGTGGTGAAGGGTGTCAAGGGCCTCACCTCGCCCGGCAAGGTGCCGGAACCGATCGAGAAGGGGATTCTCCGGGCGTCCCACGCGATTTCGGTCTACCAGGACGGTACCGCGCGGTTCGACCTCACCGACCTGCCGCTCACGCATTTCCGACCGGCCGAGATCGGCACGGATATCGCGACCCTCCATCGCCTCGGGTACACCCGCGATTGGTCCGGATCACCGCTCACCGAGGCCGAGCAGCTCGTGGAGCTCCTCCCGCAGGACCTCATCGTCTCGCGGTCGTGCGGGGTCTACCTGACCCGGCTCGCGCAGTTCGTCGACGACGAGCTGGTCCGGCTCTACGAGGTCGAGCCCTACTATCGTGCCGACCGACCGGAAGGACTGGTCGGGCAGCTCGTGGTCGCGCTCGCTCCCAACACGTCGGGCGGGGTGACGGGACGCCTCATCGGATTCACCAACGCCGAAGCGTGCTTCGCCCACCCGGTGTTCCACGCCGCGAAGCGACGTAACTGCGACGGGGACGAGGACTCGGTGACGCTCCTTTTGGACGCGCTCCTCAACTTCTCCCGGTCGTACCTGCCCGAGAGCCGGGGGGCGCTCATGGATAAGCCGCTCGTCCTCACGACGCGGCTCGAGACGACCGAGGTCGACAAGGAAGCCCACAACGTCGACGTCTCGAACCGGTACCCGCTCGCCTTCTACCGCGCGGCCTCGGAGCGCAAGAACCCGAAGGAGGTCGAGCCGCTGCTCGACCTCGTCGGTCACCGTCTCGGGTCCTCCCGGTCCCTCTGTGCGTACGGCTTCACGCACGACACCCACCGGATCGCGGGCGGTCCGTCCCGGTCCGCCTACCGCGAGGGCCGGTCGATGGCAGAGCTCGTGGAACGGTCGGTCGTCCTCGCCGCCCAGATCCGGGCCGTCGACCTCGCCGAGTCGGTCACGCTCCTGCTGAACGCGCATTTCCTCCCGGACGTCATGGGGAACTTGCGCAGCTACGGGACCCAGAAGTTCCGCTGCAAGGTCTGCGAGACCACGTACCGTCGGCCCCCGCTCTCGGGACGGTGCGACGCCAACCGGCCCGGCGGGCGGTGCGAGGGAGAACTCCTGTCGACGGTCTACGAGGCCTCGGTCCGCAAGTACCTCCTCCTCGCCCAGCGGCTCGCAGCGATGGAGGGGATCACGCCGTACGTCCGCAAGCGCATCCAGCTGCTCGCCGACTCGATCGCGACGCTGTTCCCCGGTTCCACGGCCCAGACGACGCTCGACCGGTTCCAGCGTGAGGGTACCGCCAGCGCGACGGGCGCCACCGGCCCTTCGACGCCCGGCCCGGACGACCTCGCGGTCGCGGTGGACCCCGACTCCGGAACGTCCAAATAGCCGCCGTCCCGTGGAAGGTCGACGGGCTTGTGGGGTAGTCTGGACTATCCTGCTGGCCTTCGGAGCCAGCGACCTGGGTTCGAAATCGCGGAACGGCGTCGCGCTTCCGCGGCGAGACTCCCAGCAAGCCCGTTCCCGCGCTCGGCGGCGCGGCCCCCGCTCGCTAGCGGAAGTACCCGGGCGACTGCGGCGGCTCGCTGCGTTTCTCCTCGTCGGCCTTGGCGGCCTCGAGGATGTCGATCGCGAGGATCGCGGGCACCGGCACGATCCGGATGAGCCCCCGCACCTCCCCGCCCGAGCCGTCGAGTTCGATCGCGAGGGCGTTGTCCCCGCTGATCGAGACGAGGCCCCGGAACGTTCCCGTGGAGACGATCGCCTCCGTTTCGGTGCCCGCCGAACGGACCTTCACCCGCGAGCCCGGTGTGAGCACGATCGGCGGTCGCTTTCCGACGCCCGACGGGTCGCTCATCGCGCGCCTCCGCGTTCCCGTCCGCCGGCGCGCGGGACGGCCGGGGTCTTCGTGGGCAATTCCAGTGCGTGCTTCTCGATCAATGTCTGCAAGTGGTTCACCGTCTCCCGATATCGACGTAGCGCATTCTGGGCGTTGGCCTCCGTGAAATCCCACGCCCGGGCGAGATTGCCGTAGCGCAGGCGGTATCCTTTGCGGCCCTTGCCGTCCGTGGCGCCACCGGCCTCCTCCAACAGGTCGAGTGCCTTGAGCTTGTTGACGTGGCGGTAGACGGTCGGCTTCGAGGTCTTGAGGACCGCGGTCAGCTCGTCCACGTACCAGGCTCGCGTGGGGTCCTTGAGAAGGCAGTCCCGAACCAGGCGGTAGGCCAGGCTCTGGGCGACCGGCCCTTCCGACCCCCGGCCCTCTTCCCCCTCGGGCAGGTAGCCCACGAGGCGCAAGAATTCGCGCAACACCTCGTCCAGGTCGGCGATCGGGGTGAGGGGAGTGCTGTAACGCAACGCGAGTTCGAATGGCATGCCGACCGGTTGCCAAAGCCGCTCATTGGATAAAAAAGAAGACGTGTGGGCCCCTCGCCCGAGACGAAACCGTTAGCTCTCGGGGATGCTCCCGTCGGCGATGGCGACCTCGTTCGAGCTCGTGACCCCGGACAGCGTCGAGGCGGCGGTCGCCGAGCTCGCCGCCGGTGTGCCGGGCGAGGTGGTCGTGCTCGCCGGAGGAACGGACCTCATCTTCGACCTCGAAGGAGCGAGGACCGGCCCGCGTCGCGTCGTCTCGCTCCGCCGCCTACCGTGGCGCACCCTCGACTGGAACGGGTCCGTGCTCACGGTCGGGAGCACCCTGCCGCTGCGGGCGCTCGAGCAGGACCCCGAGGTCGCCCGCCGGCACCCCGGGCTCCTCGAGGCGGTCCGCGCGGTCGGTGGGGTCCCGCTCCGCCATCGCGCGACGCTCGGCGGCAACCTCGGACGCGCCGCGCCCGCCTCCGACCTACTGCCGATCTTGCTCGCGCTCGATGCCGAGGTCGACCTGGTCGGACCGAACGGCGAACGCTCGCTCCCGGTCGACCGGTTCCTTCTCGGCTCACGACGGACGGCGATCACGCCGGGCGAGCTGATCCGCTCCGTCCGGTTGCCCGAGCCGAGGCCGTCCGCCTACCTCTGGCAGCGCGTCCGACCCGAGCACGACATCTCCCAGATCGCGGTCGCCGCCGCCCGGTCGCCGTCCGATGGGCGTTGGCGGGTCGCCGTCGGCGGAATCCCGCCCCGCGCCGTCCGGCTCCCCGAGGCCGAAGCGCTGCTGGTCTCCGCCGCTGCGCCGGGCCGGGCGCTCCACGTCGCGGCCGAGCAGGCGGCCGAACGGCTCCCGATCGCCGCGGACCGCCGGGCGTCGGAAGAGTACCGTCGGCATCTCGTCGCGACGCTGCTGGAACGTGCCGTGGAGAGCGTAGCGGCTCGACCGGACGGAGTCCGATAGTGCGGCATCCCCTACGGCTGCTCGTCAACGGGGAGCGCCGGGCGCTCGAGGACGTGCCGGATTCGGAACGTCTTCTCGACACGGTCCGCTGGCGGCTCGGCCTCAAGGGGACGAAGGAGGGATGCCGCAGCGGCGAGTGTGGTGCCTGCACGCTCCTCGTGGACGGCGTTTCGACGCTTTCGTGCCTCACGCTCGCGCACGAGGTCGACGGTGCATCGCTCACGACGATCGAAGGTGTCGCGCGCGACCCGGTCGGCCGGACCGTCCAGGACGCGTTCGCCCGGGCCGGAGCGCTCCAGTGCGGCTACTGCACCCCGGGTTTTGTCCTCGCGCTCGTCGGCCTGCTCAAAGAGCGGGGACGGACCGCCCCGACCGAGGAGCTGCTCGCCGACCTGAGCGGGAACCTGTGCCGGTGCACCGGTTACCTCGCGATCGCCCGCGCCGTGGCAGCGCTTCCGCGGGAGGACCCGTGAGCGCGTCGCCGCGCCCGGACGCCGGGCCGAAGCTCGACGGCACGGCGGTGTTCGGCATGGACCTCGACGCGCCGGGAATGCTCTGGGCGGCGCTCGTGCCATCGCCGGTCGCCCACGGTCGCCTGCGTTCGGTCGACCTCGCGCCGGCGCGCGCGCTCGAGGGCGTGGTAGCGGTCGGCGCCGCCGACCTCCCGACGCTGTTGCCGGGCGTCGGAGACCCGGACCGGCCGCTCTTCCCGACGGATACGGTGTCCTACCGCGGCCAGCCGGTGGCGGCCGTGGCCGCCCCGACGCGGGAGCTGGCGCGCCAGGCGGCGCGCGCGGTGCGCGTCGACGTCGAGCCGTTGCCGGTCGTGAGCGATGTCGAGGATGTCTTCCCCGAGTGGCCGGGGCCTGCGGCCGACGCCTCGCCCCACGTCGAGGCCCACGTCCGAGCGCGGGACGGGGACGTCGAGGCGGTCTTCCGTACCGCCGAGACGGTGGTGCGGGAAACGTACCGGACCTCGAGCATCCACCAGGTGGCGCTCGAGCCGCACGCCTGCCTCGCGAACGTGACGGACGGCATCTGGCATGTCCGCACGTCAACCCAGACGCCGTTCGGAGCTCGCGAGGACATCGCTTCCCTGCTCGGTGTCCCCGAGCCGTCGGTCGTCGTGGAAGGTACGTGGGTCGGAGGCGGCTTCGGCGGCAAGGGCTCCGCGCTGCTCGAGCCGTACGCGCTCCTGCTCGCGAAAGCGACGGGTCGCCCGGTCAAGCTCGCGCTTGGCTACCGCGAGGAGTTCCAGCTCGGCCGGACGACGTTGCCCTCGGTGATCCGCATGGAGACGGCGGTGACCGGCGGGCGGGTCGTCGCGCGCCGCGTCCGCCTGCTGCTCGACGTCGGGAACTCGCTGCCCGGCCGGGACTTCGCGACCGGCTACTCGATCGGCTTCCTCCTCGGACCGTATCGCGCCCCGACGTTCGAGGTGGAGGGATACGCCGTGCGCACGAACAAGCCACCGTTCGGCCCGCACCGGGCGCCGTTCGCGCCGCAGTGCGTCTTCGTGCTCGAGTCGCATCTCGACCACGTCGCCCGGGAAGCGGGGCTCGACCCGGAGGCGTTCCGGGCGGCCCATCTCTGGAAGGAAGGGGACCGGACACCCCTCGGCCAGAGCGTCGGCCCGTTCGGCCTCGCGAGCGCCTTCGAGAGGGCGCGCGCCCTTGCCTCCCGTTGGCGGGCGGAGGCCGGACCCGACCGGGGCGTGGGCATCGCGGTCGGATTCTGGTCGACGAACTCGGGCGCCGGCGGGGAAGCTCGCCTGCGGCTCGCGCCGAGCGGTGTGACCGTGGTCCAGGGGGAGCGTGAGATCGGGAGCGGGAGCGTGATCGCCGGGGTCGCGGCGGTCGCCGCCCGGTGCACGGGGCTATCCCGGGAGTTGGTGAGGGTGGCGTACGAGGATACCGCGAGGGCGCCGTTCGACTCGGGCGTGTTCGGTAGCCGGACGACGGCCGCGATCGGCCGCGCCGTCCAAGAGGCGTCGTGCGCGCTGTTCGGCGAGCTTCGAAAGCGGCTCGAAGCCCCCGGGCTCGTGCACCTCGCGCTCGCGGACGGCGAGGTCGTCGTGCGGAGCGAGCATCGGCAGCGCCCGGTCCGAGAGCTACTCACCGAGGCGGAGCGCGCGGCCGGGGGCATCGAGGCGAGCGGCCGGCACTTCGGGAAGGGTGGCACGATCGACGAACGCAAGGTGGAGGTTGGGACATTCTACCCGTACACGGATTTCACCGGCGCGGCTCATGTGGCGGAGGTGTCCGTCGACCGGGGGACCGGCACGGTACGGGTCGTCCGGTATGCCGCGTTCCACGACGTCGGGACGCTCATCGACCCCGCGACCGCCTCGGCCCAGGTCGAGGGGGGCGTAGTGATGGGTCTTGGCACCGCGCTCACCGAGGAGGCTCTCTGGTCGGACGATGGCCGCCTCCTGAACGCCGGTCTCCTGGACTACCGGATCCCGACGCTCGGCTCGGTGCCCCCAATCGAGGTGACGTTCCTCGAAGGGTTCGCCGGCGCCGGCCCGTTCGGAGCGAAGGGACTCGGCGAGCCGCCGATCATCCCCGTCCCCGCGGCGGTCGCGCTCGCCGTGCGGGAAGCGACGGGGGCGCACGTCACGGAGCTGCCGCTCTCATCGGAGCGGGTGGCGCGAGCGCTTAAGCTCCTCTAACGGTGCCACCGGCCATGACGCTACCGCTCGACGAAATCCGGGCGCTGGTGGCCCACTATCCGAAACCGCCGGTGGTGGGGACGGTCGGTTCGCACTCGGCGATCGACGTGGCCGACGGGGCCGTGACCGAGGGGCTCACGAGCCTTGTGCTCGCCGAGTCGGGTCGCGAGGCGACCTACGCGCGCTACTTCCGGTCCGTGCGAGGACCGGACGGGACGCGGCTGAGGGGCTGCGTCGACGATGTGTGGACCTTTCCGAAGTTCGCCGAGATCGTCGCTCCCGCGGTGCAGGAGCGGCTGCGCTCGACCGGCGTCGTGCTGGTCCCGAACCGTGCCTTCAGCTCCTACGTTCCCCTCGAGGCGATCGAGAACGAGTTCCGCGTGCCGATCGTTGGCTCCCGAGCCCTCCTGAGGATCGAGGAGCGGAGCGAACGGGAGAACTACTACACCCTCCTCGAGAAGGCCGGGATCCGCGCGCCTCGCAAGATCGCGAGCCCGGAGGCGGTCGACCGTCTCGCGATCGTGAAGCTGCCCCACGCGACCCGTCGGCTCGAGCGAGGGTTCTTCACCGTCACGAGCCCCGCCGAGTACCACGCCAAGGTCGACCGCCTGGTCGCGCGCGGGACGATCGCGCCGGCCGACCTCGCGACGGCGCGGATCGAGGAGTACGTCCTCGGCCCCGTGTTCAATTTCAACTTCTTCTTCTCACCGCTCGTGCCGCGTGCGGAGGGCCTCGAGCTCCTCGGCGTGGACGAGCGTCGGGAGAGCAATCTGGACGGGCTCGTGCGTCTGCCCGCGGCGCAGCAGCTCGAACTGAACGATTCCGACCGGATTCCCGAGTATCTTGTCGTGGGACACGGAACGCTTACGGTGCGGGAATCCATCCTCGAGGAGGTGTTCCGGATGGGCGAGAAGTTCGTCGACGCGGCGCGCGCGCAGTATCCGCCGGGGATCCTCGGACCGTTCTGCCTGCAGACGTGCATCGACCGGGCGGGTCATCCGGTAGTGTTCGACGTCGCGGCCCGGATCGGAGGCGGCACGAACGTTCACCTCGCGCTGGGCCATCCGTACGGGAATGCCCTCTACCGGGGACCGATGAGCAGCGGGCGCCGCGTCGCGCTCGAGATCCGGCACGCGAGCGAGGCCGGCCGCCTCGCGGAGATCGTCACATGACCGAATCCGCCCCGGCGAATGCTGCGCCGCCCCGCCGCACCGCGCTCTACGAGTTCCACCGTCGCCACGGTGGGCACCTTGTCCCCTTCGCCGGCTGGGAGATGCCGCTCTACTACTCGGGCATCATCGCCGAGCACCGCGCGGTTCGCGAGTCGGTCGGGCTGTTCGACGTCTCGCACATGGGGATTCTCACCGTCGACGGCGCCCACGCTGCCGACCTCCTCGGCCGTCGCACCACCACCAACGTACCGGCGGTCGCCCCGGAGCACGTCCGCTACTCGTTCCTCCTCGAGGCGACGGGGTTCATCGTGGACGACCTGTTGATCAGCCGGCTCGATACGGGCGAGGGGCTCAGCCGGGCGTTCCTCACCGTGCCGAACGCGAGCCGGGCGGACGAGATCGAGGAGATTCTGCGCCAGCACCGCGGGCCCGACACGACGATCGGACGGTGGAACGGGCCGGTGGCGCTCCTCGCGGTCCAGGGACCGAAGTCCCGCGAGGTGCTCGAATCGCTCTTCCCCTGGGACCTGTCGGGGCTCCCGTTCTACCACGTGCGGTTCTTCCCGAAGAAGGAAGGCACCGGGCCGCGCACGGGCCGCCTCGGCCTACCTTTTCCCGGCGCGCTCTCCGACCATCTGCTCGTGAGCCGGACCGGCTACACCGGTGAGCTCGGCTACGAGGTGTTCGTCCCGGCACCCGAAGCGGAGGCGCTGGCGGAACGGCTCCTCGCCGCCGGGGTCGTACCGTGCGGGCTCGGATGCCGGGACTCCCTTCGCCTCGAGAAGGGGTATCTCCTCTCCGGCCAGGAGTTTCACCGCGACCACACGCCCCTCGAGGCCGGGCAGGAGCGGTTCGTCGACTTCGACCACACGTTCGTCGGGAGTCCGGTGCTCGAGAAGCAACGGGCCGAGGGCCCGAAGCATCGACTGGCCGGGATTGAGGTCACGGAGGCCGGAGCGATTCCCCGACACGGCACCCCGGTCCGGGCGGGCGGTAAGCCCGTCACCGAGACGACCAGCGGGGGAATCTCCCCCTCCCTCGGGAAGGGGATCGCCCTCGCCTACCTTCCCCCCGAACTCACGCCGGCGGGTACCTCCCTCACGCTCGACATCCGGGGCCGCGAGGTGCCGGGCCGGGTCGTGCCGCTACCGTTCCTCAAATCCGCTCGGCCGCGCACGTAAATAGGTGGACCCTCCCATCTACTCGGCTAGGAACGATGGCGGCCGAAGCCGGGTCCCGTCGCCCGTTCATCGGCCGGGTGGAGACGGTCGAAGCCCTGCACCGTCGATTCGAAGACGCCCGGGCCGGCACCGGCGGCGTGACCCTACTGGTGGGGGGCACGGGGGTCGGGAAGTCGGCGTTGGTCGCCGACCTCGTCCGGGACATCCGGGCCCGGGGCGTACGCGTCCTCGTCGGCCGCGCGCTCGCCCTGGACGACCCGCCGCCGTTCTCGCTGATCCGGTCGGCGATCCAGAGCGCCCGGGACGACCCGACGCTGCGCTCCGACGAGACGCCGAAGCTCGGAGGCGACCCATTCCTGATCGGCTTCGCGCCGCGGGTCGGGGAGCCGATGTTCCCCGCGCCGACCGGGCTCGAGGAGCGGCTGCTCGAGGCGCTCCAAGAAACGGACGAACGCGGGGAGACGTCCCGCGAGCGCGTCTGGTCGGGCATCGCCGAGCAGTTCCTCGAGTTCACCCGTCACGGCCCGATGGTCCTCGTCCTCGAGGACCTCCACCGCGCGGACGAGTCGTCCGTCGCGGCGGTCGAGTTCCTGGCGAACCAGCTGCAGAACCGGCCGCTCTGGATCCTCGCGACCAGCCGGCCCTACGCCTCCCTCTCCGAACTCGGGCGCGCTCGGCTCGAGTCGTTCGAGAGCGTGACCCGGGCCCGTCGCATCGTCCTGCGGCCAATGACGAGCGGGGAGGTCGCGGACTATCTGAGGATGAGCGACCCGACGCGCGAGTTCTCCCCCGAGGAGGTCGCGCGCCGCTACTCCGAAACAGGCGGGAACCCGCTGCTCCTCCAACAGCTCGACCGCCGGATCTCGACCTCCGAGGGGACCGGCCAGCTCGGCGCCCCACTGCCCCCCCTCGACCAGGAGGCGCAGCGTACGCTCGATGTCGCCGCCGTGCTCGGTCCGGAGTTCCCGTTCGCCATCCTCCTGCGCGCGAGCGGGGAGGACGAGGAGCGACTCGCTGAGGCCGTCGACCGCCTGGTCGCGCACGGCCTCCTCTACGAGCGGCCGGGCGAGCTGCTCGCGTTTCCCGAAGACCGGCTCCGCGAAGAGGCGTACGGCCGGCTCACCGAGAGCCGGCGTCGTCTCCTGCACCACCGCGCGGGCGACGCGCTCGAAGCGATGGGGAACGCTGACCTCACGACGATCTACGCGCTCGCCCGGCACTTCTATCTCGGCCGCGCGGACGCGAAGTCGGTCGAGTACAACCGGATCGCCGCCGAGATCGCGAACCGAGCGCTCGCCCCCGACGTCGCCCGCGACCACCTCGCGCGTGCCCTCGAGAGCCAGCGCCTGTTGAACCCCGATGACCGCGACGCCGAGTCGGAGCTCGTCCTCGAGCTCGCGCGGACGACCAACGAGCTCGGCCGCCTCCAGGAAGCGGAGGGGATTCTCCGGGACTTCCTCGAACGGGGGGAGGCGGACCCGCGCCTGGCCCCACGGAGTCGGGCCACCCTCGAGATCTACCTCGCCCGCGTCCTGAGCGACCGGGGCGATTGGCGTGCGGCGGGCGAGGTCGCGAAGAAGGTCCTCGCCTCCCCCGGCCTCGAAGAACAGCTGCTCGTCCGACTCGGGGCTCACCGGCTGCTCGGCGAGGCGCTGTTCTACGAGGCGAAATACCCGGAGGCGCTCGCTCAGCACGCCGAGGAGATCCGCCTCGCCCGGGAGGCGGGCAACGAACGCGCGACCGCCCTCGGACAGGCGCGGCGGGCGGGCGTACTGATGATGATGGGCCAGGCCGAGGCCGCGTTCACCGACGCGCGCGAGGCCGCGGCGGCACTCGACCGCGTCGGTCCGGCCCGCGAGTCCGCCTACGTGCACCTGTTCCTCGGGGTGCTGATCACGAACCTTCCGTCGACCGCCCCTCGCCACGAGGAGGCGATCGCCGAGTTCGCCGAAGCGATTCGCCTGGCCGAGAAAGCGCAGGACCCCCGCCGGGTCGGCTGGGCGCTGTTCAACACGGCGGACATCCTGCGGGACGCGGGCCAGTTCGAGGAGGCCGTCGAAAAGGCGGAACGTTCCCGGGAGATCCTTTCGCGAATCGGGGACAAGTTCGGCCTCGTCCAGGCAATCATCGTGCGGGGGAAGATCGCGATCGACCGCAGCGAGTACGACCTCGCGGAGTCGGACCTGCTCGAGGCGTACCGCCTCGTTCGGGAACTGAACGCCCCGGCGGACGAGGTGGACGTGGTGCTTCGCCTCGCCCAGCTCTCCTACGCGCGCGGCGACCGCGCGAGCGCGCGTCGCCGGGTCGTTGAGCTCGAACGCCGGAACCTCCCCGCGATTCGCCCGGATATCGCGGACGATTTCGAGCGCCTCCGCCGTGCGCTCGCGGCCCGCGAGGCGGAAGGGGAGACCGCCTAGCCGGGCTTTCCCCGGCCTCGCGACCGGGAATCCGGGGGAAGGCACGCGCGGCCGGGGGACCCGCAACTACATACTCGGCGAGTTCCATCGCGCTGACCGAGTCGAATGGCGACCGAAGCCGGACCCGGCCGCCCGTTCGTCGGCCGGGGCGAGGTCGTCGAAGCGCTTCGCCACCGGCTCGAGGACCTTCGGGCGGGTGCCGGGGAGGTGACGCTCCTCGTCGGGGAGGCGGGCGTCGGGAAGTCGGCGCTGATCGCCCAGCTCGTCGGCGAGGTCCGAGCGACCGGGGTCGGGGTGCTCAGCGGCCGGGCCCCACCGCTCGATGACCCTCCCCCGTTCTCGTTGCTCCGCTCGGCGATCGAGAGCGCTCGCGAGTCGTCGTCGCGAGCGACCCCGGGCGACGCCCCCATGGCAGGCGACGAGGACCTGATCGGACTCGTGCCTCGGTTGGGCGGGGAGGCGCTCCCCGACCTCGTCAGCATCGAACAGCGCCTGCTCGAACAGCTCGGCCAGGCGGACGACCGCGGCGAGCGGGCGCGGGACCGGGTGCTCGAGCTCCTCGCCGAGCGGCTGGTCGAGCTCACCCACCGCGGTCCGCTCGTCCTCGTCCTCGAGGACGTGCACCGGGCGGACGACCGGTCCCTCGGGGCCCTCGCGCTGCTCGCGGACCGATTGCATCACGAACCGTTCTGGCTCCTCGCCACCAGCCGGCCGGCCGCTTCGCTCTCCACCGCCGGCCGCGACCGGCTCGAGAGGTTCGAACAGACCACCCGCGCGCACCCGGTCGAGCTCCGACCCCTGACGCGGGAGGAGGTGGCGGAATACCTTCGGGTGAGCGACCCATCTCGGGTCTACTCGCCGACGGAGGTCGCCGATCGGTTGCCCGGAGCGGTGGCATCCCCCTGCTCCTGGACCAGCTCGACCGCCGTACGCTGCCGAGCGGCCCGGTGCCGTCCGCCATCCCCCCGTTCGCGCCGGACGAACAGCGGGCGCTCGAGGTGGCGGCCGTGCTCGGCCCCGAGTTCAGCTTCGAGGTGCTGCGTCGGGTGAGCGGAGAGCCGGACGAACGCCGGTTCGCGGAGGTCGTGGGACGCCTCGTGGGCGCGGGCCTCCTCGTCGAGCGCGCGGCGGAAACCCTCGCCTTCCCCGGGGACCGGCTTCGGGAGGAGGTGTACGGCCGGCTGACCGAGCGACGACGTGAGGTCCTTCACTGGAGCGCGGGGGAGACCCTCGAGGCGACGGGCCGCGCCGGCGTCTCCACCGTGTTCGCCCTCGCGCGGCACTTCTATCTCGGTCACGCGAGCCGAAAATCGGTGAAGTACAACCGCCTCGCGGCCGAGGTCGCCGACCGGGCGCTCGCCCCCGAAGCTGCCCGGGACCACCTGCGACGCGCCGTGGAGAGTCAACGCGAGGTGAAGCCGCCTCAGGTCGAGGAGGAGGCGGAGCTCGTCCTCGAGGTCGCGCGGGTCACCGAAGAGCTCGGCCAGCTTGCCGATTCCGAGAGAACGATCCGCGAGTTCCTCGAACGGGAGCAGAACGACCCTCGCCTCTCCTCACGCCGTCGCGCGAGCCTCGAGATCTTCCTCTCGAAGGTCCTGACCGACAAAGGCGACCTTCCCGCGGCGACCGAACTGGCGCAAAAGGTCCTCGTCGCGCCCGGCCTCGACCCATGGCCGATCCTGCGCGTCGGCGCCCATCACCAAATTGGGATGAGTCTCTACTACGAAGGCAAGTACGCGGAGGCGCTCGTCCACCACACGGAGGAGCTGGGGCTCGCGCGCCAGGTCGGCAACGCCCTCGTGACCCTCCGGGCCCAGATCTGGCGCCTCGCGGCCCTCGCCATGATGGGCCCGACGGACGAGGTGGTCGCCGAAGCCCGGGCGGTCACCGTCGAGCGCGACCGGCTCGGCTCCCTGCGCGAGTCGGCGCAGGCCCACCTGTTCCTCGGCGACATGCTCGCCGACGGTCGTTGCCCCCCGGCCCAGCGACGCGAGGCGATCGCGGAGTACGCCCGGGCAATCCAGTTCGCCGACCAGGCCCACGACCCGCGGCGCGTCGGATGGGCTCGCTACAAGACCGGCGAACTTCTGCGCGAGACGCGGCGGTTCGACGAGGCGCTGCAGAACCTCCGCGCGGCCCACGACATCCTATCGGAGGTCGGCGACCGCGTCGGCCTCAGCATGGCGACCAAGGTCGAGGGGCAGATCGCGCTCGACCAGGGGAACCTCCCCCTCGCCGAGGACCGCCTCCTCGAAGCGTACCGCCTCCTCAAGGGGCTGCACCACACCCTCGAGGAGATCGACGTGGTGCTGCGTCTCGCCCAGCTAGCGAACGCCCACGGGGAGCGCGCCAACGCCCAGCGGCATGTCACGGAGCTCGAGCGCCTCCGCCTGCCCGTCCTTCGGCCGGACCTTGTGGAGGAGTTCACGCAGCTGCGTCGGGCGCTCGGGGTGCCGGGAGGGAGCGGTGACCGCCGCTAAACATCGCCCGGTCAGGTTCGACGCGCTGGTACGCCGAGCGCTCCGGGAGGACCGGGCCGACCACGACCGCACGACCCGATACCTCCTCGACCGGCCGGTCGCGGCGGAGGCCCGGGTCGTGGCGCAGGCGCCCGGGCTCCTGTCCGGGATGGCTGCCGCACGCGCCGCGGCGCGCGCGCAAGGCCTTCGCGTCGTCGGCGGCCGGCCGGACGGGAGTCGGGTCCGCCCCGGCACGGTCGTGCTCCGCGTGCGGGGGGATGCCCGTCGGATCCTCGCCGCGGAACGCACGATCCTCAACTTTGTGATGCACGCGAGCGGGGTCGCGACCGCGACCGGACGCGCCGTCGCCGCCGCCCGGGGGGCAGCCCACCCGCTCGAGGTCTGGGCGACGCGGAAGACCCTGCCGGGGCTTCGGGACCTCGAAAAGGCCGCGGTCGTTCATGGTGGTGGCCGGCCGCACCGTCGCGACCTTGCCGAGGCCGTGCTGATCAAGAACAACCATCTCGCCCTCGTGCCCGTTGCGGAAGCCGTGCGACGGGCGCGGGCCCGGGGTCGACCGGGCGAGTCGATCCAGGTCGAGGTGCGCTCGCGTTCCGAGGCCCTCGCCGCGGTGCGCGCAGGCGCGAACGCCCTCCTCCTCGACAACCTCACGCCCCGCGCCGCCCGCGCCATCGTCGGGGCACTCGAGCGCACCGGCCTCCGACGGGGTCGCTGGGTCGAGCTTTCGGGCGGGATCACACCGGACCGAGTCGCCGCCTACCGGTCGGTCGGCGCCGATGCGGTCAGCCTCGGGGGGATCACGCATTCGGCGCCGGCGGTACCATTTCACCTAGTGCTCTCCACCGACCGCTTAAGACGCCCGGTGTCCTAGAACGCGCGAACTCCCGTGACGCTGGCCGAGGAAGTCCTCCGCCTCAAGGAGGAACGTAACGCGGTGCTGCTCGCGCACAACTACCAGCGGCCGGAGGTCCAGGACATCGCCGATTTCGTCGGGGACTCGCTCTACCTGTCCCGGAAGGCGATGGAGTCGGACCGACCGGTGATCGTCTTCGCGGGGGTCCGGTTCATGGCCGAGACGGCGAAGATCCTCAACCCGAGCCGGACGGTGCTCCTCCCCGACCTTCGGGCCGGCTGCGGCCTCGCCGATTCGATCACCGCCGAACAGCTCCGCGCCTGGAAGGGAGCCCACCCCGGCGCCGTGGTCGTGGCGTACATCAACACCTCCGCCGACGTGAAGGCCGAGGCCGACATCTGCTGCACCAGCTCGAACGCGGTCAAGATCGTTCAGCAGGTCCCTGCGGACCGCGAGATCCTGTTCCTCCCCGACATGTTCCTCGGGGACTATGTCCGCCGCCGGACCGGGCGGGCGATGCACCTGTGGGTCGGCGATTGCCCGGTGCACGCGAAGCTGCGGCCGGAGGAGATCGCGAAGGCGAGGGCGGACCATCCCGGGGCGCCCGTGATCGCCCACCCGGAGTGCGGCTGCGCGACCCAGGCGATGGAGCATGTCGACCGGGTGCTCTCGACCGACGGGATGGTCCGCTACGCCGAGGAGACGCGGGCGCCCGAGGTGCTCGTCGCGACCGAGGTCGGGATCCTACACCGGATGTCCCGCCTCAACCCCTCGACCCGGTTCACCCCGCTCGATGCGGACGCCATCTGCCCGTACATGAAGGAGATCTCGCTCGAGGACGTTCGCGACTCCCTCGCGCTCGACCGATACCGGATCGAGGTCCCGCCCGAAACGGCGGCCAAGGCGCGCGTCGCGCTCGAGCGGATGGTCGCGGCGTAGCCTCGCGGGGCCGCCGGCTCAGAGCCGCGGAATGATCGGTGCGAGGTGGTGGACGTAGAACTCGAACGCGGAGGCGAGCAGCGCGAACGCCGAGAGAAACACGACGCCGATCGCGAGCCAGGACGGTTTCCGGGTGAGGTAGAAATGCGGGCTCAGCGGATTCAGTCGGGTCGATAGGAACGACAGTCCCGATAGGAACAGCACCACGCCGAGGAGCGCGGTCAATAGGACGGTGTACTCGCTCAGATAGAGGCCGGCCACGAGCAACACGAGCGCCACGGGGATCGCCGCGTGGGAGCGTTTCGCCTCCGTCTCCGCCGCCCGGTTGGGCGGGGGGTTCGTGGGTCGATGGTAAACCGACCGATACGCCCGGGCACTGGACACGTCGAGGAGGGGCGGGGCGGTCGTATATGAACCCCACCCTCCAACCGCAGGCCGCTCAAATGGGACCTAAGCATAAAAAGGGGGTAGTGCCCTTCGCCCTTCGGTGAACGAGGTCCCCCCCCGCCGGCACTCGTCCCCGAGCGTCGTCCGGACGCCGCCCCCCGGAGTCCGTCCGGGCGGTCGGCGTATCCCCGAGCCCCCGGCGCTCGCCGCCAACCCGCTCGCGGGCGCGCGCGCCTGTTCGAGCTGTGCCACGCCCCTCGGCACGTCATCCAATCCCCCCCGATGCTGGGGCTGCGGTCGACCCCTCTGTACGGATTGTTACTGGCGGCACGGGCTGACGCCCACCGCCCACCGTTGCCCGAACTGTCTTATGCGGACCGTCGCCCGGAGCGCGCTCTCGGGCGGCCGGTCGACCCCGTCGTCCGGCTCCCTCGTGCCCCGGCTGTTGCAATTCTGAGCTCCCGCTCGGGACGGGCATTCACCACCGCGTTGGGACTCGCACCGGCCCGTCGGGCGAAGCCGAGGGCCACGAGGCGGGTGGGGTCGTCCGGAGCGGAAACGAGACCGGTGGGCAGATGGAGCGGGAGGCCGGCCTCCCGCGCCTGACGCGCTGCGACCGAGTCGAGCCGCTCGGGGCCGGGCCCGACCTCGAGCGCCGCGGCCGCCCGCCGGGCCTCCTCGATCCACGCGGCGAGGCCCGCCGCATCGGTCGCCACCGAGGCTCCCACGTGCGCGACCAGGTGAGGTCGCGGAACGTCGGCGGGGGAGTCGACCCCCGGTCGAGCGTTCGGCGTCGGACGAGCGATTCGGTAGTCATGAGCGACCTCGGCGAGGGAGGCCGGGACCGCCCCCGGCCCCGTCTCGACCGCCCGTAGGACCCGAAGCTCCGGGGTCGACCGCTCCGTAAGGCGCGCGATCGTGGGCGCCGACGCCGTCCACGGGGTGCCGTCCGCCTGCACGCCGGCGACCACGAACCCGAGGTAGGAGTATTTCCGGGCCCGTCCGGCGGCGATCCACCGGTCGACCACGTCCGGCGGGGCGCCGGGGTCGAGATGGACGTGGAGGTCGCCGCATAGTTCGCGCTCCGTGACGAGCGGGGGAAGGTTCCCTCGGGCGGCGAGGTCGATCTCGCCCCGGTCCTCGCGAAGCTCGGGCGGTATCCAGGCGAGCCCCAGAGCAGCGTAGACTTCCTCCTCGGTCGACCCCGCGATGCGCTCCTCTTCCCGAAACACACCGTACTCGTTCACCTTGAGCCCCCGGTCCCGCGCCCGCGAGCGCAGGCGGACGTTGTGGTCCTTCGAGCCGGTGAAATACTGGAGCGCGGCGCCGAACTCCTCGGGCTTCACGACCCGAAGGTCGACCTGAAGACCTCCGCGGAGCACGACGGTCTCCTTCGTCTCGCCCCGCATCTTTACCTCCGCGACGAGGTCGAGCGCGGAGAACGCGTCGAAGACCGTGCTCGGATCCTTCGACGTCACGAGCACGTCGAGGTCGCCGACCGTCTCGCGGGCCCGGCGAAAGCTGCCGGCGACTTCCACGCGGTCGACCACGGCACCCGCGCGGATCGCCCGCACGAGTCCGAGCGCGACCGGGTAGACCTCTTCGATCGGCCGTCGGGCCGGACCCGAGCCGGCCGCCGGGGCGGACAGCGCCCCCCGTAGCTGCTCGATCTTCTTCTCCCCGAATCCCTTCAGCCCCTGGAGGCGACCGGCGGCGATGGCGTCCCGCAGTTCCGCGGGCCCTTCGACGCTCAGCTCGACCCAGAACCGACGGGCGGTCTTCGGCCCCAGCCCGGGGAGTCGCATCAGCTCGATCAGACCGGGCGGGACCTCCCGCTTCAGCCGCTCGTAGTACGGGACCGTCCCGGTCCGAAGGTACTCCTCCGTCTTCTCCGCGATCGCCTCGCCCACCCCGGGGATCGACCGCAGTTCGCCACGGGCGGCGACCTCGGAAAGGTCCTCCGTCAGGCTCTCGATCGAACGGGCGGCGCGCCGGTACGCCTCGGGCTTGAACTTCTCCCCCAAGAGGTCGAGCAGGTCCGCGACCGTCCGAAAAATCTCGGCGGCTTCGGCGTTGGAGGTCATCCTTTGTCGCCTCTCCGCCCGCGCGACCGATCCACCTTCCGGGCCGGCCCGGCCGTCACGGCGCGAATCCGGCGCCGAGGTCGAGCCAGGTCCGGCGACCCAACGGCCGGAACCCCAGTCGGTCGTACAGTCGGCGTGCATCGACCCGGTCCTCGCGCACGTAGAGGCCGACCCGCGTTCGCTCCTCGCGAGCACTCGCCAGGGCCGCGGCGACCAGCGCTTGGCCGATTCCCCGACCCCGCGCCGCCGGGTCGACGAATACCCCACCGACCAGCCAGACGTCCGGCAAACGAACGGCCGCCCGGACGGCCCCGAGGAGTTTCCCCCGCTCGAAGGCACCCCAGATCCAATCCTCACCGGGGTCGAGCGAGGGATATTCCGCCGCCACCGGGTCGGTCTGCCGTCCCGCGAACTCCACGAGCGCCGTATGGTCGCCCCGCTCGAGCCTCCGGACCGGCACGGATTCCGGGGAACGTGGCAGATTCCGGGGGAGCCCGACCGGCTCGTGGGCCAGGAGCAGGAGCGTGGCCGGCCGCGCCGGTCCGCGGGCCGCAACCACCACGTCCTGGAAGGTCTCGGGAACGATGGCGATGAGTGGCCGTGGCGGTAGGGCGTCCGCGAGCATGCCGGCGCGAGGGTCGGAGCCGACCCAGTGGACGACCGCGCAGGTCGGGTGACCGAGCCAGACGAGCAGGTAGCCGACAGTCTCGGCACCGTCCAGGGCGGAAATGAACCGGACCCGGTTCGGCACGTGGTCGAGGTCCCAGAGCCCGTAGGCGTGCACGAACGGGTCCTTCGCTGCGGCGCGTTCGAGCCACTCGCGGTCGATTGTCGGTCGGAGCTCCATGGAGCACCGTCGCGCGTCCGTACGCCGACGAGTTAGTTAGACGTGCGGTCGGAGGTAGGTCGTGAACCGTAAATCCCCGGCACGGGTGCCGGCGACCCGTGCGACCCCATCGGCCGACCGTCGACTTTCCGCGCCACCTCGAGACGCTCTACGCGCGGTTCCCGTTCGACCGTTCGATCGCCGATGACCCGATCGCCGAGGTCCGTCCCCTCGCTTGGGACCTTCGCCGGGCCGAGGTCGCGGGACTGCTCGCGAGCACGCTCGCCATCGGCAACACGACGGCGATCCGAAGGGCGATCGTCGACGTCGCCCGTCGGGCGGATGGCGACGTCGATTGGCTCGTTCGTCCGGGCCACGCGGGGGAGCGTCGTCGTCGTCTCCGCTCGTTCCAGCATCGGTGGATCCGAGGCGACCAGGTCGACTACCTCTGCCGCGTCCTCGAGAGCTACTACCGTGACCATGACTCGCTCGAGCCCGTCTTTCGGGACGGGCTATCGACGGAAGGGTTCGCCGGAGGACTCGACGCGCTCGCCCGCGTCCTGCGGGGCGACGGCCTCCGGGCTCGCCTCGGCCCTCCGCCCCCGGGGTACCGTGCGCTCTTCCCCTCGCCGCGGGACCGACCGAAAAGTCCGTGCAAGCGACTGACCCTGTTCGTTCGCTGGATGGTGCGCGACCGCTTCCCCGACCTCGGCGTTTGGCGGCGGGTGCCGACCGGCGAGCTCCGAATCCCGCTCGACCAGCACGTGCACTGGATCGCGTTCCACTTGGGACTCACCGGACGGCGGACCCGGTCGTGGACGACCGTCGAGGAGGTGAGCGAAGCGCTGCGGCGCATCGACCCCCTCGACCCGATCAAGTACGATTTCGTGCTCTGCCACACCGGCATCTCCGGTGACTGTCCGAAGGAGCGGGATATCGCGGTCTGCGGCCCGTGCTCGGTGCGGCCGGACTGCCTCCTCTGGAAAGGGCGGTCGGTGGTGGAATGAACGCGCGACCTCGGCCCCTCCCGATCGACCCCGGCCTCCTAGCTCGGTTCCGCGCCGCGGGCGAGAAGATCGCCTGGCGCTCGGTCCCGGCGCGGGGGAAGCACCGAGCCGCAGGTCGCGTCCGGATCGCTCACCTCAACGATGAGGAGGCCCGGGTAGCGGTGTCGGGGCGGGGGACGAACGCTCGGGTAAGCGTCGATGCGGGACCGGTCGGAGCTCTCGTCCTGCTCCTCGAGATCGACCGGCGGGGAGTCCCGACCGCCCTCGGTGCGAGCGAGGCGGGGCGAGAGCCCGGGTTTCCCTCGGGGGCGATCGTCGCGGCGTGGGGCGACGCGCAGGTTCCGGACGACTCCGAACCGCGTCTCCCCGACTTGGTCGACCTCGCCCGGTACGCCCTCGCCTAGCCTCGAAATAGTTATATTCTCTAATGATTCGCTATTCGAATGATTAGGAGTCCGTATGATTTCCGCGGTTCCGAAGACGGAGGCCGGCCCGGCGCCCGCCGCGGTCCCCCAACTCGTCGACCTCGTTCACGAAGTGCTGCAAGGCTCGCTCCGCCAACTCCATCCGACCCTTACGAAGGAGGGCATCACGATGGGACAGTTCTGGGCGATCCGTACGGTGTCGAGTCTCCGGACGGCGTCCCTGAGCACGGCCGCGCGGTACCTCGGCCTCTCGTCCCCGGCATTGTGCGCGAGCGTCGACCAGCTCGAGAAAGCCGGCCTCGTCCGTCGGCATCGGTCCGAGCGGGACCGTCGGGTGGTCGAGCTTTCCCTCACCCCCCGCGGGCGGCAGGTGCAGACGCGCATCTGGCGGGAGATCGCCCGGGTCATGACCGAGGCCGGTCGAGGCCTCGATGCGGAGGACGTCGCCGCCGCCGTGCGCGTGTTCCGTGAGGTGGCGCGACGGCTCGAGTCGGACATCGCGACCCGCCGGGAAGGGCCATGAACGCGAACGGACGGGGCCTCACCGCCGCGGGTACCCCCTACGACCCTCGCGCCGCGCGGGGCGCGCTCCTCGTGCTCGCGGTGATGGCGATGATGGTCACGTACGTGGAGACGATGGTCCTTCCCGCGTTCCACAACTTCATCACGTTCTTCGATAACGCCCCGACGACCACCGTCGTCTGGATTGTCTCCGCCTACCTCCTGATCGGCACGGTCGCCACCCCGATCTTCGGGAAGCTCGGTGACAAGTACGGCAAGAAACGGATGCTCCTCTTCGTCATGGGGCTCTACGCGGTCGCCGTGAGCGTCGCGGGCTTCACCCCGAACATCGGGGCCGCCTTCGGCGTGTCGCGGGCGAACCAGATCTACGTCCTGATCGGCGTTCGAGCGTTTCAGGGACTCGGCATGGGGATGTTCCCCCTCGCCTTTGCCATCCTTCCCGAAGTGTTCCCAGCGGCCCGGGTCGGCCAGGCCCAGGGAATCGTTTCCGGAATGTTCGCGGCGGGCGCCGCGGCCGGGTTGGTGGGCGGTGGCTACATCTCGTACAACTACGGTTGGCAGCTCACTTACCACACCGTCACGCCGATCGCGATCACGCTGGTCGTCCTCGCCTACTTCCTCCTCCGCGAGTCGCCGCACCTATCCCCCAAGCCGATCGACGTCCCGGGCATCGGGAGCTTGGGGTTCGCGCTCGCGATGGCGATGTTCGGGATCACCGAGGGGGTCTACTGGGGCTGGACGAGCTTTTCCGCCGTCTCGTTCGCCGGGATCCCGTGGGGCGTCCCGGAGTTCTTCCTCCTCGCGCTCGCCGCCGCGGTCTTCTTCCTCTTCTGGGAGACGCGGGCTCCGACGCCCGTGGTCTCGTTCCAGGCGCTCAAGCAGCGGAACATCTGGATCTCGAACGTGAACGGAGTAATCGTCGGCATCGGGATGTTCCTCATCTTCGTCACGCTGACCATCCTCGTGGAGGACCCGTTCCCGCCGGGGTTCAACTACACCGAGTTCCAGTTCGGCCTAGTGGCCCTCCCGTCCGCGCTGGGGATGCTCGCGTTCGGCCCCCTGTGGGGCCGCCTCGTTGCGGCCCGGGGCCCGAAGCCGGTGATGATCCTCGGCTTCGTGGTGATGGGCTCGGGAGCGCTGGGTCTCGCTCTCTTCCACTCGACCATCCTCGCGCTGACGCTGTTCGCGATCCCGGCGCTCGTCGGCAACGTGGCCGTGCTGATCGCGATGTCGAACATCATCGTGCTCTCCGTCTCGCCGAAAGAGCTCGGGATCCAGACCGGGATGAACCAGACGTTCCGGAACCTAGGAAGCGCGGTCGGCCCGGTCCTCGCCGCGACGATCACCGCGACGTTCACGACCCAGGTCGTCGTGGCCACCACGCCGTTCGGCCGCATCTTTGCGTCCGTGCCGGCGACGACGGGCTTCGTCGTGTTGTTCGCGATCACCGCGGGCGTCGCGCTCGTCGGACTCGTGCTCTCCCTCGGCTTGCGGAACTACCGATTCCACGCCGACGGGACTCGTCTCGAGGCGCCCTCCGCGCTCCGCGGACCGGCGGCCCCCGCGTCGACGGGCGAGAACACCCCCGCCCTCAGCGCGGCCGACCGTCCGGCGTGAAGGGGTTCGTGCCGGGCGCGGCCGGCCTTCCTACGAGCAACCGCTCGTGGAACCGCAAACGGTGCACGCGTAACAGGTGCCCGAGCGGACCATGATGCCGCCGCAGAGGGCGCACGCCGGCGCATCCTCGCTCACGCCCCCGCTCGGGATCTCCGCGGAGAACGCGTCCAGGGCGCGGGTTTCGAACTTCACGGTCGTCGTCGGGCGGGAGGCGGCCGACTTGCCGCCGCTCGCCGCCGCGGGAGCGTGGCCGTTGCCGTTCCCCTCGGGGGGGCCCTCGAGCCCGATCGCCCGCCGCTCGTCCTCGGTGAGGAACTCGAGGGCGAGCCAACGCGCCACGTAGTCGGGGATCGACTTCGCGAACCGGATCTTCGGGTTGTTGGTCGCCCCGGCCGGCTCGAAGCGCAGGTGGGCGAGCTTCCGGACGAGGTCTTTGAGCGGTACGCCGTGCTGGAGCGCCATCGACATCGCGAGCCCGAGCGAGTCCATCAGCCCGTTGACCGTCGAGCCTTCCTTCGTCACCCGGAAGAAGATCTCGCCGGGGCGGCCGTCGGGGTAGAGGCCGACCGTGACGTAACCGTCGTGGCCGCCGACCTCGAAGTGGTGGGTGATCGCCTTGCGCTCGTTCGGGAGACGTTCGCGCGCCGGCCCGCGGGGGCCGACGGGGGCACCCGCCTTCCCCTTACCGGTCTCGAACGGTTGGGACGCCTTGCAGCCGTCCCGGTAGAGCGCGACCGACTTGATCCCGAGTTTCCACGCCTCGAGGTAGATCTTCTCGATGTCCTCGACGGTCGCGTCGTTCGGGAGGTTGATCGTCTTCGACGCTCCGCCCGAGAGGAACGGCTGGACGGCGCCGAGCATCTTGAGATGGCCCATCGGCGAGATCGTGCGGACGCTGCCCGCGGGGGCGAGCGCGCAGTCGAAGACGGCGAGGTCCTCGAAGTCGAGGCCCGGGGCGCCCTCGATCGAACCGGTCTTCTCGACGTGCTCGCTGATAACGCGGATTTCGTCCGGTGAGTAGCCGAGGGCGAGGAGGCCGTCCGGCACGGTCCGGTTGACCATGCGCAGGACGCCGCCGCCGACGAGGTTCTTCACCTTGACGAGGGAGAGCTCCGGCTCGAGGCCGAGCGTGTCGCAGCCCATCAGGAGGCCGATCGTGCCGGTCGGGGCGATGACCGAGATCTGGGCGTTGCGGTAGCCCCAGAGCTCGCCGGCCTTCACCGTGTCGTGCCAACGGTCGACCGCCGCCTGGGCGAACGCGGTGAGGCGGGCATCGTTGTGCGGGACCTCCTCGGCCGCCTTCGCGTGCTTGCCCATGACGCGGAGCATCGGCGCCCGGTTCCGTTCGAAGCCGGCGAACGGCCCCATGCGTTTCGCGATCTCGCTCGACATGTGGTAGCCCTCCGCGGAGAGGAACGCGGAGACGCTCGCGGCGAGCGTGCGGCCGGCGTCCGAGTCGTAGGCGAGCCCGTAGTGCATGAGCAGGGCTCCCAGGTTCGCGTAGCCGAGCCCGAGCGGGCGGTAATCGTGGGAGTTCTGCGCGATCGGCGCCGTCGGGTAGCTCGACGCGTCGACGATGATCTCCATCGCGAGGATCATCGTGCGGACGGCCTGCCGGAACAGCTCGATGTCGAACTGTCCCTTCGCGTCCAGGAACTTCATCAGGTTGATCGACGCGAGATTGCAGGCCGAGTCGTCGAGGAAGAGGTACTCGCTGCACGGGTTCGAAGCGTTGATCCGAGCGGTGTTCGGACAGGTGTGCCAGTCGTTGGTGACGTCGTCGAACTGGACGCCCGGGTCCCCGCACCGCCACGCGGCGTAGGCGAGCTTGCGCCAAAGCTCGCGGGCGGGGTAGGTGGCGGCGACGGAGTGGTCGGTCCGGTTGAACGTCTTCCACTCCTTGTCGCGAACGACCGCCTCCATGAAGGCGTCCGGGACGCGGACCGAGTGGTTCGCGTTCTGGTACGCGATCGAGGCGTACGCCGAGTCGGGCTCGGTGCCGTCGAAGTTCGAGGAGTAGCCCTCGCGGATGAGGGCCGCCGCCTTGTCCTCCTCGCGGACCTTGCAGTCGATGAAGTCGACGATATCGGGGTGGTCCAGGTTGAGGTTCACCATCTTCGCGGCGCGTCGTGTCGTTCCACCGCTCTTGATGACGCCGGCGAGCGCGTCGAACGCCCGCATGAACGAGACGGGGCCGGAGGCGATCCCCCCGCCCGCGAGCTTCTCGTGGCTGCCGCGGAGCGGGGAGAGGTTGGTGCCGGTGCCGCTGCCGCCCTTGAAGAGGCGGCCCTCGCTCGTCGCGAGCGCGAGGATCGAATCCATGTCGTCGGCGATCGACTGGATGAAGCACGCCGAGCACTGCGGCGGCTCTCGAACACCGACGTTGAACCAGACGGGGCTGTTGAACGCCGCCATCTGCTGAACCATCAGGTACGCGAGGCTCTCCTCGAACGTCGTCGCCTCGTCCGAGGTGTCGAGATATCCCAGGTCGAGCCCCCGCTCCGCCATGAAGTGGCAGACACGACGGATCATCCCGTCGATCGAGTTCTCCCGGCGGCCCTGGAGGACCCGGAAATACTTCGACGCCGCGATGTTGACGCTCGTTTCCGACCAGGACGTCGGGGCGCGGATCCCCTTCTGTTCGAAGATGACCTTCCCTTCCGCGTTCTTGATCATCGCATCGTGCGTCCGCCACTGGACCGTATCGAACGCGGTCTTTCCTCGGGGAACGAGGCGGGGCACGGGAATCGGTTCACGCCCGAGACGGTTCGCCGGTCGTCCGACCGGCTCGTCCGACGCGGGCACCGCGCGCTTCTTGGCAACTGCCATGACGGCTCACTCCTCGAGGGTCGATGGAGAATCCCGACCGATCGCTGGTCCCACCGCGTAGGAGCCTAATCCGTTCGCGGCCGGTCCGTGAAACGCCCCTGTCGAGAGGCTGTTTCGCGACGGTCGCCAACGGTTGATGACGCAGGTGGTGTCGCTCGGGACACCGTGAAAACCCTCCGGGTGCGAGCCAAGCGCGACCCGCTATAAGTTTACTTGGTCGCACAAAACTCCGGCACGACGAAATTAGCGTCGCGCGAAGCGCACACGCCGTTACTTGGTAAGACGCGTTGCGATTTTCCGACCACGGGGCGGTCGTCGGCCGGAGGAACGACGACCTTCGCTCGAAAATCATGCCGCATCGTCACGTGTCGTCGTCGCGAGGCGGCGAACGTGCGCCCGGGGCCATCGTCCCGACGTTCACGGGAGGATTCCGGGCTCGCCGCGCCGATGGAAGACGGTCGATTTTCTACGGAGACGCGCGAAGTTCCGCTGGCGGAGGGAGGACGCGCATGGTGCACGGCATGATCGCGCCGCAGTCGCCGCAATAGAGTCCTTCTTCGGCGACCCAGAGGAACGCGCCGCAGCGTTCGCACCGGCGCGGGTCCTCGGGATCGTTACGGCAGGGCATCGTCGCTCGTGGGGAGAGAGTGACTCGCACTATTTGGTTAGAGGCGCCCGGCGGCAACACTTTGCGAACGTGCGAAAAAAAGGAAACGGGACCTTCCCGAAGGAAGGTCCCCGAGAAAGGGTAACGCCCGTCTAGGCGTTCTACATCTTGGCGCGCGAGACGAACCCCTTCTTGTCGAG
>Ga0187784_10000495_pt1 | contig 28783 bp, 22 predicted proteins | sample 1015_SJ02_MP15_2_FD_132964 | JGI IMG/M metagenome (GOLD analysis project Ga0187784, IMG submission 132964) | Tropical peat soil microbial communities from peatlands in Department of Meta, Colombia - 1015_SJ02_MP15_20_MG | ecosystem: Environmental > Terrestrial > Soil > Wetlands > Peat | place... | reverse complement strand
CCAAAGGAGCGGCTCAACGAAGTCGCGAGCTTCGTGCGCGGCGGCCTGCAGGATCTCTCGATCTCGCGTACCACCTTCGACTGGGGCGTCAAGGTGCCGGGCGATGAGACGCACATCATGTATGTGTGGGTCGACGCGCTCACCAACTACATCACCGCCGTCGGCTATCCGGATACGCAGAGCGAGAAATTCCGCCGCTACTGGCCGGCCGATCTGCATGTGATCGGCAAGGACATTGTGCGCTTCCACGCCGTCTATTGGCCGGCATTCCTGATGTCGGCCGGGGTCGCCATGCCGCGCCGCATCTTCAGCCACGGCTTTCTGTTCAATCGCGGCGAGAAGATGTCGAAGTCGGTCGGCAACGTCATCGATCCGTTCGCGCTCGCCGATACCTACGGCGTCGATCAGCTGCGCTATTTCTTCCTGCGCGAGGTGCCGTTTGGGCAGGACGGCAATTACAGCCACGAGGCGATCGTCAATCGCATCAACGCCGACCTCGCCAATGATCTCGGCAATCTAGCGCAGCGCTCGCTCACCATGGTGGCGCGCAATTTTGGCGGCGTGCTGCCGGGGCCGGCGGCATTGAGCAAGGCCGACCAGGCGATCCTCGCTGCAGCCGACGCCATGATCGGCAAGGCGCGCGAAGCGATGCTGACTCAACAGCTGCATCTGGTGCTCAGCGCGGTGTGGGCGGTGGTGGCCGAGGCCAACCGCTATTTCGCCGGCGAAGCGCCGTGGGCGCTCGCCAAGACCGATCCGCAGCGGCAAGGCACCGTCCTTTACGTGACCGCTGAGGTGTTGCGACAGATCGCGATCCTCGCGCAGCCCTTCGTGCCGGCCTCGGCGGAGAAGCTGCTCGATCTCCTTGCGGTCCCGCACCAGGAGCGCGCCTTCTCGTTCCTCGGCGGCAAGCATCGCATCGCCGGCGGCGCCAAACTGCCGGCGCCGGCGGCGGTGTTCCCGCGCTACGTCGAAGCGGAAGCCAGCGCGGTGCAATGAACCATGCTGGTCGATAGCCATTGTCATCTCGACTTTCCGGACTTCGCGGCAGAGCTCGATGCCGTGGTTGGCCGCGCGCGTGAGGCAGGTATCGCGCGCATGGTGACGATCTCGACACGGGTTCGCCGCCATGACGCGGTGCTGGCGATCGCCGAGCGCTTCCCCGATGTCTTCTGCTCGGTTGGGACGCATCCGCACTATGCGCACGAGGAGCTCGATTTGACGCCGGCCGATCTCGTCGCGCGCACGCGCCACCCCAAGGTGGTCGCCCTCGGCGAAGCCGGGCTCGACTATCACTATGACAATTCGCCGCGCGATGCGCAGGAGCGCGGATTTCGCACGCACATCGCCGCCGCACGCGAAACCGGGTTGCCGCTCGTCATCCATTCGCGCGAGGCCGACGACGACACCGCACGCATCCTCGAACAGGAAACGGGGCAGGGGCCCTTCCCGGCGGTGCTGCATTGCTTCACCGGCGGCCGCGATCTTGCCCGCCGTGCCATTGCGCTCGGCCATTACGTCTCTTTCACCGGCATCCTGACGTTCCGCAATTCGGAGGCGCTGCGCGCGATCGCGGCCGAGCTGCCGGCCGACCGCATCCTGGTCGAGACCGACGCGCCATATCTCGCGCCCGGCCGCTGGCGCGGCAAGCGCAACGAGCCCGCCTACGTGGTCGAGACCGCGAAGGTGCTCGCCGAGACGCGCCGCGTCCCGCTCGACGAGATCGCGCGCCAGACGACCGACAACTTTTTTCGCCTGTTCGCTAAGGTGCCGCGCCGGCTGCGGGCGCCGGCGCCGGCGGGCTGAGCAATCGGCAGAGACGCCTGACCCATCCGGCATGACGCTGAAGTTCACCATTCTCGGCTGCGGCTCCTCCGGCGGCGTGCCGCGCCCGGCCTTGGGCTGGGGCGCGTGCGATCCGAAGAATCCGAAAAACCGTCGCCGGCGGACCTCGCTCCTGGTCGAGCGCCACGGCGCCCAAGGCATCACGCGCGTCCTCGTCGATACCCCGCCGGATATGCGCGAGCAGCTCCTCGATGCCGAGGTCGATTGGCTCAACGGCGTCCTCTACACCCACGAGCATGCCGACCACACCCACGGCATCGACGATTTGCGCGCGCTGTTCATGAAGCAGCGACAGCGGATCGACGTTTATCTCGACGCCTACACCGCGAAGATGATGCATAGCCGCTTCGGCTATTGCTTCGAGTCGCCGCCGGGCAGCGAATATCCGCCGATCGTCAACGACCACCGGCTGACCGCCGGCGAGCCGATCACCATCGCCGGGCAGGGCGGCCCGATCACCGCGCTCCCGGTCCTGCAGAGCCACGGCGACATCGCCTCGCTCGGCTTCCGCTTCGGCAATCTCGGCTATTCATGCGATCTCAGCGGCCTGCCGGCGCGCAGCGCCGCGGCGTTCTCGAATCTCGAGGTCTGGATCGTCGACGCGCTGCGTTACCGGCCGCACCCGAGCCATTTCTCGCTCGCCGACGCGCTCTCCTGGATCGAACGGCTCAAGCCCCGCCGGGCGATCCTCACCAATCTGCACTCCGATCTCGACTACGAGGTTTTGCGGGCCGAACTGCCGCCGCATATCGAGCCGGCATTCGACGGGATGACGTTTAGCCTTGCAAATAGCGGCTCAAATGATGATGTTCCATAATATGTCTTATGCGAATCGCGACTGCGCCTGGGACCCGCCAGGTTAGGGAGCGATCCCCGCTCAGCTCACCACAGCCCCGGCACTAGCCGCCAGCGAACCCGTTCGGCGTAGTCGCGATAGCCTGGAAGCTCGGCCTGGAGCACGCGGTCTTCGGTCACGGCCCGGTACAGCAGGAACGGCAGACTGCAGATGACGACGAGCGCGGCCGCGAGCCAGGAGCCGAGCGCAACGCCGCTAGCGAGCATGATCAGAATGCCGGCCGCATAGCCCGGGTGTCTGATCACCGCGTATGGTCCGGTCGTTACGACGTATTGCCCGCGGTCATCCTGGATGCGCACGACCGACGAGAAGAACCGGTTCACGGCCATCGCCCAGAGACACAAGGCGTAGCCGCCGGCGAAGACGATCAGCGCCAGAGCAAGCAGCCACAGCGGCACGCTGTCGCTCCAATGGAAACGGCCGCGGTCAAGCCCGGCCACGATCCAATGCAGGAACACGACCAACGTGAAAATGCGCAGGCCGAGCGGCGGCCGTTGGCCAGCCGGGCGCATGCGCTCGCGCAGGAGACCGGGATCGAGCCAGATGAACGCGGCCGCCATTACGGCGGCAAAGATTAAAAGGTAAATCCAGAAAGTTAAAATCGCGAACGTGCCGGCGGAAGCGAAGAGGGCGATCGCGGCTGCGACGACGAACAGCGCCGCTTGGACATAGGCGGAGGCAGGCATGATCGGATCGCGGCTCCTGCTGAGTGAGCGGCGAAAGCCCCTCGTTCAAGACCAAATAGGCATCGCCGCGGCATTTATTAACAGCGGCGGCGCGCGGTCGCGAGCGTTCCGGCACTCTGATAGCTTCCCGCCGCCAATCAGGAAACTGTCATGACCCCTTCGCGCGACATCGGCCGGCTCCTCGAGATCATGGCGGCGCTGCGCACGCCGCAGAGCGGCTGCCCTTGGGATCTGGCGCAGAACTTTGCGACCATCGCGCCCTACACGATCGAAGAAGCCTACGAAGTTGCCGACGCCATCGCGCGCAACGATCTTGCCGATCTCAAAGACGAGCTCGGCGATCTCCTGCTGCAGGTCGTATTCCACGCCCGCATGGCCGAGGAACAGCGTGCCTTCGATTTCGGCGACGTCGTGCAAGCCATCACCGAGAAACTGCTGCGCCGGCATCCGCACGTGTTCGGGAACGAACGCTCGCCGACGCCGCAAGCCGTCGAAGGTTTATGGGAGCGCATCAAGGCGCAGGAAAAGACCGCGCGCGGCGATTCACGGAGAGAAGGCGCGTTGACCGGGGTGCCGGTCGGCCTCCCTGCCCTCACCCGCGCGCTCAAGCTCCAGGCCAACGCCAGCAAGGTCGGCTTCGATTGGAACGACCCGCGCGCGGTGTTGCACAAGATCCGAGAGGAGGCCGACGAGATCGAAGCCGCGCTTGACGGTGGACAAGCAACTGCGGCAGCCGAGATCGGCGACTTGTTGTTCGCGGCAGTCAACCTCGCCCGGCATCTGCGCGCCGATCCCGAGGCGCTGTTGCGGCAGACCAATCAGAAATTCGAACGCCGCTTCGCCGCGATCGAACGCGCGCTCGCCGGGCGCGGCAAGAAACCACAAGACGCGACGCTCGCCGAGATGGATGCGCTCTGGGAGGAGGCGAAGGCGACAGAAGAAGCGTCAGCGGCGAATGGCGAGTAGCGAAATTGGGAATAGAAGCGCCATCGCAACCATTCGCTATTCGCCACTCGCTATTCGCTGTTCGCCACCCGCCGTTCGCCAAGAGCGAACCTCGCCCGCACCGCATTCGCCTTGTCGGGTGCGGCGCGGACCGTCATGGCGATGCGGCCGGTTTGGTCGTCGGCCGCCTTGTGGATGACTTCGGTGTGGCGGTAAAGCCAGCTCACGCCGGCGCCGTCGGCCGGATCGAGCACGAGCTCGATGAGGACGCGGCCGGCGGCAAGCCGCGCCTCGATCGCCGCGGCGAGCGCGTCGATCCCCTCCCCCGTGATCGCGGACACCAGCACCGGCCGCTCCGCGTCCGGGCGGCGCTCGGCGAGATTTTGCAGCCGCGCGCGGGCATCAGCGTCGAGCTGGTCGATCTTGTTCCAGACCTCGATCAGCGCCCGCTTGTCGCCGGCGTGATTGCGCGGATCGATGCCGAGCTGGCGCAGCACCTTCTCGACGTCGTGCAGTTGCGCCTCGGCGTCCTCGTGCGCGACATCGCGCACGTGCAGGATCACGTCGGCCTCGACCACCTCTTCGAGCGTGGCGCGGAAGGCGGCGATCAGCATGGTCGGCAAGTCGGAAATAAAGCCCACGGTATCGGACAGGATCACCCGCGCACCGTGCGGCAAGCCGACCGAGCGCAGCGTCGGGTCAAGCGTTGCGAACAGCATGTCGGCGGAAAGAACGCTCGCGCGCGTCATGCGGTTGAACAGCGTCGATTTGCCGGCATTGGTATAGCCGACCAGCGCGACGATCGGATAAGGCACGCGGCGGCGGCTTTCGCGGTGCAGCTCGCGCGTGCGTTTGACCTTGTCGAGCTCGGCCTCGATCTTGGCGAGGCGCTCCTCGATCAGCCGCCGGTCGGCTTCGAGCTGGGTTTCGCCCGGGCCGCCGAGGAAGCCGAAGCCGCCGCGCTGGCGCTCGAGATGGGTCCAGGACCGCACCAGCCGGCCCTTCTGATAGGTCAGGTGCGCGTGCTCAACCTGCAGCGCGCCTTCGCGCGTGCGCGCGCGCCGGCCGAAAATCTCGAGAATGAGGCCGGTGCGGTCGAGCACCTTGGCGTTCCAGGCCTTTTCGAGGTTGCGCTGCTGCACCGGGCTCAGCGCGGCGTCCATCACCACGACGCCGGCCTCGAGCGTTTTGACGATGCCGGCGAACTCTTCGACCTTGCCCTTGCCGAGATAGGTCGCGGGCCGCACCGCATTGAGCATGGCGATGCCGGACTGGGCGACATCGAGATCGATGGCGCGGGCGAGCCCGACCGCCTCGTCGAGCCGCGCCGCCGGCGCGCGCTCGGCTGCTGCGACGCGCGCGGCCGGGCGCCGCAGGACCGGCTCGATGACGAGCGCACGGCCGGTCGGCACGTGCGCCGCGTCCCTATCCCTCGTTCCGCTGCTTGCCGGAGAGGATAGAGCAGGAAAACGCGGGTCGCGGCGTCGGGGCTCCAATCAGGCCTGTTCCCCCGCCGGGGCATCTTCGGCGCCTTCGAAGAGCTGGACGGGATGACCGGGCATGATGGTTGAAATGGCATGCTTGTAGACGAGCTGCGAATGCCCGTCGCGACGCAACAGCACGCAGAAATTATCGAACCAGGTCACCACGCCCTGCAGCTTGACGCCGTTCACCAGGAAGATCGTGAGCGGGATCTTGTTCTTGCGGACGTGATTGAGAAATGTGTCTTGCAAATTTTGCGAGCGGTCGGCTGCCATGGCCGTTGTTTCCGTTCTTGTACCGCGGGCCCCTGCCCTTCGGGTCTTGAGTTCTGCCTCTTCTCTTTACTGTGCGTCGGCCCGCCTACCCCGGGCGGACCGAGCTAAGTTTGTTATTAGAGGGCACGATCGGAGGGGATGCAAGGCCCAAGAAGGCCTGAAGAACCGGTAACACAAGCCAATTTTCGCACGACGCGGTCGTGGGATAGCCGACTCACCCGACCTCGGCATAGCGGTGAAATTCGCGCCGCAAAGCGGTCGCGACCGGGCCGGGCTTGCCGTCGCCGATGACGCGGCCATCGATGCGCACCACCGGCAAGACGATCTGGCTCGCGGCGGTGACGAAAGCTTCGCGGGCCGCGTAAGCCTCTGCGAGCGTGAAGGCCCGCTCCTCGAGGCGCAGCCCTTGCGCCTTGATCACGTCGAACAACACGGTCCGGGTGACGCCGCGCAGGATGGCGTGATCGGCAGGCCGGGTGACGACGACGCCGGTCGCGGTGACGATCCAGGCGTTGGTCGAGGCGCCTTCGGTGACGGCGCCATCCTCGTCGACGAACCAGGCATCGCGTGCACCCTGATCGAGCGCCGCCTGCCGCGCCAGTACATTGGGCAGAAGCGCAATGGTCTTGATGTCGACTCGGCCCCAGCGGTTGTCCGGAACGCTGACGACGGCGATGCCCTGCGCGGCGAGCGCTTCGTTGCGCGCCTTATTGAGGGCGCGCGCGCTGACCACGACGCTGGGCGAGACCTCCGGCACCGGAAAGGCGTGATCGCGCCGCGCCACGCCGCGGGTGACTTGGAGGTAGACGACGCCGTAGCCGACGCGGTTGCGCGCGATCACCTCGCGCAACACGATGCCCAGCGCCGCAAACGACATCGGCGGGCGAATGCGCAATTCATCGAGCGAGCGCTCAAGCCGCGCCAAGTGGCGCCGCTCGTCGATAAGCCGCCCTCCCCGCACCTCGCAAACCTCGTAGACGCCGTCGGCGAATTGGTAGCCACGGTCTTCGACATGGACCATGGCGGCGCGATGCGGCAGGTAGCGGCCGTTGACGTAGGTTATGCGGGACATCAGTGGTCAGAGGTCAGTAATCAGTCGTCAAGGGTTATGCTTCGCATTGGAGCTCAACTGATACTGATAACTGACCACTGATCTCTAATCTATTCCCAGCGCCTTGAGCTTGCGATGCAGCGCCGAGCGCTCCATGCCGACGAATTCGGCGGTCTTCGAGATATTGCCGCCGAAGCGGTTGATCTGGGCCAACAGATATTCGCGCTCGAACACCTCGCGGGCTTCGCGCAAGGCGAGGCTCATGAGCTGCTCGCCGCCATTGCCGTTCGGCATCGAGGGAATCATCGAGCCGACGTCTTGCGGCAGCATCGAGGCGGTGATCACGGCATCGGGATCGCCGCCGGCGAGAATCATCAGGCGCTCGACATTGTTGCGCAACTGCCGCACGTTGCCCGGCCAATCATGCGACTGCAGCACGGCGAGCGCGTCGGCGCCGACGGTGCGCCTGGGCAAGCCGGTCGCCTGCGAAATCTGGTTCATGAAATATTCGACCAGCGTGGGCACGTCCTCGCGGCGCTCGGAAAGCGGCGGCACGCGGATCGGCACCACCGACAGCCGGTGATAAAGGTCCTCGCGGAATTTTCCGGCGGCGATATCGGCCTCGATATTGCGGCTGGTCGAGGAGATGACGCGCACGTCGACGGTGACCTTGGTCGAACCGCCGACGCGCTGGAAGGTCTGCTCGACCAGGACACGCATGATCTTGTTCTGCGTGTCGCGCGGCATCTCGGCAATTTCGTCGATGAACAGGGTGCCGCCATGCGCCTCCTCGAGCGCGCCGACCTTGCGGCTTTGCGTGCCGTTTCCCGCCTCGATGCCGAACAGCTCGACCTCCATGTGCTCGGGCGTGATCGCCGCGGCGTTGATGACCACGAACGGCCCGTTGGCGCGCGCCGACAGTCCGTGAATGGTGCGCGCCGCCAGCTCCTTGCCGCTGCCCGACGGCCCGACGATGAGCACGCGGCTGTTGGTCGGGCCGACCTTCTCGATCGTCTGCCGCAGCTGATTGACCGCGGGCGAGTGGCCGACCAGCGTCGCGGCGAGCGGCGCGACCTGCTTGAGCTGCTTCACCTCACGCTTGAGTCGCGAGTTCTCCAGCGCACGCTCGGCGACGAGCAGGAGCCGGTCGGCCTTGAACGGTTTCTCGATGAAGTCGTAGGCGCCGCGCTTGATCGCGGAGACCGCGGTCTCGATGTTGCCGTGGCCTGAGATCATCACAATCGGCAGCTCGGCGTGCTCCTGCTTGAGCGAGTCGAGGAGCTGCAGCCCATCGAGGCGGCTCCCTTGCAGCCAGATATCGAGGAACACCAGGTTCGGCCGGCGGGCGACGACCGCAGCAAAAGCCTCGTCGCTGTCCGAGGCCGTGCGGGTGCCGTAGCCTTCGTCCTGCAGGATGCCGGCGACCAGCTCGCGGATGTCGGCCTCATCGTCGACAATCAGGATATCGGACGCCATGATCAGACCGCCGCCTTCTGCGGTTGCGCCGGCTCGGCAACGGCGACCGGCTCCGCGATAAAGCGCAATTGCATCCAGGCGCCGCGGGCGCCCGGGATTTTCTCCGCCGCGTCGCGCAGCTCGATGCGCCCGCCATGCTCCTCAAGGATGCGGCCGACGATGGCGAGCCCGAGCCCGGTGCCCTTGTCGCGGGTGGTGACATAGGGCTCGAGCAGCCGGGCGCGGTTCTCCTTCGGCAGGCCGACGCCGTTGTCGATCACGTCGATGACCACTTCCTTGTCCTCGCGGCGCGCGGTCACCGTGATGCGGCCGCGGCCGAGCTCGGCCGGCGGCACCGCCCCGATCGCCTCGGTCGCGTTCTTGATGATGTTGGTCAGCGCCTGCGAGATCAGCCGCCGGTCGAAGCGCGCCGGCATCGACTCGGCCGGCAGATCGACCTCGAAGTCGATTTCCGGATGTCCGATGCGCATCAGCACCAGGACCTGACGCACGGTGTCGGCGACGTCCTCGGCGGCAATCACCGCCTTCGGCATGCGGGCGAAGCGCGAGAACTCGTCCACCATGCGCTTGATGTCGTCTACCTGACGCACGATCGTCTCGGTGCACTGCTCGAATACGCCGCCATCATCGGTGATCACCTTGAGATATTTGCGCCGCAGCCGCTCGGCGGAAAGCTGGATCGGAGTCAGCGGGTTTTTGATCTCATGGGCGATGCGCCGGGCGATGTCGGCCCAGGCCGAGGAGCGCTGCGCCAGCACCAGCTCGGTGACGTCGTCGATGGTGATGACGTAGCCGTGCTCGGATTGGGGAGCTTGTTCGCAGGTCACGCGCACCGAGAAATTGCGCTCCTGGCCGTTGCGGCTCACCGTAACCTGGCGCTGAGTGAGCCGCTGATTGCCATTGCGTGCGGCTTGAAAGACCTCGGCGAGCTCGGGGGCGACCTCCGCCAGCGGATGGCCGAGCGCCTCGGTTTCCGCGCGCGCCAGAAGCCGCTCGGCCGAGCGGTTGAGAATGGTGATGCGGCCCTCGGCATTGACGCCGATGACGCCGGCGCTGGCGCCGGCGAGCACCGCTTCGGTGAAGCGCCGCCGGCTGTCGATCACGTCGCGCGCGCGCACGATGTCCTCATGCTGGGTGCGCAGCTCCTGCGTCATGTTGTTGAAGGTCTCGCCGAGCTGGGCGAGGTCGCCCTCCGAACGGCGGATCGGCACCTGGATGCGCAGATTGCCGGTGGAGACGAGATTGGCGGCGCCGATCAGGCGGCGGATCGGGGCCACCAACCGATTGGCGAAATCGAGCCCGATCCAGGCCGCGGACAGAAGCACGATCAGCGCAATCACGGCGAACATCAGCGCGAAGGCGATCTGAATGCCGAGCCGGCGGGCTTCGAGATTGGCGTATTCGCCGGCGCTCTCCTGGGTGGCGCGCAATTGCTCGACCACGCGCGGGTCGAGGAGCCTAGCGACGTAGAGATAGGTGTCGTCATAGCCGTGCAGCTTCACGGCGGCGGCGAAGTGATCGCCTTCGGGAATGAGGGCGACCTGCGGCTCGGTCTCGGTGATCCGACCAAGCACTTCTTTCGACGGCAGCACGATCGCCTTGTCCATGGTGACGTCGGCGCGCTCGACCGTCGAGCCGTTGGACCGGATCATCATCGCCGCGGAAAGGCCGCGCGCATTCGCCTGCGCGGTGAAAAACTCGCGGAAGCGGGCGCGGTCCTGATCGAACATCGGCTTGGCGCGGCCGAGATCAAACGCCATCGCCAGGATCTCGCCGCGGATCGCCTGAGCGTGCTCGTTGACATAGGCGTCGGCCACGATCAGCGACTGCTCGATCATGGCGCGGGTGCGCGTCGAGAAGAAACGATCGAGACCGCGATCGAGCGTGGTCGAAGCGACGACGGCGACCAGGATGGTCGGCACCGCGGCGATGACCGCGAACAGACCGACGATCTGCACGTGCAGCCGCGAGCCGGCATAGCCGCGCCGGCGCGCCCGCACCACCACCCACACTTCCCGGCCGATGATTCCGACGAGAAGAAGCCCGGTCGCCAGATTGCCGAGGAGAAGCTTGACCACGACCTCGTGAACCGGCGCGATCGGCGTGAGGCCGGAAAGCACCAGGAAGGTCGCGGTGGCGGAAAGGAGCGCGATCCCAACCGCGATCGCCCCAAACAGCCGCGAGGCAACCGGCATGGGTGCCGCTGCGGCCGGGTCGAGCGGAGCGACCTGATCGGCAGTCGTCATGAACGCCTTGAAAGCACGGGACTTTTACGGCTGCGCCTAAAACGAATGGAGCCCCACGCCATTCGTGCCACTGATGCTTTTATACAACAATGTTGCTCAATTGCGACAATTCGTAGGCGCTATGTTTCCCCCCTCAGACGCGCGCCACAGCCGCCAGAACGGTGCCCCCGGCAATGAAGGGTTATCCGGCCCCGGAGCGGTAGAACTGAATCTCCAGGTCGCGAATTTTCTTGCGCAGCGTATTGCGGTTGACGCCGAGGAGATCGGCGGCGCGGATCTGGTTGCCGTGGGTCGCCGCAAGAGCGGCAGAAAGAAGCGGCGCTTCGACCTCGCGCAGGATGCGGTGATAGAGGCCGGGCGGCGGCAAGCCCTCCTCGAAGCCGGAGAAATAGCGCGCCAGATAGCGCTCGACCGCGTTCGAGAGGTTGTCCTCGCCGCGGTGGCTTTCGCCCGGCGAGACGAGCGCCGGCTGGGACAGTTCGGCCTCGACCACCGCCGCGGTGATCGTTTCCTGTGGATAAAGCGCGGCGAGCCGCCGGGCGAGATTTTCCAGTTCGCGCACATTGCCCGGCCAGCGATGCTTCCGCAGGCGATCGAGCGCGGCCTGGTCGATCTGCTTCGCCGGCAGGCCTTCGCGTTCGACCTGCGAGAAGAAATGCCGGATCAGATCGGGAATGTCCTCGGTGCGCTCGCGCAGCGGCGGCAGGCGCAGCGGCACGACATTGAGGCGGAAGAACAAATCCTCGCGGAACAGCCCCTGCTGGATGAGCTGGCGTAAATCCTTGTTGGTCGCCGCGACGATGCGCACGTCGGCCTTGATCGGGGTGCGGCCGCCGACCGTGGTGTACTCGCCCTGCTGCAGCACGCGCAGCAGCCGCGTCTGCGCCTCCATCGGCATGTCGCCGACCTCGTCGAGAAACAGCGTGCCGCCTTCGGCCTGCTCGAAGCGGCCGGCGCTGCGGCTGTTGGCGCCGGTGAAGGCGCCCTTCTCGTGGCCGAACAACTCCGACTCGATGAGGTCGCGCGGGATCGCCGCCATGTTGATGGCGATGAACGGGCCGGTGCGCCGCTTGCCGTAATCGTGCAGCGCCCGCGCCACCAGTTCCTTGCCGGTGCCGGACTCGCCGCTGATCATTACGGTCAGGTCGGTCTGCATCAGCCGCGCCAGCACGCGATAGATTTCCTGCATCGCCGGCGAGCGGCCGACCAGCGGGATCGATTCGAAATCCTCGGCCTTGACCGGCGGCCGGACTTTCTCCTTCGGCTCCGACAGCGCGCGACCGACAATGGCGGTCAGCTCCTTGAGGTCGAACGGCTTGGGCAGATATTCGTAGGCGCCGCGCTCGGAGGCGCGGATCGCGGTCATGAAAGTGTTCTGCGCGCTCATGATGACGACCGGCAAATCCGGCCGCAGTTTTTTGATGCGCGGCAACAGATCGAAGGCGCTCTCGTCCGGCAGCACCACATCGGTGATGACCAGATCGCCGTCGCCTTGGCTGATCCAGCGCCAGAGCGTGGCGACGTTGCCGGTCGAGCGCACCTCGTAGCCGGCGCGCGAGAGCGCCTGATTGAGCACGGTCCGGATCGCCGCATCGTCATCGGCAACGAGAATACTTCCCGCTGGCATCAATGATCCCCTCGTCGCTGCGCGGCGCCGTCCGGCTCGGCGCCTTCGGTAGCGGTGTATTTGGGCATGAGCACGCGAAAGACCGTTCGTCGCGGCTGCGACTCGCACTCGATGATGCCGCCATGGTCGCCGACGATCTTGGCGACCAAGGCGAGGCCGAGGCCCGATCCAGTCGGCTTGGTGGTGACGAACGGGTCGAACAGGTGCGGCATCAGCTCGTCGGGCACGCCCGGTCCGTTGTCCTTGACGCAGAATTCGAGCGGCAGCGAGACCCGCGCCTTGGCGCCGGGAATCGACAGCCGAACGCCGGGGCGGAACGCGGTCGAGAGCACGATCTCGCCGCCGCTCGCGTTCTCGCCGATCGCCTCGGCGGCGTTCTTGACCAGGTTCAGGAACACCTGCACGAGCTGATCGCGGTTCGCCAGCACCGGCGGCAGCGAGGGGTCGTAGTCCTCGACGAATTTGATGTGGCGGGCGACGCCGGACTGCGCCAGCCGCTTCACGTGGTCGAGCACGACGTGGATGTTGATCGGCTCGCGCTCCACCGGGCGCTCGTCGGCAAACACCTCCATGCGATCGACCAGTTTGACGATGCGGTCGGCCTCGTCGCAAATCAGCCGCGTGAGCGTGCGGTCGTCGTCGGTGGCGGATTGCTCGAGCAATTGCGCGGCGCCGCGAATGCCGGACAGCGGATTCTTGATCTCGTGCGCAAGCATCGCAGCGAGCGCGATCACCGAGCGCGCCGCGCTGCGATGGGTGAGTTGGCGATCCATCTTGTCGGCGATGGTGCGTTCCTGCAGCATCACCACGACATGGTCGAGCTGCTCCGGCAGCGGCGCGACGTGGAGATCGACGACGCGATCGCCGGAATTGCGCGGAGTACCGAGATCGACTTTGTATTCGTTGACCGCCGCGCCGCGCAGCCGCACCTGCTCGATCAGCGGCAGCAGCGGGCTGCCGAACGGAACGAGATCGCGCAGCAGATGACGCCGCAGCAGCGAAACCGACACCTCGAAGAACGCCTCGGCCGCGACATTGGCGTCGGCGACCTTGCCTTCCGGCGACACGACGATGACCGGGTGCGGCAGCGCGTTGAGCACCGCATCGGCTGCCGACACTGTCGGCGGGCGCTCCGCGGTCGTAGTGCTCATGCCGCATGCCTCCACGCGGCGCTGGGCGCGCCGAACGCGTCGAACGCCTCGCTCAGGCAGCGCCGCACGGTCGCCGGCTCGGTGGCGGTGAGGACACGGCTGCGCTGCGCCTTGAGGAGATGCGCCGGCGCGCCAATAGTCGCCGCAGCGGTATCGAGCGCCCAGCCGAGATGTTTGCGGGCGTGGCGCAGCCCGACCTCGAGGCCGTGATGCGCGAGCATTTCGCCGTAGAGCGCGCTGATGATCGCGAGCTGCTCGCTCAGCGTCGGCGGCGCCTCGCGTTGCCCGCTCGCGAGATAGCGCGCGAGCTGACCGGGAAACCACGGCCGGCCTTGTGCAGCGCGGCCGACCATCACCGCATCGGCACCGGATGCAGCGAGCGCCGCGTCGGCATCCGCGAAGCTCTCGATGTCGCCGTTGACCACGACGGGAATGGACACGTTTTGCTTGACCGATCGGACCGCGGCCCAGTCAGCCCGACCCTTGTAGAATTGGCAGCGCGTGCGGCCATGCACCGTGACCAGCGCGACCCCGGCCTCCTCCGCGCGCTTCGCGAGCTCCGGCGCGTTGCGCGAATGGTCGTCCCAGCCAAGCCGCATCTTCAGCGTTACTGGCACGCACACTGCGCGCACCACCGCCTCGATCAAACTGAGCGCATGATCGAGGTCGCGCATCAGCGCCGAGCCCGACTGGCCGTTGGTAACGTGCTTCGCCGGGCAGCCCACGTTGATGTCGATGATCGCGGCGCCGACGCCTTCGGCGATGCGGGCGCCTTCGGCCATCCACTGCGCTTCGCAGCCGGCCAACTGCACGACGTGCAGGCCCCGCCCCTGACTCTCGACCCGCAGCCTCGCGCCCCGCTTTCCCTTCGCAAGCGCGGCACAGGCAATCATTTCCGAGATGACGAGGGCTGCACCTTGCAGCGCAACAAGCCGGCGGAAAGGCGCATCGGTGACCCCGGACATTGGCGCCAACGCCACCAAATTCGGGATCTGCAAGGATCCGATCGCCAATGTCGGGGCGCTTTTTAGCGTTGTAGAGAGCGCAGCGGGCATTTGCACACTAAATAGGCGAAAATCGAAGCTGCATAGAGTTTAGACAAAATCAAGAGTGACGCAAGTGTTGCACTGCAATATCCCTAAATTTTGACAGAGTCCTTGGAGCGACGTGCCGGCGGCCGCCGAATTTGGTTTGCGGCGCGAATGCGGCGCGCTAAAGCCTTGGCCCGCAATGGAATACTGGACGATCCAATGACGCCGAGAGTGGCAGCAATCGTGGTTGCGGCCGGGCGCGGCCTCCGCGCCGGCGGCGAGGTGCCCAAGCAATACCGGACGATTGTCGGCGAGCCGGTGATCCGGCCTAGCCTCGCCCGATTTGCTGCACATCGCGGCATCGATGCCGTGCAGCCGGTCATCCATCCCGACGACGAGGCGATGTTCCGAAGCGCAACCAATGGGCTCGAGCTCTTGCCCGCCGTGCCTGGCGGCGCGACGCGGCAAGGTTCCGTGCGGGCGGGAATGGAGGCGTTGGTCGCGCGCAAACCCGACATCGTTCTGGTCCACGACGCCGCGCGGCCGTTTCTGTCCGATGCGTTGGTGGCGCGCGCGATCGCGGCCGCGCAGGCTTCCGGCGCCGCGGTTCCGGCGATCGCCGTCGCCGATACAGTCAAGAAAGTCGACGCCGCCGGCGGCATCATCGCAACCGTCGACCGCGCCGATTTGCGCATGGTGCAGACGCCGCAGGCTTTCGCGTTTGCACTGCTCCTCGACGCGCATCGCCGCGCCACAGCGGCCGGGCGAGAGGATTTCACCGACGACGCGGCGCTTGTCGAATGGGCGGGTGAGCGCGTCACCGTGTTCGAGGGCGAGGCTGGCAACGTGAAGCTGACCACCGGCGACGACTTCGCGCGCGCCGAGAGCCTGCGGCTCGCGGCGCTTGCCGACATCCGCACCGGCAACGGCTTCGACGTCCATGCCTTCGCCGACGGCGATCACGTCATGCTCGCGGGCGTGCGCATTGCGCATTCGCGGGGGGTGACCGGCCATTCGGACGCCGACGTGGCGTTGCATGCGCTGGTCGACGCCGTTCTCGGCGCGCTCGCCGAGGGCGACATCGGCCAGCATTTTCCACCGAACGATCCGCAGTGGCGTGGGGTTTCCTCGGATCGCTTTCTCGCCTTCGCCTGCGAGCGCGTGCGCGCGCGCTCCGGCATGATCGCGCATCTCGACGTCACCATCGTCTGCGAGGCGCCACGGATCAGCCCGCACCGCGACGCCATGCGCGCGCGCATCGCCGCCATCGCCGCCATTGCCGTAAACCGCGTCGCGGTCAAGGCGACGACAAGCGAAAAGCTCGGCTTCACCGGGCGCAGCGAAGGGATCGTCGCGATGGCGACGGCGACGGTGCGGCTGCCGTGGAGCGCTTCGTGACCGAACGCGAGCTGCGCGCAAGGGCGAGACGCATGCTCGATTCTTTCCGCGCCCGCGGCCTGAAGGCGGCAACGGCGGAGTCCTGCACCGGCGGGCTCGTCGCCGCGACGCTGACCGAGATCGCCGGCTCCTCCGACGTGCTCGATTGCGGCTTCGTCACCTATTCGAACGAGGCCAAGGCGGCGATGCTCGGCGTGCCGGCCTCAACGCTCAAGGGTTACGGCGCGGTCAGCAGCGAGACCGCCGCGGCGATGGCCGAGGGAGCGCTGAAAAATTCTCAGGCCGATGTTGCGGTTGCGATCACCGGCGTTGCTGGGCCGGGCGGCGGCAGCAGGGAAAAGCTGGTGGGCCTCGTCTATTTCGCCGCCGCAAGCCGTGACGGGCATCACCTCGCGCGCAGCCGGCGTTTCGGCAAGATCGGCCGCCGCCAAGTGCGGCTGCGCTCGGTCGCCGAAGCGTTCCGGCTCCTGGAACACCTCGCTGGCAAAACGCGCCGGCCGAAGTGACGAGTGCGAAAGGGCGATCTATTGGCTCGCGCCGGACGCCGACGCCGGGTTTTGTCGCAGGGTGATGCCACCTTCGACCAGGCCTTGGATCGCGTGCATGATGCAGCTGTTCCGCCAGACGATCCCGCGATTGAGCTTGGCATTCTTGTCTTCATCAGGCGCGCTGACCAGCTCGGCCGCGCTTGGCTGGACGGTCTGCGCCGCGGTCTCGACGTCCATCGCCGGACTGTCGCTCACATCGAGGCTCCCTCCCGTCGTCGCCGACGCGGCATCCGCAGCGCCGTCCTTCGGCGACGCGCCAGGTTCGACGTCACATCCGGTCGGAGTGCCCAGCATCCACGACACGACCTCGAAACTCGTCTGCGAAATCTTCCAGCCCAAGGCCAGCCCGTATGTCTGATCCTGGATTTCGACAATGTGCAGATGAGCCCGCGGCAACCTTCCCCGGGAGATACAGTACTGGTTCGCCTCCGAAAGCGCGGCGCCCCCGGGGCCAGTCTCGGTGTCGATGGTCTGTCCTTTGTCGTCGCGAGTTTCGCTGCAGGCACGCGCGACGGCATCGTTGCCGAGATCTTCCCTTACTTTCATGAGCGCATCGATCGGCGCCATGGTGTCGCGGAACACGGTACCTTTGATACGGGTGAAATCCGGTTGCGGAATGGCGCTCGTGATCAGCACGATCTGAAGGTCGACCTGGTCGCTCGCCACGTCCTTGAGCGCGCGGTAGAGATCCAATGCGGTGGTCGCGCCCGAATTGTCGGTGTAGCCCCCGTCGACGAAATTCCAGCGGCGGTCGCCGCTCATCGCCGTCGAGAACGGCGGCAGTACCAGCGGAAAGCGCGCGCTAACCGCGGCGGCGGCCATCAGCGAGGTGCAGACCCGCCGCTCCTTCTCCGGCTTTTGACAATCGGCTTCTTCGTCCGGCATGCCCTTGTCGGCAAAGGAAAACAGCGACTCGTCGGTCGCGTTCAGCAGGAACGGGGCGAACGCTACGCGAAATCCGGTTTCCACCCAGGTGGCGTTGAGAACCAGGGCCGGCGCCGCGCCGTTCAGCGTCCAATGCCGCGAGAACGGCGCCGCGAGCGCCTGGCCGGCGTCGCTGTCGCGCTCCTGCGTGGAACGCGCGAAGCTCGCAACGAGCGTCTCGGCGCGGCCGGTGGGCGCTCCGAGAATTTCGGGAAAGATCGATCCGACCACCGGCGAAAAGTGATCGTCTTCCATGATTTCCCTCGCCTTGTCCGTGAGAGTCTTTTGGCCGGCCGATCCGAGGCGCGTGCCGGAGACATTGTCCAAGGCCTGGAACACCGTCGACCCGATCGCGCCGCCGGAGACGCCGCTGAGCGCAAATACGTGCTCGGAAAAGTGTGGAGCGTCCTGCTGCAACGTGCCAAGAAACATCGATGCAGCGCTTGCGGCATAAATCCCCCCGCCTTCGGCGGCAATGATGAACACCGGATATTTCTGTTGCGCCGAGGTGCGGCGCGCCAGCGGATTTTCCGGCCATGGCGCGCCGATCAGACAGGCCGCCGCACCCGACTGATCGATAACCGGATCCTGAACGGGAATTGCCCGCTGCCGCAGCCAACATTCATACTGGACCTTGACCGCCTTAAGGTCGAGCTCGGATTTGGTCGGCTCATTCGACGCTGTGGTGTGAGCCTTCCATTGATGCAATTGATGCCATTGGATCACGCCGAGAAGCGGCAGGATCAGCGCAAAAACGCCAATCTCGCGAAGGCCGGAGACGAAGGCGGTGATCGCAAACAGCACGCAAACGACGCCGAGCGCGACCGCAACCGTCCCGGCGTAGCTTGGGAATATGACGGATAGGACGATTGCCAGGATGACCAGCGTGAGCACGGGAAATCCCGATCGCTGCGACAGCCAGGCGAGAAGCGCGAGCGTAGAGATCAAGAAAACCAGCTGAAAGACCGCCGTGCCGAGCGGCCCGATGGCCCGGTAGGCGCTGACGATATCGTCGGCGTCGAATCGATGCGAGGCAAAGACTGCGGCTGCGGCAAAGACCAAGACGACGCCGATGATAACGCGCCGGCGCAGCTTCTGGCGCTCGGCCGCCCGGTTCAGCAGGAGCCCGGCGAAAAGTCCGAGAGCAAGCGTGCAGCACATCGCCAAGGGAAAGATCGTCCAATGGCCGGGCGCCGGAATATGCGTCGCGGCGAGCGGGCACAAGGATTGATCTTGGAATTGATCCCAGTTGTCGGAAATCTGCGTCGAGGCGGTCACATAAGGCACGATCGCAAAATAGAGCGCGAAGGCGAGCCATGGCGCCAATGCCCAGGCCATGAGCTGCAGCTGCCGGCGCGTGCTCGCGCCGAAACCGGTCGAGAATTCCGGCCGGGCAGCGACGAACCAGAAGGTGCGAGCGACAAGGTATTGAAAGCGGTGCTTGGCGGGATCGATCGCCGGCGCGATCTCCGATTTGTCGCCGTCGTCTTTGCGCGAGCGGTAAAAAACCGGCCATCGCTGCCGTCGATAGAGCGATCGATAGACGACGAAATAGAGCGCGGTGGCCAATACGATAAAGGCCAAATACCACCACAGGCTCGTGCCGCTGAAAGCAAGCCAGTCCGTGAACATCAGAAAAAGCACGAGCCCAATCGCCGGGGTCAACAACGCAATCGCGCGCTGGGCGGCTCGCGCCTTCTGTTCGACGCATGAGAAGGCGGCAACCGCGGCGCCAAGGAAAAGGATCGCCGCGGCGATCTGCCAGCCTCCAGGCACCATCAGATGCTGCTTTTGGTGAAGGAGCGCCGGGTCCATCTCGCCCAATAATTTGCAATATCGCTCGGCGACGAAGTTCCTGGCGCCGAACAACCCGACGGTCACGCCGAGCCAGGGAACGAACGCCAGGAAGAAAGCCGCCGCCCTTTGCGTTCTCCGCAACAGCGAATTCCCCTCGGGATTGGAGTAGCTGGAATAGATGACGTTGATCCGCATGGTGCTGAGCGCGATATGCGCTTCGCTCAGCACCGCTCCCACAAGCGCCATGGCGATCACCGCCGCCGCAAGGCCGGCGAGCCACGACTTCAGGTGGTCGGCAGGCGGGGTCTCCAGATAGCTGATGTATATTTCGCGAAATTGCGCGTCGGTCGCGAGCAGAACAAACACGACGGCGGCGGCCGCCAGCGGCAGCACGTGAAATATCTGCATGGCGCTGCGCAGCGGTCGCCAGAACCGGCGCTGCAGCAGCGGGCCGAACTCGCGCGACTTGGACGCCAGATCGTCATAAGTCGTCATCTGGCCTCCCCCGGCCGCGTCAGCACTCCCCCTTCCCCGCAAAAGGATTCCAGGGTCCGGTGGCAGGCACCCCGGTCCCGCGCCTTGAAGGCCAGAAAGTAAATCTCGCGCAGTTTTGAATCCGGATTGTTGCGCAGAAAATGGATCGCCACGGGAACGATGTCATCCGCAACCTTTTCGACCGACAGGCCGCCGTCGCCGGCACCGATCATCGGGAAGACGATTGAGGTCAGGAAATCCTTGAAGAGAATCCGCCGCAAGCTGCGGTTTTCCTGATCGACTCTCTGCAACACGCGTTCGACGCACAATCTCAGCTTTTCCAGTTCGGCCTTGACGCCCGCGCCCGGCCCGCCCTCGACCGTCGCCACGTGGAATATCCGCTCCACATTGTGCGGCGCAGTCCGCAGCATGCCGGCCTCGGTCACCAGCACCGTCCCGATCTTGACATGGGCGCGTTCGCCGAGCGCATTGCGCAGGCTCTCCTGAATGGTGTCGTCGAGGACGGTGTCGCCCTCCTTGTTGGCGCCGTGGTAGCGAATCCTCGCTGAAATCGTCTTGCCGATGAACCGATCCATCATCATGTCGGTGTTCTCGGAATTGACCCAGATGTCGACGTCGCGGACATCCTCGATTGTGCCGGTCTTGTAGCCCACGACCCGGTCAGGTTTGTCCTTGAGCGCGAAGGCGACGGTCGTCGGAGCGAGCGGCCCCATCCTCTGGATGTGACCGCGCAGCCAGGCAGCGGCGATCGCGAGCTTGGGGTCCTCAATCTGCCGCGCTTCCAGCTGCCCGATCAATTCGTGCGCCGGCTTGCGCACGAGGCCGACATCCTCCCCGGGCACGCCGCCGCCCGCGGAAACCCGATCAGCCTCGGTGACTTCGACAAAGAACAGAAAAATGCGTTCCGAAGTTCCGCCGGGCGAGGAAAAGAATTTGCAAATCAGCTCGGGCTTCTTGATCCTGTAACCGGTTTCCTCCCGGGTTTCGCGAATGACGGCTTCCTCGGGGGTCTCCTCGCCGTCGATCATTCCGGCGACGGTTTCCGTGATCCAGCCGTCGGTCGTTGCCGCGTTGTCGCGTTGCCGCCCGACCAGGCTCGGATATTTGAACTGATTGACGATGATGACGTCGTTGGTGTCGGGGTTGTAGAGCAGTGCAGCAACCGCATCGCCCCGCTCGAACACCAGCCGGCGCTGCTCCTCGCTCATCGTTCCGTCGAGCTGCTGGTGCGCGACGTAGACCTCGTCGACCTTGAAGAGATCGTCCAAAAGGCGGGTTTGCTTGCCTATGCGCACCTTGCGCGAACCCGGCATCGTGCCCTCCCACGCGACCTGCGCCCAGTGCGCAGGATTTAGCAGATTAAACGCCCAAGGCCGCAATGAAAAAGTGGCTTAGCCGAGCTAGGCCGGTTTGACGCCATAGACCTCATCAGCGCGGCGCTCGAAGGCCCCGGCAAAGCGCCGGAAGGCGGCGTCGAACACGGCGCCCATCAGCATCCCGAGCGTACGGCTGCGGAACTCATAGGCGATGAAAAAATCGACGTCGCAGAGCCGGGCCTCGACGGCGCGGAAGCGCCAGCGGTTGTTGAGCTGGCGGAACGGGCCTTCGAGATACTCGACCAGGATTTCCATGTTCGGCCGGTCGAGCGTCACCCGGCTAGTGAAGGTCTCGCGGATCAGCTTGTAGGCAACTGTCATGTCGGCGATGATCACCTCCTTGCCGCCCTCTTTGGTCCGCTTGCGTACGGTGAGCGATTGGCACAGCGGCACGAATTCGGGATAGCGATCGACGTCGGCGACGAGGTCGAACATGTCGGATGCGGCGTGACGCACCCGCCGCGTGGTCGACAATTGCGGCATGGATCAGCGCGCTGCCCGCAGGGCCTTGAGCCGGGCGAAGTCGGCGCCGGCGTGGTGTGAGGAGCGGGTCAGCGGGCTCGCTGCGACCATCAAGAAGCCCTTGGCCGAAGCGATCGCCGCAAGCGCCTTGAATTCATCCGGCGGCACGAAGCGCGCCACCGGATGGTGTTTGCGCGACGGCTGCAGATATTGACCGATGGTCAGGAAATCGACGTCGGCTGCGCGCAGGTCATCCATGACCTGCAGCACTTCGCCGCGCTCCTCGCCGAGCCCGACCATGATCCCGGATTTGGTGAACAGGCGCGGGTCGAGTTCCTTCGCCCGCTGCAGCAGCCGGATCGAGGCGAAATAGCGCGCGCCCGGCCGCACCGACAGATATTTGGACGGCACCGTCTCCAGATTGTGGTTGAAGACATCGGGCCGCGCCGCGACCACGGTCTCGGCCGCGCCCTCCTTGCGGAGAAAATCCGGCGTCAGCACCTCGATGGTCGTATTGGGGCAGCGGGCGCGAATCGCGCCGATCACGGCGGCGAAATGCGCGGCGCCGCCGTCGTCGAGATCGTCGCGATCGACCGAAGTGACGACCACGTGGGCGAGACCAAGTTTTTCGGTTGCCGCCGCGACATGCGCCGGCTCGGCCGGATCGAGCGCGCCCGGCAGCCCGGTCTTGACGTTGCAGAACGCGCAAGCCCGGGTGCAGGTGTCGCCCATGATCATGAAAGTCGCGTGCTTCTGCTCCCAGCACTCGCCGATGTTCGGGCAACCGGCCTCCTCGCACACCGTGTGCAAGCCGTTCTCGCGCACGATGCGGCGCGTCTCGGCGTAACCCGGCGAGACCGGCGCCTTGACCCGGATCCAGTCGGGCTTGCGTAGCGAAGGCTGGTCGGGCCGATGCGCCTTTTCGGGGTGGCGCGGCGGGCGGGCGTCGCTCGGCAATGTATCGATGACAACAGCCATAACGGCTCCGAGGCGTGCGTGTCCTCAACCGATACTTACGAGGCGCATTCACTTGCCGCAAGGCGGTAAAAGCCTCGACGCGGCCTTGGTCGGGTGCCGCAGGTGATGAACAATTTGTAAGGAACTTAGCGCAGTTACGGCCTTTCCAGACATAAGTTTCGCCACAATAATTGGCTCAACTACAAACAATGCGATAGCGCCGTCGGCAGAGGATTTTGCTGTGACCGCTCGCGGAAAAGAAACGGCAGCGCTCGCTTTGCATCGGTTCGGTTTCGGACCGGTGCGCGAGCAGATCGCCGCGATCGCCGGCGATCCGCGCGGGGCGATCCTCGCCGATTTGCAGCGCCCGCAAGCCGGCCGCGTGGCGGCAGCCGACTTGCCGTCGAGCGGCGAAGCGGCGCGCGCGGTCTTCGAGTACCGCGCCGCGCAGCAGGCGAAAACGAAACTCGCGGAGCGCGCCAAGAAGGAAGCCGAGGCCAAGAACATGGCCATGGGCATGTCGGACGTTGCCGGCGCAACATCTGGCGCCGCCTCAGCGGCAGCGCAAGCAGACGAGAAGGCGGCGGCGAAGCAGCCGCAATTGCCGGGGCTCCTCCTGCAGAACGAAGCCAAGATCCGGTACGACGCCGCGGTCGATGCCGAGGTCGGTTTTGTCGAGCGGCTGGTCTGGTTCTGGTCGAACCATTTCTGCGTCTCGGCCGACAAGATCATCTCGATGGCGGGCGCCTATGAGCGCGAGGCGATCCGCCCCCACGTGCTTGGCCGCTTTACCGACATGCTGACGGCAGCCGAAAGCCATCCGGCCATGCTGTTCTATCTCGACAATGTCGAATCGATGGGGGCGAATTCGGTCGCCGGCATCAACCGCGACAAGGGACTGAACGAAAATCTCGCCCGCGAGATTCTCGAATTGCATACACTCGGCGTCCGCAGCGGCTACTCGCAGGCCGACGTGACGAGCTTCGCCAATGTGCTGACCGGCTGGACCTGGGTCGCGTTGGGCGAACCCAACCACGGCGGCGAATTCGTCTTCGTCCAGCGCCTGCACGAGCCCGGCGAGCAGGTCGTGCTCGGCAAGCGCTATGTCGATGCCGGCGTCGAGCAGGGCCGCGCCATGCTTGCCGATCTCGCGCGTCACCCGGCGACCGCGGCGCACGTCGCCAAGAAGCTCGCGGTCCATTTCGTCGCCGATGAGCCGCCGCCGACGCTCGTCGCCAAGCTGGAGAAGACGTTCAAGGATACCTACGGCGATCTCAAGGAAGTCGCCGAGACGCTGGTCCTGGCGGACGAAAGCTGGACGCCGCAGCGCGGCAAGCTCAAGCGGCCTTCGGAATGGGTCGCCGGCATCTTGCATGTCACCGGCGTCCACCCGAACAACATCGGCCGGGTGATGGGCGCACAGGCGCTGCTGGGCGAGCCGCTGTGGCGGCCGCCGGCGCCGAACGGCTATGCCGATATGGAGGCGGCCTGGATCGACGGCGTGCCGCACCGTCTCGACATTGCCAACGAGGCCGCGCAACGGCTGCCGCCGGAAACCGATCCGGTCGCGCTCCTCGACAGCGCGCTCGGTCCGCTCGCCTCACGCGAGACCCGCGAGACGATCGCGCACGCCGAGAGCCGCACCCAAGCGCTGGCGCTCCTGCTGATGGCGCCGGAATATCTGCGGAGATGACGATGACGCCTTTGCATCCGCCGTCGCGCCGGGACGTGCTGCTCGCTTCCGGCACGCTGTTCGCCTGGGCCTATCTGCCGAAGATCGCACTGGCCGAAGGTCGCGACCCGCGCTTCCTCGCCATCATTCTGCGCGGCGCGCTCGATGGGCTTGCCGCGGTCGCCCCGGTTGGCGATCCCGATTGGATAGCGTTGCGCGGCGATAGCGCGCTGACGCTTCAGGGCAAGACGCCGGCGCTCAAGCTCAACGACTTCTTCGCCCTCAATCCGGCGATGCCCAATCTGCATCGCATATTTGCGGCGAACGAGGCGATCATCGTCCACGCCTGTGCCACGCCCTACCGCGAGCGCTCGCATTTCGACGGCCAGGACATCCTCGAAAGCGGCCTGACCAAGCCAACGCTCAGCGAGAGCGGCTGGCTCAATCGCGCGCTCGCCGGCCTGGCGGCAGGCGGCCGCGTCAACCCGAGCGGCGGCAAGGCGTTCGCCGTCGGCCCGGTGACGCCGCTCGTGGTGCGCGGCGCGGCGCCGGTGCTACCGTGGTCGCCGCAACGCATCTTGCCCGCTGGCGAGGACACCGTGACGCGCCTGCTCGATCTCTACCGGCATTCCGACCCGAAATTTGCCGCCGCGCTCGAAGGGCACGCCCGGCTCGCGGCGCTCGAGCGCGCCGGCGACATGGAGCAGAAGCCGGGCGCAGCCGCCCCCGGCCCGGGACAGGTGCGCGCGTATTTCGCGGAAGTCGCCGGCACCGCCGCGAGATTCCTGGCGCAGGCCGACGGACCGCGGGTCGGCGCGCTCGCGCTCGATGGCTGGGATACCCACAACAATGAGGGCATCGCCAATGGCCGCTTGGCGCAACTGCTCGGCGCACTCGACGGCGCGCTTGCGGCAATCGAAGCCAATATGGGGCCGGCGTGGCGCGAGACGGTGGTCGCGCTCGTTACCGAATTCGGCCGCACCGCGCGCATCAACGGCACCGAAGGCACCGACCATGGCACCGCGACCGTCGCGCTGCTCGTCGGCGGCGCGCTCAAGGGCGGACGCGTGATCGCTGACTGGCCGGGCCTCAAAGCCGCCGACCTCTACGAGAACCGCGATCTCAAGCCAACGACCGATCTGCGCGGCGTGCTCAAGGGGTTGTTGCGCGATCATCTGCGCGCGGACGAGCGGGCGCTGGCGCAAAATGTTTTCCCAGGTAGCGCCGACGTCAAACCGCTGGCGGGACTGGTGACTTAGCCGTTCCTTCCCGCCAAAGCGGAAGGACGCATCATCAAATATTCAGCGCGCGCCCGTAGGCGTCGAGCACCGCCTCGCCCATCATCTCCGAGAGCGTCGGATGCGGGAAGACGCTGTGCATCAGCTCTTCTTCGGTGGTCTCGAGATTCATTGCGATCACATAACCCTGAATGAGCTCGGTGACCTCCGCGCCGACCATGTGCGCGCCGAGGAGCTGCCCGGTGGTCTTGTCGAAGATCACCTTGACCAGACCCTGATCCTCGCCAAGCGCGATTGCCTTGCCGTTGCCGATGAACGGAAAGCGGCCGACGCGGATGTCGAGCTTCTGCTCCTTCGCCGCCTGCTCGGTTAAGCCCACCGAGGCGATCTGCGGCGAGCAATAGGTGCAGCCGGGAATAAGGCGCTTGTCGATCGGATGCGGATCAAGCCCCTTGATCGCTTCGACGCAGATGACCCCTTCGTGCTCGGCCTTATGCGCAAGAAGCGGCGGCCCGGCGACGTCGCCGATGGCGTAGATGCCGGGCACATTGGTTCGGCAGGCGCCGTCAACGACAATCGCGCCGTGCTCGGTCTTCACGCCGAGCTTTTCCAGGCCGAGGCTCTCGATGTTGCCGACAACTCCGACCGCGGAAATGACGCGCTCGGCTGACAACGTCGGCGTTCCGCCCTTGCCGTCATCGATCGTCGCGACGACGCTGTCGGCTTTCTTGTCGAGCTTCGTCACCCTGGCGCCGGTGGAGATCTTGATGCCCTGTTTCTCAAAGCTTTTGCGGGCGAAGGCGGCGATCTCGGCGTCCTCCGCCGGCAGGATCTGCGGTAGCACCTCGACCACGGTCACCTCGGCGCCCAGCGTGCGGTAGAACGAGGCGAACTCGATGCCGATCGCGCCCGAGCCGATGACGAGGAGCGATTTCGGCATGTGGTCCGGGACCATCGCTTCGAAATAGGTCCAGATGAGCTTTTTGTCCGGCTCGATGCCGGGAAGGACGCGCGGACGCGCGCCGGTGGCGATGATGATGTGTTTGGCCTGATACGCGCCCGGTCCCAGCGCCCCCTTCGGCGCTTCGCTCTTGCTGGCCTTCACCGTGATCTTGCCAGGCGCATCGATCGACGCCTCGCCCCAGATCACCGCGACCTTGTTCTTCTTCATCAGGAAGCCGACGCCGTCATTAAGCCTTTTGGCGACGACGCGCGAGCGTTTCACCACCGCGGCCGGATCGTAGCTGACGGTGCCGGCCGAGAGCCCATAGTCCTTGGCGTGCTGCAGATAGTGGAAAATCTCCGCCGAACGCAACAGCGCCTTGGTCGGAATGCAACCCCAATTCAGGCAGATGCCGCCCAGATATTGGCGCTCGATGATTGCGGTCTTGAAGCCGAGCTGCGCGGCGCGAATGGCGCAGACATAGCCGCCGGGGCCCGAGCCGATGATGACGATGTCGAAGGAAGTGTCAGCCATTACACCACCATCAGCACCGGGTTCTCGATCAGCGTCTTGAACGCGTCGAGAAGCTGCGCGCCGAGCGCGCCGTCGACGGCGCGGTGGTCGGTGGCAAGCCCGACCGTCATCGTCTGCGCCGCCTCGATCTTGCCGCCGCGCACGACCGCGCGTTCCTCGCCGGCGCCGACCGACAGGATGGTCGCGTGCGGCGGATTGATCACGGCATAGAACTCCTTGATGCCGTACATGCCGAGATTCGACACCGCCGTGGTGCCGCCCTGGTATTCCTCGGGCTTTAATCGCCGCGCCCGCGCCCGCGCGGCGTAGTCCTTCATCTCGCTGGAAATGAGCGACAGCGATTTCGCCTCGGCCTGACGCACGATCGGCGTAATCAGGCCGCCCGGGATGGCGACGGCGACGCCGATATCGGCGTGCTTGTGCTTGAGCATGCCGCTCTCGGTCCAGGTCACATTAGCCTCGGGCACGCGCATCAAGGCGAGCGCCAGGGCCTTGATGACGAAATCATTGATCGAGAGCTTCCAGGCCGGTTTGCCGTCCTTGTCCTTGGACGCCGCGGCGTTGATCTCTTCGCGCGCGGCAACGAGCTTGCCGATGTTGCAGTCGATGGTCAGATAGAAATGCGGAATCGTGAGCTTCGCCTGGATCAGCCGCTGAGCAATGATTTTGCGTACATTGTCGTGCGGCACGATGTCGTATGACCCGGGCGGAAACAGCGCGCGGATTTTTTCATCCGATGGCGCCAGCGCGAGCAGCGGCGCGCCGGCGGCGGGAGCCGGAGCCACGGGGGGGCCCTTCAATCCCTTGCCGTCCTTCGCCGCTGTTACATCGCGGGCAATGATGCGGCCATGCGGGCCTGAGCCCGCGATGCGGCCGAGCTCGATACCGGATTCCTTGGCGAGGCGCCGCGCCAGCGGAGAGGAGAAGACCCGGTTCGCGCCATGCCCGTTGGTCCGAGCGCCCTCGCCCGCCTGGGGAGAGGGAGCGCGCGGTGCCGACGACGGCGGCGGAGATTTTCCCTCTGAAATGGCGCCTTGAGCCGCAGTCACGGCGGACGCAGCTTGCTGCGCCGCGCCCTCACTCCGAGGGGGAGAGGGTGGTGGTGAGGACGCTCCGACGCCCGGTGCGCCCTTCCCGGCTGCCGCTGCCGCTGCAGCGGCCTTCACATCCTCGCCCTCCTGCGCCAGCACGGCGATGAGCGCATTGACCGGGACGTCGTTCGTCCCTTCAGGCACGATGATCTTCGCCAGCGTGCCGTCGTCGATAGCCTCGACCTCCATCGTCGCCTTGTCGGTCTCGATCTCGGCGATGACGTCGCCGGTTTTGACCGCCTCGCCCTCCTTCTTGAGCCATTTGGCGAGGTTGCCCTTCTCCATCGTGGGCGACAGCGCCGGCATGAGGATGTTGATCGGCATGGTGCGGCAGCTCACCAGATCAAGGCGTCAGCGGTAGCAAACCGCCTTCGCCGCCTCGACGACTTCAGCGACTGAGGGGAGCGCAAGCTTTTCCAGATTTGCGGCATACGGCATCGGCACGTCCTTGCCGGTGACGCGCATGACCGGTGCGTCGAGGTAATCGAACGCCTCTTCCATCACCCGCGCCGCAATCTCGGCGCCGACGCCGGATTGCTTCCAGCCTTCTTCGACCGTGACGAGGCGCCCGGTCTTCTTCACCGACTCGATGACGGCGTCGATGTCCATCGGCTTGAGCGTGCGCAGATCGATCACCTCGGCGGAAATGTTCTCTTTGGCGAGTTCGTCCGCTGCCT
>Ga0187784_10000494_pt1 | contig 28783 bp, 25 predicted proteins | sample 1015_SJ02_MP15_2_FD_132964 | JGI IMG/M metagenome (GOLD analysis project Ga0187784, IMG submission 132964) | Tropical peat soil microbial communities from peatlands in Department of Meta, Colombia - 1015_SJ02_MP15_20_MG | ecosystem: Environmental > Terrestrial > Soil > Wetlands > Peat | place... | reverse complement strand
GGGAGCTGGACCGTGGCGAGAAGTGGGGACCCCGGTGACTCGGTTGTCCTGCTCCAGTTGCGGTAAGGGGTTCAGCCGCGTAGGACATTGGGCCTCTCGTGGGGTGAAGGTTCATGTATACGCTTGATTTGACAGGGCGCGTAGCTCTTGTAACTGGGGCTGGACGGGGCATTGGTCGTGCTTTGGCGATGGGTCTGGCACAAGCTGGCGCTGATCTGATCATCGCCGCACGCACACGCCCTGAGTTGGAGGATCTGGCACAAGCAGTGGAGCAGACCGGCCGCCAGGTATTTGTTTCAGTAACCGATATCACGAAAAGCGATCAGGTCAATCGGATGGTCCAGGACTCGCTAGAGAGGTATGGGCGCGTTGATATTCTTGTGAACAACGTGGGCATGGCCATTCCACAGGCAGCCGAAGAAGTCACGGAGGCTGCCTGGGACCAGGTCGTAGACACCAACCTGAAGGCAACCTTCTTCGTATCTCAAGCTATCGGCAGGACCATGCTCAGTCGCCGTCGAGGTGTGATCGTCAACATCGTCTCTGAACTAGCTTTTGTCGCCCTACCGAGGTATGCATGCTATTCGGCGAGCAAGGCTGGCATCGTGATGCTGACTAAGGCGCTGGCCGTGGAGTGGGCACCCTATGGGGTGCGGGTCAACGCGGTCGCGCCGGCAGCCATCCAAACGGAAGCCAACACTGTCCTCTCAACAGAGGGGCATCGGCGTCAGGCTCTTGCTCGCCTGCCTGTCGGGCATTTCGGCACGGCACAGGACGTGGTGGGAGCCGTACTGTATCTAGCATCAGATGCGGCGAGCTACGTGCTCGGCACGACACTCATGGTAGATGGTGGGCGCGTCATCATCTAGACATCGTACTGGGCGGACACGGACGCACGGTGGCCGTCCCGCAGCGAGAGGGTCCGACGTGACTACAGCGCGCCGTCGCCGTGACATGCGGAAGGCGTTGCGGCTTGTGCGTCCCGAGGCGGCGTCGGCCTGCGCTACGACACGGCCGTCGAGACGGTGTGCGCCTCCGGAGTTCCGCTCCCGTGTCGGTACAGCCACCGCTTGGGTGCTACGAGTTGCCCGGGGCGGCCCAACCATCGCCGGTGCGACCCGCAACCGACGTCGTGGCGCTCGGGATGGTGTTCAATCTCGAAGCCCAGTACGATGGGTTCGGTGTGGGCGGCCTCCCGTCACGATACACTCCGGGGGCGCCTCAGCCGACCCATGAGCTGCTGACGCCGGCATCGCGAGTTGGTAGCGGAGTAGGGCGGCCTCGAGGGCTCATGACGGGACCACGGGCATGGCCTCGGGCGCAGAAGGTATGGTGTATATGAACGCAGGGCTCAAATGCGTGCACTGCGGTCAGTCGTATCCACTCGACCCCATGTTTCACGGGTGTCCAGCGTGCCGAGACGCGGGGCAGGTCGGCGTGCTTCGCGCCCAGTACGATCTCCCGGCCATTCGGGCCGCCTGGGCCGCCGGGTGCGCCGCCGGGGTCGGCATGTGGCGGTTCCGCTTGGCACTACCACTGCCGGCCGACGCCGCCCCAGTTTCCCTCGGCGAGGGCGCGACGCCATTGCTTCAGATCCCGTCCCAGGCGGTGCCCGACGGGCGGGTCTACCTCAAGGTCGAGGCCGTCAATCCGACGGGCTCCTTTAAGGATAGGCTCAATAGCGTGGCGGTGTCCATGGCGCGCTACCATGGGTTCCGCGGCATCGCTTGCACCTCCACGGGCAACCACGGGGTCTCGCTCGCGGCCTACGCAGCGGCGGCGGGGATGCGGATGATCGTCCTCTTTCCGGACGACGCCGTTTCGCTCGCCGTCCGCGAGGTGCGGCATTACGGCGGGCTTCCCATCACCGCCCCGTGGGACGAGCGCGGGCGCTGGCTCCGCTGGCTGGTCGACGACGCCGGGTGGGCCATGTCCGGGCGGAATTTCCCTCGTGAGTTCGGGAACCCTTACGGGATGGAGGGGTACAAGACGATCGCGTACGAGATCGTCCACGCGCTCGGAGACCGCCCGCCCGGGACCGTGTTCGCGCCAGTGGGAGGCGGAGACGGCATCTACGGGTTGTGGCGAGGGTTCGTGGATCTGCATCGGGCGGGCATCATAGCCTCGCTGCCGCGGCTCATCGGGTGCCAGACGGCGGCGACCGCCTCAGCGTACCACGCATTTATCGCGGGGCTCGAGACGGTCGAGCCCGTGGAGCTGCGGCCATCCATCGCGGTGTCGCTGATTGATCGCCAAAGCGGCGACCACGCGCTCTGGGCTGTACGGGAGTCTCGCGGCGAGATGATCGCGGTGACTGAGCCAGAGATCCGCCGGGCCGTCGGGGCGCTCGGCCGGGTCGGGGTCTGCGTCGAGCCCGCCGCAGCGGCGGCCTACGCCGGCATCGAACGACGTCTGCGGAATATCATTCCTCCCACCGTATGCGTGTTGACGGGCGGAGGGCAGCGGTGGCCTGACACGTTTGCCGAGGATCCGGGCATGCCAGCGTCTCCCCGCACGTTGCACGAACTCATGGCATTCGTCGGCGCGTGAGGGTGGTGACGGCGTCACCAATGGGGGGGTTGGCGGGGACAATTCGCCGGATTGCGCTCGGGCCTCATCACTCCCTCGCGTTCGACCATTGCCGGTTGGGGAGCGGAGCAGGCGGTCGGCCCGGGGAGGGCCGCGTCCAGGCGAACGTGGCCCTTATTGTTTCGAGCAGCACGATCCTGCGGACCGTGCCTCCACCAGGAGGCGGCAGAAACGTGATGGAAGATAATTCCGATTTGCTGACCAATGTGAACCTGGTCGCGTCAAGGAGGGGCATGAAGACACGCGGAGAGGGGTGGCGCATGCGAAAGTGGCGACACGTGAAGGTGTTCGGGGGACTGATGGTATGCTTGTTGCTGATCGCCGCGGCCGGTCCGGCTGTGCTCGGGGCGCCGAAGGTCTCGTTAACGGTACTGAGGGTTGGCGCAGATCCTTCCTATCGTCCGATCTCCTACACTGACAAATCGGGCAAGATGATCGGCTACGACGTTGACTTTGCGACGGCACTGGCTAAACGTCTCGGTGTCCCGCTTCACTACGAAGGCGTGGCATGGGATGGGATCATCCCCGCTCTCCAGTCCCACAAGATTGACACAATCACCGACATGGTGATCACACCTGAGCGCGAAAAGGTCGTCGCGTTTTCGGAGCCGTATCTCCAGCAGGGGGTCACGACGGTTGTCCGTACCAACTACCCTGGCAACCCTGGGAAGAGCGACCTGGCAAAACTCAGAGTGGGAGTGATGGTGAACACGTCCGCCGCGGACGCGGTTGGGCACATCCCCGGGGTGAAGCCGGTCACCTACAACACGGTCCCTGATGAATACAATGACTTGATCCTCGGCCGGATTGATGTGGTGGCAGTTGAGGGTATCAATGCCGGATACTCCGCAAAGGCCATATATCCCGGTAAGCTTCGCGTGACGGGGAAGGAACTGGTTGACAAGCCCGAGCTAATTGGTGCGGCATTCCGCAAGGACGACACGGCATTGGTCACGGCAGCGAATGCGGCCATTCGAGCGATGATCACCGACGGGACTTTGCAACAAATCAACCGGAAGTGGTTTGGGAACATCAATTTGATTCCGACTCGGTGACCCGGGTGATGCGCCCGTGACCTCGGGCCGAGAAGGCGTGACCGAGACGCACGACCTCTTCTCGGCTCCGAGGTCTGGTGCGGTGCCGCCGGAACGGGGGCTGGCTTCGTCTATCCTCAGCCTCGACGACGTCTGCAAGCGCTTCGGAGAGACGCCCGCATTGGACCACGTCTGCCTGGCTGTACATCGGGGCGAGACGGTTGCGGTCGTGGGCCCCAGCGGCTCCGGCAAGACGACCTTGCTTCGTTGCATCAATTTCCTGATTCCTTATGATTCTGGCCGTATCTACGTCAACGGGTCGCTCATAGGGTACCGAGAACACGGGGGACGATTGGTTCGCGACTCGGAGCACAATGTGAACGCGGCTCGCAAACGGATCGGCATGGTCTTCCAGCGGTTCAACTTGTTTCCGCACCGGACGGTGCTGGGGAATTTGCTGGAGGGGCCGGTGTATGTCCTGAAGATTTCGCGGGAACAAGCCCGCAAGCGTGCGATGACGGCGCTGGACCTGGTCGGCCTCACCGACAAAGTCAATGCCTACCCTGACCAGCTGTCGGGAGGGCAGCAGCAGAGAGTCGCCATCGCACGGGCTCTCTGCATGGAGCCCGAACTCATGCTTTTCGATGAGGTTACCTCTGCGCTGGATCCGGAGCTCGTGACTGAAGTTCTTTCCGTGATGCGGCGGCTGGCGCAAGAGGGTATGACGATGGTCGTAGTCACACACGAGATGAGCTTTGCACGGGACGTCGCGGATCGGGTCGTATTCATGGAGCAAGGCCGAGTCATTGCGGAACAACCTGCGAGGGAGTTCTTCGAGAGGCCGATGACGCCGCGAATTGCCACATTCCTGAGCCGATTGTCCGCGCGTTAAGGAGCATCTCACGTGCCCGGACTCGTCAGCAGCTATCTGCCCATGTACCTTGCCGGTTCGTTGATCGGCATCTGGATCACCCTCATTTCGATGATGATGTCCATCGGCATCGGACTGCTGGGCGCTCTGGGACGGTTGTCCAAGGGCGGGTTGGTCAGGAGTGTGGTGGCCGCCTACGTGGCGGTCTTCCGCGGCATACCGCCTCTCGTACTGCTCTACGTGGTCTATTTCGGTTTGCCGACGTGGGCGCAGGATCTCGGGATCCGGCCGCTCGCGGACTTTCTGGCGCCGTTGAACAATCGGATTTTCGCCGCCGTCATCGCATTCGGCATTAACAGTGGCGCGTATTCGACTGAGTACATCCGCGCAGCGATACAGTCGATCCACGTAGAGCAGATGGAAGCGGCGCAGTCGTTGGGGATGTCCTATTGGCTGGCGATGAGGCGGATCATCCTTCCCCAGGCGGCGCGGGTCGCCTTTCCGCCCTTGGGGAACGAGTTCATCACGGTTCTCAAGGGAACGTCTTTGGCGTCGGTGATCGGCGTCACCGAGTTGATGCGGGACGCGCAATTGGCGGCCGCGGCGACTTTTCAGAACCTGGCGGCATACTCGCTCGCTGCGATTTTCTATGTGGTGATGGTGGTCATACTACAGAGCATCGTCAGTTTCGTTGAACGGCGGTTGACGCTGGTGCACACCACAAGCCCGTCGTGATTGCGCCAAGCCGACGTCGCACCGGCGTGCACGGCATCCTCTCCACGAGGGACCAATAAAGCGAGGTGAAACACCATGCAACCGCTCACTGTGGGCACTGCCACTGCTTCCCCGGGGGAAACCGCTCGCGGGGTCATCGTTGCGGGCCGGGATTTCGATGGTCCGATCGAAATCCCCGTCGTGGTGGTGCGAGGCGCCGCGGACGGCCCGGTCCTCTGGGTTGACGGTGCGACGCACGGGGATGAACCAGAGGGGTCGATCGCCTGCTGGTCTCTGGCCAAGGGAATCGAGGCAAAGCGCCTCGCGGGGACGTTGGTGCTTGTGCCGATTGTCAATGTGGCCGCGGCAAAGAATGGCTCCCGCGGCGATCCCCTTGACCACGTGAATTACGATTTGAACCGGCTCTATCCGGGCAAGCCCAACGGGCGGGGCACAGAGCGACTGGCGTGGGCGTACCATCAAGAGTTCGCCTCGAAGGCGGACGTCGTGATCAGCCTTCACTCGGGCGGTTCGATGGGGTACTTGTCTCGAGTGATCTACTACAACAACATCCCGGCCTCGCTCGAACTCGCCAAGGCGTTTGGGCCGGGGTGGGACCTCATCGTTGAGCCCGCGTACTCCGCCGACCGGCGCCCCGCGACCGGCACGATAGAAGCCGTGTGCGAGGCCAAAGGCAAACCCGCGCTCGTGGTGGAGTTGGGAGGTCTGTCCGAAAGTCTACCGGACAAGTTGTTGCGAAACAGTCGGTGTCTTGCTGATGGGTGCCTCAACATCATGCGTTACCTGAAAATGCTGTCCGGCACGGTTGAGCGCAATGGGCGATGGAAGTTGGGGAGGGAATGGATTGTCCAGGCCAGCACGGGAGGATTCTGGTTGCCCGATGCGACGTGCACGGTCCGCAGCCCGGTGCGCGGAGGAACCGTGCTGGCACGGATTGTCGATGTGTACGGCGAAACGCTCGAGGAGATAAAGGCTCCGTGCGACGGCGAGACTATTGGCCTGCGAACGAATCCCTACGTTGCTCTGCCGGGAGATCATTGCGTCTTCTTTGCCGAGATTCTCCGAGAGGTGAGTGAGTAGAACGACGATAAGCCGGTGAGACCGGTCGGTAGTTGGCCGAAAGGACGACCCGTGACGCCGCCGGGCTTGAGGGTGTCTCGCCATCTCTCCACGGCCGGTAGTTGCCACACGGGTTCCCATTGCAAACAGCCAGCCATCTGGTCAAGAAGCTGCGGCGGACTGTCAAGTTGTAGATAAGATGGAAGGACCGGTCCCCGCGCTCGCAGCGACGAAGGTTACACGGCTGATCGAAGTTCGTGCAGCATCGTCGCGTCGTACGTGACGCGCCCGACGGACCCGACGGCGAATCGCCGGTCCTCGCCGGTGAAGTAGCGCTCGTAAACGAGCGATCCGTGCCGTGTGACGAGGACGGCGTGCAAGTTGGCGTCAGACCACGCGTCGAAGCGCGGACCGAGCGCCGCAAGCCGCGCCGCGTCGAAGCCTTGGGCTTCGGGATGGGCGACGGGCCAGCCGTCCTCCAGTTGCATAGGCTCGCTCATTGACTGTTGCTCCGGCATGAACGGACCTCTCTTTCCCAGGCTTGCCGGCCATGAGAACCTGCATCACCTCCTGGACTAGTCGTCAGGCAAAGCGCGAGCATTCTCGGAGATCGAACCAAGGCGGTCCGCGCAGTCACGTTAGCGGCGTCTCGAAGGTCGGGAGGCCGCCGAAGAGCTATTTGTTCATTGACTCGCGTGTCCCCCTACTGCGCGAGTGCATGCAATGTCGCAACGCACTCCGAGTCAATGCCAGCCAGTCGATTCAGCGAATCCGCGGTCCGGTCCCAGTCCCCTCGGGCCGCGTAATATTGCGCGGCGCCGTACGTCTCGGCCTTGCTCACCATGAGGTGCGCGGCCTCAGTTGCCCGGATCGTCTCGAAGAAGTGCCCGGCGTCGAGGCAGCGCCGCGCCCCGAGCGGAAGGACGAACCGGGGTAGCGGCGCCGTGAATGCTTCCGGTGCCTCGCCGCGCAACACGGCCGCGGCACGCGCGTACGCTTCGGTTCCGCCGTACAACACCGGCCCCGCGGCCACCGAGGTCATGAGTCTGAGGGCCGTCCCCACCGTGGCCGCCAGCATGTCCGCTTCCGCGACCAGCCGTTCGGCGCGAAAGCGACACCGGAACGTGTATCGCGCCTGCGCATAGCCGATGTGCTCGGCGTTCCAGGTCTTCATCAACTCGGCAAGCGGCAGCGTCGCGAACGGGTACAATTGCGGATCGTGGACCTGGACGACTTCGCCGTCCATCCGCAGCGCCACGACGAAGTGATCTCCGCCGCGCCGGCGGAGGGACTGGTTTGGATCGTAGGGCAGGGTCGCCGGATCAAGCGGCCCAATGAGCACGGGACCATTCAACAGCGCCTCGCGCAGCGCACCTGCCGCCTCCTCCGCCTCCCGAAACCGGCAGACATCACACGTCCACCCAAGGGTGTCGAGGGCCTGCGTCAGGCCGCGGTCCGGGTCCATCCCCGATGGGCTTGGAAAGAACAACGGTCGGTCGCGCCGTAGGAACGTCGCCCCAAACGGCATACCGGTCATGCACTCAAGCAGCCCCACGTCAGGGAGCGGCGCCATCCCCGCATACTCGAGACACATGTGCAGGCTGTTCGCGTAGCAGTAGGCGCTGTTGCCGCCGTAGGTCCGGATCATCGGGATGCACCTCTCACGGGGTCGTCGGGTTGCCGCCATTATCGCACGTCCGGCAAGTGATTTCAGTAGTGGACGGGGTTCCGAGGGAAGGAACGCGCCCGATCCCGCGACGCGGCCCCGTTTCAGCTCGGTTTACTCTCGTGTCTGGAATGTGTTAGCGATCTTCTGATCGTGCGTCAGCCAGAAGGTGCGAACAAACGTGCCGCGGTCGGTGACCATCCGATAGTAATAAATACCGGCGATGTCTGCGCCAAAATAGCGGAGCGCATGATGCGGAACGTCATGCCCGAGAAACTCAAAGCGCGCTCCTTGCAGCAGCCCGGCAAATCGGTGCAGGCTGTCTGCAGATTCATGATCGTGAATCCACGCGAGGAGTGCGGGCACGACCAGGGGCGACTCGGTTCCGTTCGCCATCTCACGAAGCGCACCAAACAACTGCCGCGTGAGGGCAGGGTTGGGATCGAGTTTGGGTGTGAGCATCTGGGGCGCCAGAAGCGCCGGATCGTATAGGCCCACGACGGCGCGCGCGATGGCTTCGGCGTCGGCGCCGCGGACCTCCCGCACGAACACCGGAACGCCGAGATTGGTAAGTACGATGACAGTGAGGCGTTTGTCGGGCAATCGTAGGAGGTCGGTCCCGGAGCTGCCGCCGTGTTCGGTGACTCGGTAGCCGCGATCGTCGCCGAGGAACCACCCGAAACCATAGGGCACGTCGGTGCCGTCGACGAGGTGTCCGGCGTAGCCATTTGCTCGAGCGTCGAGGGTCTGAAGAATTGGCCGGTATCGAGCGCCGCGGCGTACTTGGCGAGGTCGGTGACCGTCGAGGCGACGTTGCCGGCAGCTGCGAGGACGCCGATCCGCTCGTGGGTGGTCAGGCGGCCGCCGGTGAGCGTGTATGCGGTCGCCAAGGTCGCGGGGAGTGCCGTCGGATCGAGTACCACGGTTCGCGTCATGCCAAGCGGTTTGAAGATGCGCGCAGTGAGGAAGTCACGGTACGGTGGAGCTACGAGTAGTGAGAAACGGCGTGCATCACACGCGTCAGCCTCCTCGCGTTCAATTATCGCCACGCCGTCCTCGAACTTCCTACGAACTGACTGCGCTGTTTCGGTTCGTGATGACCAGTCGATCATCATGATCTGTGTTCGGGCAGAACTTCGGGGCTGAAAGCGCTCGTTATCGTATAGTAGTATAGATATAGTAACGCACCGCAGTGTGCCGTTTTGGTCTCCCGAGGCGTGGCGCACTGCGGCGGACGATCGTGTCCAGCGCATCACGGCCGCGACGTGCTCGCGAGCTTCAATCGGGTCACGAACGGATGTCCAATGAGGCGGATCTTGTGTACACGTAGAGCTGATGGGAGCCTGCGCGCGCATGCAGCGGCGCGCGCGCCCCGGCGAGGAGGCGGACGATGAAGCCGATCACGAGACGGCAGTTCCTTTGGCAGAGCGGGTTGGTCGCAGGCGGCTTGGTTGCCGCGCCGCTCGTGCGGATCGGCTCCGCGGGTGCGGCCGCCGCCCCGGAGAACGCGGCGGCCGCGCGCCTGAGCGTGGCACACTGGGGGCCGTTCACCGGACAGGTGACGGGGGGACGCCTGGTACGGACATTGCCGTTCGCCAAGGATCCGTACCCGAACCGCATGGTCGCGGCGATGCCGGACGTCTTGTACGCACCGAACCGGATCAAGGCGCCGATGATCCGCCAGGGGTTTTATCGTGACCGGTCGCGGAGCGATACGACGCTGCGCGGGGCGGAGCCGTTCGTGCGCGTATCCTGGGACGAGGCGCTGGATATCGTCGCGGGCGAGCTCCGCCGCGTCAAGACCCAGTACGGGAACCGCTCGATCTACTCGGCCCAGGGCTGGCAGAGCGCCGGGAACTTCCACGCTGCGGGTGCGGCGGTGCAGCGCCTGCTGGGCATGTACGGCGGCTATGTCTACCGGATCAACTCCTACAGCGCGCCGGTGCTGCCCGTGATCACCCCGCACGTGCTTGGTGACGCCGCCCCGCGGGCCACGACGTGGCCCGTGATCATCAAGAACACCACGTTCGTCCTCATGCTCGGATATGATCCGCTGCGCAACGCGGAGGTGCGCTCCGGCGGGTCGGCCGGGCACTTCGACATGGAGTGGATCGCGCGCCTGCGGGACGCGAAGATTCCGGTCGTCTCGGTGAACCCGATCGAAGGTGACACGGACCGGTACCTGCGGTGCAAGCGGATCGCCATCCGTCCGAACACGGACACGGCGCTCCTGCTGGCGCTGGCCCACGTGCTGTACACGGAGAACCTGTACGACAAGGCGTTCCTCGACAAGTACACGGTGGGGTTCAGCACGTTCGCCGACTACCTCAGCGGGAAGGCGGACGGGCAAGCGAAGTCGCCGGAGTGGGCGGCGCCGATCACGGAGGTGCCGGTCGCCACGATCCGCGAGCTCGCCCACCGGATCGCGAGATCCCGCACGATGCTAATGGGCGGCTACTCCCTGCAGCGGGCGTCGCACGGCGAGCAGCCGGTCTGGATGCTGATCACGCTCGCCGCGATGACGGGGCAGATCGGGCTGCCGGGCGGTGGTCTGCAGCTCGACTTCCCGGGCGCGCTGGGGGTTCCGCTCGGGAGTGCTCCCGGGGTGCCGGGGCTGTCCACCGGCACCAACCCGGTCAAGGACTTCGTGCCGTTAAACTTGTGGATCGACCTCCTGGCGAGTCCCGGCAAGACCGTTGACTACGACGGCCAGCGGATCACATACCCCGACATCAAGCTCGTGTACCTTGCGGGATCGAACCACCTCAATCAGGCGCAGTACACGAACCGAGCGTTGGAGGCGTGGCGCCGTCCCGAGGTCACGATCGTGCACGACTACGTGTGGACGCCCACCGCGAAACACGCCGACATCGTGCTACCGGCGACGACGACGCTCGAGCGCAACGACCTCTTCGGCATGGACCGGTTCATCATCGCGATGCAGCAGATGGTGCCGCCGCTGTTCGAGGCGCGGAGCGACTTCGACATCTGCGCCGGGCTCGCGAGCCGGCTGGGGTTCGGAGCGCAATACACCGAGGGCAAGGACGAGATGGCGTGGCTGCAGCAGTTTTACGGGGTGGCGCAGCAGCAGGCGAGGGCGCGGAACGTCGCGATGCCGGACTTCGACACGTTCTGGCAGCAGGGATACGCGGAGTTCCCGGTCCCGGACAGCGCCAATGAAGTCGTGGCGTACTCGGCGTTCCGGGCGGATCCGGTGGCCAACCCGCTGGGGACTCCATCGGGCAAGATCGAGCTGTATTCGGAGAGGATCGCGTCGTTCAAGTACGACGACACGCCGCCGCACGCCACCTGGATCCCGCCGACGGAGTGGCTGGGGAGCCAGCAGGTGGCGCAGTATCCGCTCCACCTGCTGTCGGCGCACCCAAAGGAGCGGCTGCACTCGCAGCTGGACGAGACGCGGCTGCGCCGCGACTACGAGGTGCGCGAGCGCGAGCCGATCTGGATCCATCCTCAGGATGCAGCGGCGCGCGGGATCGCAGACGGGGATATCGTGCGCGTGTACAACGATCGGGGCCAGACCCTGGTCGGCGCGGTCGTCACCGCGCAGACGCGGCGGGCGGTGGTCGTATTGAACCAGGGCGCGTGGTACGATCCGCTGACGCCCGGCCGGCTCGGCACACTCGACCGGCATGGGAACATCAACAACCTGAGCACCGATGCGCCGAGTTCGAAGCTGTCTGGGGGTAACCCGACGAACTCCGTGCTTGTACAGGTGGAGAAGTACGTCGGAATGCCGCCCGAGGTGACCGCGTTCACGCCACCCAGCGGGGCGTGAATGCGGTCGACGGCTGCACCCAGGGGCGTCCGGCGTGCACTGAGTGTCGGAGCTCGGCAGAGGACGTGGCCGCGCAAGTCGACCACGTACAGATAACCGTCGGTGAATGCACGGGCAATCTTCAGGGTGCCCGGGGGCCAGATCTCTCAGGGAGGGTCGTGAGGGAGACTCCCAGGGCACCCCGGTCGTCAGCTCAAACGGCGGCATGATCGCAGAGCCGACAGCCTCACCCTGAACGCTGATGCGTGTGCTCTCCAGAGGCGGGAGGGAGGGGCAAACAGCAACGCGGACGTCAGTTCCGGTTCGGACGGCCGTGGTGATGTGGCTGTTCACCCGTAGCCCGAAGGGGTAGGGTGCGTCGCCAGACGTGAGTCTCGCAAGAAGTCCTCTCGTGCTGCTCGGAAGAAACCCGGAAGAGCACTGCCAGAATCCGATCTTCGTTTCCTCGACCGTGTCCGACTAGCGCCCGATCTGCTCGCAGGAGCAACATCGTTGGGGAACTCAAAGAGGTTCGGTTCGCAAGATTAGCGAGGTTTGTCCAGACCCCCCAGCAGTTGGGCATGGATACGGCGATGGAGACTCGTCCGATGCCGCAAGTCGCTGCCGGTGGGATACCGCGAACAGCCGACTCCCCGGCGGCGCCCATCGCCGCGTCGCACGCGTGGACACGCGACATTCACTTCAGTCCTACGCTGATCTTCGCAGGCATCCTCGCGGTAGCCTTGGGGCTCCGCATCGTCGGCCTCGGTTCGCACAGCGTATGGCTCGACGAGGCGTTCGTCGTGGCAGTCACACGTGAGACGTGGACCGGCCTGCTGGCGACGCTCCGGGCAGCGGACTCCCACCCGCCACTCTACTACCTGATCGTAAAGGTGTGGAGTGGTGTGGCTGGAACGGGAGAAGTGGCGCTGCGACTGCCATCTGCGTGCGCCACCGCCGCCACGGTCGCCCTAACCTACCTGCTCGCGCGCCGGCTTGCGGGTGAACCGACGGCTCTGCTGGGAGCGTTCCTGGTGGCCGTCTCACCGTTCCAGATCATGGCCGGGCAGGAAGCGCGGATGTACGCGCTGTTAAGCATGCTCGCGGTCGGCTCGACGCTAGCGCTGTATGACGCGGTCAAGAACGGCGGCAGAGCGCGATGGGCGCTCTACGCGCTGAGCGCGGTCCTCACCGCCTACACGCAGTATCTGGGCTTGTTGGTGCTGGCCGGACATGGAGTCTGGATTTTCCGATACGAGCGCACGCACGCCAGGACGTGGCTCGCCGCCATGGCCGTTGCTACGGCCGCGTTCGCGCCTTGGTTGCCGGCACTGTGGCAGCAGGCGCTCCACGCGGCCGGGTCGCCATGGTACAGAGACGCGTTTCCGCCGATGCTACTCGCCGACCTCCTCGGCCTATTGGCGTACGGGGGATCGCTCGCGGGAACGGCAGGCTACTTCTTTGCAGGCACGCTCAGACCGTTCGAAACCCTCGTGGTGCTCATCCCGTTCCTCGTGCTGTTGTGGCTCGGTGGGCGCGCGCTGTCTCAGCGACAGGCCGCTCTTGCGCTCGTGGCGCTTCCCGCGCTGGTTCCGATTGCCGCCGCGTTCGGGGTCTCGCTCATTCGTCCCATGTTCATGCCACGGTGGTTTTCGTTTGTCATGCCTTTCTACGCCATCGTCGTTGCGGCCGGGGTCGTCGACGTTGTCGACCGCTTCCAAGGCCGGCGGGAACAGGCGGCCGCGCTGTTCGTCGCTGCGCTGTTCCTCTACGACATGCCGGCGCTCGCCCAGTACTACTTGGCTCCGAACGCCAGACCGTTCCAGTGGCGAGCGGCAGCCGCGGTCGTCCAGACCCATGTCCGACCGGGCGACTCTTTCCTGTACGTGAGCCCGGCGGATCTGCCGTTCCGATACTACTTCCATGGTCGGTACCCATCGATCGTGCTCAGTCCTCCCAACGTGTCGACACCGGGTACGGGTCCTGGAATGTTAACCGCGTCGGTTGTCCGCGACCTCGCGCTTCGTCATTCGCGCGTCTGGCTTGTGGCAACGCTGCGGGCCGGTGGACCTGCGCCGCGTCAACTGTTCTCGGTGCTGAGCAGCGCGTATGGCATCGCGTGGCGGGGAGACTTCGGCGGTGCGTATGTGTTTCTTCTCGAACGGCGCGGCGGGGCACCGCCGTAGCCCGATCCGAGCTTCGCTGGACCTCCACACGTCTAGCTTCCGTTGCACTCTTGCAACAACGACTTTTCTCTCCGATAGGTGCACCGGAATCCGCAGGCGATCGGCTGTGGGCATCGTAGTTCTTACTCGATTGCATCGCTCAGGCGGCGTCGATGCTGGGCATCCGGGACTCGTCTGCCTCGGTGCTGGCGCGGGAGCTCGCGGCGAATCCGGTCGATCATGAAATCGGCGCCACGATTGTAGGTACACCATGGGGAAGATGCGTGGGGCACGCAGCGCGCGCCATGTCCGCGGACTGATGGGCGGAAAGGTGCGACCGTGTAGACCGTCATTTCAGGGCAAGCCAATGACCCCTCGACGAGGTGCACCGTGCTCGATATCGTGACAGGTACGTCAGGACCGGCAAGCGCCGTGACGCAGGGGAGGCCGGAATTTCTGGCCACGAAATACGTGGTCAGTTCAAGCCACTATCTCGCCACAATGGCCGGGCTGCGCATGTTCACGTTGGGCGGAAACGCCGCCGACGCGGGCGTTGCCGCCGGCATCGCACTCAATGTGCTCGAACGCCACCTTACCGATTTTGGCGGCGTGGCGCCAATCATGTTCTTTCGCCCCGGAATGCCTCGACCGGAGACGATCGCGGGCGTCGGATGCTGGCCACGGCGGCTCACCCTGGAGCGGTATATTGCGCGGTACGGAACGGACATGCCGATTGGCGCGCCGCGGTACGTCACGCCGGCGGCGCCGGATGCCTGGCTGACGGCGCTGGCCCGGTATGGTCGACTGACGCTGGGTGAGGTTCTGCGGCCCGCGTGTGAATTGTGCGAAGGATTCCCGGTGTTCGACCGCCTGGCCCGTACGATCGCGAGCCTGACGTCGCGGTTGAGCGCATGGCCTGCCAGCGCTCGGGTGTTCCTGCCCAATGGCCGACCGCCGCAAGTTGGCGACGTGCTGGTGCAGCGAGACCTGGGGGCACTGTTTGCCCGGCTCATCGAAACCGAGAACAGTGCCAAGCATCGCGGCCGTGAGGCGGCCATCATGGCGGCCCGAGACGAGATCTACCACGGTGAGATTGCCCGCGCGCTCGCCGCTCACGCCGCTCGAGTGGGTAGCGAGTTGGATGCCGAGGACCTCGGCGCATACCATGTCGCCGTGGAACCATCGGTCTCGTCGACGTACCGGGGCGTGGAGGTGCACGCCTGCGGTCCCTGGTCGCAGGGTCCGCTCCTCCCAATGGTGCTCAACCTACTGGAGGGTACGAACGTGCACCGGCTTGGTCACGGGAGCGGCCCGTACCTGCACTATGTCATCGAGGCGATCAAGATCGCGTGCGCAGACCGTGAAGCCTTTTTCGGCGATCCAAATCAAGTCGATGTGCCCATCGTGGGGCTGCTCCATCCCGAGTACGCGGAGGAGCGGAGACGTCTCATCGATTCGACGGTCGCGTGTCCCCAACTTCCGCTGCCTGGAGGTCCATGGCGGCACGAGGGCCGTGCCGGGCCCAGGGGGTACGTTCCGGCTCCCGTAGCGGGCGCATCTCAGCCGGATACGTCCTTTGTGTGCGCGATGGACGCCGAAGGCAATGCGTTTTGCGCGACGCCATCCGACCCCGGCATGAGTGCTCCGCTCGTTGACGACTTGGGCATCATCATCTCGACGCGGGGTTCGCAGTTGTGGACGACGCCCGGGCACCCGTCGGCGATTGCTCCCGGCAAGCGTCCACGGCTGACGCCAAATCCCGCCATGCTCGTCAAGTCGGGGCTGGCGATGATGCCCTTTGGCTGTCCCGGCGGTGACGCACAGGTTCAGGCGATGGTCCAGGTGGCGTCCAACGTAGTGGACTTTGGGATGAACGTCCAGGCGGCCATTGAGGCGCCGCGAGTGATCTCGGCGAGTTTCCCTTCGTCCTTTCATCCGCATGGGTACGAACCGGGAGTGGTACGCGTCGAGGGCCGAATTCCGCCAACCATACGAGAACAACTCGTCGCTCTCGGTCATACCGTGCAGGTGTTGCCTGACTTCACGCCCGTCGTCGCCGGAGTCTGCGCGATTCGGCGTCGCGACAGCGGCGTGCTCGAAGGCGGAGCCGACCCTCGCCGGGCGAGTTATGCCGCCGGCTGGTGACCGTCGAACTTAGCATTGGTCAACGGCGGCCGTCGTCGCCTTCCGGCGTGATCGCGTATCCGGCCGGCGGCTCGGCTCCGAGCAGGTGGCGCACGAAGTAGTCCCATCGGCGCCGGACGAAGTAGGGCGAGTTCACGCAGCCATGCGGCTCGTTCGGCAGGATCAAGAGGTCAAATTCCCGGTTCGCCTTGACGAGCGCGTCGACGACCCGGAGCGTCGAAGCGGGATGGACGTTTTCATCCATCTCTCCGTGCACGAGCAGCAGTTTTCCCCGGAGCCGGTGCGCCTGCGTGACGTTGGACTGGTTGTTGTAGTGGTCGCCGACCGGCAATCCCATGTACCGCTCGACCCACGAGGCCTTGTCCAGGCGGTGGTCGTGGTTCCCTGCCGACGAGACGGCGACTTTGTAGAAGTCCGGAAACATGAGCATGGCGCGCAGCGATGCGTATCCGCCGGCGGAGTGTCCATAGATCCCTACCCGGCCGACGTTCAGGTCGCTGTAGCGCGTCGCCAGCTGTTGGATCACCGCCACATGATCTTCGATGCCGCCGTCGCCGAGTTCCCGGTACGAGCGGTCGGCGAAGGCCTTTGAGCGATACGGCATCCCGAGACCGTCGATCATCACCACGGCGAAGCCGAGTTCGGCCAGCGCCTGCGCATGCCAGAAATCGCGGAATTTACTCGGGACGGACGGCGTGACAGAGAGTCCGGCAAAGGACGTGGGAGCTTGGTTCGTCTGGGGTCCGGCGTAGATACTGTCCAAGACCGGCAGCCGCTCGCCACATGCGGGATCGTACCATGATGGACGGAGCAGCACCCCGTACACATCCGTCACGCTATCGCGGGCCTTCGCACGAAAGCGATCGGGCGGTGTCCAGCCGAGTTCGTACAGACCTTGCGCGTCGCCCTGCTCCAGTTCGCGGATCCTCCTACCGTCGGGCGATCGGAGGACCGTGACAGGCGGGTGGTCGAGGCGAGAGTACGTATCGACAAAGCATGCGCCGGAGGGGGCGAAAGAGATCTGATGCGTGGCGTCCTCCGGCGTCAACAGCTCTGGATCTTCGCCATCCAGCCCGGTTCGATAGAGAAAGTTGAAGTACGGATCGCGGTCCCCTTCGCGTCCGACCGCGGTGAAGTAGACTTGTCGCGCCGGTTCGTCGACGTGGAGCACATCGGTCACCGCCCACTGTCCGGCGGTGACCTGACGCCGAAGCATCCCGCTCCTGCCGTCGTACAGGTAGAGATGTCCCCATCCGTCTCGCTGTGAATACCAGAGCACCTCTGTTCCGCCATCGAGAACTTTGACGAGAGGCCGTCCGGCGTGAGTCGGGTGCGGATCGATGGCGACGTCGGAGCGCTCCTCCACGAGCGTGCGGGACGCGCCGGACACCGGATCGATGGCGACGAGCCGATATGAACGGTAGCCACGCCCCCGTGTCACCGCGTAGATGCACCCTCCGTCGGCGCTCCACCAGACCCAGTCAGGCCGCAGCGGCGAACCATAGTAGAGGAGCGGGATGCGCTCGCCCGTCACCGTACACGTCGTCGCATCTTTGACGTCCGCGACGACGAGAGACGCGGCCGGGACGTCGTCATCGCCCGGCAACGGATAGGCGTAGGAGTGGAGCACCGGACGGCGGTCTCCGTTTCTCGGTACCGACTGCACGAGGTGGTAGAGCCCTTCTCCCTTCAGATCGAGCCGGAACGAGAGAAACCGCCGGCTCTCGGGGCTCCACAGCACTGCCGGGGCTGGCGACGCGTCGGGCGCCGGGATTCCCGCGGCGCCGAGCGGCGAGCACAGGGGCGTCCCGTATGCGGACTCGGGGCAGCCGTCGCGGGTCAGCGTCCGGACCTCGCCCGTCTCGGCCGACTGAAGGTGCAGATTGTGGTCCCTCACGAGTGCGTTCCACCGGCCATCCGGAGACGCCACCGCGTTCGGCGGCACCGCCCGCCGCGCGGCTGGACGGCACGTTCCGCCGTGCTGATCGTACTCCCAGCGCGCCTCGCCGACATCAAAGCAGAGCGTCATCTCCGGCAGAACGAGGTCAATGCGGTCGAACGGGAGCGCCGCTGAGTCGTAGGGCGTTCCCGACGCCCGAGACAACGCCGCCGCCAGCCGGGCGTGGTCGAACGCCGGTTCCCGCACGGCCCGCTCCGGATCGACGAATACGAACACGTGCCCCTCTCGCGTGCGGACGCGGTACCAGAATCGTCCGCGCTCGTCAAGCCAGTGCGGCTCCACGGTCGTGCCGAACAGCATGCGGGTGACGTGCCATGGTAGAAACTGCTCGGCCAGGGCATATCGCTCCGCTGGCGGGGGGGGTATGCTCGCCCCGCCTGCTGGTCCGCTGCGCCTTCGGCCGCCCACCATACGGCCGCTAGCCAAGGACGCAAGCGGCGGACTTGGAGTTCGGCGTGAGCACGTTCGCCGGTTGCACGCTCGGACCGGTCGGCATCGCCTCCGGCACGCACGTCCGCGCGGCGGCGATCGGCTGAACCATGAAACGCTCCGCCGTCCGACCGTCGGCCGCCGCCAGCCAGTTGCTTATCGCTGATTCAACACCCCGGGTCCGGGTCCCGGCGAATGATGCCGCGTTTGATCGCATTGCGCAAGCGCTCCCTCGGGTCGTCGGCTGGGACCCGCCCCTTCGCAAGGGTACGGCACCCCGTTGCGTTCGCCCTGGCTTCGCCACCTACGATACGCGGGACCCGGGCAATTGTAAACTTGGCACCTGTTGTCCTCGACACCGGCGCCAGGGAATCGCCTGGGTCGCCCCTAATCGTATTCTATTCCACGGCCGGCCGGGAAGCGGTGCGCTTCCCTGGGCGGCACGATGCGCTGCCGGAGTGGGAGGCGGAGCCCTTGAGTCTGAGAACCAGGCCTCGGTGCAGGCGATGTCCGCGGCCGTCGTGCGGCGATGCTCAGGTAGGGGAGACCGCGTGCCGATTGCGCCATCGTACGGAGAGGATCGCTATCGGTACTCATGCCCGGATGGCGGAGCGTCCGGCCAACGTGTTGCGCTTCCCGCCCAATCTGTTTCGACGAAGGCGTAGTCGTCCAAGAGGGTGTAGCGACATTGAGAGGGAGGTGTCGCAATGATGCGCCGTAGGTGGCGGAAGCTCGTCGCGCTCTGCGTCGGCGTGGCACTCGTGCTCGCCGGTTCGGGCGTAGTGACGCAGGCGGAGACGCCTCGCACTTTGGTCATGGCTCAGAGCGCGGACATGGTCACGGGCGACCCGGCCAAGAGCACCGGCACCGCGACGGTTGCCGTCCTCGCCAACATCTACGACACGCTTGTTTACCGAGATGCCAACCTGAGTCTCAAGCCCGGGCTCGCGCTCTCCTGGCGGGCCGTCGATCCCACCACCTGGGAGTTCAAACTGCGCAAAGGCGTGAAGTTCCAGGACGGCGAGCCCTTCAACGCCGAGGCCGTCAAGTTCTCGTTCGACCGCATGCTCGATCCCGCGACCCACTGGCCGGGCGCCGGGGACCTGCGGCTGATCAAGACCGTGACCGTGGTCGACGACGACACCGTCCGATTCACCACGTCGCAGCCTTGGCCGGAATTGCCGCGGTTCCTCGGTTACTACGGGATGATCGTGCCGCCGGGTTACCTGAAGCAAAATGGCCCGGACGCGCTCGTCCGCCACCCAGTCGGTACCGGGCCGTACCGCTTCGTGAACTGGGTCAGGGACGACCACGTCGAGCTCGAGGCAAACCCCGACTACTGGGGCGGCAGGCCGAAAATCAGCCACGTCATCATCCGCGTCATCCCCACGGATGCGGCGCGGGTCGCGGAACTGCTGGCGGGTTCGGTGCAGCTCGCGAACCTCTTGCCGCCGGAACTGTTCAGCGCGATAACGACGTCACCGAGGACAAAACTCGTGGTCGGTAAGAGCCTGAGCGTGTTCTTCGTGATCTACAACCTGGTCAACATCTCGAAGGACAAGCCGCTGGCCGACCCGCGGGTGCGGCAGGCCCTCAACTATGCGGTCAACCGCCAGGCGATCCTCTCGAGCGTCATGCACAACGTGGGCACGCCAGTGGCGACCTTCTGCAGCGAGGTGATGGAGGCCTGTGACGCTTCCATCCCGCCCTTCCCGTACGATGTGAACAAGGCCCGCGCGTTGCTGCGCGAGGCCGGATATCCCAACGGGTTCGACTTCAGCATCAGCGGGACGAGCGGGACGTACCCCGGCGATCGCGATATTGTGCTCGCCGTGGCGGACCAGTTGAACCAGGTCGGGGTGCGCACGAAGGTGGACATCACGGAGATAGGCGTGCAGTTGCAGACCGTGCTGGACCGGAAACTTCCCGAGAATGGCTGGTTCACGCGTTTCACCGACTTCTTCGGAATCAGCAGCATCATTCCGCTCCGGGCATTCTACTCGCCCGGCGAATGGTCCCAGTGGCGGCCCGGGTACGCCCCCTTCGACCAACTCGTCGAGGCGGCGCAGGCGGCTCCCGACGAGGCAAAACTGCGCGGCATCTCCAGTCGCCTGCAGTTGATGTACAAGGAGCAGGCGCCGGCCATCACGCTGTTCGCCGCGCCCAACGCCAACGGCATGAGCCGCGACCTGGAGTGGACGCCCCGGCCGGACCTGGAATTGACGATGCTCGACGCGTCGTGGGGGCGCTGATCCGCGGCCCTCGCCGCGCGGCGCCGCGCCTCGGGCGATGAGCGAGTTCCTGATCCGGCGGTTGGCGTTGTCGTTGACCGCCATGCTGGGCGTGATCACAATCGTGTTCATCCTGCTGCACATCAGCGGCGATCCGGCGACGTTGCTCGTGACGCAGGACGCAACCCAGCAGGACATGGAGCTGATCCGGCAGGCCTACGGCCTGGACCAGCCGCTCCCCGTGCAATATACGCGCTTCATCGAGCGGGTCGCCCGCGGCAACCTTGGATATTCGTACTACCAGGGACTCCCCGTGACCGAACTGATCGGCGAGCACATCGGCGCGACGTTCGAGCTGGCCTTCGCCTCCCTTCTGGTGGCGGTTGTACTCGGCGTGGCGCTCGGCATGGCGGCCGCCGCCCACCACGGATCGGGCGTCGATACAGCTGCCATGGCGGTCGCGCTCTTTGGGACGAGCATGCCGAGCTTCTGGCTGGGCCTTCTGCTCATCATCGTCTTCGGCGTCAAGCTGGGCTGGTTTCCGGTCTCCGGCTACGGCGGCCTCGACCATCTCGCCATGCCGGCGTTTGTGCTCGGCGGTTTTTATGCGGCGCAAGTCGGCCGGCTCACCCGGACGAGCCTTCTCGAGGTCCTGGCCCAAGACTACATTCGCACGGGACGAGCCAAGGGCCTGACGGACCGTGTGGTGCTGTTCAACCACGCGCTGCGCAACGCGGCGCTCCCCGTCCTGACTGTGCTTGGACTCAGCTTCGGGCAGATGCTCGGCGGCGCGATTATCGTTGAATCCATCTTCGCGTGGCCGGGCATGGGACGCCTCGCCGTGCAAGCGGTGCTGGGCCGCGATTTTCCGGTCGTGCAGGGCGCCGCGATCATCGGCGCGGCGGTCTTTCTTGCCGTCAACCTCGCTGTGGATCTGGTCTATGGCTGGGTCGACCCTCGCCTTCGAAGCGCCGCACAGCGCACGTAGCGCCGGGCGCGTTTCGGCGATTCGCCGCCTCCTTCGCAGTCCGTCGGGGGCCGTCGGGACTGCGCTCCTGGCCATTCTCCTCGTGGCGGGGTTCGGGGCTTCCTTCATGACGCCCTACAATCCGGCGGCGCAGAATCTAAGTCTCACGGTGCACCCGCCCTCATTGGCGCCGGTGGGGGGCGGTGTCCACTTGCTGGGCACCGATCAATTGGGACGCGACATTTTCAGCAGGCTGTTGGTCGGCCTCCGTATCTCGCTGGTGGTGGCGCTCACGGTCGTCCCCCTCTCGACAGCGCTCGGTCTCGTGGTCGGGATGCTGACCGGCTACCATGGCGGCTGGCTCGACGTCGCCCTGATGCGGCTCACGGACGCTCAACTGTCCATCCCTACATTCCTGCTCGCGGTCGCGGTCGTCGCGGTGCTCGGGACCGGGTTGCCGCAGATTGTGACCGTGCTGGTGATCGCCGGGTGGCCCGGCTACGCGCGCGTCGTGCGCGCCGAGGTACTGGCGTTGCGCGAACGCGAGTTTGCGGCAGCGGCCCGAGCCGTCGGCGCATCGGATACGAGGATTCTCACCCGACATGTACTGCCGAACGTGGTCCCCACGGTGTTGGTGCTGGGCACACTGCATCTGCCGATTGTGATCGTTTTCGAGGCCGCGCTGAGCTTCCTCGGCCTCGGCATCCAGCCGCCGACGCCGAGCCTGGGCCAGATGATCGGTCAGGCGCAGGATCTGGTGTGGCAGGCCTGGTGGATGCCGACGATTCCCGGCGTCGCCATCACGCTTGTGGTTCTGGCGTTCAACCTGTTGGGCGACCGCATGCGAGACGTGCTCGATCCACGCCTGCGGGGCCTCGGACCGGTGTGACGAAGTAGGCCTCGGGAGGTCATCTTTGCGGACCACAACTCTCATTAGGAGCGCAACGTCATGACGAAATCTCTTTCCGCTCGCCTTGATGGCTGTCTCGAAGCCCTGCCCCGCGCCTATCCAGGGCCGGGCGGCGCATGTGCCGTTCTGCGCGACGGTGAGGTGCTGGTCCGCTACGCCTGGGGCTGGGCAAATGCCGAGCGGCGCATCGCCTTCACGCCGCGCACACTCTTCCGCATGTGTTCCATTACCAAGCAGTTCACCTGTGCCCTGCTGCTGGACGCCTTCCCCGATCCGTCCGTGCTGGACGGCGACGTGCGCGCCCGTCTGCCGCTGCTGGAGGAGGCAGCCCCAGGCCCGCTGCATCTCTGCCACAACCAGTCGGGCTTTCGCGACTACTGGGCGGTAGCGATGCTCCACGGTGCGCCCGCCGAGGCGCCATTCGGCGACATCGACGCCGCTCGCGCGATCGCCGGCACGCGGACGCTGCAGTTTGCACCTGGCACCCGCTACTCCTACGCCAACCAGAACTTCCGCATCCTGTCGGACATCCTCCAAGAGCGTACCGGCCGCAGCTTTGCAGAGTTGCTGCGCAGCCGCATCTTCGAGCGTGCCGGCATGGCCAACGCGTTGCTTCTCGCCGACACCCGCGCCACGCCGGATGGCACGGAGGGCTACGAGGGCACGCATACGGCTGGTTTCCGCGCCGCGGAGAACCGTATTTTGTGGACCGGCGACGCCGGTCTTGGCGCCTGCCTCGACGACATGATCGCCTGGGAGCGGCATATCGACGCGACGCGCGACGACCCGGAGGCGCTGTATAGCCGGCTTTCCGCCCCGGTCACCTTCGCCGACGGGACCCCTGCCGCGTACGGGTTCGGCCTGAGTCGAACGATCGAGCTGGGCCGCCCAGTCACCGGCCACGGCGGCGCGTTGCGCGGTTGGCGCAGCCATCGCTTGTACGTGCCCTCGGAGCGCATCTCGGTTGTCGTCATGTTCAATCACCTCTCGGACGCGCATGAAGCGGCGGTGGACCTGCTCGCTGCCGTGCTGGGTGAAGACCGGCGGCCTCCTGTGGTCACTGCTGTGATGCCGGGATGGCTCGGTGCCTACACCGAGCCAGAGACCGGGCTCGCGGTGCGCATCGACGCGGCAGCGAGCGGGCAGGTGCGCCTGCGTTACGGCCACGTTCCGGAACGGCTCGACCTGCAGGCTGACGGCACGGCGAGGTGTGCTACCGTGCGGTTGCGGCCCGACGACGGTGGTCTGTGGATGGACCGCCCGCATGAGAATCAGAGCTCGCGCCTCCGCCGGCTCGACGGTGCACCAACCAAGGATGTCGCCGGTCGCTACCGTTGTGAGGAGTTGGATGCCGAGCTGACCGTGACCGATGCCGGCAGCGTCCTCTATGGCGGCTTCTCAGGCTTCCTCGGCCAGGGGCGCATGGAGATGCTCGACCCGGTCGGCCCGGATATCTGGGCACTGCCCTGTCCGCGCGCGCTGGACCACATGCCGCCCGGTGACTGGACGCTGGCTTTCCAGCGCAACGAGGCGGGCCAGGTCACCGGTGTCGAGGTCGGCTGCTGGTTAGCTCGCCACTTGCCATACCCTCGCATTGGGTGACGCGTGGTGGTCACCACCGTATCAGCCTTCTGACCCATCGCTGCAGTCGTACAGGACGCGTGAGTTCAGCCACCATGCAGTGCGTAAGAGCGAACGTCACGGTCCACCAACCAGGCAACAACTTGCGGCGGGGTAACATCCGGTGAATGCGCCCGGTACAACGAACCAGCGTGGAGTCCCGAGAGCACGGCCTGAATCCTGTCTGGCAGCAGCGCGACATCCCACGAACCCTGTACGTCGATCTCAAACGTCGTGCCGGTCCCAAGGCGATTGGGGTTCCACCGACGCGGCGAAGCCCAACAATAACACCTCACGGAGCCGAAGAGTGGCCTGACCCCGGATGTGCACAAGGAATACGGCCCGAAGCTTCTCGCCTGTCGTCCGAAGGAGGAGGTGGCCCCACGTGACTGACACATTAGCTCAGCCGCTTCAGAGGTGGCACGATTTTTATCTCCTCACTGGCGGGGCTGCAGCGACGCTGGTCGGGCTCATGTTTGTGGCAATCTCGCTTGGATCTCAGTTGATCACTCCACAATCCCTTCCCGGGCTCCGCGTGTTCGCCACGCCAACGATCATTCACTTCGTCTATGTATTGGTCATTGCCACCGTTGCCGTCGTTCCCACGCTCACTCGACCACCGCTCGGCATCCTGCTTGCGGTCACGGGCCTGCTGAGTATCGCACGTGCGTTCCGTGCGGTGCCCTTCATGCAGGAGCAACGACGGGCGAACCTCATCGATCGAGAAGACTTGGTATGGTACCTTGTCACGCCGTCGATCAGCTACCTCCTGCTTGGCGCGACCGGGATCGGGCTCCTGCGGGGCGCTCCTGAAGCCCTCGATGGGCTCGCGTGTGCGAGCATCGTGTTGCTCGTGAACGGCATCCGGAATGCATGGGATTTAGTGCTGTGGTTCGCGGTGAGGACCGAGTCGCCCTCACGATAGCGGCCGCGACCCGTTCGGTGGCACCCGGGTATATCGAAGCCTGGATCCGTAGGGGCAGCCGCAAACCTTCACACCGCGTCACCTTCTCGGATTGTCCGACACGGTTGACATTGTTCGCCTAATTCTTCGGGGTGTGCGAATCGGCGGTTCGTTCTGCCAACCGTGATCGGTCTGCCGCCCGTCTGTGTGCTCGCTTCACATCCGCATGGTCGTCATAGTAGCGGTGATGCCCAGCGCGTATGGAGACCGATCGCGCGGGCGCGCGCGGAAGATATCCCAAGTTTCTCTACCCAATTTTCCGGCGGTGGTCACGTGCGGCAGGAGCCTGAATGAGAACGTCAAATTATGGCGTCCCACAATTGAGGATGCGGTGCCGTACGAGGCACGGTGTGTGGTCCAAATTCGGCAGTGGCAAAGAGAGGAGCCATCGCCATGGACGCGACCGCTCATGGTCAGACGACGCGCAACATTGGGATCGCGATGCACCAGGGATCGCTCATCAACCTACCGGAGTCGATGAAACTCTGGTGTCACGAGCAGCGCGTCAGTCAATCCGCCCTGGCAATGCGTGTTGGCATCAGCACGTCGCACCTCAACCAGATCATCCACGGCCACGCCCGCCCGAGTCCCGAACTGGCACAGCGTATCCGGGCAGTGATCGGCAGCAGGTCCCGCCCGGCCTGATCGGACCCCGGTCGCCGGGCGGAAACGCGGCGTCTCACGAGGCATTGGAAGCGGTGCACATACGAACCAGATGGAGGTGAGTCATCGCCATGAATGCGACCTTGTGTAATCCGCGCCCCTTCGCGATGATCGCCATGGCCATCGCGTGCGTGCTCGTTATTGCAGGCTCAACCGACGTCCGGGCGGCGACCCCGGCGTTCGTGACCCGGGTTACGGCGGCTCAGACCGTCACGAACGTGCAGATTTCCGTTGTGGCGTCGGCACCGGTGGAGTATCAGTTCGTCAACGTGCGGCCCAACTGGATTGTCCTCCAGATCGCCCCGGCGGAACTCCAGATCCACGCGGGAACGCTCCCGTTCGCCAGGGGCGTGGTCAAGAAGATTCGCGTGGGCCAGTTTACGCCGCAAGCGGTGCGCCTCGTCGTCGAAATGGCAAGCCCCACGCCGTTCCGCGTGATCCCGTTGCACGACGAACTGGCGCTGCTCGTGGGGGTGCCGGGGGAGACTGGAATTCTTCCGGATGCCGGGCGTACGCTTCCGGACGTGGCGGCAGTGCGCGGGGGCCATGGCGGGCCCGCTCCGAGCGCGGCGGGTACGACGCCTAGTCGCGTCCCGCAGGCTTCCGTCCAACGGGTGCACGCCGTCCTGCCGGGTGAAGGGATTGGCCCGGTCCGACTCGGGATGCGCATCCAGGAGGCGCTGGCCGTGCTCGGTCCTGCGAAGAGCACGCAGGTGCTGCCCGACGGGAACATGCTGTACGCGTGGTTCGTGCCACCCATGAATCGCGGCATCGGCCTGCGCGCGACGCCCTCGGGGGTTGTGTATCGGGTCTGGGTGTTGAACGACGACCAGTACGCGATCGCAGACCGGATCCGCATCGGGAACACAGAGACCGAGGCGCGCGCGGCGCTCGGTGCTCCGTCGCAGGTGGTGGCCGACACATCGAGCGGCACCAAGACGCTGGCCTACTCGTCGCTCGGGTTGTGGGTGGGGATCCAGACGGACCCACGGTACACATTCTACGGCCGGATCTTCGAGTTCGGCGTAACCAAACCAGAGGCTCTCGCACCCGAACACTAGCCTTGCCGGGTCAACAGAGTACTGGGCGCATGTGGTCTTGAGTCTGGCTGCAGCACGGCAACGTACCGGAACGAGACAACGCGCCGGCTGGGTGGATATTGGGACGCGACGACGAAGGCCACGCCACAATCGGCTGGTAGGCGGGTGAGCCGAGGTAGGAATCTTCCGGTTCCTGCCTGGTGAGGCTACGAACCTCCGACAGAGCCGCGCCGAAGTTCTCCGACCTATAGGGCGCTGGGCGAGACCTGCACGTTGTCGGATCGTCGGAAGGGAGGACCTCCCTCGGTTGCCGCCGACTTGGCTATCTCGTCCGGCCGGCCCATGCGCCCCATTGGGATCTGGTTCATCGGATGCCCTTCGAAGCAGCGGTCGGCGAGTTCGAATCCCTCCGGTCATGGCCGGCGGCGAAACCAGGCGAGTGCGAACCGATCGCAGGCCGTCTCCGCCGCGCCCTTCCTGCCGAGCACGTCGTGCAGGTAAGCGTGATAGTATTCGTGACAGTAGAGAAACCGGATGACGTCGGTCTTGGTGCGGAAGAGGACGGTACGGTAGAACCAGCGGAAGCGAAAGGAGGTTCCGCGGGACTGGCCTGTCTTGATCCGGTGTGCTCGGTACGGGATTCGTTGTCTGAAGGGTCGAAACGGCTCCGGCACCTGTACCGTGATGACCTTGGCCTCATAGTCACAGAAACCTTGAAGATGCGGCCCGGTCCGGTAGCGGAGGGGTTTCACCTCCAATCGATACCCAGCGGGACGGGGCAAGCCGGCAAGCATTCGCCTGATCCGCGTGGCGGGGAATCCCGTGAGAGCCGTGCGTATCCTCATGGTTTACGGCGGGTATATGTATGACCCATCATATTGTACTATCTCTGTGAAAAGCGACCAGGGTTTCTCCCCGAAAGGTTTCACCTTCACGAGGGATCAACCCCTCACTTCGGAGCCGTGGAGTGAAGGGGGAGGAGATGATTTCGGTGGAAGTGTGGATGTGGACGACGATTCAAACCCGCCGCGCCCAAGGGCGGACAAGCCTCTTAGCGCGCATCGAGAAAGTCCATGGCCAGGTAGTAGGCGAGGATTCGGGCTAGCGGTTTTCGGGTACAACCCTGCGTATTGTCCATTGAGGTGCTCGAATGAAGAGACTTGACGGGAAGGTCGCTGTAGTGACAGGAAGTAGTAGCGGTATCGGGGCGGGGATCGCCGGCGGATTCGCAGCGGAGGGTGCAACGGTCGTCCTCGCCGCTCGCCGCGCAGACCGTCTTCAGACGATAGCGGAGCAGATTACTAACAGGGGTGGCGTCGCCATACCAGTTCCCACGGACCTCACGTCTGAGACCCAGGTCGATCAGCTTTTCTCGACTACAGTTGAACGTTGCGGCCGACTAGACATTCTGGTCAACAACGCCGGAGCAGAAGTGCGAGCCCCGATCGAGGAACTCGCGGTTGAAGACTGGGACCGAGTCATGGCGGTCAACTTGCGTGCGGCTTTTCTCTGCACGCGGCACGCGATGCGTATCATGAAAAGACAGGGAGGCGGTCGGATCATTAACATCGGCTCCATCGCGGCTCAGCGCGTCCGGCCAGACAACGTTGCCTACAATGTGAGCAAGTTCGGCCTAGACGGTCTTACCCAAGCGACTGCTCTGGAAGGCCGCTCTCACGGCGTTGTTTGCAGCATCTTGCATCCTGGAAATACCAGGTCTGAAATGATGACGGATTCGCATCCGGACGCTGCAGAACCTATGATGGAAGTCGAGGTCCTCGTTCAAGTTGCCGTGCTCATGGCGACTCTCCCGGCAAAGGTCAACATGTTTCAGGCAATCGTGTTGCCCGTCGGTATGCCTTACCTAGGCCGAGGATAATAGCTGGTACCAAGCCCGCGTTGAACTGGTGTCCTGACCGGTCGCCAGGCGCAGCGACGCAGGCAGCCGAGGGATCAATCG
>Ga0187784_10000493_pt1 | contig 28826 bp, 27 predicted proteins | sample 1015_SJ02_MP15_2_FD_132964 | JGI IMG/M metagenome (GOLD analysis project Ga0187784, IMG submission 132964) | Tropical peat soil microbial communities from peatlands in Department of Meta, Colombia - 1015_SJ02_MP15_20_MG | ecosystem: Environmental > Terrestrial > Soil > Wetlands > Peat | place... | reverse complement strand
CCATCTCGGCGGTGCTCAGCATCTCCGGATCGGACAGCAATTCCTGCCGGACCGCATCGCCCCTCGCCTTTGCATCCCTCAACGCCCGCTCCAGAAAGCGCCGCGGCGGTTGCTTCACGCCGGCTTCTTGAGCTTCTTCCGCGGCGAGGACCGCCCGGATCGCGGTGCCTCCGCCTGACGCCACGCGCAGCGCATCCCTCCGGCTCAGGATCAGCCTTGCCGGCCTCACGTTCTTGATCCCCTCGGATTCGAGCGCCTTGACCACGCGCGCTATCTCGACCTTCGTCATCGCGCGCGAAGAGACCAGTGCCATCCGCTCGACGCCGGATTGCGGGTCGGTGCGCCGGGCGGCAGGTCGACGCCGCGCACGCCGCGGGCTCGCCGGGGTTTTCACTGTGTGAGCCATAGGGACATGCCTTGAAAGCGGACGGGGACAAACAAGTTAGCCCAGTTCCCCAAGTTCGCCAAGCCCCGCTGCCGCTGGGATCGATGCCGATCCGGGCAGGCTCGATGAGATCGACAGCCTTCTGCGCCGGCCGGCAGTCCGCGCCGTCGCGATCGACGGCGGAGCATGTGGCCACCCCCCACCCGGCAGCGCCCGCATTCGCGCGGGCGCTGCCGACCGCCCCCTCAAGGGGGGCGGTGCTACTTAGCACGAGCTATGGCAGATCCGTCATTCGCCCACCTTGTATCGGGAACGAGGCGATCAGGAAACGACCCCTTGCGCCCGGAGTTCGGCGATCTTTTCTTCGGTGAGCCCGCACTCCTGCAAAACGGCGTCGCTGTGCTCACCGAGCTTGGGCGCCGGCGTTGCGGCCGCCTTTGCGACGCCCGCCATCCATAAGGGACTGCTGACGGTGTGGCCGCCGCCTTCCAGAGGCACGATCACGCCATTCTGGCGCATTTGCCGGTCGTGCAGGGCCTCGCTCGGCCGGGCCACGAGCGCCACCGCAAAGCCCTTCGCTTCGAGGAGGCGCATCCATTCCTCGCCCTTGCGCTGGAGAAAGATCTCGTCCAGCAGCGCGACCAAGGCGCCGGCATGTTCGAGCCTCGCCGCGCGGTCGGTGAAGCGCGGGTCCTGCGCGAGATCCGGCCGCCCGATGGTCGCGGCGAACAGCGGCCAGAGCTTCGCGTCCTGAGCGACGCTGATCGCCAGAATGAGCCAACGGTCGTCGCGGCAACGGTAGTGGTTCGAGAGCGCATTGAGGGCTTCGCTGCGCGGCGGCCGGGGCACGAAGCGGGCGCCGTCGAGTCCCGCCTGGATGAAGCAGGCGTTCGCCCAGACGCCGCTCGCCATCAGAGACGTGCCGACATAGGCCCCCTTGCCGGTGCGCTCGCGATGGAAGAGCGCGGTCGCGATTGCGCCATAGAGCGCCAGCGCGGTCGGGTGGTCGCCCATGCCGGGGACCGACCGCGCCGGCAGGCTCCGCGCCTCAGGCCGCACCAGCTCCATCAGGCCCGAGCGCGCCCACCATGCCGTGGAGTCGAAACCGGGCTTCTCCGCCTCGGCGCCATGCTCGCCATAGGCGGTGAGCGAGGCGTAGATCAGGCGCTCGTTGATGTGCGAGAGCTGGTCGAAGGCGATGCCGAGGCGACGCCGGACCGGCGGCGGATAGTTGGTGATGAAGACATCGGCGCCGGCGACGAGATCGTGGACGACCCGCCGCGCCTTCGGATGCTTGAGATCGAGCGCCAGGCTGCGCTTGTTGCGATCATCGACCGTCCAGCAGTAGTTCGTGTCGCCGACGGGCATGCCGGGCTGGAAGGAGCTGTTGCGGTAGGCGTCGCCCTCGCCGGGAGGCTCGATCTTGATCACGTCTGCGCCGAAATCGGCCATGATCGTGGCCGCGGCCGGCGCCGCGATGAAGCTGGCCGCATCCAGCACCTTGAGCCCGTCGAAAACGCCTGGCTTGCCCACCGAAAATCCCCCTGATCACCCGGACATCGCAGGAGCGCGAGCCAGGGCGAGCGTGGCGCCCATCTTAGCCCATCGGATAGCGCCAGACCGCGGCGGGCGGCGGCGCGGCCTGGTCCAACGTCCATTGCGGCAAGGCAAGGCCGGGAGCGATGTCGGTGAACACCATGCGCACAGGCGTGCCGATGCCGACCTTGCGCACGAGCTCCGGCGGCGCGAGCACGCCATCCGCCGTCGTCAGATTGCCGACGACGCGCAGCGCCTCCTCGGCCGTCGGCACGCCCTTTTGCGCGTCGAGGTCCACGAGCAGCACGAGATAAGGAGCGTGGTCGCGGAACGCCGGCTGGATGGCGTGATGGATTTCGGTATAGGAATGCACGGTGCCGCGTCCCTCGACCGGGGTCCAGCGCGCACCGGGATTGGCGCACCAGGGACACGCCGTGGTCGGCGGATAGCGCAGGAGCCCGCAGGCGGTGCAGGCCTGAAGGTGAAAGTCGTGTCCGGCGCAATAGCGGAAATATTCCAGATTCTCGGCGTCGAGCCCGCTGATATCGAGCGGCATGCCGAGATATTGGGCTTTGATCGTCATCTCGCACTCCCCCCACCCGCGCTAGCCCCGCCGCATGACCATGGCCGAGCCGGTCCCCGGCATCGCCCAACCGAGATTGGCCGCGACCTCTGCGTCCTTCACCTGGCGACAGCCGCCCTCGCGGTAGTCGTAGCTGTGCTGGCGCCTGCCGTCGGATGCCAGCGGGCAGGAATCGTCCACGTCGTGGCGGAGCTGGCGGACATTCTCGATCACCATACTGATGCCGTGGGTATATCCCTCGCAGAGATGGCCGCCGCTGGTATTGTTGGGGCGCCGGCCGCCCAGCCGAATGGTGCCGTCGCTGACATAGCCGCCGCCATCGCCCTTCTTGCAGAAGCCGTAGTCCTCGAGTTGCAGCATCGTCGTGAAGGTGAACGCGTCATAAGAGCCGGTGACGTCGATGTCCTCGGGACCGACGCCCGAATTGGGCCACAGGATATCGCGCGCGTAGCGGCCGGCGACGGTGGAGATCGGTCCGTGCTGGTAGTGCATGTCGAGGCGCGGCTTGTTGCACCGTCCGACCACGCCGCGGATCAGGACAAGCGGATGGCGCGTGTCGCGCGCCCGGTCGGCGCCGGTCACGATGATGGCATTGCCGTTATCGGTCTCGACGCAGCAGTCGAGCAGATGGAGAGGCTTGCAGATCATGCGGCTCGCCAGCACATCGGCCACCGTCAATCGCTCCTTGTAATATGCCTTCGGGTTGTTCGAAGCGTGCTCGCTGTGGATCGCCTTGACGGCGGCTACCTGCTCCGGACGCGTCCCATAGTCGTACATGTGGCGCATGAAGGTCGGGCTGAACATTTGCCCGGCGCTCTGCCAGCCATAGGCCCGGCTGTGCAGCATGTCGCCCGAGACCGGCACCGCGGCGCGCACGCCGGTGCCGCCGATCCGGACTTGCGAGTAGCCGTTCATCGCCCGGAAGATCACCACGATTTTGCACATGCCGGCTTCGATCAGGCCCATGGCCATGCCGACCAGCGCCTCCGTGGACGAGCCGCCGCCAAAAATGTCCATGTAGAAGTTGAGGCGGATCCCCAGATCGCCGGCAATGAAGGGCGAGAAGGTCGAATCGCCGGACTGGTAGGACAGCATGCCGTCGATGTCGGCAGGCCGGAGGCCCGAATCCTCGATGGCGTTGCGCACCGCCCATGTGGCGAGCGCGCGCGTGGTCTTGCCCGAGCCGCGCATATACGCCGTTTCCCCGACGCCGACGATGGCGTACTTATCCCTGAGATATTTGGGGCTGGTTGTCTCAACGTCGCTGGTCAAGGACACCGTCGCTTCCCCCCGTTCCGCGAGTGCCAGCTATCGCAAATCCATGACGCGCCCCAGCAACCCGGCCGACGGCTTTGCCGTCGGCCCCACTTGGGTTCGATCGCGAAGCGATCGAACGGGTTGCGCCTCTCCGCTCCCCCCCGGGGCGGAGAGGGAGGGACCCGCGCAGCGGGAGGGTGAGGTGGGGGTTCGATGATCTCGCGCGCGGTCTCAAACATTTCTGATTCCGGATACTAGCGCACCGACCGGTTCCCGGCGCGATCGAGAATAGCAGAGAACGCGGCCGGCGGCGGCGGCTCAGGCCGGCGGAAATCGGGCGCTACTTCGGCGCGGCGCGCAGACGCGCGTTGCCGAACTCGACGCCTTTGGACTCGCGGCCGAAAGCCGTCAGCAGCGCAATCACCACCGCGACGATACCGGCAACGAGCGCCAGCGCGAAGCCGTAATTGTTGTCGTAACGGACCGCGATGGCGGCCTGGATGGTCGCGTTGGCCGAGGCGAGCAGATTGCCGAGCTGGTAGACGAAGCCGGGAAAGGTGCCACGCGCCGCGTCCGGCGAAAGCTCGTTCAGATGAGCGGGAATGACGCCCCAGGCGCCCTGGACCACGATCTGCATCAAGAACGCGCCGAACGCCAGCATGGCCGCGCCGCTGGAGAACGCCCAGAGGGGCAGGATCGGCAGCGCAAGCAGCGCGCAGATCACGATCATCCGACGCCGGCCGATCCTCTCGGACAACGAGCCGCAGAGAATGCCGCCGATGATCGCGCCGATATTGTAAATGACCGCGATAATGCCGACCGCGTGCGGCGACAGGTGATGCTGGACCTGGAGGAATGTCGGATAGAGATCCTGCGTCCCGTGGCTGAAGAAGTTGAAGCCGGTCATCAGGATCACGGCATAGATGCCGATGCGCCAGTTCGACCGGAGCACGGCGAGCGTGCCGCCGCGCGCGGCGGGGACGCGCTGCCAGCTCGGCGATTCCGGCACCTTGCGGCGGATGTAGAACACCAGCAGCGAGGGAGCCACGCCGACCATGAACATGCCGCGCCAGCCGATCGTGGAGTAGAGCAAGGCGTAGACGATCGAGGCGATGAAATAGCCCGTGGGATAGCCCGATTGCAGCAGGCCGGAGACGAAGCCGCGCGCCTTGGGCGGGATCGTCTCCATGGTGAGCGAGGCGCCGACGCCCCATTCGCCGCCCATGGCGACGCCGTAGAGCGCGCGCAGGATCAGCAGCGCGGTCAGGCTCGGCGCGAAACCCGAGGCGAATTCGAGGAAGGAATAGGCGAGCACGTCCACCATCAGCGTGGGACGCCGGCCCCAATGATCGGCGGCGCGTCCGAAGATGAACGCCCCGATCGGCCGCATGGCGAGGGTAAGCAGGATGGCCACCGTGACCGAGGTGACCTGAGTTCCGAATTCGGCCGCGATGTCCTTGAGGACGAACACCATGAGGAAGAAGTCGAAAGCGTCAAGCGACCAGCCCAGGAAGGCCGCGATCACCACGCTGCGCTGTTCCCTCGTCCAGCCTTCGAGTGCCTCGATTCGCATGGGCTTGTGCCTCCCGGTCCAAGGCGATAGCGCGCCCAGGGTGGATCGCGTGCATCCCCCCGGTATCTCTAGGCGCCGGCGATGGCGATGTCCATGTCGGCATTGGCGGCCGCGGCGCGCGAGTGCCGGCGCGCCCACGAGGGGGGGGCCGGGTTGCTGGGCGTGCGGGACGACGACCGCGCGGCAATCGCGATGGCAAGTCGGCTGGCGTGCGGGCTTTCGCGGTTGCATCCTTCGGCAGGCTCATCCTTCGACGAGCTCAGGAGCAACCGCTGGCGCCCGCCAGTGACGAACGACCTGCTCGATCGCAGTGCGATCGAGCAGGTCGTTCGCACTTACGTCCCCGACAGCACTTCGCCGAAGCGGACCCAGTGCTTGCCGTCCCAGCGCATGAGCTGCATCTGCTTGACGGGATAGTAATCGGTCGGCGAGGTGCTCACCCTTATGCCCGGCAACAGCATCGGCAGCGCGAGGTCGTGCAGGTTCGTCGCCTGCTTCAGGATGTTCTCGCGCGAGAGGTCGTCGCCGCACTGCTTCAGCACCTGCACCAGCACCATGCCCGAATTGTAGGAGTTGACGTAGTTCTGGTCGTTGGCATCGGCGTCGGGCATGTATTTCTTCATGAAGGCCTGCCATTGCCGCATGCCGGGATCGTTGGCCCAGCCGGGATCGGTGGGATCCTTGACGTAGGCCGAGGAGATGATGCCGACGCCCTTCTCCATCCCGGCCGGCGCCATCACCGAGTTCACCCAGATCGCCACGTTCGACAGGAAGAACATCGGCTTCCAGCCGATGTCGTAGACCTTGCGGATCGCCTGCGCCGCGAATTTCGGCGTCGCGCCGACGATGATCGCGTCGACGCCGGAGCCCTGGAGCGAGACGATCTGCGAATCGATGGTGGGATCGGTGAACTCGTAGCTTTGCGCCACCACCGTCTTGTCGAAGGCGTCGCCGAGCACGTCCTTGAGGCCGAGGAAATAGTCCTTGCCGTAATCGTCGTTCTGGTAGAGGACGCCGATCCTGGCGCCGGGCTTCTGCTTCAGGATGTAGCGGGCGTAGATGCGCCCCTCGGCGCGGAAGGTTCCCTGCACGCCACCGATGGTCCAGGGATATTGCTGAGGGTTGCCCCATTTGCTCGCGCCGGAGCCGATGAAGAGCTGCGGGACCTTGCGGTCGTTGAGGTATTTCTGGATCGCCGTGTTGGTCGCCGTGCCGATCGAGCTGAAGAGGAAGGCGACCTCCTCCTGCTCCACCAGCTTGCGCGTCTGCTCGACGGTCTTGGGCGGCGCATAGCCGTCATCGAGGCTGATGAGCGTGATCTTGCGCCCGTTCACGCCGCCCTCGTCGTTGATCATGTTGAAGAAGGCGAGCTCGCCCTTGCCCAGCGTGCCGAAGGCGGTGACGGGACCGCTATAGGGCATGGTCTGGCCGATCTTGATCTCGCTCGCGCTCACGCCCGGCGCGTTCTCCGCCAGCGCCGGCGGGGCCGCCGCCAGAAACAGCGCCGCCAGCGCGGCGATCGCTCTCGCCCTCATTCGCCCCTCCCTCGCGGATTTTGCGCGCCCGTCTTTGCCGCGTCGCAAGACAGGATGGCCGGATTCACCGGCCGAGGCAAATGGCCAAAGGGGTCAATGCTCGGCGGCTTCTTCCGCTTCCGCCTGCAGCGGCTGGTCCTTGCCCGGCCAGTTCCACCAGCCGCCGCCCATGGCGGTGAGGAACTGCACCGTGTCGAGATAGCGCTGCGCCTGGGCGCGGACATAGCCGAGCCTTGCCTGCTCGGCGAGGCGTTGCGCGTCGAGCACCTGGAGCACGCCGACATTGCCGTATTGATAGGTGGTGCGGGTAAGCCGCAGCGAGGCTTCGGCCGATTCGAGGGCGCGGCGCTGCGCTTCGAGCAGCTCCGCGTCATGCGCCAGCGCCTCCATGACGTCGGCGACCTGGCCGAAAGAGGTCAGCACGGTCTGCTTGTAGGTCGCCAGCGCGCCCTCGAAGGCGTCGACCGCGGCGCGCTTCTGCGCCTCAAGCGCGCCGCCGTGGAAGACCGGCGCCAATAGCTGGCCGCCGACGCTCCAGACGCCGCTGACGGGCGTGAACAAGGTCGAGGTCGCCAGCGCTTCCTGAGTGAAGGAGGCGGTGAGGTTGATGTTGGGATAGAGCTGCGCCGTGGCGACGCCGATCGCGGCGCTCGCCGCGTGGAGCTGCGCTTCCGACGCCAGGATGTCGGGCCGCTGGCGCGCCAGGTCGGAAGGCAGGCTCACCGGCAGCTCTTCCGGCAGCGTGAATTCCTCGAGGTCGAAATCCGGCGGCACCCAATCGGCCGGCAGCCGGCCCGCCAGGATCGACAGCGCATGGCGCGCGACGCTGATCTGCTGGCGCAGCGGCGGCAGCAAAGTGCGGTCGGCGGCAAGCTGGCTGGCGGCGCTTTCGACGTCGATCTGCGTCGCCTCGCCGGCCTGAAGCTCGCTGTCGACCAGCCGCAAATTCTCCTCGTCGTCCTTGATGATGGTCTCGACCGCGTGGATCTGCGCGCGCGCCGAGGCGATGGTGAGCGCCTCGGTCGCCGCGTTGCCGGTCAAGGTGAGATAGGCGGCGTCGAGCTCATAGGCCTGATAGCCCGCCATCGCTTGCTGCTGCTCGACGCGCCGGCGGTTGGCGCCGAAGGGATCGAGCGCATAGCTGACGGTCGGGCCGACGCTGAAGATGTTGAACGCCGGCGTCCGCCCCCTGATGTCCAGCAACGCCTCGCTCACCCGCTGGCGGGTGGCGCCGGCGGAGAGATCGAACTGCGGATAGAGGGCGCCCCGCGCCTGGGCAACGACTTCGAAGGACTGCGCCAAGCTGGCGCGCGCGGCGACCAGGGTCTGGTTGCCGGCAATGGCCTGCTCGAGCACCGCATTGAGCCGTTGCGCGTGGAAGAGCTGCCACCAATCGCCGGCGATCTTCTTGCCGAGAACGAAGCGCTGCTCTTTCTCCTTGGCGTCGGCCACCTTGGTCGCGGGGATGCCGTCCTCGGTATAGCCCTTGGTGTCGGGCGCCGCGGGCGCAAGGAAATCGGGTCCCAGCGCGCAACCGGCGAGAAGCGCCGCCAGGCCGGCGGCGGCCGTCAGCCGCGGCGGCAGGCGATAAGGATTCGGGCGCGGCGTGAATGCAGCGAGCATCGGACGAACTCCCCAGTGACTGAGGCGGCGACCCGGCGGAAGGACCGCCGGCCACCAAGGCAGGCGCATGCTAGGTGTCGGGCAGGCGGGACCGCAAATGGTATCGCAATCCTCCTCGACCCCCGGGCGCGGCATGGGTCCGGCCGAGCACGCGATCGCGTTCCTGCCGCCGCCGCGGCGGCCGGAGCCGCCGCGTACTATACTGCGGCCGCGGCATGAGCAAGGCATGAGCAGCGAGCGGGAGATCGGGCTTTGGCGGCGCGCCGAGCGCAAGCGGCTGATCGCGCTGCGGCTTGCCGTCCCGCCGGAGCAGCGCCGGCGCCGGGACGCGGCCATCGAGCGCCGGCTCGAGGCGCTGTTGCGCGCTCTGCCCGGCCGAAGCATCGGCCTTTATTGGCCGGTGCGCGGCGAGTTCGACCCGCGGCCGGTGGCGGAGCGGCTCATCGCGCAGGCGCGCCTCCTGGCGCTGCCGGCCGCGGTGGACCCGCAAGGCCCGCTCGAATACCGCCTCTGGCGCCCGGGGACGGAGATGGAGCCCGGTCCCCACGGCATTCCCGCGCCCAAAGCCCGCGAGATCCTGCGGCCGGACATCCTGATCGTGCCGCTCGTCGGCTTCGATGAAGCGCGGCATCGCCTGGGCTATGGCGGCGGCTATTTCGACCGCACCCTTGCCGCGGCCTCGCCGCGGCCGACGACGGTCGGCGTCGGGTTCGAGGCGACGCTGCTGGCGACGATCTTTCCCCAGCCCCATGATGCGGCGCTGGACTTCATCGTCACCGAGGCAAGGCTGCGCCAGAGGCACCAATGACCGCCACCGCGGCAAGCGTTTCGGAAAAGCTCGCGCAGGCGATCGGCGCGCTGTCGCCGCGGAGCCTGCCCGAAGCGGCGAGGCGCGTCGCCGAGGATTTGCTGCTCGACGTCTTCGGCCTCTGCCTGGCGGCGCGCGAGAGCGATTACGTCCGCGCCTTGATCGCCGGGCTCGACGGCGACGGCGACGGCGCGGCCACGGCGATCGGCCACCGGCGGCGGCTCGGCGCCGCCGGCGCGGCGCTGGTCAACGGCACCGCCGCCCATGGCGAGGATTTCGACGACACCTTCGAAGGCGGCCCGGTCCATGCCGGCGCGGTGATCGTGCCGGCGGTGCTGGCGGCGGCCGAGCGCTTCCGGCCCGAGGGCGAGGCGGCGCTTCTCGGCATCGTCGTCGGCGTCGAGACGATCTGCCGGCTGAGCCTGGTGGCGCCGCGGCTGGTGCACAAGGCGGGGTTCCATCCCACCAGCGTCTTCGGCGCCGTGGCCGCGGCCGCGGCGGTCGCCGCCACGCTCGGTCTCGCGCCCGGCGCGATCGTCAACGCGCTCGGCATCGCCGGCAGCATGGCCGGCGGCATCATCGAGTATCTTGCCGACGGCTCCTGGACCAAGCGGCTCCATCCCGGCTGGGCGGCGCAATCCGGGCTCAACGCCGCATTGCTGGCGCGCGCCGGCTTCACCGGGCCGCGCACCGTGCTCGAAGGCACGCACGGCCTCTTCAACGGCTTTGCCCACAGCAGGGACGGCGATTACGGCAAGCTCGTCGACGGCTTCGGCGAGCGCTGGGTCGCCGAGACCCTCGCCTTCAAGCCTTACGCCTGCGGCACCATGGCCCATCCCTATATCGATTGCGCCCGCCGGCTTGCCGCGCGCGGGCTCGCGCCGGAGGCGATCGCCGATCTCACCTGCGAGGTGGCGGAAGGCACCGTGCACCGGCTCTGGGAGCCGCTGGCGGCAAAGCAGGCGCCGCCCAACGCCTACGCCGCCAAGTTCAGCACGCCCTTCTGCATCGCCGTCGGATTCCTCACCGGCGACGCCGGGCTCGCCGCCTTCACCGCGGCGACGGTGCGCGATCCCCGCATCCGCGCGCTTGCCGCCAAGGTGCGCTATGTCGTCGATCCGCAAAACCCTTACCCCGCCGCCTATACCGGCCATATCCGCGCCACGCTTCTCGACGGGCGCGCGATCGAGGAGCGCCAGCCGCATCTGCGCGGCGGCGCGCGGGAAAAATTGCCGCGCGCGGAGATCGAGGCGAAATTCTTCGCCAATGCCGAGCATGGCGGCTGGCGCCGGGCGCAGGCGGAGCCGGCGCGCGACCTCGCGCGGCGGCTTTTCGACGGACCGCTCGATCTCGCGGCGCTGCGCGGCTAGTGTATTGTGTCCGACGAATGGTTCCCCCTGCACGTCATGCCCGGGCTTGACCCGGGCATCCATGTCTTCCATCCATGTCTTCCAACGGAGCGCGGACGCACTGGATGGCCGGGTCAAGCCCGGCCATGACGGGGAGAGCACGATGGGAACCATCCGTTGGAGTCACAACACTAAGTACCGAAGTATTCGGCGTATTTGCGCTTGATTTCCTCGATCGCCTTCTCCTGCTCGAGGGGATCGGAGGTGATCAGCTTGATCGACCGGAGCGGCACGCGGCCTTCGGGCTCCTTGACCTCGGGATGGAAGGAACGGACGCCGCCGACATCGCACATCAACTGCTGGCCCGCGCGCGAGAACAGGAAGCTGATGAAAAGCCGCGCCGCGCTCGGATGCGGCGCGTCCTTCATCACCGCGGCGCTGCCCAAAATGAGCGGGGTGCCTTCGCCGGGATAGACGACGGCCAGCGGGTTGCCGGCGGCGATCATGTCGAACATGACGTATTCGCTGCCATCGGCCATCACCGGCCGCTCGCCCAGCGCCAGCTTGCGCGGCGGCTCGGTGGCGGACTGCACCTGCATCACGTGCTGGCGGGCGAGCTTCGCGAAATACTCCCAACCGAGCGCGCGCACCTGCTCGAAGGTCGCGGTCATGATGGTGCCGCTATAGCCGGGATGCGCCTTGACGATCTTGCCTTGCCATTTGGCATCGAGCAGATCGGCGTAGCTCTTGGGCGCGTCCTCGGGCTTCACCAGCCGCGTGTTGTAGCCCAGCACCGACAGCGTCGCGCGGTCGGCGGCGAACATGCCGTCGGCGTCGCGCGCCTCGGACGGCCAGGCCGCCACGTCCTGCGGCACGTAAGGCGCCAGCAGCCCCTGGCGCTTCCAGGCGAGCGCATGGCCGATATCGGAGGATTCGGCGACATCGGCGGCGCGAACGCCGCTCGCCTCTTCCTGGGCGATGCGCTGGAAGATGCGCTCGGCGCCGGAGCGCTCGACCTGCACGGCGATTCCCGGATAGGCCGCCTCGAAGGCGTGGCCCAGCTTTTCCGCAAGGCGCAGCTCGATGCTGGTGTAGAAGACGACCCGGCCTTCCGCGGCTGCCGCGGCGACGAGCTGCGGCGTCACCGGCGCGGGCGCCGGCGGCGCGGCGAAGGCCGGCGCCGGCAGCAGCAGAAGCAGCGCGGCGAACGCCCGCGCCCGTCCCGTCCGCTCAATGCCCGCCATGACCATGGGCGGGCGGCGGCGGCCGGTCCCCCTCGGCGCCCGGGATCGCCACCAGGCAGACCGCAACCAGCAGGGTGCCGAGGATGAAAGCGACGACCCCCATCAGGAACGCCATGACGGCCGCCTCCGCTCAGCGATGCGCGTTGAGCCAGCCCAGCATGATGCGGTTGAAAGTCTCGGGGTGCTCGACATTGGGGAAATGCCGCGCATTGGCGATCTCCTCATAGCGCGCGCCGGGCACGAGCGCGGCGATCTTTTGGTTGCCGGCGGGCGGCGTGCCCTCGTCATTGGCGCCGCAGACCACCAGCGTCGGCACTTTCAGCGACGGGAGCTTCGGCGTGAAGTCGAAATTGAGGATCGCCGCGGCGCAGCCGAGATAGCCCGCAGGGGCGGTGCCGCCGATGGTCGCGTGGATCTGCCGCCAGCGGCCGGGGTTGCGCGGCTTGAAGGCGTCGGTGAACCAGCGCTCCATGGTGGCGTCGGCGAGCGGCGCCACCGAATTCGCCTTGGTCACCGCCGCGATGCGCGGCGCCCAGGCTTCCTTGGCGCCGGGCATGGTTTGCGGCGAGGTATCGCACAGCATGGCCGAGAGCAGGCGCGGACCGTTCGCGATGGCGAAGGCCTGGCCGATCATGCCGCCGATGGACAGGCCGATGAACTGCACCCGCTCGATGGCGAGAAAATCGAGCGCCGCGGCGACGTCGTCGGCGAGCAGCGCCATGGTGTAGTCGCCGGACACGGGATCGCTGCCGCCATGGCCGCGCATGTCGAGCCGCAGCACGCGATAGCCCGCGGCGAGCAGCGCCGGCACCTGCTCCGCCCACATGCCGCCATCGGAGGCGAGCGAATGAGTGAAGCAGACGACCTGGCCGGCCTCCGGTCCCGAGAGATCGTAGTAAAGGCGCCGGCCTTTGAGATTGATCAGCATGACGAATCCTCTCCCTTTCTAGGATTTCTTGGCGTCGCGCCGCAGGAACGCCTCGATGCCGGTGGCGAGCGCCACCGGCGTCTCGTTCATCGGGTAATGGCCGGCATTGGCCATCACCTCGAGCTCGGCGCGCGGATACCAGGCGAGATAGGTCGCCTTCATCACCTCTTCGGTCAGCGCCTGGTCGTGGGCGCCGATGATGACCTTGATCGGCACGGGATTGCCGCGGATCTCCTGGTGAAAATCGGTCTTGGCCCAGGCCTGCAAATAGCTCGCGAAGGCCTCGACGGTCGCGGTCTCGGCGGAGTAGCGCGCGATGCGGTCGATCCAGGCCTTGGAGAGCCGGCCGCCGGTGGAGAAATCGATGATGCCGCGGCGGTTGTCGAGGCTGCGCGCCGCGCCTTCGAAGAGCTTCCAGCTCTCGGGATCGAACGCCACGCCCGAGGCCGGCACCGGCGTGACGGCGACGATCTTCTCGACGCGGCGCGGCGCGTCGGCCAGCACGCGCTGCACCGCCATGCCGCCCATGGAATGGCCGATGAGGCTGAAGCTCTCCCATTCCAGCACGTCCGCCAGCGCCAGCGCGTCGGCGGCGATCTCCTTCATCGTGTACTCGCCGCGCTGCGGGCGCGACAGGCCATAGCCGCGATAGGCGATGAAGGCGTAGGTGAATTCATCGAGGCTCAAGGCATCGCGCATCGGGTCGAAGCAGGTCTCGTCACCGAACCAGCCGTGCAGCGCCATTACCCGATGCGGGCCGTGGCCCAGCAATCTATGCCCGATGGTCATTGCGGACCCTCCCCAGGGGCCACGATAGCGGATAAGCGCGAGGAAACTCCACCCCTCACCGGCTGGCGATCAGGATCGCCACGCCGGCCACGGTGAGCGCCACGCCGAGCACGAGCCGCGCCTCGAGCCGCGCGCGGCGCAGCAGCACCGCCGTCAGCGCGAGCGTCAGCAGCGGATAGGTCGCCACCAGCGGCGAGACCAGCGTCACCGGCCCCGCGGCCAGAGCGGCGTAGAGCAGGAGCACGGCCGTGGCATTGAGCAGTCCGACGACGGCAAACCACGCGGCGCCGGCCAGGCGCAGCGGCGTCCGGCGCGCGCGGCGCAAAAAGGCGGTGGCGATGACCAGGCTCGAGACGGTGTAGCCGATGAGCGCCGCGGCGAAGGGGCTCGGCCAGAAGCCGAGGCCGAGCTTGGTGACCGGCTGGATGATGCCGCGGATCGCCGCCGCGGTCAGCGGGAAGAACACGGCCCACCATGGCCAGGACTGGTCGAGCCAGCGCCGATCGAGCGTCAGGCCGGCGATGCCGAGCAGGATGGCGGCGATGCCGACCGCCTGCGCGGTCCCCGGCACCTCGCCGAACAGGATCGCCGCCAGCGCCAGCGCGAAGAGCGGCGCGAGATTGCCCAGCGCGCCCGCCACGTTGGGCCCCATGCGCCGGTTGGCCTCGAAGGTGAGCAAGGTCACCGAGGCCGGAAACAGCAGCCCGACCAGGCCGAAGACGATCGCGCCGCCGAGCGCGAAGCCGCGCGCGTCGAGCAGCAGCGGCGCGAGCAGCCACAAGAGCGCGGTCGAGCTCGGCACGCTCACCAGCGCGCCTTGCGCCGGCGGCGCGTGGCGCAAGCCGAATTGCGTCAGCACCAGCGCGGCGCCGAAACACAACGCGGAGGCAAGCGCCAGAAGGACGGGATTGTCGAGCAAGGCGGAAAGCTCAGGCGGCGGGCGTCCAGGCGACGCGCAAGGCGCAAGGCTAACAGAGGCGGGCCGCGCCTGCACCAGGGCGCGAGGCCGGTTTTCTTGCACGTTGAATCAGCGAGGTTGGTGCGAGAAAAACCCCTCCCCCCTTGAGTCGGGTGGGGGGTAGAGGCGCGCGCGATATTGCCGAGGTGGCTGCGGCCAAGTGCGGCACGCTTCTTGTTGTGCTTCGCGCGTTACCCCCCACCCTTCCCTCCCCCTCAAGGGGGGAGGGGAAATTCGTTGAGCCATGGCAACGCTTCCACGTGAACGGAATCCGCTCTAGGCTCGTCGTCACCGGAGGAAACGGGAATGATCGACATCGGCGTCTTCGATCACCTCGACCGCGGCGACGGGAGCCTGGGCGAGCTTTACGAGAACCGGCTGAAGCTGATCGAGACCTATGACTGGCTCGGCATCCGCAGCTATCACCTCGCCGAGCATCACGCGACGCCGCTCGGCATGGCGCCCCAGCCCGGCGTGTTCCTCGCCGCGGTGGCGCAGCGCACGCGCCGGCTGCGCTTCGGGCCGCTGGTCTACACGCTCTCGCTGCACCATCCGCTGCGCGTCGTCGAGGAGATCTGCATGCTCGACCAGATGAGCGGCGGACGGTTTGAGCTTGGCGTCGGCCGCGGCATCTCGCCCCACGAGGTGAGCTATTACGGCGTCGATCCCGCCAAGGCGCAGGCGATCTATATCGAGGCGCTGGCGGTCATCCTTAGGGGCCTCGGCGCCGAGACGCTGAGCTTCGACGGCGCGTTCTTTAGGTTCCGCGACGTGCCGATCGAGATGCAGCCGGTGCAGCGGCCGCATCCGCCGCTCTGGTACGGGCTCGCGCGGCCCGACGGGCTGCCCTGGGTGGTCGCCAACAAGGTCAACATCGTCTGCAACGGCCCGCCGGCGCTGGTGCGGCAGATCACCGACGGCTACCGGGCGGCCTGGGCCGAGGCGGGACACGGCGCCGACGACCTGCCGCTGATGGGCATGACGCGCACGGTGGTCATCGCCGAGACCGAGCGCGAGGCGCTCGAGATCGCGCGGCGCGCGCATAAGCGCTGGCACCAGAGCTTCTTCAAGCTCTGGGAGAAGCACGGCACGCGCCCGATGAACGCCTTCTATCCCGACAATTTCGACGAGGCGCAGCAGCGCGGCTTCGGCGTCGCCGGCACGCCCGGCCTGGTGCGCGAGGCGCTGCAGCAGCAGCTCGCCGAGGCGCGCACCAACTATCTCGTCTGCCGCTTCGCCTTCGGCGACATGACGCTCGCGGAATCGCGGCGCTCGGCCGAGCTTTTCGCGCGCACGGTGATGCCGGAGCTGAGCGCGGCCTAGCCCGCGATCCGCCGCAGCACCGCCGCCGCTTCGTCGGCAAGGCGCGCGACCAGCGCCGCCGCCTGCTGGCGGCGCGCGAGCCGCAGGCCCTGGCCCGCCCAGAGCGAGAGATACTCCGCCTTGCCTTGCGCCGCCGCCGCGCCGCGCATCGGCCGCGTCAGCGCGTTCTGCTGCGGGAACGGCAGGATCGAGGCGGGGTCGCGGTCGATCTCGGTCATGACGCGGTTGACGATGCCGCGCGCCGGGCGGCCGGAGAAGGCGCGCGTGAGGCGCGTCTCGTGCTCGCGGGCAGCGAGCAGGGCGGCCTTGTAGGCTTCGGGCACGCCGGCCTCGTCGCAAACAAGGAAGGCGGTGCCGAGCTGGGCCGCGCCGGCGCCGAGCGCCAGCGCCGCGGCGAGCCCGCGCCCGTCCATGATGCCGCCCGAGGCGATCACCGGCACGCGCACGGCATCGACGGCTTGCGGCACCAGCGCCAGCGTGCCGATCATCGCCGCCTCGAAATCGCCGGCGAAGCTGCCGCGATGGCCGCCGGCCTCGCTGCCTTGCACCACCACCGCGTCGACGCCCGTCCGCTCCAGCGCCACCGCCTCCTCGACGGTCGTCGCCGTGCCCACGAGCAGCATGCCGCGGCGCTTCACCGCGGCGACGGCGTCGGCGGACAACAGGCCGAAGGTGAAGCTCATCACCGCGGCGCCGCTGTCGAGCACGGCGGCGAGCTGCTCGGGAAAGGCGTCGGGCGCGCTCGCGGGCAAGGAGGGCGCGGCGAGGCCGAGCTCGGCGTAGAACGGCGCCACGCGCGCGAGCGCGCGAGCGCCATCGCCGGGCGCGGCGGCGGGAAGCGGCGCGAAGAGATTGACGGCGAAGGGCCGCGCGGTGCGCGCGCGCACCGCCGCGGCGGCCTCGAGGATCTGGCGCGGGCTCAGATAGGCGGCGCCGATCGAGCCGAGGCCGCCCGCCTCCGACACCGCGGCGACCAGCGCCGGCGTGTCGCCGCCGCCGGCCATCGGCGCCTGGATGATGGGATGGGCAAGGCCGAGACGATCGGCGAGCGCGGTGCGCAGCGGCATGGCATCACCTCCGGCGGAAAACCCTGGCGACGACACTAAGGCGGCGGCCGGCGCGCGGAAAACGGTTTTATCCGATCGCACCTATCTCGCCGAGAGATAGGACCCGTCCCGGGAGGGATCTCGGACGTCGTCCTATGACGTTCTCTTCGCCCAAAAGGCTCCTACTCGGCCGCTTCGGCTGTGGCCGAAGCCGGGCGGGCATGGGCGAGAAAAGCGGCGAGCGCGCTCGAAACGAAGCCATCGCGCCGGCGGATGAAGAGCGTATCGACCGTGGCCTCCTCTTCCGGCAGCGCATGGACGTTGACCCGCCCTTCGCGCCAGGCGCCGGCGACGATGGCGCGCGGCAGCAGGGTCATGCCGATGCCGGCGGCGGCGCAGCCGAGAAGGCCGTCGATGGTGCCGAATTCCAGCCGGCGCAGCCCGACGACGCCGCGCCGCGCCAGGATCTCTTCAAGCCGCTGGCGATAGGAGCAGCCGGCGCGCAGCACGACGATCTTGAGATCGCGCGCCGCGAGCAGCGCCTCGAGCCCGAGCGGCGAGCGCTGCGTTACCAGCACCAGCTCTTCGCGAAACATCGTCTCCTCGTCGAGCTCGGGATGCCGCACCGGGCCGCAGATGAAGGCGCCTTCCAGGCGACGGCCCAGCACTTGCTCGACCAGCTCCGCCGAGGTGCCGGTGGCGAGCGAGAGATCGACCGCGGGATGAGCCGCGGCGAAGGAGGCGAGCACCGGCGCCAGGCGCAGCGCCGCGGTGGTCTCGAGCGAGCCGATGGCGAGCGGACCCTTGGGCGCGCCGTCATCGGCTACCGCGCGGCGCGCCTCGGCGAGGAGCTGCGCCACGCGCGCGGCGTAAGGCAGCAGGCGGTGCCCGGCCGGCGTCAGCGCCACGCCGCGCGCATGGCGCTCAAAGAGCGGCGCCGCCAGCTCCGTCTCGAGCTGGCGGATGCGCTGGGTGACGTTCGACTGCACCGTCCCAAGCTCGCCCGCGGCGCGGTTCATCCCGCCCAGCCGCGCCACCGCCTCGAAAATCCGCAGATCCGCCGCATCCATCGGGCTCACCTATCGAGAACCGCGATAGAGAATAGCCGATTTCATCATTTTTTGCCATAACCGGCCTGCATCTGCACCTCTCAGGCCGTAAGCTTCGCCGCGACTGTTGATCCGTTTCTCGGCTCAACTTGGTGGTGAATTCCTCTTCGCATTAAGCGTGTTCAAATTGCCATGTACTCAACCTAAGAACGCATTCATGGATTGCTCAATACTGCATTTCGTGAAATTATTTATTTAATTCGCCTGGAGATTGCGACGATGGCACCGGCCTTCCCTCCTCCTCTAACCCCCCAAGAAGTCGACCAGTTTTTTCCCCAGGCGACACCAAAGCCGGAGGCACAGACCTTTGAACTCGGGCTTGCTCTCGGCGGAACCGTCTCGGCCGGCGCCTACACCGCGGGGGCGCTCGATTTCCTGGTGGAGGCGCTCGATGCTTGGTATCGCCAGAGAGAAATCGAAGAGAGGCAGAACACGCCCGACGACCGGCGCGTCGCACCGCTTCACGATCTCCGACTGGAGATCGTGACTGGCGCCTCGGGCGGCGGCGCTTGCGCAGCACTGCTGTCGCGCGCGCTGCAATTCGAATTTCCCCATATGACGCCGGCAACCGACCGTGACCAAACCGGCAACCCATTCTACGATGCCTGGGTGAGGGCTCTCGTTCTGATGGGGCCGACGGGACTGCTCGCAACGCGCGATCTTGACGCGAAGCCGCCGCCAGACAAGTTGCCTTCGCTGCTCGATACGACGCTCATCGACGATCTCGGCGTTTCCACCATTGCCTTCACCGGCGACTCGCTCGGCACCCGCACCTCGCCTTCAAAGCGCGCCTATCTCCGCAACCCCTTGCGCATCGTCGTAACGCTCACAAATCTGCGCGGGGTACCCTATGTAGCGACATTCAGCGGCGTACCCGTGGGGTCTACGGCGACCGGCACTGACCAAGGTGAATTTTTCGTCGATCATGCCGATTACGGCCGCTTCGCCGTGGAACAGCCCAGCGGGACGCCCGCGCGGCAGGGACCGCGGCCGGACGAATTCTTTATTCCGGCCGCGTCCAGCGCGGGTGGTGGTGGTGCCTGGACGCAACTCGGCGAATATGGCAAGGCCACTGGCGCCTTTCCCGGAGCCCTCCGCGCTCGCAATCTGACGCGGCCGATCGAACAGTATCGCTACCGCGTTTCGGTGCAACCCGATGCAACGGGCGTGGCGAGGCCGTTTCCGCTGCTGCCAGCTTGGGATCAACTGGTCGATCCCAAGAGCGGAAATTTTCCCGCCATCGATTCGTTCTGCGCGGTCGACGGAGGAGCACTCGACAACGAGCCAATCGGCCTCGCACGCACTTGGCTCGCAGGTATGACGGCGCACAATCCTCGCGATCCCAAAACGTCGCAACGCGCCGTCCTACTCATCGACCCGCTAGCGGACGCCCCGTACTTCGGCCCATCTGTCAATCCGGGACTCGTCCGTATCGTTGCGCCGTTTATCCTCGGCGAGATTGGCGCCGCACGCTATCTTACCAGCGACCTGTTGCTGATGGTCGATCCAACGATCTGCAGCCGCTTCCTACTGGCGGCGAGTGGCACCACTCCTAAAGGATGGCAAGTTGGCGAGACAGCGATCACCAGCTCGGGTCTCGGTGCATTTGCCGGCTTCCTGCACGAGGACATGCGCCGGCACGACTATCTACTCGGCCGGGCGAACTGCCAACGGCTTCTAAAGAACGATTTTGCACTTGATGCGGAGAATCCACTCTTTAGCCATTGGACGCCGCAGCAGCGCATCCAGCACACCATCAAGGATGCGAGCGGCCGCGACTTCCTGCCGATCGTCCCGCTGATCGGCCCGGTTGCCGGGTACGAGCCTGAGCCGCCCTGGCCAAAGGTTGTCGTCGATGATGACGCGCTGACGACAGCAGTTGGTGCCCGGCTTTCGGCGGTGATCGCGCAATTCGAAAAGGACGAGCTGCAAGGCAACATCGGTTTGCGCCTACTGTTAAGCGGCATCCGCGGAATTGGCAGCCAGTCTATCGCCAAGGCGATCGTAGCCGCCGCGCGGCAGTACCTCAGCGATTCGGGGCTGGTCTAGCGCGGGAGGCCCGACATGTTGTTCGGCGGTGCAATTCTCGATACGGTGTTGGGCATTGTCCTCGTCTTTTTACTGGTCAGTCTCATGGCAAGCGCGACGCAGGAGCTTATCGCGTCGATCTTTGCCTGGCGCACGACAACGTTTAAGGAGGGCATCGCGCAATTGCTCGCCGACGAGAAAATGAGGGGCATCGCCAAGGAAATCTACATGCATGGACTGGTGTAGGCGCTACAAACACGGCGAGGTGCTTTGTCTTATCTCCCCGCTGGCACCTTCGCCGGGGCATAGGTTGATCTCCTGTTTCGGCCTACAGTCAACGGTCCGACACTTGGATGGGCGCAGGCAGCGCTTGGCTGGCTTTTTATCACGGCCGCAGCGCTATTCAGCGCGTCATTCTGGTTCGACAGTCTCAAGGCTGTGGTCAATCTGCGCGGCACCGGACCCAAGCCGGCAGCGGCGGGGGCCCCAACGTCTGCGGCCCAGTCCTGAGGTTGGCAATTCAATCAGATTGAGTACAGCGCTGCCGAGAGCTCCTGTCGCCATGATGCTTCCCCGCCTCTCTCCCCAAGCGCGTTGACGCGCCGCTCGGCCGCTTCCAGGCTGGAGCGCCGGAAGGAGACTGCGCCATGCCGCTGCTCACTACCGATGACGGGATCAGGCTCCATTACGAAGAGGCGGGGAGCGGCGTTCCCATCGTCTTCGTCCATGAATTCGCCGGCGACAGCCGCTCGTTCGAGCCGCAGCTCCGCTATTTCGCGCGGCGCTATCGCTGCATCGCGTTCAACGCGCGGGGATATCCGCCCTCGGACGTGCCGGTCGAGCCCGAACGCTATTCGCAAGAGCGCGCGCGCGACGACATTCGCGCGGTGATGGATGCGCTCGGCATCGAGAGCGCGCATGTGGTGGGGCTTTCCATGGGCGGCTTTGCGGCGCTGCATTTCGGCTTCACCTATCCCGCCCGCGCGCGCTCGCTGGTGGTGGCGGGCTGCGGCTATGGCGCCGAGCCCGAGCAGCGGGAGACATTCCAGGCGGAATCCGAAGCCTGGGCGCGGCGCTTCGAGAGCATGGGCATGAAGGAGGCGGCGGCGATCTATGCCGAAGGCCCGACGCGGGTGCAGTTCCAGAACAAGGACCCGCGCGGCTGGCGCGAATTCGCGCGACAGCTCGCCGAGCATTCGAGCGCGGGCGCGGCGCTCACCCAGCGCGGCGTGCAGAAGCGGCGGCCCTCGCTCTACGATCTCGTCGACAAGATGGCGGCGATTACCGCGCCGACGCTGATCCTCACCGGCGACGAGGACTGGCCCTGCCTCGCGCCCGGCATGCTGATGAAGCGGACGATCCCGACCGCGGCGCTGGCGGTGATGGCCAATGCCGGCCACGCCATCAACCTCGAGGAGCCGGACCTCTTCAACCAGCATCTCGAGGACCTCTTCCACGCCGCCGAGCTCGGCACATGGCCGAAGCGCGATCCCCGCGCGCTCGGCAGCGCGATCCTCGGGAGGTGAGCGCGGCGCGCGCGGCGCCACGTGGAAGGCCGGGTCAAGCCCGGCCTTGACGATTCCTACGGGCGTCGATCATTCACGCGAGCCGATCGTAGAGATCGGTCCAATCCGGATTGTCCCGAAGGATCAAACGCACCTTCCATGCTCTTGACCAATGCTTCATGTTCTTCTCGCGCTGAATCGCCGAGCGGATATCGTCATGGCGCTCGACATAGACCAATCGTTTCAATCCGTACCGCTTCGTAAAGCCGTCGATCAACCCTTCTCGATGCTCCCATGCTCGGCGCGCAAGATCACTCGTGACGCCGACATACAGCGTCCCGTTTGGCCGGTTCGTCATGATGTAAACCCAGCCGCCCTGCATGGATTAATTGTCGACGCGAAACCCACAATTGACAACTATCACGCGCAGAAAGCGGTGTCTTTCCATCGACGTCAAGGCCGGGCTTGTCCCGGCCTTCCACGTCGGACAGCGCGCTCGTTGCACGCGGGCGACGTTCTCATAGACGAGAGCGTGCGCACAACCCTCGAAGGTCGTCAGCTCGCTGCGGGCGATGCCGTTCTTCATCGTCGCCCCCGTCAGCGCAGCTCCTCCAACAGCGCCTTCGCCTCCTTCAGATCCGGCGCGTCGAAGCCTTCCGTGAACCACGCATAGATCGGCGCGAGGAGATCGCGGGCGTCGCCGCGCCTGCCCTCGCCGCGCCAGAGGCGCGCAAGACCGATCGCTGCGCGCAATTCCAGGAGCCTTGCGCCCTGCCGCCGCGCGACCTCGAGCGCCTGACGATAGGCCCGCCCGGCCGCGGAACGATCGCCCGCGGCGTCCAGCAAATCGCCGCGCAAGCGATGCAGCTCGGCCTCGGTGGTCCGCTCCTCGGTCGTCTCGATGATCCCCGCCGCCTCGGCGAGGCACTCCAGCCCCTCCGCCGGCCGCCCAAGCGCGGCGTGGGAAGCGGCGAGGCTCATGAGCGCCACCGGCGTGCCGGCAACGGCGCCGGTCGCGCGTACCGCCGCGAGCCCCTCGGTGATCAGGAAAAAGCCTTCCCGCGCCTGCCCGAGCGCCGTCAAGGACGCGCCGCGGAAGACGGTCGCGTGACTCGAAAAATACGGAAAATCATGCTCGCTCGCGAGCGCCAGAAGCTCCTCGGCGCGACGCTGCCGCTCCGGCGAGAAGACGATCCAGTCGATCCAGACCGCACAGGAGAGCACGGCGGCAAGCGTATGGGCGCGCTGGAGCCGGCGCGCCTCGGACAGGGCCTCGCCCAGCCGCGCGCGCGCCTGATCGACATAGCCCAGATGCGCCAAGGCCACGGCGAGGTTCGCCAGCATATTGGCATAGGGGTCCCCGGTCAGTCCGGCACCGGCGCCGCCGGCGCGGCGATGGGCGGGATCGCTGAGACCATGGCACTGCTCGAGGAGCGCGCGGGCGGCAACGAACTCGCCCAGATAGCAGCGGGTGAGCCCGTTGGCGCGGCGACCTTGCAATTGCACCGCGACGTCGTTGCGCGCCGCGCCGATGGCTTCGATCTGCTCGGCCAGCGACAGCGCCCGCTTGTACTCGGCCCGGGTCAGATGAAACGCCCATTGGCCGCTGGTCAGCGGCACGACGTATTCGGGCCGATCGACCTGCTCGGCGAGCGCGCGCGCCCGGGCGATGGTCTCGCCCACTTCGGCCGCCGAAAAGCCCTTCGTGGCCGTCAGCGCCGGCTGGAGGGCGATTTGCAGGCCCAGCTCCTGTTGACGGCGCCAGGTTCCGTCGGGCAGGCCGGAGAGCGCGTCCAACCCCTTGCGCAACTGCGCCGCCGCTTCGGTCATCGCCGAGCGCTTCAACGTCTGCTGGCCGGCCTTGAGCCAGTAGGCGACCGCCTTCTCCGCGAGCCCGGCTTCCGCGCAGTGCCGCGCCAGCAGCGCCGGCTGGGCCGCCGCGATCTCCGGGAACCCGTCTTCGAGCGCCGCGGCGATGCGGGCGTGGAGCTGCTGGCGCCGGCCGCGCAACAAGGTGCCGTAGGCGGCGTCCTGCACCAGCGCGTGCTTGAAGGTGTATTCCGCGTCCGGCGGCGTCCCGCGCCGGTGGATCAGCTCGGCGCGCACGAGCTGCGCCAAGGCGTCATCCAGAAGCGGGCGCGGCATGTCCGCCACGGCGCTGATAAGCTCGTGCGAGAAGTGGCGTCCGAGCGCGGCGGCGACCTGCGCCAGGTTGCGCATCGGCGCCAGGCGGTCGAGCCGCGCGAGCAGCGAGGCCTGGAGCGAGGTCGGAATCGCCAGCGGCGCCATCGGACCCGTCGCCACATAGCGGTCGCCGCGGTCGACGAGCAGGCCGCTCTCGACCGCGGCCTTGGTCAGCTCCTCGATGAACAGCGGCACGCCGTCGGTGCGGTCGGCGATCTCATCGGCGATCTCCTTGGGCAGGAGCTTGCCGCCGGCCACCTGCGCGATCATCTCGGCGCCTTGGCGCAGCGGCAGCCGGCTGAGGCTGAGGAGCGTCACCTGCGAGCGGCCGACCCAGGAAGACGCGAACTCCGGCCGGAAGGTGACGATCACCAGCACGCGCAGCGCCGGCACCCGCTCGATGAGCGCGTCCAGCGATTCCCGCGTCGTGGGGTCGGCCCAGTGGATGTCCTCGAACAGCATCAGCAGCGGTTGACGCGCCGCCAGCCCCTCGGCCTGCGCGACCAGCATGCGCAGCGTCCTCTCCTTGCGCTTCTGTGGGCCGAGATCGAGCGCGGGATAGCGCTTGCCCGCCGGGACCGACAGCAAATCCGCCAGCAGCGGCACCGCCTCGCCGAGGTCGTCGGTCGCCAGCGCCAGCACCGCCTCGAGCTTGGCCAGACGCTGTTCGCCCGTGTCGTCGCGGCGGAACCCGGCGGCGCGCTCGAGCTGGGCGATGATCGGGTAGAGCGCGCTGTCCTGGTGATGCGGCGAGCAGAAATAGCGCAGCCGCCGATGCGGCTCGCCGCCCAGCCGCTCGAGGAGCGCCTGGGCGATGCGCGACTTGCCGATGCCCGCCTCGCCCGAGATCAGCACCACCGAGCCGTCGCCGGTCTTCGCCCGCTCCCACCGGCGCAGCAGCAGCTCGATCTCCTCCTCGCGCCCGACCAGCGGCGTCGTGCTCGCATGCAGCGCCTCGAACCGGCTCTCCGCGCCGCTCGCGCCCAGCACCTGCCAGGCCGGGACCTTCCCGGCAAAGCCTCGCAGCGCCACCCTCCCGAGATCGCGATAGTCGAAGAGGCCGCCGGTCAGCTTGCGCGTGCTCGACGAGATCACCACCGCGCCCGGCTCGGCCAGCGCTTGCAACCGCGCGGCGAGATTGGGCGTCTCGCCGACCACCTCCTCTTCGCGCGCGGCACCGGCGCCGATGAGGTCGCCGACCACGACGACGCCGGTGGCGATGCCGACCCGCGCCTCTAACGGCGCGCCGGCGGCGGTCGCGAGCTTCGGCACCGCCTCGGCGAGCGCCAGCCCGGCGCGGACGGCGCGCTCGGCATCGTGCTCGTCCGCCCGGGGATAGCCGAAACAGGCGAGCACGCCGTCGCCCATGTATTTGGCGACGAAACCGCCGGCCTCGAGGATCACCTCGCCGCAGCGGCGGTGATGGGCGGCGATGATCTCGCGCATGTCCTCGGGGTCGAGCCGGGCGGCGAGAGCGGCAGAGCCGACGAGATCGCAAAACATGATGGTAAGCTGGCGGCGCTCGGCGGAAGCCGCGGCCTGGAACGCCGGCGCGGCGGGCGCCGCAACCGGCCTGGCGACCGTCTCGGGCCTTGCCGCCGAAAGCTTCCGTCCGCAGCCGGCACAGAAATTGGCGTCGGACCGGTTCGGCCTGCCGCAGGAGGGACAGCGCGCCGCAAGCGCCGCACCGCAGGAGATGCAGAATCTGCCGGCATCGGGCGTGTCGGAACGGCAGCTTGGACACTCCATGAGCGACCCCTGATCCGACGCGCCGAACCGCCACTCTTCCAGAGTTGCGGCAGGACGGCAAGCGCGAGTGCCGGGAGCATCGCCGGCCGCCGGCCGCCGCCGCCTTGCGAGAGGTCCGCCCGCCGGCCGGCGCGCGGCACGAAAAAAGCCGTGGCGCTGGAATTAAAGGGACATAATACTTGAATTAAAGGGACATAATACTTAATTCCGAGCTGGGAATTAAAGGGACATAATACTTAATTCCGAGCTGGTGAATTAAGTATTGTGTCCCCGGAATTTGCGGGAATTTGCGGAATTAAGAGTAACATCCGCCGGCGCGGAAATCGACTCTGACCCCATTTGACCATTTGAGACTCCATTTGACGGTCCCGTGGTGACCGGCGAAATGGAATTAAGTATTGTGTCCCCGAAATTCCGGCGAGAGATGCGGGGGACAGAGGAAAATCAGCATCCCACACCGTCTCTCGTCCGATTGGGACGCGACCCTCCCCGCGCAAACCGGACAATACAATTTTTCAGTAGTTTCCGGTTGTAGTTTGAAATTATTTTCAATTGTCGTTCAAACCCAGATGATATAGTGATATTGGGGGACGGAAGCACGGCCATGGACATCGAGCTGCTAAGAACATTCGTCGCCGTCGTCGATTCAGGCGGCTTCACAAGGGCGGGAAATCGCGTCCAAAAGACGCAATCGAGCATCAGCCAGCAGGTCGCCCGCCTGGAGCAGCACGTCGGCCGCGCGCTGTTGAAACGCGACACGCGGAAAGTAACCTTAACCGAGCACGGCGAGCAGTATTTGAGCTATGCGCGCCGCATCCTGGCGCTCGAGCAAGAAGCCCGGACCGTGGTGCGCGCCGGCGAGCAGATCACCTTCCTGCGCCTCGGGATTCCCGAGGACTTCACGCTGACGCGGCTGTCCGCGATCCTGGGGCGCTTCGCTGCCCGCAACCGCGACGTCCGGCTGGAAGTCGTCTCGGCGCTGAGCCCCCAGCTCAAGGCGCAATTCGCCGAGGGACAGCTCGACATCATCGTCGTCAAGGAGCCCGAGCCCACGGGACCCGCGCTTTTGCGCTGGAAGGAGCGGCTGACCTGGGTCGTCAAATCCGACACCGCGCTCCATCGGCAGCGCCCGGTTCCGCTCGTCGCCTTCCCGCATGGCTGCTTCTATCGCTGCCGAGCGACGGCGGCGCTGGACGCCGTCGGATCCGGCTGGCGCATCGCCTATGAGAGCGCGAACTGGGCCGGCATCAAGGCGGCGGTGGAAGGCGGGCTCGGCGTTGCGCTCCTTGCCGATGTCAGGGGATTTCGCGGCGTGCGCGAGCTGACGGCGCAAGACGAATTTCCGCCGCTCGAGCCGGTCTATCTCGTCCTGCGCACGCGCGAAACGCCGCCCCGCGGCGCCGCGGCCGAGATCGCGAAAGAGCTGGCGCAGCTCATTCCGGAAGAGCGCCCGGTCGTCGCGGTGTGAGAGGCGGCAGGCGCGCTATCCGGGCCAAACCGCGGCAACGTCGAATTCGATCAACTCCTTTTTCGAGTTGCGCTTGCGGATGGCGCGGCAACCCACATTCCTGAATCCCAGTTGCGCGAGCATGGCGGCGTAGATTTTTTCCACGGGAAGCAGGACCCCGTAAAACGTCGAATTGCCGACGATGTAGTGAAGCTCGGCACCGGCGGCCAGCACGCCGGCCAGGTTGCGGAAGTGCAGCCACATATCGTCGAAATATCTGGCGACATAGTTCGAGAGGATGCGACCGCTCTTGTTCGCATGGTGCGCAATGCCGTCAAGCGCGCCGTCAAGCAGCGGGCTTGCGAATCGCTCGGCGGGACGCTCCCAGCCGATGAGCCTGCTGGTCGCCACGCCCCAGGTGCCGCCGATCGCCGACCAGTCCAGCTCGCCGGCATCCCGGCCGTTCGCCAAAAATCCGAGCCAGTACATGTAGGGGCGCAGCTCGCGGATATAGGACATGCGGTTGGCATAGGGCGGCGACGTGATCACGAGATCGAACGGCCCCTCGACAACGGCGGCGCGGGCATCGCCGTGAATCACCTCGGCCCGACCCTCGGGATTCTCGCTTGCGCCGTTCAACACAAAGCGCAGGTCTTCGGCGAACATACCCGGCATATCAAGATCGAACCCGAGATGCGCCTGGCCGTCGTCCTTGAACGACATGGACTGATGATTGAAGGCGGCGTTTGAAACGGCGATCAGCGTCCGGCAAAAGGCGACGAGCAAAAGGTCGCGGGCGGCCGATTCATTGTCCGTCGCAACCCTGATCGCCGGCCGGAGCGCGCAGAGAAATTCGAGCGCGGCCGGCGGCCACCAGCGCCCGATATCGTGGATCGGAGGCGCAACGTCGGGCTTGACCGAATGCTTCCTCACCAGCGCAAGCGCGCGCGCGCACGCGTGCCGCACTTCGGCGATCGTTGCCGGCGCGTAGGTCCTGGTTTTGGCCCTGCCAAGCCAACACAGGAAAGGGTTGATGTCGGCGGTCGTCGCGTGGTGCCCGTGGTAGGCGGCGCTCAGCGCCGTCGTCGCCGTCCCGCAAAACGGGTCGAAGATCCGCTTTGGCCCGTCGCAGCGCCCGATCAGATCCTCGACGATCTTGACGGAATAAGCGGGGGTCAACCGCAGCCAGCCATGCCGTCCGGTTTTCAAATTGAATTTATGGGTGTAGTCCGCCCGCTGCCGCAGGTCATGTCCAGGGGCCGCCGTCATTTCGGCTCCGGGGTCAGAAGCGCTTTCAGCACCGCATCGATCTCCTTTCGAAGGACGCGGCTGTCGCGCTTGAAGAAGCCGGCGAGGTCGTAGCCTAGGATCTCCCGCATGAAATCCTAAGTCGAAATCAACGGGTCGTCGGCTCCGATGATCCCCGTGAGGACGGCCCATTTCCCGGCGCGATAGCGCAGCAGGATGTCGGAGTCGAGCCGCCACCCGCCGGGCATTCGCGGATTTTCGATACATCAGGCCCGTCGCAGTCGAAGATGGCGCGGCTCGGGAAGCTCATGCGGCGCTGGCCGGACCGCCCGGAGCGGCGCCGGCGGCGCAGGGGCCGAGGCTCGACGACGGGATCCGTCCGACCGCCCCCGGAGCCCCCAGGGCTATCGCATATGAGCTGAACCGCGGGCGGGAAAGATTCACCACAGAGACGATGAGGCAGTGAGGAAAAAAGAAGTACCGGCGCGCTTCGCCTGCCTACGCGAAGCCGACCTGCCTCCGCCGAAGCGAAGCCGCTTCGGCTTCGCGCAGGCAGGAGCAGCTTCGCTTCGGCGAAGGCAGGCGCGCCAATGCGCTTGGTTCTCTCACCGCCTCATTG
>Ga0187784_10000492_pt1 | contig 28849 bp, 35 predicted proteins | sample 1015_SJ02_MP15_2_FD_132964 | JGI IMG/M metagenome (GOLD analysis project Ga0187784, IMG submission 132964) | Tropical peat soil microbial communities from peatlands in Department of Meta, Colombia - 1015_SJ02_MP15_20_MG | ecosystem: Environmental > Terrestrial > Soil > Wetlands > Peat | place... | reverse complement strand
CGCATCTGGATGAACCTGCCGCCGGCGCGCGTCTGGGTCTATCGGCGCACGCAAGCCGGGAGCCGGAAAACGGATGGCTGAAGTTTGCTATTCTGATTTCCGGCTTGTGACTTGCTTGTGACTCGCGACTTCTGACCACCGATCATGCGGACACCGAAAATCCTGGTCATGGCCGGCTCGGTGCGCGCCGGCTCGACCAACGCGCGGCTCGCCGCGCTCGCAGCCAAGGAGTTCGCGCTCGCCGAGGCCGAGGTGACGCGGATTTCGCTCGCCGAATATCCGCTGCCGCTGTTCGACGCCGATTTCGCGACCGACGCCGGCCCACCGCGCAACGCGGTGAGGCTGAAAGACATGCTCACCGCCCATCAGGGCATCTTCATCGCCAGTCCCGAATACAGCGCCTCGGTGACGCCGCTTCTGAAAAACTCGATCGACTGGATTTCGCGGGTGCGCGAGCATGGCGGGCCGTATTATGCGGCGTTCAAGGACCGCGTGTTCGCGATCGGCTCGGCCTCGGCCGGCGCCGGCGGCGGGGTGCGCTCGCTGATCGCGCTGCGGCAAATCCTGGAGCTCGGCTGCGGCGCGCTGGTGCTCCCGGAAGAGATCAATATCGGCCGCGCCGGCGAGGCCTTCGACGACATGGACAATCTCAAGGACGAAAACCTCGCCGCGGCGCTCAAGGCGCTCGCCCGCCGGCTCGTCGACATGGCGCGTGAGTTCGCGCGCGGGGCCGCCTGATGGCCGCGCGAAGAAGATCGCTGGCGCCGCGCGATCGCCTGATCGTCGCGCTCGACGTGCCGTCGGTCGACGCGGCGCAACGGATCGTGGCGCAGCTCGGCGATGCGGTGTCGTTCTACAAGATCGGCTATCAGCTTGCCTTCGCCGGCGGGCTTTCGTACGCGCCGGTGCTTGCCGACTCCGGCAAGCGCGTCTTTCTCGACCTGAAACTGCATGACATCGGCAATACGGTTAAACAGGGCGTGAAAAGCGTCGCCCGGCTCGGCGCGAGCTTCCTCACCGTGCACGCCTATCCGCAGACCATGCAGGCCGCGGTCGACGCGCGCGAGGGCGAGCTGCGCATCCTCGCCGTCACCGTGCTCACCTCCTATGACGATGACGACCTCAAGGCCGCCGGTTATGCCGCGACGGTGCGGAGCCTCGCCGCGAGCCGCGCCGCACAGGCACGCGACCTCGGCGTCGACGGGCTCGTCTGCTCGGCCGAGGAGGCCGCGGAGCTGCGCGCGGTCGCCGGGGCGGAGCTGGCGCTGGTGACGCCGGGCATCCGGCCGGCTGGCGGCGAAAGCGGCGACCAGAAGCGGGTGATGACGCCCGCCGCCGCGATTGCCGCCGGCGCCGACTATCTCGTCGTCGGCCGGCCAATCCTCGCCGCCGGCGATCCCAAGGCGGCGGCGCAGGCGATCATCGAAGAGATTGCGCAACAAGCGGCGAAGGAGGTTTGAAATGGCCAAAGGCTACTGGATCGGGCGCGTCGATGTGCACAACGAAGAGGGCTACAAACCCTATGCCGCGGCCAATCCCGCGATCTTCCGCAAATATGGCGGCCGCTACGTCATCCGCGCCGGCAAGTTCGAGTGCGTCGAGGGCGAAAGCCGCTCGCGCAACGTCGTGATCGAGTTTCCCGACTACGCCGCGGCGCTCGCCTGCTATCGCTCGCCCGAATACCAGGCCAACATCAAGGTGCGGCAGCCGCATTCGATCGCCGATCTCGTCATCGTCGAGGGCTATGACGGCCCGCAGCCGTAATTTTATTTCCTCACCCGCGAAGCAGGGGAGGGGGACCGCGCGCTGGCGCGGTGGAGGGGGTGCGCCCCCCCGGCTCGCTGACGCTCGCCACCTCCCCCGTTCACGGGGGAGGAGAGACACCGGGCGCATTGCCGCTCTCTGATCCCCCCGCTATATCCGCGGCGAAGCGGAGACGGACCCGATGGCGGCGGCAAATTCCGAGATGCGCTTGGTGGTCGCCGGCGCCGGCGGGCGCATGGGGCGCACGCTTATTCACGCCATCGCCGCGACCAAGGGCGTCACGCTTGCCGGCGCGGTCGAGGCGGCGGATTCCGCGGTCATTGGCCGCGATGCCGGCGAGCTCGCGGGCCTCGGCGCCAACGGCATTAAGGTTGCAAGCGACGTCAAGCCGCTGCTCAAAGCCGCCGACGGCCTGATCGAATTCACGATTCCCGCGGCGACGCTCGCGCTCGCCGAGCTGACTGCCTCAGCCGGCCTCGTCCACGTCATCGGCACCACCGGACACTCGGCCGACGAGGACGCGGTGATCGCCAAGGCCGCAAACCGGGCGGTCATCGTCAAGTCCGGCAATATGAGCCTCGGGGTCAATCTCCTCGCCGCTCTCGTCAAGCGCGTCGCCAAGACACTCGACGCGAGCTACGACATCGAGATCCTGGAAATGCACCACAACAAGAAGATCGACGCGCCGTCGGGCACCGCGCTCCTTCTCGGCCGCGCCGCGGCGGCGGGCCGTGGCATCAACCTTGCCGCCCATTCGGTGCGCGGCCGCGACGGCCTGACCGGCGCGCGCCGGGCGATCGATATCGGTTTCGCGTCGCTGCGCGGCGGCACGGTGGTCGGCGACCACAGCGTCATCTTCGCCGGTCCGGCCGAGCGCCTCGAGCTTACCCATCGCGCCGAGGACCGCATGATCTTCGCCCGCGGTGCGCTCCATGCCGCGCTATGGGTGCGCGGCAAGAAGCCGGGGCTCTATTCGATGGCGGATGTGCTGGGCCTGGCCGACATCTGAACACCCTCCCCTGGAGGGGGAGGGTCGGCGCGTAACGCGCCGGGGTGGGGTGAAACAGTGCCGGGAAAATCACCCCCTCCCGCCTTGCTTTGCTCGGCGATCTCCCCCCTCCAGCCCCTCCAGGGGGAGGTGAAAGGAGCTGGCGAATGGGTAACCGCATTCTCGTGCTCGTGCGCCACGGCGAGAGCGAGTGGAACAAGAAGAATCTGTTCACCGGCTGGCGCGATGTCGGTCTCACCGACAACGGGATCAAAGAGGCGCGCGAAGCCGGCCGGCGGATCAAGGCGCGCGGGCTCCGCTTCGATGTCGCTTTCACCTCGGCGCTTGTCCGCGCCCAGCGCTCGCTCGACCTGATGCTCGCGGAGATCGGACAACCGGACATTCCGGTGTTCAAGGACCAGGCGCTCAACGAGCGCGACTACGGCGACCTCGTCGGGCTCAACAAGGACGACGCCCGCGCCAAATGGGGCGCCGAGCAGGTGCATCTGTGGCGGCGCTCCTACGATGTCGCACCGCCCGGCGGTGAGAGCCTCAAGGACACCGCCGCGCGCGTATTGCCTTACTACATCCAGGACATGCTGCCGCTGCTCCTGCGCGGCGACGACATGCTGGTCGCCGCGCACGGCAATTCGCTGCGCGCGCTGGTCATGGTGCTCGAACGGCTCACGCCGGAGAAGATCGTCGCCCGCGAGCTCGCGACCGGCCTGCCGCTGGTCTACCGGCTCAATGCCGACTCGACGGTCGCGGAGCGGGAGGAATTGGCGGGGTAACCGCTACCCGTCATGCCCGCGCTTGTCGCGGGCATCCATGTCTTCGGCGTGGAGACCTAAAGACATGGATGGCCGGGACGAGCCCGGCCATGACGATGAACGGACACCGCGATGAGCTACGCCGCCGCGCCGATTTGTCCGGCCTCCCAGCCGAGCATCGCCTGCTTGCGGGTGATGCCCCAGTGATAGCCGGTGAGCTCGCCGGTCTTGCCGATGACGCGGTGGCACGGGACGACGAAGGCGACCGGGTTCTTGCCGACCGCGGTGCCGACCGCGCGCGCGGCCGCGGGCCTGCACACCTTCTCGGCGATCCCCGAATAGGTCGCGAGCTTGCCCATCGGGATCTTCATCAGCGTCTCCCACACCCGCACCTCCCAATCGGTGCCGATGAGGACGACGCGCAGCGGGCGGTCCTCGCGCCACTCGCGCGGATCGAAGATGCGCTGCGCGATCGGCGCGGTGCGCGCCGGATCGCCGACGTAGCTCGCCCGCGGCCAGCGCCGCTTCATCTCGGCGAGCGTTTTTTCCTCGGCGCCGGCGTCGGCGAAGGCGAGGCCGGCAAGGCCGCGCTCGGTCGCCATGACCAGCGCCTTGCCGAACGGCGAGGGGTGGAAGCCGAAATGCACGGCGAGCCCTTCGCCGCCCGACTTCCACTCCCCCGGCGACATCGCCTCGTGGGTGACGAAGAGGTCATGCAGGCGGCCGGGGCCGGAGAGGCCGACTTCGTAAGTGGCGTCGAGGACGCTCGCCGAATCGCGCAGCAATTGCCGCGCGCCGTCGAGCGTGAGTGCCTGCAGGAACGCCTTCGGGGTGAGCCCGGACCAGCGGCGGAACAGATGATGCAGCTCGGTCGGGGTGACGCCGGCGGCCTCGGCGATGGTCTCGATCTCGGGCTGCTCGCGCCAATGTTCACGGATATGGCCGATGGCGCGGCGGACCACTTCGTAGTCGGCGGCGGCGGCGGCGAGCGGCGCCGGGTCGGGGATGCGGTCGGGGGAAAGCATGGTTTGCTCCTTCATTTGCATCCCATCTAGGCCGCCGCGCCGCGCCGGACCACCCGATTTCTGAGCACGCGGATGGCGAGCAGCGAATAGCGAATGGCGAATGATTCCAGTTGCTTACCACTCGCCATTCGCCACCCACTATTCGCCCGTCAAAGCACCGTCCGTGTCGGCCCGCGCTTTGCCTCGCCCAAGGCCGCCGCGAGCGCCGCGGCGAAGCTCGCCTTCTCCTCCGGTCCGAGAAAACCGGCGATCGACAGCCGGCGGCCGCACGAGACCAAAAACAGCCGCTCGACGCCGAACTCCGCGTGCACGCTGCGATCGAGCCGCACCCACAGCGGATTGAGCGTCCATTCGCGCACGCCGCCGCGGTGATTGACTTTGCGCACGGTCAATTCGGAGGCGGTGACGGTGACCTCCTCATAGGCGCGCGCCGCGCGGAAATTGGCGCGGAACGCGACGTAGACGAGGAGCACGTCGAGGCCGAGGAAGCCGAACACTGGCCAGGCACCGAGCACCAGGAACAGCATGCCGGAGGCGAAGCTGACCGCGCCGATCGCCAGCATCAGCACCAGGAAGCCGGCCGAGGTCAGCGAGCGGTGCGGCGTGATCACCGCGGAAAAGATCGCCGGCTCGGCGGCCGCGTCCTCTTCCCGGCGGCTGTTGTCGTCACTCATGGCGCTCACTATACGGGATCAATGGCGCGGAAAACCACTCGGCGAAGCCGCAACGCCGCCGGCAAAGGCAAGGCGGCGCGGCTCAAGGGCCGCACGGCGCAGGCCGCGGCCGATGCCGAGGCGGCGCTGGGCGACGTGCCGCAATGGACCAAAGCCGAGGTCGAGGAAGCGTTCCGCCGCTTTGCCGCCGCCAATCCGCACCCGCACGGCGAACTCAAATCGATCAATCCGTTCACGCTCCTCGTCGCCGTGGTCCTCTCGGCGCAGGCGACCGACGCCGGAGTCAACCGGGCGACGCCGGCTCTATTCAAGCTCGCCGACACGCCGGAGAAGATGGTCAAGCTCGGCGAGCCGCGCGTGCGGGCGCTGATCAAGACCATCGGGCTTTATCGCGCCAAGGCGAAGAATCTGATCGCGCTGTCGAAGAAGCTCGTCGCCGAGCATGGCGGGGAGGTGCCGGACGACCGCGAAGCGCTCGAGGCGCTGCCCGGCGTCGGACGCAAGACCGCGAACGTCGTGCTCAACACCGCTTTCGGCGAGCCGGTGATCGCCGTCGACACCCACGTCTTCCGCGTCGCCAACCGCACCGGGCTTGCGCCTGGCAAGACTCCGCTCGACGTGGAGATGAGATTGATGCAGGTCGTGCCCGAGCGCTACCTTCTCCACGCCCATCACTGGCTGATCCTGCACGGCCGCTATGTCTGCCTCGCCCGCCGGCCGCTGTGCGAGAAATGTCTGATCGCCGATCTGTGCAAGTGGCCGGGGAAGACAGTGTCCGCGTCGCGGGAAGTGCGGAAGGATGGGTGAGTGTGCGAACGGACAATGTTACCTGTCAGTGCTCCAGTTGATCGGCTTGTATTTCTGCCAGAAGACAATCTTCGTCGCTTCCTTCAATTTCTTCAGCTCTCAGCCTTCGTGAACCTCAGGAGCAGTCAATCTGGTAACGATCGAGGCGTATCGACATGCCCTCTGATATTCGACGGCGGCGTCCTCTCTTGTCACATCCATCGGTGCATTTCTAACGCGGCAGTACTTATTGAGGTCCACGTAGACAGCGTCTTGCTTAACCCTGTCTCGCCTACCAACGGCGACCGCAACCACGTCCGCCTCGTAATCGTTGTCGTTGAAAAAATCGCCACGCCTAATTTTCTCGTGATAGAGAATATTTAGCGCACTGCTGACCCGTGGTGGGAAGCGGCCATCGAGGTCGTATTCGGCCTTGATTATTGCGCGAAGCTCATCAAGCGTTTCCCATTCTGGATCGATGTACTCCATGACGATTGAGACTAAGTGCTTGCATGAGTGATTCCTAATGACTCGCAACAAGTCGGAATCCCACTGCACGAGTTCTTCCCGCACCATATAGAGCAGGAACGCCTTCGCGTATTCCTCTTGTGCTAACATGCAGATGGCCAAGCGCGTGCCACCGCGCTCTTGGAATTCGAGTTGCAAAGCATCGTCCATCAGGCGTCCGGCATTCGCAAGACACGCGTCTATCGAGGCTTCCACGTCCTCCTTCCGGGGAGGCTCAAGCAATTTCGAGGCGGCCACCGATCACCTGAATTGTTCTCTGCCACCAAGGCCAACCCGGATGAGGGAACCGACATCCAGATCCTTGGACTTCCATCATATCCGCGTCCTGTACGTCGCTTCGCGAACGCGGGACGTTTGCCACAAATGGAGCTAGGTGTCGCGCTTAGTTTTGCAAGACCAATCGCTGAAAGAAAAAAGATTCGACTGGGGGGCGCGAATCGGGACACTTCGGGACGCTGGTGCGGTATCTTTGGTTGGAGGCAAGCATGGATTTTGAAAAGTTGCCCGTCGGGTCTCGCATTGCGATCGAAAAGTTTGATGATTGGAAGCGGTACGCTGAAGCGCACGGCTTTTTCCCAAAGGAAATCGGCGCTATGCGCGATATCATGTTGCGCACACATCCATCGGGTTATTTTGTGTGCCCGCCGCCGCCGGCGCCCGCGCACTTCAGATACGAGCGGCTCGTCGCCTAGTCCCGGTTTTGGTTGGATATTTTCGGGGGAATAAGCGATCTTGTCACGTACGTCGTGACGATCTATTGACTCTAGTCCCCGTTTCGGCTACAAAATCCGCAACGAATCTCGCTCACTCAAAAGGACGCCAGCCGGGTGACGCCGGCCGGCGGAGCGAGAGCGGTTCCCGCGGGCGGCGGCTCGTCACCATCGCTCCCGGGCGGCTCCGGGGACATACGCCCGGCCGGCACGATGACCGGTCTGCGAGAAGCTCGCTGGACTGGGACAGGCCAGATGCAGGCAACACCTGCTGACGCCGCATCCCAGGAAGCGCGTATCTGGAGCAGAGTTCGCTGCAGCAAGCGCCGCGGTGGAACGCCGACAGGCGAGCGCGCTCGCTTTCAGCGCGCGCCGCATCCGTCGATGCGGTCATTGCATGAATGCGTCTGTCGGCGTTCCGCCTCCTTTTTGTTTTTCGCATGTTTGTAGGGTGGGCTGAGCGAACGCGAAGCCCACGCGGCCAGCACCGAGGGGCCGTGCGCGTGGGCATGGCGCTCCGCGCCTTTGCCCACCCTACGAACTACAGCGCTTCGTTTGCAAGACTCGGGCGCGAGGGCGTCGCGAGAACGGTTTTGGTTGCGAGTCCCCGTCATCCTGAGGTGCGCGCCATCGCTCGCCATAGCGCGTCGCAGACGCGCGTAAACGCGCTTATGGCTCGCGCCTCAGGATGACGGAATGCGCGCGAACCTCGCACCAAACAATGGAGAGCGGCATGCCCTTACGGCGCAACGAATCATCGCGGCGCGATCAGCCGCCGGCCAAAAAGGACTTTCTCAAACGGCGCAGCTTCGAGCAAGGCAAGGCCGAGATCGACGCCGCGCATATCGCGACACACCGGCTCTATTGCGACGCGCTCAAATTCTGGCGGCAGTGCGCGAAGCGGCGGTGCAAGCGCCATCGGCGCTGCGTCGGCGAGCCGACCGGCTGCCTGATGCGCGGGCTCCCCGCAGTGCCGCCGGCGCTGCGGCTTAAGGCGCAGAAGGAGGTGATTGCCGGCGGCAAGCGGCGCATTCCCCCGGCGACGCATATCGAATGGTCGATCCGCCGCAGCTAGCTCGCGACGTTGATGTCGTGGGGGTTCGGGTGAGAATCATCGCCGGTTTTTTTCGGATTTTGCAGAGCCTGTCATCGGGCCGGCCACTTCGGGCCGGGCCCGTTGGCTCAATCCGGGCTACGGCGCGCCGCATGTGTGGCCTGGATTTTGCTTCTAGCGACCTTGGGATGTCGCTGCTGGATGCCGCAACGCCTTGGAAGCCACGCAACCAACCGGAGCATTTTTTGATGTTGACCGCCTTGATATTGGTTTGCTCTCTCGCGTCCGTTCCCGACCTAGCGGCGTGCACCGAGCAAAACGCCCTGGTGGTCCTTCGGGATCCTGAAACCTTTGCCGTTCCCTCGACCTGTCTGATGCACGGGCAAGCTTATCTCGCTGACACCGCGATCGGACGCGAACTCGGCGAGAACGAGGCGGTGAAGGTTCTCTGCGTCCGAAGTCGTGCGCTCACGCAGAACAGCCAGACCAACGTGTCGACGGCGCTCGCTCGCGTTCCCTGATGACTGGCTCCGCCTAGTTCGTCTTTGATTCCGGCGTTTCGCGCTTGCGCCGTTGAGCGAACGGCTTCGGCTGCGCGGTCGCCCGGCACGCCCTGGCCCGAGCGTCCTTGGCCATATCAGGGCCACTTGCGGCAGGTAGGGCGCGATTGTTAGGCTCCGCGCGCCCGCGGCGGCGAACGCGCGGTGCGCGCTTCCAGGACGAACGAGCTAACGAGACTGCAACGAGCTAGAAAGAGGTATTCGGCATGAGCGTCGTCGCGCTATCGCCCGACCGGTTGCCGGCGCCGGAGGCCGCCGAGGGCGCGCCGGTTCTGCGCTGGATGATTTTCACCGGCGCGTGCGCTTTCGCCGCCGTCCTGCTGTGGCGCTACAACCTGATCCGGCTGATGGTCGACTCCGACCGCACCTACATCTCCTCGATCATCGCCGTCCTTTATATCGCGGCTTCGCTGCATTGCCTGTGGCGCACGATTGCGATCAGCCGCGAAGGCGATGCCGGCCGCCGCACCGCCGCGCGGATCGCGGCCGGCGAGGTCAATTTCAGCTCCGGCGCGGCGGAGGCGCTGCCGCCCGGGCTCGTCGCCGACCACATCCGCGATCTGGCGCTCAAGGCGCGCAAGCAAGGCGCCGGGCGGCTCGACCAAACGCTGCTCTTGCGCTCGCTCGCCGACCGGCTGCGCGGCTCGAACGGCTTCGGCGCCTTCGCCAGCGACACCTTGATGAAGCTCGGCCTCCTCGGCACCATCATCGGCTTCATCATCATGCTGGCGCCGATCGCCGGGCTCGATGCGGCCGACCGCACGCTGCTAAAATCCTCGATGGGGATGATGGGCGACGGCATGGCGGTCGCCATGTATACGACACTTGCCGGTCTCGTCGGCTCGATTCTCCTCAAGGTCCAGTACTACATGCTCGACGCCGCGACCAACGGCGTGTTCTCGCACGCGGTCAGGCTCACCGAGACGCATGTCGTGCCGGCGCTGGAGCGCGACAATGCTTGATGAGTTCGGCCTCTATCCGCGCGAGGAGCCGTTCGATCCGTTCAGCGTGATGCTGTTCAAGGCGCTGCAGGTCGTCGCTTTCCTGTTTTTCATCGCGCTCCTGGCGATCGCGCCCGACGCCAAGGACGGCAAGATCGACTCTAAGGCCGAATTCATCGTCACCATGGATTGGCCCGATAATCATCCCGACGATCTCGACCTGTTCGTGCAGGATCCGGCCGGCAACATCGCCTGGTATCGGCATCGGGAAGCCGGCTTCATGGTGCTCGAACGCGACGATCGCGGCGGCGCCAACGACTTCATTCTGGTCAACGGCAAGAAAATCTCGTCGCCGATCCGCGAGGAAATCGTCACCATCCGCGGGGTCGTGCCGGGCGAATATACCGTCAACGTGTCGCATTTTCAGGCGACAACCGGCCGGCCGGTGCCGGCGACGATCAAGGTGCAGAAGCTCAATCCGACTGCGCAGGTCGTGTTCGACAACGCCGTCATCGTCGACCACACCGGCGACGAGAAAACCGCGGTGCGGTTCACGCTCGACGACGGCGGCAAGGTGGTCGACGTCAACTCGCGCTGGAAATCGCTGATGGAGACCTTCCGCAACATGCATCGCAATGGCGTCGACCTCGATCCCAAGACCGGCTATGTGAAAAAGCTGTGACCAGCCTCACCACGATCATTCTCGGCCTCTCGATCGGCTATGCGGTGCTCGGCGTGCTGCTCCTCGGCGCCTGCGTGTACACACGATTGCCGTTGGCGGTGAAAGCCGGCGCGATTCTGGTGACGAGCGCGTTTTACGTCGTCAGCTTCTTCGGCACGCGGACGCTGCTCGGCTGGTCGTCGGTTGATCCTTTGCCGGCGCACTTCAAGCTCCTCGGCGCGCGCATCATCGAGCCGCATACGCTCGCCGGCGATCCGGGCGCGATCCATCTCTGGGTCGAGGCGCTCGATGACGATAATCGCCCGAGCGGCGTTCCGCGCGCCTATCGGCTGCCTTACACCGCCAAGCTGGCGGAAAAGACCGAAGCCGCGGTGCAGGCGAGCGCCGAAGGCAAGCCGCAGGAAGGCGGTCACACGGCGGATTTCGGCACCGGCGAAGGCGGCACCTCGGAGCTCACCGCGCGCGAGGCGACCCCCAGCTCGATCACCACGACCAGCGGCGGTGACCCGTCATCGGGAGGCCCGCTCGACCCGGCCTTTGCGCCGGACCACAGCGGCGGTATCGTTTTTTCGCCGCTGCCGCCGCCGCGCATGCCGCCGAAGGACGCGCCGTGAGCGCCGGTCCGATTCGACTGGGAATCCGGGAACGGCCGAGAGACGAAAGCAAGCACATGCGTGTGAGCGCGAGGCTTCTTTTCATGGCAATGCTGATGCTGGCAATGCCCGCGGCGTTCGCCGCGGATCTTACACGCGAAGACGTGCAGGCGGCGCTCGCCGCCGCGCCCTCCGGCGCGAGCTTTGCCGGCCGTTCGCTCGCCGGCCTCGACCTGCATGAGCTCGATTTCAGCCGCGCCGACCTGTCGGGCGCCGACTTGTCGGATGCCGATCTGCGCGGCGCCAAGCTGGTCGCGGCCAAGCTCGTCGGCGCCAGACTGCCGCGGGCGCGGCTGAACCTGGCGTGGATCATGGGCGCCGATTTTTCCCATGCCGATCTCTCCGACGCCGTTTTGGAGACGCTGATCGTATCGGCCGGGCTCGAAACGCGGCCGGAGGAGGCGGCGAGCTTTGTCGGCGCCAACCTCTCGGGCGCCAAGGTGACGGCGCGCTTCAGTCTCGACGACATGCACGATGCCGACTTGTCGCATCTGCGCGCCTCCGCCGACATGCGCAACCAATCGATGGGCCTCATTCGCGCCGATTTCTCGCGCGCGAAATTGGTCGGCGCGAACTTTGCGGGCGCGGCGCTGGCGCATGTGAATTTCGAGTTCGCCAAGCTGCAGCGCGCGAGCTTCTCGGGAGCAGATTTGATGGCAGCGGATTTCTCCGGCGCGGATTTGACCGATGCGGATTTCACCGGCGCCAATATCGCCGGAGCGGACTTCAACAGCGCGGTCACGACTGGCGCGAGCGGCCTGCCGACGCGCTGACGCCGCTAGAGCACCCCTACTTCGAGCGCTGCGCCCCGGTGTAAAACGCTCGAATGGCTTGCGTCAGCCACGTCCACGCCTCTTGCTCGGCAGCGGCGGCCGTTTTGCCGACCGCAATTTCGAGATAGGCGATCTCACGCTCGACCTTTTCGCGCGGCAACATGGGCAGCCGGCTCACCAGGATCGCCGCCTCAATCACCGCCGCCTGCGCACGATTGAAGCCCTGGAACGGCGCGTGCGAGGTGGTGCGCAGCACACGACAGTGAAAGCGCGGCCGCTGTTCGTCATCGGTCCGGTGCGTGACCGCAAGCTCCGCATGCGCGAGCGCGCCCGCGAGACGCGGGACCGCAAATCTCTCGCACGCGGCCGTCGGCCAGTCGCGACGCCCGGTCAGCGAGCCGGCGAAAATGCGGACGTCATCGGTGAAGTTGGCGACCGCGAACGGCACGACGGCGAGATTATCGAGCGTCTTCGACGGGCGGAACGGTGCGATGATCCAACCGGCGTCCTCGGCGATGATGCCCAAGGGCGCGAGGTGAACCTGCCCTTGGCCATCCACCGTGGAAACGATGGTTTCCCGGATCATCGGCATCATTCATCTCTTAGCGGCGCGCAGCGTATGGCCGGCCTCGGCCAGACGCGTGAGATCGACGGCAGCGCGGTCGACGGCGCAGCCCCAGTCGAGCGGGGAATCCTGCGCATAGCGCTTGCCCAGGCGCCACGCGATCTCCGCCTTCATCAATTCGGTGCCGAGGTAAAACGCGTGCGGCCCGTCGTTTTCGACGCCGAGCTTGGCGAACAGCGACATCGCGTCCTGCGCCACGTAGTGGCCGTCGCGGTTATAGACGTGGATGCCGTCCTCCGCGGTCTCGATGCGGAAGTTGGCGTCCCTGACCGCGGCGGCAAGTTCGGCGATCTCGCGCGGCGTATTGGGAAAGGGCTTGCGCTCATGCAGCGCCAGCAGCGCGTCGCTGTAACCCTTCGGTGTGCTGGCGTCCGCGCGCGCCGCAAACATGATGCGGCGTGCGGCGTCATGCTCCTCGATCGTGCGGCGCGTATGCGGGCTGACTTGAACGACAAGCAGATTGCGGATGAAGAGCTCGGAGCAAATGCCGAGCAGCACCGCCGTGACGCCTTCGGAATCGGCGTCGGTCAGTTCGGTGAGATTGCCTGTGCCCATGAGGATCTCGGCCGCCGGAAGCCGGCGTCGTAGCTCCGCATAGCGCGTGAGCGACTCGATAAAGCCGAAATGAATCGGATCGAGGACCGGATCCAGGATCGCGGCAATGCCGCGCTTCTCGGCCGCGTCGGCCGCGCGCAACAATGAGTCGAGGTCGCCATGGGCCGCTGGAATCAGTACGGGAATTGCGCCGGTTTCGCCGGCGACGGCAACGGTCGCTTCGGTCAGGCTGAGCAGGAAATTTGCCCCCGCTCTGCCGCCGCGGCGCAGTTCCTCGGTATCGGCGGAATCGACGCTGACGGCGTGTCCGCCGGCGCGCAGCGCGCGCACCGCGTCTTCGAGATGCGGAAACGGCGTATCGGGCAAGCAGCCGAGATCGATCACATCGGCGCCGGCGGCGCGCATTGCGGCAGCGCGATCGACGATCGCCTCGACGCCGAGCGCCGGCGCGTCGACGATCTCGGCAAAAATGCGCATATCGTGCCGCGACAGATCGATCGCTCCGCCGTGATTGCCAAAAAAAGCCGGCAAATCCTTTAATTCATCGGGGCCCCGCTCGAACGGTACGCCGAATTCTCCGCTCAGGCGATTAAGATCCGCCCGGCAGCGGCCGGGCAGCATGACGCGGCTGGCCGCGATCGGCCGCGGCAACCGCCGCGCGATGATCGCTTCGGTCATCAGGGCTGCGACCTTGACGCCGACGTCGAGCACCGACCATTCGAAACCGAGGTCGCCGGCCTCGGCGAGGACCCGTTCCAGCCGCGCGCGGGCAAGGTGCCCGGTCAGAAGGAGGATGCGCTCAGCCATGACGTTCGCGTTCACGCCGCGTCAAAGCCGCTTCGAGCTCTTCGAGTGTCTCGACGACCAGCGTGCTCTCGAACGATTTCAGCCGTTCGGTGTTTTTCAGGTCGATGTCCCGCGGGTAGACCTTGACGGTGCCTTTCGGGGCTTCGGTCTCGAGTTCGGGCGCCGTATCGCAGGCGAACACGATTGCGGGAACGCGACACTTGCCGGCTTGCGCAAATACATTGGTGACGAGAGTGTCGGAAATTCCGAACACGCATTTTGCGACCGTGTTCGAAGTCGCCGGCGCCACGATCAGGGTGTGATAGACGCCATAGTAGAAGAATCCGACCGGCGCCGCGCTCGCGGTGGTGTCGCGGAAGACGCGGGCGGTTTTCGGCAGCTTCAATTCCTGCCGGTACATGCGCACGACTTCCGCCGCGGCTCGGCTCACGAACAGGTCGACGTCGTCGAGATTGCTGATCATGCGCAGGCACTCCTTGAAGAAGTGCCCCGATCCAGTCAGCGCCCATCCCCAGCGCGGCGTCTTGAGCTTGGCCATGGCGCCATATCTTAAGCTCGTTGCGAGCGCGCCGACACTGTCTCGCCCGCGCCCTCGCCGCGGATCGCAGCGATTGCCGCGCCGTGATCGGACGGCCCGAAGACGAAGGCGTCAACTCCGCTCATTTGCAGCCGCCGCGGCAGCTCGGCATCGACAACGCCGATCGCCGCCAGTTCATCGATCGGCGCGGCGCGCAGCCGAGGCTCGACATGCTTGACGAGGAATAGCTGGCGCGCCCCGATCCGGGCGGCGAGCCACGCGGCGAGACTGTCCGAGGTCACGTTCCACGACGGCGCGATGTCGTCGGCGCGCAGCGCCAGACGCGCCGGCATCCACACCGGAGCGCGTCCGGCATCGAGATCGCGGCGAATGGCCTCGACCGTGTCGGCCGGCGACAGCCGGGTGTCGAGGCTCGCGAGCGCGCGGCCATATTGCTCCGTCGCTAATATCGCCATCTCGTGAGCGGCGCGGTCGCCAAAACCCATGCGCCGTTGCGCCGAGCGCACGGTGTCGGCAAACGGCCCGCCGCCCGGCACGATGACGACCCGTCCCGCGCAGCTGGCGAGCGCCGCGATCCAATCGCGCAGATGCTTGGAGAAGGCAAAGCTGCCGCCGAGTTTGACCACGACCGGACCGTGCGGATCGTGCATTCAGGTCGCCACTTTCGGATTGGCGTCGGCGCCGACGGCGGGATAGAGCTGATGCACCTTGGCCATCTCGCTCGCCCGGTGACGCACGATCTCGACGCCCGCTCCGCCGGGCCCGACTTCGAGCTTTTCAACCCGCACGGTCGCACTGGTCACGCGAGCATGGGTCAAAATGACCGCGGCGATCCGCTCGGCGAGCATTTCGACCAGCGCGATATGCTCTTGCGCGACGATCATCCGAATCGAGTCGGTGATCAGGTCGTATGAGAACACGTCGCGAATGTTTTCCGCCATGTGATCGGCGCGCCGCACCTTGACGTCGACGTTGAACCGTACGTTCTGCGGCTTCTCCCGCTCGTGGGCGTAGGCGCCGATGCGGACCGGCAACACGAAGTCGCGCACGAAGATGCGATCGGCCTCGGCGTCTTCCTGGCGCGCATCGAGCGAATAGCCGCGCGCTGCGAGCAGGCGATAATCGACCTTGGCGACGGCCGTGGGGCCGGCATGAGCCGCGCGCGAGTCCGCCGGGATCAGCGCCCGCACGATGGCGACTGCATCGGCATCGAGACGCGACGTGCGGTCGCCGCCGGCGCAAAGCGCGCGGCGAAATCCGAGGACGTCCGGCGCCAGCACCAGCAGACGCGGAATGTCGGGCGGCTCCAGCGAGCCGGCGAGCGCAGCCATCAGGCCGTGGGTGCGCGCTCGCTCGACAAAATTTCCGAGCGCGGCAATGTCCATGTGATCGAGAAGGCGGCCGCGGTCCTTGCGCGCGGTATCGACCATGGCGCCGGCAAAGCCGCTCTGCGCCATGAGCGCAATCAGCGCGCCGTTCGGCTCGCGATCGGCAAACATGATCCCGACCAGCTCGACGCGGCGCGCCAGCGCGCTCAGGGCGCGCACGCAATCCTCCTGGGCCGCCTGTGGAAACAAACTGACCTTGACATAGCTCGCGCCGGCATCGGCGACGGCCGCCGCCGCATGCGCCAGTGCGGCCGGCTGCATCCCGGGCTCGCCGACGACTGCGCTGATCGGGCGGCGCCGCGCCACGGCCTCCGCGGTCGCCCGCACCTGCACGGGCGTGACGCTGCCGGAGGCGCGGCCGACGTCCTTGACATCGACGATGTCGGCGCCGTGCCGGACGGCTATTTCGGCTTCCTCCGCGCCGGCCACGCTCGCGAGCATGAGGGTCATTGGGAGTTCCCAGAGGGACGGCAAGAGCGGCCTGCGACGAACCGAGCCAGTGCGCGCCAGCCCTTTTGATAGTATGAGAATTGGGGTAGAATTCCAACTATTATAATGGCTTAGCGTAGGCGACGGAAACCGGAGTAAATGGGCGTGATCCGCTTGACCCTTGCCGCCGCCGCCCTGCTCGCTGCGACGTCTGCCCTGGCAGCGGCCGATCCGCTCAGTCTCAAGATCGGCTACCTCGGCTACGGTGAGAGAACGGAGACGATCTCTCTCCTCGATCAGCCGGCGCCCAACAACGGCGTCGCCGGCGCGCAGCTCGCGATCGAAGACAACAACACGACTGGTAAATTCCTCAACCAGTCGTTCTCGCTCGAGGCGACGCACCTCAAGGCCGGCGTCGATCCGGTCGCGGCGGCGATGCAGCTCGCCGACCACGGTGCTTCGCTCATCATCGTCGACCTGCCCGCGGACATGCTGCTCAAGCTGGCCGACGCCGCGCGCGCGCGCAATGTGTTTCTCCTCAATGCGAGCGCGGCCGACGACCGGTTGCGCCAGGAGGATTGCCGTGCCGACGTCATTCACGTAGCGCCGTCCCGCGCGATGCTGGCCGACGGGCTCGCGCAATATCTGGTCTGGAAGCGATGGCGACGCTGGCTGCTCGTACTCGGCTCGCACGATCCGGACAAGCTTTACGCTGACGCCTTGCGCCGCGCGGCGGGACGCTTCGGCGCCAAGATCGTGCAGGAGCGCGTGTTTCCGGATACCGGCGGCGCGCGCCGGACCGACAGCGGCCTGGTGCAGATCCAGAGCCAGATCCCGCTGTTCACGCAGTCGGCGCCCGACTACGACGTATTGGTCGCGGCCGATGAAAGTCAGGTCTTCGCCGCCTATCTTCCGTACCGGACGCATGACCCGCGGCCGGTCGCCGGCTCGGCCGGCCTCGTGCCCACCAGCTGGCACGCGTCGCTCGACCAGTGGGGGGCGATCCAGTTGCAGGACCGGTTCATGCGATTGTTCTCACGGCGGATGAGGGCGCTCGACATGCAGGCGTGGACGGCGGTGCGGATGATCGGCGAGGCGGCCACGCGAACGAATTCGGCGGATGCCAAAAGCCTGTTCGACTACATGAAGGGACCCGATTTCGCGGTGGCGGCGTTCAAGGGCCGCAAGCTTACGGTGCGTGACTGGGACCTTCAGCTTCGCCAGCCCATTCTTCTCGCCGACGGACGCGTGATCGTCTCGGTATCGCCGCAGGAGGGTTTCCTGCATCAATTCTCGGAACTCGACACGCTCGGAATCGATCGTCCGGAGACCAAATGTCGGCTCAACTAGCTTTTCCGCATCACGGAACTTGGCTGGGGTTGTTCCTCGGCGCCGGAATCGCCGCAGCAATGGTCAGCGAGGCCGGCGCATTCACCGCCTATGTCTCGAACGAGAAGGGCAACACCGTCTCGGTGATCGATACCAACAAATGGGAGGTGATAAAGACGATCAAGGTCGGGCAACGGCCCCGCGGCATCGCCTACACAAAAGATCAGAAATATGTCCTCGTCGCGGTCGGCGACGACGACACCATCCAGATGATCGATGCCGGCACCAACGAGGTCGTCGATACGCTGCCATCGGGTCCCGATCCGGAGCTCTTTATCCAGGATCCATCGGGCAAAATCCTCTATGTCGCCAACGAGGACGACAATACCGTCACGATCATCGATATCGCGCAACGAGCGCAGGTCGGTGATGTCCAGGTCGGCGTCGAACCCGAGGGCATGGCAATAAGCCCCGACGGCAAGGTCCTGGTGAACACGTCCGAGACCACGAATATGGCGCATTTCATCGACACCGCCGCGCGCCAGGTCGTGGCCAGCGTCCTGGTCGATGCGCGGCCGCGCTTTGCGGCGTTCAAGGCGGACGGCTCGGAGCTCTGGGTGTCCTCGGAGGTCGGCGGCACCGTCAGCGTGATCGATCCGGCCGAGCGCAAGGTCAAGGAGAAGATCGCCTTCAAGATTGCCGGCATGCGTCCGGAACCGATCCAGCCGGTCGGCATCAACATCACCCGCGACGGCAAGACCGCCTTTGTCGCGCTGGGGCCGTCAAACCACGTGGCGGTCGTCGACGCGACGGCGCATCAAGTCGTGAAATATTTGCTGGTTGGGCAACGGGTCTGGCACATGGCGTTTACGCCCGACGAAAAATATCTTCTGACCACGAACGGCGTATCGAACGACATTTCGGTCATCGACGTGGCCGCGCAGAAGGTCATCAATACGATCCAGGTCGGCCAGCAGCCCTGGGGCATTACCATCTCCGATCATTGAGCCGGAAATGAACAGCCGTGCCGAACCATCATGCCGGGAGCGGACCGCGAGGTGTCTTGCGCTGCTCTCGGCCGTGTGCGCGATCGCGGCGGCGCTGCCGCCGGCGGCGGGCGCCGACCCGCGCGATCCGGACTGGCCGTGCGCGCAGCCGAAAGTGCCCCAGATGTCGGTCGCGTCGATGTGGGACGGTCCTTCGATCGCCGACGTCGGCAATTCGTGGCAGGACGACCCCAAGATTCAAGATCTGGTCGCGCGGCTCTCGGCACGCCGCACGCCGCTCGATGCCGCGGAGAAGGCCATTGTCGATTTCATCACCGGCACCGCTGCCGAGAGGCAGGACAGGGGCAAGAAAGTCTTTGCCGGCGTGTTCGACACCTTGAGCCAGCAGCGCAGCGAAGTGATGAGCGGCATCGACCGGATCGCCCGCAAGGAGAAGGACCTGGCCGACAAGATACGGTCCGATGTGACCGCGTTGCGCGAGCTGCAGGACAAGCCGGAGCAGGATCAATCCAAGATCGGCACGCTCGCCGCGCAAGTCGAATGGAGCACGCGGATTTTCGACGATCGGCGTAAATCGATTCGCTACGTCTGCGAGGTGCCGACGATCATCGAGCAGCGGGTATTCGCGCTCGGGCGCGCCATTCGCCAGGCCATGGACTAGGCGACGCCTATTCGTCGTCGTCCGGCGGCGCCGGCGCGGCTTTCTGCAACGGCAGTGCGGATGCTTCCCAGCCGTCGGTGCCCAGGGGATACCAGGCGACGTTGCGATAGCCCATCGTCAAGGCGCGCTTGGCGGCATTCCACGACATCCAGCAGTCCTGACGACAATAGATGACCAGCCATTTTTGGGTGTCGCCGTTGGCGACGTGGTCGAGATTGCTGCGAAGATAGCTTTCGGCCGCCGCAGTGAGCGAACCGTATCCGGTGTCCGGGAGCCAGATACTGCCGGGAATGTTCATGCGCACCGGTTCGCGCCAGATCGTTTCCGGCGGCAGATTGGCCGGCCGACGGACACGCGGATAAACGTCGACAAAGATCGCGCCTTGCTTCCACAGCTCTTCGGCCTGCGCGGTGGTGACGACCCGCGCGCCGGCGAGCGTCGCCGGGGTCGGGCCGCGATAATTCTCCATGCGGTAGCCGGACGGCTCGGGCGGCGGAGCGTCCTCAGCCCGCGCGGCCGCAGCGGCGAAGGCGACCAGCCCCATCGCCGCTATGGCGATCCGGAGCATCGTCACTTCTGCGGCGATGAATCGCCGGCGATAGGCCGATCGTTGCCGTCCAGAAGCGGCACGCCGAAGTCGAGCAGGATCTTGCTGATCGCCGGCTGGTTCTCGGCGATGAGCTTGTTGAGCTGTCGTTTCCAGTTCTGGTCGGACGGACGAACGCCCATGGTGATGCGATAAACCATGCGCGGCCCTCCGGTTTCCTTGAGCAGCAACGCCACATGCATCGGCGGCTTGGCCTGGGAGGCGTAGTAGCCCGCTATCGGCCCCCACAGCACGCCGGCATCGATCGCGCCCGAGGCGAGGTCGTTCATCATCTCCTTGGCTGAGGAGTCGAATCGCGTGTCGATCACCAGCGGATACGGCTTGGCCTTCTCCATCAGTCCATCGGCGACGAGATATGTGGCCGGCGGCGTGCCGGCGACGATCCCGATCCGCTTGTCCTTCAACCGCGCATCGGCGAGGGTGTCCACGGTGTCAAGCGGTTCGCCGCTCTTGGCTACGAACGCATAGGCCGTCTGGTAATAGGGATTGGTGCTCTGCACCATCTCGTCGCCCTGCGGATAGCCCATGATCACGTCGCAGCGGTGCGAACCGAGCGTCATGCGGACAAACCCGGTCGCTTGCGGGAAGAAGGTATAGGCGACCCTCTTTCCGAGTTTCGCCGCAAACAGCTCGGCGAGCTTGTTTTCAAAGCCTTCGCCCTTCTCGTTGGAGAACGGCATGCTGTTCGGATCGGCGCAGACCCGCAGCACGTTCGGATCGACGAGCTCGAGGCCTTCGTCCAATCCTCCGCGGCCCTGCCCGAAGGAGACAGCCGGCGCGGCGATTAAAGCCGCCGCGTAACACGCGGCCGCGCAGATCAGCAGGCGACGTCCAGCGCTCTTGGCCATCGCGCCTCCTTCTACCCGCCGTGGCCGAAGCACGACTCCGCCCATTTCTTGGCGGCCTCGGGCTTGTCTTCATGTTTGTCCGGCCGGATCCGGCCGAGCGCGTCGTTGGCGCGCGCGCGCAGATAAACAAAAATATCGTCGATCACGCACATCACATTCTTGTTGTCGCCGAAGGCGGGCATGACGTTTTCGTTGGCGGTGTTCACATTCTTGCGGCCGCTTGCGACCACGCCGAGGAAGTCGCCGTAGCTTAACGTTTTGAGCGAATCCCTGAGCGCCGGCGCATAGGAGGAACCGTCGCCATTCGGCCCGTGGCAGACGTGACATTCGGAATGGTAGCGAATGTAGCCCGAGTATGTGTACCAATCGACGGTGCCATCGGGCTTGATGCTGTAGGTCGGGTTGCCGTCCTTGTCGAAATATTTGCCGTCATCGTTCTTGACGGCGGTCGGATCGCCCGATCCGTCTCCCAGAGCGATGCCGCACCAAAGCAATGCGGCGGCCAGCGCGAATGCGGCCGCACCCGGACGTGATTTCACCGACGGTTTCCTTGCGGCTGACGGCGATCGATACCGAAGCTCCGGCGCGCCACTGATCGTGACGCGCCGGAGGAATTGGGTATCAGCTTCGCCTTGGCTTCACTGCGGCAAGGTGAAGACCGTGAGCTGGCCGCCGAGCGCCGTGTAGTTGCTCAGCGCCGCGTAACCACCCACTGCGCCGAGGCCGGCGGTCGGGTCGGTCAGTCCGGCCGCCAGACCGATTCCGGCCCAGCCGCCGACGCCCGACAGCACCGCGACGTACTGCTTGCCGCCGTGCTCATAGGTCATCACGTTGCCGATGATGCCCGACGGGGTCTTGAACTTGTAAAGTTCCTTACCCGTCTTCGCATCGACGGCCTTCAGGTAGCCTTCGAGCGTCCCGTAGAACACGACGCCGCCCGCGGTCGCCAGCGCACCGCCCCAGGCCGAGAACTGCTCGGGGTCAGACCAGACGATCTTTCCGGTCTTGCCGTCCCAGGCGATGAAGTTACCCATGTTTGGATCGCCGGGAGGCGGATACATGGAGAGCGTGGCCCCGACATAGGGCTGGCCCGCCGTGTAGCTCACCTTGAACGGCTCGTAGTCCATGCAGACGTGATTTGTCGGCACGTAGAACAGCTGCGTGTCCGGCGAGTAGGCCGCCGGCTGCTCGTCTTTGGAACCGAGCGCGGCCGGGCAGATGCCCTTGCTGTTATGGTCCTCGCCGTTCTGGTCCGTCGAATACTGCGACACGACCGCCGGCCGGCCGTAGTTCGCCGAGTTCTTGTCCATGTCGACGCCGGTGGTCCAGTTGACCTTCGGGTCGTATTTTTGCGCGACGAGGAGCTCGCCGTTCTCGCGGTCGAGCGTATAGCCGAGACCGTTGCGATCGAAGTGCGTCAGCAGTTTGCGTTCCTTGCCGCCGATCTGCTGATCGGTGAGGATCATCTCGTTGACGCCGTCATAGTCCCACTCGTCATGGGGCGTCATCTGATAGACCCACCTGGCCATGCCGGTATCCGGGTTGCGCGCCCAGATCGTCATCGACCATTTGTTGTCGCCGGGACGTTGCTTGGGGTTCCAGGTCGAGGGGTTGCCCGAACCGTAATAGAACAGGTTCAACTGGGGATCGTATGCCATCCAGCCCCAAGTGCATCCGCCGCCGATTTTCCACTGGTCGCCCTGCCAGGTCTTGAGGCTCGAATCCGCCCCGACCGGCTTGCCGAGCGCGGTGGTCTTCTCGGGATCGACCTTGATTTGATCGTCCGGCCCCTCCGAGAAGGCGCGCCAGACCATCTTGCCGTCCTTGACGTCGTAGGCGGTGACGTGACATTGCACGCCGAATTCGCCGCCGGAGATGCCGACCAGGACCTTGTCCTTGATCACGAACGGCGCCGATGTGCCGGTTTGTCCTTTCGACGGATCGCCATTCTTCACCGACCACACCACCTTGCCGGTCTTGGCGTCGAGCGCGACCAGCGTCGTGTCGGCCTGGTGCAGGAAGATCTTGCCGTCGCTGTAGGACAGGCCGCGATTGACGGTGTCGCAGCACATCACCGGAATGACGTTTGGATCCTGCTTCGGCTCATACTTCCAGAGGATCTTCGCGTCGTGATCGAGATCGAGTGCGTAGACGAGGTTCGGGAACGGCGTGTGCACGTACATCGTGTTGCCGACGACCAGCGGCGCACCCTCGTGACCGCGCAGCACACCGGTTGAGAATGTCCATGCTACCTGCAGCTTGCCCACGTTGCTCGCGTTGATCTGCTTGAGCGGTGAGTAGCGCTGGGCGTCATAAGTGCGCGCCGGCATTACCCAATCGGCCGGGTTCTCCGACATCTTGACGAGATCATCAGCATAGGCGGATGCGGCGAGCGCCGCGAGCGCGCCTAGGCAGGTACTGAGCGTAAGCGAAAGATAACGCATCGCGTGTCCTCCCTGCGACGTGTGAGGGTCGGCGCCGATGCGATCAAGCCAGCCCAAAGCAAGCCCGGCCTCTCGGCGCAAACCCAGCCTGGGGAAGCATTTCCGGCAGCGTGTCACGGCGTGAACAGGTCGCGAGGAAATCTTTTTCTCTCGAGGACTTGCCCACGGCCTCCGAAGAAACGCCAGCTCTCCCTAGCGACTGACGTCCTTGAAGCCGGAAACTTTAAAAATAGTATGCCCGCGTTTTTTCCCACGCAACAAAAAATGTTTCGCCTCGTCAAAAATCGGATGGGCAGCCATCTCCCAACTTTTGGACACCTTATTGTCGTAATGCGAGGTGGGAAGCGGACACAACAGACAGGACAAGGCTGTAGTTTCGTGCACCACCTCGCCGCTGGCGGTCCAAAGTTGGGCGCTGCCGCTCTTTTGGTCGCTGCATTGATAGCCGCCGCATTCGGCAGGACAGCAACGCTGACCTATTCGCAGCCTCTGGAGCCGCTTGCCGTCGAGGAACTCGACGCCGGTGTCTACGTCCACTTCGGCGCAATCGCGCTGATGAGCGGCGGGAACGAGGGCGCGATTGCCAATGTCGGCTTCGTCGTCGGCAGCGATGGCGTCGCGGTCATCGACACCGGCGGCAGCGTACGCGAAGGCCGTCGTCTGCTCGCCGCGATTGCGCGGGTGACGCAAAAGCCGATCAGATACGTCATCAATACGCACGCCCATCCGGATCATGTATTCGGCAATGCAGCATTCGGACCGCCTGCGGTTTTTGTTGGGCATCGCGGATTGGCGCGCGCGCTGGCGGAGCGTGGGACGTACTATCTGGAGGCATTTCGCCGCAGCATGGGGTCCGTGCTCGACGATGTGACGATCGTGCCGCCGACCCTGACCGTCGACGACGAGACCACGCTCGACCTCGGACACCGAACTCTCATTCTCAAGGCCTGGCGACCGTCGCATAGCGACAGCGACCTGACGGTGCTCGATGACGCGACCGGCACCCTGTTTGCGGGCGACCTGGTATTCCTGAAGCATATTCCGGTGCTTGACGGCAGCATCCGTGGTTGGCTCGCGAGCTTGGACGAGCTTGCCCGAATTCCCGCCAAAAGCGTCATTCCCGGTCACGGCCCGGCGGCCGCGTGGCCTGCAGCGCTCGCCGACGAACGCGCCTACCTCGAACGCCTGGCGGCCGATTGCCGCGATTTGATCAGGCGCGGCGTTCCCCTTGCCGCCGCCGCCCAAGCCGCGGGGCTCTCGGAGAAGTCGCGCTGGGCGTTGTTCGAGGAGTACAATGTGCGCAACGCCACCGCCGCTTACTCCGAGCTGGAATGGGAGTAGGCCCGCGGCTAGGGCGCCAACCGCGAAGACGGAGCGCGATCGATGGCCGGCAAAACGCTGCGGACGGTATGGGCGATCGGTCTCGCGGCCGCGATCGCATGGGCGACACCGCCATCGTCGATGGCAACGGAACCGGACGATCCGTGGCCGGATCTCGCGCGCGACGTCTTCAAGGGGCGTCCGCTCCTCGACGGCGAAGGCTTGATCGCAATCGAAATGCCGGCCCGCGCCGAGGACGCCGCCATCGTGCCGGTGACGCTGCGCAGCACGCTGCCTGCCGGCGATCCGCGCGCGGTTAGGGCCATCACGCTGGTGATCGATGAAAATCCGGCGCCGGTCGCCGCCACGTTCAAACTCGCGCCTGGCGTGATCATGATCTCGACGCGCGTGCGGGTGAATTCCTACACCAATGTTCACGCCGTGGCCGAGCTGAGCGACGGGAACCTCTATGTCGTGAAAACCTATGTGCGGGCCTCCGGCGGGTGCTCCGCCCCGATGGCCAAGAACGCCGAAGAGGCCAAGGCCAGCATGGGGCAGATGCGGTTCCGGCAATTTGCCAAGTCAGCCGGGTCGGCGGACGGCACGCAGGAAGCCCAGATCATGATCCGCCATCCGAACAATTCGGGCTTGCAGCGCGATCAGTTGTCGCGGCTTTACATCCCGCTTCTCATCGTGCGCGATCTGCGCGTCTTCCTCGGCGATGAGCTGGAGCTGGAGATGGAGGGCGGCATTTCCGTCTCCGAAGATCCCAATATCAGGTTCTCATATCGACCGAACGGCGCGACGGCATTCCGCGCCGAAGCCGTGGACACCGACGGTCGCGTGTTCACAGCCGAATGGCCAGTCGAACAGTCGATGTAGCGGCTGCGGTCAGAAGCAGCGGATCTCGGCCTCCGCCTGGGCACGGCGCAGGTCGTCGACGGCTTTCTTGGCGATCTCCGTCGAACGAAACTGGCTGCCGAGGTGTCCGGGCACCTGCGCGACGCTCAGCACCGTCGAAGCCTCGACATAGCGGTCATAGGGAAGGATCGAAGCGATGATGTCGATCGAACATGAGCACTGTTCGAGGGTGTGCTGCGTCTCGCCATTGGCCTTCATGCAGCCGAACACATAGTCGACCCGCGCCGTTGTCGGATAGTCGTTGAGATCGTCCGCTCCCGCCGATGAACCCGCGGTAGCGGCAACGAGCAAAGCGATCCCCGCGATAGCTGACGACGTTCCCGCGCGAGCCATGGTCGGCTTCCTGGCGACAAACCTTGCGACGAACCAAAGCGACGCCGCTCCGTTGAAACTATGATATCCGCATCGCAATGTCTCGGCGGCAGATGACCGCAATGGTCCTCGCGCGCCGCGGGATTATCGCCCTATGGATCTCGTCATTTTCGACTGCGACGGAGTCCTGGTCGACTCCGAACTTCTCTCCAACGGGCTCCTCGCCGAGATGATGACGGAGCTCGGCCATCCGATGACGGCCGAGGATGCCATCCGCACATTTGCCGGACGCAGCTTGACCGACGTTTTGGCGATCGCGGCAAACGTCTTGGGTCGGAAGGTTCCCGTTGAGCTGGGCCAGGCCTATGGCCGGCGCTTGGCGGAGCGTCTGCGTCGCGATTTGAAGCCGGTCGCCGGCGCCAAGGCCGCTGTCGCCGCCATGTCCTATCCGCGGTGCGTGGCATCTTCGTCGTCGTTCGAACGCATCGAGCTGTCGCTTGACGTGACCGGCCTCGCGCCATTGTTCGACGGGCACCTCTTTAGCGCCACGCAGGTCGCGCATGGCAAGCCGGCGCCGGACCTCCATCTGCTTGCGGCGCGAGTGATGGGCGCCGTTCCCGGTCGCTGCGTTGTCGTCGATGATTCGCCGCTCGGCGTGACGGCGGCCGTCGCCGCCGGGATGACCGCCGTCGGCTTCACCGGCGCCGGTCACGTGCCACCCGATCTCGGTTGGCAGCTCGCCCAAGCCGGCGCATGGCGCGTCGTTTCCAGGATGTCCGAACTGCCGGCGGTCGTCGCCGCGCTCGATGACGACACTCGAACGCCGCGTCGTTAATTGGCGAACGCTACGGCTGCTGTGGTGGCGGGTCCGCCGGCGCGCGGCGAACGGCGTCAAAGACCTTCAGCGCCGCAACGTGCTCGGCGACGTCGTGAACGCGAAACAGCGAGGCGCCGGCGCTGCGCGCGGCGAGGCTGGCAGCGATCGTTCCAACGAGCTGCGCCTCGACCCCGCCCTCGATCAGCGAACCGAGAAACGCTTTTCTCGATATGCCGACGAGGATCGGGCGGCCGAAGTCCTGCAGCTCGGCAAGCCGCGCGATCACCTCGGCGTTCTGGCGCGCGGTCTTTGCAAATGCGATGCCGGGATCGAGAATGATGCGCGATGGCGCAATCCCGGCCTTGTCGGCGAGGGCGAGCGAACGCGCGAAGAATTGCCGGATATCGGCAATGATATCGGCCGACGCGTCTTTCTCGATCCGATTGTGCATGATCACCACTGCCGCCTCGGCGGCGGCGACTGTGTCAGCCATGCCCGGATCTTTCTGCAGACCCCAGACGTCGTTCACCAGCACTGCGCCAAGCTCGACCGCGCGGGCGGCGACCTTCGCTTTGTAGGTGTCGATCGAAACCGGCACATCGAGCGTGCCGGCGAGCCCGGCCAGGACCGGTTCGATGCGGGAGAGTTCTTCCGCCTCGGTCACCGGCACCGCCCCGGGACGGGTCGACTCGCCGCCGACATCGACGATGTCGCAGCCCTGCACCGCCAATCGCCTTGCGTGCGAAAGCGCCGCCTCAGCGGCATTAAAACGCCCGCCGTCCGAGAAGGAATCCGGCGTCAGGTTGAGTATTCCCATGACGACCGGACGGCTGCCGATCTTGTCGAGGAACGCGTCACGCCTGGCGCGCTGATCCGCGCGCATCGGCCTTCTCTTTGGCGTGCGGGTATTCGCAATGATAGCTTTTGACGCTCCACTTCGGATGCTCGCCGATCCACTGCGCGATATAGGGCTGGGCCGTCATCACGCATTGCTTCAGCGAGCCCTGCCACATGTATTCGAGCCGCTGCTCCTCGCACTGGTCGGGGTGCGCCAGCGCGCAAACCGTGACCACGATCGCTATCAGGTCCATGCCATCGCTCCGTCGGAAAAAGGATCCGGCGACTCAGACGCGTTTGCCGCGCATTATATACGCAAATCCTCAGTTCCGGTTTCCGACGAATATCTCGCCCTTGCCCAGGACCGCCATGTCCCCGGCCAGCCGCTGCAGCGGCCGCCGCAGCAGCGCCGCCGCCGATTTGCTTAGCGGATCGACAAATCCCGCCCACAGCCGCATCGCCAGAAGCTCGTGCTGGCCGCAGTCCACGAAGCTCGGGGACATCAAGCTGCATCCCTCGCCGAGAACGATGGTGCCGCGCTTCATCAGGAAGCCGGGCAGCGCTCCGGCCGTGCGGCCGACGATCAGCGTGCCGGCGATCATTCGGCTGCCCGTATAGGCTCCGGCTCCGCCCACAATGACGACGGTGCCGCGGCGCATGCGGTCGCCGGCCCTATCGCCGGCGCGGCCATGGACGACCACGGTGCCGCCGCGCATTCCGGCGACCTCTCCGGCCAATGGGCCGCCGAGAAAATCGCCCGCGGTGCCGCGGATTTCTACGGTTCCACCCTTCAGGCCGGACGCCGCCCACGGGCCGGCATTGCCGTGTAGCACCAAGCGGCCTCCGGTCATCAAACGCCCGGCCTGAACGCCGGTGTCGCCGTCGACCAGAATTTCGCCGCCGGTCATGCCACGGCCGACGCAGTCGAGCCGCTCGCATGCGCCTTCGATACGAATGCTGCTGGCGTCGCCCATACGCAGACGAAACATCTCGGCGACACTGACACGCGATCGCGTCGTCTGCAGCTCGACACGCTCGATCTCGGCTGCGGTCTTGCCGGCAAGCAGATGCGGGACCAGCGGCGACAAATCGAGCCGCTGGTCGGGGCGCTGGCGCAGCGAGAACGTCATCGGTCTCACGGCAGCAAATCCCGCAGATGGTATCGGTGCGGCCCGAGCTTGCCACCATAGTTTCCCGCGCTGATCCGCATCGCGCCGCGCTTCGGGCCGAGCTTGACGATAGCGGCGATGCCGGCGCGCATGGCCGCTGCCACAGCGTCGGAGGTGAGGCCGTCGATCACGATCTCGAGGACCGATCCGGCGGCGGCTTCGAGCGACGTCTTCACCGCGCCGCGCAATGTCGGGCAATAGGCATCATTGGTTGACGCGTGGGCGCCCTTGTACTTCGACCCCACTTTCGAGCCCGAGCGCACGATGCCTCCAGGAAACGGCGCAATGACGTCAGGCACTTTCGCGATCGCTGCGGCGGCAGCCTCG